>JACXTT010010111.1_pt1 | contig 12783 bp, 12 predicted proteins | sample 9270951 | NCBI WGS metagenome assembly JACXTT01 (sample SAMN15532306, study PRJNA645909) | rock metagenome | isolation source: weathered quartz diorite | place: Puerto Rico | collected 2017-06-21 | reverse complement strand
CCAAATCCTTCGGCCAGTCCTTGTGGAGCAGCCTCGACAGCACCCGGTCGGCGAGGATCTTCCCGCCGGTCTGGCATCTCGCGCAGTAGTTGCTCTCCCGCTCGCCGCTGACGATCCGCTGCACCGGCGAGCCGCAGTCGGGACAGGGCTCGCGGTAGCGGCCGTGGACCGCCATCTCCTTGTGAAACGCGGTCACCTGGTCGGGGAAGCCCTCACCGACCTCCTTTTTCAGCCGCGCGATCCATTCGGAGATCACGACCTGGATCGCGTCGTGGAGCCGCGCGCTTTCGGCGTCGGTCAACCGCGAGGTCAGCTTGACCGGCGACAGGCGGGTGCGATGGAGGATCTCGTCGGAGTAGGCGTTGCCGATTCCCGAAAAGAGGCGCGGATCGGTGAGCGCCCGCTTGAGGGTGTGGTTCTCGCGCGCGAGCGCCGCGCGGAAGGCCGCGAGGGTTCCGCCGAAGACCTCGACCCCGCCCGGATCGAGCGCGGCGAGGGCCGCCTCCCCCTTCACCACGTGCAGCGAGGCCCGCTTCTTCGGGCTCGCCTCGGTGAAGAGCAGCGCCCCGTCCTCGAAATCGAACGCCGCCAGCCCGACCTTGCCCGGGATCTTCTCGCCCGGCTTCTTCCATCGCAATCGGCCGGCGATCATCAGGTGGATGACGAGGAAGAGCTCGTCCTCCATCCCCAGCACGATCCGCTTGCCCAGCCGTCGCACCTCGCTCACCCGCTTTCCGATCGCGCTCTTGTAAGGCGGATCGACCGTGCGCAGCAGGAACGGACTGGCGAGCCGGAGACCGGTCAGCGGCCGCCCGACGACCCGCGGCTTGAGGCAATCGACGTAGACGGTGATGTCGGGCAGCTCCGGCACGCCGGATGATCTTAACGCGAGGCCCGATTCGAGAGCCCGATCCCGAATGCGACCCTCGGTCGACGGCCCTCAGGCAACTTCGTGTCCTTCGTGTCCTTCGTGGTTAAATCCAGACTCTCCCCGACGGGTAAAATTCCCGTTCCCAACTCTCGCAAGGAATTCGTCATGTCCGAAATCGTCCGCGACTCCCTCGAATTCGACGTCCTCATCGTCGGCGGCGGCCCCGCCGGGCTTTCCTGCGCGATCCGCCTCGCGCAGCTGATGAAGGAGACCGGCACGACGCTCACGGTCGGCCTGATCGAGAAGGGGAGCCGGCTGGGCGCCCACTCGCTCTCCGGCGCGGTGGTCGATCCGCGCACCCTGAAGGAGCTGCTGCCCGACCATCTCAAGGACGGCTTCCCGCTCGAGTCGCCGGTCACTTCCGAGAACCTCTACTTCCTGACCGAGTCGATGGCGCTCCCCGCCCCGGTCATCCCGAAAAATTTCGACAACCACGGCAACTACGTGGTCGCGCTCGGCAAGATGGTCAACTGGCTGGGCGGCCAGCTCGAGAAGATCGGCGGCGTCGACCTCTTCACCGAATTCTCCGGCTACAGCCCGCTCTACGAGACCGACAAGGCGACCGGCGCCAAGACGCTGGTCGGCGTGCGCGCGGGCGACAAGGGGATCGACAAGCACGGCAACCCGAAGGCGAACTTCGAGGCCGGCCCCGACATCAAGGCGAAGGTGACGATCCTCGCCGAGGGCGTGCGCGGCTCGCTCGCCAAACAGGTGATCCGCGACCTCAAGCTCGACGCCGACAGCAACCCGCAGGCCTATTCGCTGGGCGTCAAGGAAGTCTGGGAGGTCGCCAAGGGCAAGCACCAGCCGGGCGCGGTCGTCCACACCGCCGGCTACCCGCTCGATTTGAACACCTACGGCGGCTCCTGGATCTATCACATGGACAAGGGGCTGGTCTCGATCGGCCTCGTCGTCTCGCTCGACGCGGGCGACGCGCTGATCGACACCCAGGCCGAGTTCAACCGCTTCAAGAAACACCCGTACGTCAGTAAATTGCTGGAAGGCGGAAAGATGGTCAAGTACGGCGCCAAGGCGATCCCGCTCGGCGGCTGGTGGTCGCTGCCGAAGGTCGCCTTCGCGGGCGGCCTGCTCGCGGGCGACACCGCCGGCCTCGTCAACGCCCCGCGCCTCAAGGGGATCCACCTCGCGATGAAGAGCGGCATGCTCGCCGCCGAGACCGCGCTCTACGCCTGCGCAGCCGGCCGCCGCGACGCGCAGGTCCTCTCCAAGTACTGGCTCGACCTGCAGCGCTCGTGGGTCAAGGACGAGCTCTACCCGGTCCGCAACTTCCACCAGTGCTTCGAGCAGGGGATGGTCCTCGGCTCGCTGCGCGCGGGCGCGCAAATGCTGATGGGCGGGCGCGATCCGCTCGCCGGCGATCGCCTGATGAACCACTCCTCCGCCGACCTCACCCGCATGCTCGACGCGCGCGGCCGCGCCGGCGAGGTGCCCGACCGCTATGAGCGCAAGGGCGACGACAAGCTGACCTTCGAGAAGGTGAAGGACGTCTACCACTCCGGCACGATGCACGACGAGGACCAGCCGGCCCACCTCAAGGTGCGCGACCTCGACGTCTGCCGCGTGAAGTGCGCCGAGGAATTCGGCAATCCCTGCACCAAATTCTGCCCGGCGCAGGTCTACGAGATGGTCCCCGAAACGGGCAAACCGGCCGGCCACCCGCTCAAGCTGCAAATAAACTTCGCCAACTGCGTCCACTGCAAGACGTGTGACATCAAGGATCCGTACCAAATCATCGACTGGACGCCGCCCAAGGCGGGCGACGGCCCGGCGTACGACATTCTTTAGTTCCAGTCGGCGGTTTCGTTCGCCCTCGTCGTCGTTGCGAGGAGGACCATGCCCGACGAAGCAACCCGTGGCGCGCGGTCTTGCAAATGCCAGCCTCGGGTTGCTTCGTCACTGCGTTCCTCGCAACGACGGGGAAGGGCATCATCGCTAGACGAGACTGACCGGGAGCCGCCGTCGCCCGTGGGCGCCGCGGTAGTTCGTGAACACTCCCGAGACCGCCTCGCCGCACGAAGCGCACTTCCCGTCGCCGGTCACCCGGTAGTCGAGGATGTCGAACCAGTCGCGGACGATCAATCCCTTCCCGCAGCCCGCGCAGTAGGTCGTGCCCCCCTCGGCGTCGTGGACATTGCCGGTGTAGACGTATTTCAGGCCGGTCTTGAGCGCGATCTCCCGCGCGCGGCGCAGGGTCGCGGGCGGGGTGGGCGGCCGGTCGAGCATCCGGTAGTCGGGGTGGAAGGCGGTGAAGTGGAGCGGCACGTCGGGGCCGAGGCGGTCCATCAGCCATTCGCACTCGGCGGTCAGCTCGGCGTCCGAATCGTTCAGCTCGGGGATCAGCAGGGTGGTGATCTCGAACCAGACCTTCGTCCCTTTCTTCAAATATTCCAACGTCTCGAGGACCGGCTGGAGGTGGGCGCTGCAAGTTTTCCAGTAAAAATCCTCTGTGAAGCCCTTCAAGTCGACGTTGGCGGCGTCCATCTTGGCGTAGAACTCGCGCCGCGGCTCGGCGCGGATGTACCCGGCGGTGACCGCCACCGCCTTCACCCCGATCTCGTGGCAGGCGTCGGCGATGTCCATCGCGTACTCGGCGAAGATGACCGGGTCGTTGTAGGTGAAGGCGACCGAGGCGCAGCCGCGGGCGCGGGCCGCGGTCGCGATCGCCTCCGGGGTCGCGGTCTCCGAGAGGGTGTCGAATTCGCGCGACTTCGAGATGTCCCAGTTCTGGCAGAACTTGCAGGCGAGGTTGCAGCCGGCGGTGCCGAAGGAGAGGATCGCGCTGCCGGGCAGGAAGTGGTTGAGCGGCTTCTTCTCGACCGGATCGATGCAGAAACCCGACGAGCGGCCGTAGGTCGTGAGCGCCATCGCGCCGCCGAGGTTCTGCCGCACGAAGCAATGGCCGCGCTGCCCCTCCCCCAGCTTGCAGTCGCGCGGGCAGAGGTCGCACTGCACCCGGCCGTCCGGCAGCGGGTGGAACCAGCGGCCGCGGTGGGCGGGGTCGGGGGAAGCGGGGTTGACGCTCATGTTTTTAATATGCGTTCTCGGGCGCTGGATTTCCCTGTGCGTTGGCGGGGGCGAGGGCCGGGGGTGACGGGGCGACTTGGCCAACCTTTGACCCTCGGCCCCCGGCCCTTGACCCTCATTCAGCAGCCGGTTCCGCGTATTTCTCGACCGGATAGACCCGCAGCGTGACCTTGTCGTCCCACAGCTCTCCCGGAAGGCCGGCTTTCCGTTTGAGATGGCGGAGGAATTCGCGCGGCTCGGGCAGCTCATCCCAGACCTGCGGCAGGAAGGTCGCCTGCTTCGCGCCCCGGCCGAGGATCACCCCGTCGATGCCGGGACGCAATTTGCGGCAGGCGTCCGCCTCGTCCGCGACCGGCAGGTCGCGCGGTTCGCCGAGCACCGAGACCTCGACATGGATGCGCGGATACTCGGCGGCGGTGAGCGGATCGAAACGGGGGTCTTCGAAGGCCGCGTCCCGTCCGTGCGCCGCGACGTCCTCCCCCAGCGGCCGGAACGCCTTCAGCGTCCCGATGCAGCCGCGCAATTCCCCCCCGATCGTCAGGGTGACGAAGCTGGCGCCGGTCTCCGCCAGCTCCGGCCGCGCCCGCTCCGCCGGCGACAGCGGCGGCGCGGGCAGTCCCAGCCGCCCGGCGATCGCGCCGCGCACCAGCTTGACCAGGATCGGGCCGAGCGCTTCCACCTCACGCCTCGTAAAACGCGAACGCGCCGTAGCCGACGACCTGGCGCTTGTCGCCGGCGGTGTCGCCGGAATTGCGCAGGTCGAGGAGTTCCGCCCGCATGGCGCGCCGCGCCGCCTCGCTCAGGAGGCCGTTGACCGGATGGGCGCCGCACGCCTGCTCGGGGTTGATCGGAAACTCCCCCGCGAGGACCGCCCGCGCGGTCCGCTCGTCGGTCGCGCGCGCGAAGGCGTACGGCAGGTAGTGGCTGAGGTCGGAGCTGATGACGACGATGGTCTCGCCGCCCCCCCACACCGCCGCCAGCGCCGCCCCCACCTCGGCCGGCGCGGCATCCCCCACGCAGAGCGGGACGACGGGGACGGCCTCGAAGAGGCGCTGCAGGAAGGGGAGCTGGACCTCGAGCGAATGCTCGCGCGCGTGGGCGCGGGCGCTCTCGCGCACGAACGGGAGCGCGCGGGCGGCCGCGGCGCCATCGAGATCGACCGCGACCTCCCCCAGCGGCGTCGCCATCCGCTCGCAGCCCGGCAGCGCCAGGCCCGCGAAGGCGACCCGGTGGGCGGGACCCAGCAGCACGATCCGCCGGACCCGCTCCGCGATCGCTTGCAGCAATTTGTAGGCGACCGCCGCCACCGGGCCCGAATAGGCGTAACCGGCGTGGGGAACGATCAGCGCCTTCAACTTTTCCGTCGACCCCTTGCGCGGCGCCGACTCGAGCAGGGCGTCGACCGTCTCGCGCAATTCATTCGCCTCGCCCGGGTAGAAAAACCCGGCGACCGCGGGCGGGCGGACGGAGGCGCTCATCGAACTGAATATACCGCCCGCCCTGTCGGGGCGCCAACGGTCGCCGGAGAGGCGCGGTCACGCGATCGTCTTGCGGAAGGCCTTGGCGCTGACCGCCACCAGGACGGTCGCGATCGCCGCCAGCGCGGCGGCGTGGGGCCACAGGTCGGCGAAGCCGGCGCCGCGAATCACGATGCCGCGGGCGATCGCGATGTAGTGGGTGGCGGGGAAGAGCGGCGAGAGGAGCTGCAGCGGCCTGGGCAGCGAGGCGATCGGGAAGATGTAGCCGGAGAGGAAGATCGAGGGGAGCATGAAGCTCATCGCCTTCTGCGACGCCTCGAGCTGGCTCTGCGCGCCCGAGGAGACGAGCAACCCGAGCGCCATCAGCGCGAAGAGATAGAAGAGCGAGAGGAACATCAGCAGCGGCAGGCTGCCGTGGATCGGCACCGAGAACATGAAGCGCATCAGGAATAGCACCAGGCAGAGCTGGAAGTAGCCCAGCCCGAGGTAGGGGATCAGCTTGCCGAGCATCACCGCCACCGGCGAGACCGGGGTGACCAGCAGCTGCTCGAGCGTCCCGCGCTCGCGCTCGCGCACCACCGCGAAGGCGGTGAGCATGGTGCCCGAGAAGGTGAGGATGATCGCGATCAGGCCCGGGATCAGCAGCACCGCGCTGCGCCCGTCGGGGTTGAAAAGCAGCTTGGGACGCAAGTCGATCGGCAGCGCGGTGGTGCCGGATTTGACGAGCAATTCGTTGAGCGAGGCGCGCAGGGCGATGCCGTTGGCGGCGGCGAGCGCCTGCGACGCGACGGTCGAGTCGGAGCCGTCGACCAGCACCTCGACCTGGGCCGGCAGGCCGCGCAGCCGGCGCGCCGCGTAATCGGCGGGGATGTCGAGCGCGACCTTGACCCGCCCCTCGACCACCGCCGCCCGCGCCGCCTCCCGGTTTGGCGCGTACTCGGTGACCGCGTAGGTGCCGGTGGACCCGAACTGCTCGATCAGCAGCCGGCTCTCCTGGGTGCGCGAGGCGTCGTGGACGACGGTGGGCACCCGCCGCACCTCGCTGTCGATCAGTCCGAACAGGATCAGCTCGAAGACCGGCACCAGGATCGCGAAGAAAAGCGTCGAGCGGTCCCGCCGCATGTGCAGGAACTCCTTGCGCAGGACGGCGAGGAAGCCGCGCATCAGGGCGCCTCGCGGGATGTCGCGTCCGAGCGGCCCATGTCAAGTCGGCGGGCGCCCGCGCCTCGGGATTCGAGATTCGGTGTTCGAGATTCGGTGAGACGAGGCGGCAGCGCGCAACCGGCGCGAAGCGCGGCGCGCTCATCGCGTCGCGGATGACAACGGACCGGGTCTGGCAACCGCGAATCTCGAATCTCGAATCTCGAATCTCGGATTGCTCTCACGCCCCACCCCCGTTCGCTTCCGCCTGCAGCCGCGTCAACCGCACGAAGACGTCCTCGAGCGAGGGGGCGATGGGGCGCAGGTGGACCTCCCGTCCGCGCGCCGCGGCGGTCAGATCGCGGCCGACGCCCGCGTCGTCGACGCCGGCGCGGATCAGCAGGTGGAGCGAATTGCCGAAGATCGTCACCTCCTCCACGTACGGCAACTCGCGGGCGCGGGCCATCAGCGCGGCGCTGCCGCCGGCGCACTCCGCCTCGAGCCGCCGCATCCCCTCGGGGGTGACGCCCGGCAATTCGGTGAGGTCGTCGGGGGTGCCGACCGCGAGCAATTTCGAGAGATAGAGATACGCGACGGTGCCGCAGCGTTCCGCCTCGTCCATGTAGTGGGTGGTGACCAGCATCGTCACCCCCTCCCCCGCCAGTTTGAAGAGGAGATTCCAGAGTTCGCGCCGGGCGACCGGGTCGATGCCGGCGGTCGGCTCGTCGAGGAAGAGGACGCGGGGGCCGTGCATCAGCGCGCCGGCGAGCGAGAGGCGCTGCTTCCAGCCGCCCGACAATTGCCCGGCCCGCCGGTCGAGATAGGGGCGCAGGTGGGTCAGCTCGATCGCCCAGTCGCGCCGTTCCTTGGCGCGGGCGCCGCGCAGCCCGTAGACGCCGGCGAAGAAGTCGAGGTTCTCGTTCACCGTCAGGTCCTCGTAGAGCGAGAACTTCTGAGGCATGTAGCCGATGCGCGAGCGGATCGCCTCGGCCTGCGACTTCACCGGCAGGCCGTCGACCCACGCCTCGCCCGCGCTCGGCGCGAGCAGCCCGCACAGGATGCGGATGAGCGTCGATTTGCCCGAGCCGTTGGGGCCGAGCAGGCCGAAGATCTCGCCGCGCTTCACCTCGAACGAGAGCGGCGAGAGGGCGCGGACCGGCCCGGCGGGGGTCTGGAAATCCCGCGCCACCCCCTCGATGCGGATGCCGGCATCGGTCATGGGTTGAGATCCCGCCGCGTCGAACTGCGCGCCGCGTGCAGAGCGCAGGCGCATGGGGCGGGCGGTGCCCCGGGATTCGGGATTCGGGATTCGGGATTCGTGCAACTCGATACGATGCGCGACGTCGAGCGCGAAGCGATGCGGGTACACCGTCCCCGGCGGCGCGCGACGTCCGACTGCGTTCTTCGCGAATCCCGAATCCCGAATCCCGACATGATCGTCATCTCCCCTGAAATTCCACCCGCGCCGCGATACCGGGCTTGAGGGCGGGATCGGGCTCGAGGGTGAGCTTGACCGCGAAGACGAGGTCGGCGCGCTGCGATTCGGTCTGGACGTTGCGCGGGGTGTACTCCCCCTCGCTGGCGATCGCGGCGACGCGGGCAGCGAAGACGCGCCCGGCCACCCCTTCGACGCGGACGGCCGCCATCCCCCCGACCTTGAGCGGCGCCAGCCGCGGCTCGGGAACGTAGACGCGGACCCAAGTGTCGTTCCCGTCGAGCAGCCGCGCCGCCGGCTGGCCCGCCGGCAACAGGTCGCCGGGGCGCAGGTCGAGCACCTCGACCCGGCAGTCGCAGGGGGCGAGGATCGCGGTCTCCCGCTGCAGCCGGATCAGCTCCTCGAGCCGGGCCTCCTCGGCGCTCAACCCCGCCTTGGCGGCGGAGACGTCCTCGCTGCGGCCGCCTCGCAGCGCGGCCAGATAATCCTCGCGCGCCTGCGCGGCGCGCACGGCGGCGCCGTCGTACGCCTGCTGGCTGCCCAATCCCTGTTTCAGGAGCGCGTCCTGGCGGCGCAGGTCGGTCTCGGCGGCGGAGAGCGCGATCTGCGCCTTGCGCCGCTCCTCCTCGCGGGGGCCGGTCGCGGTGCGCCCGAGCTGCGCGCGCATCTGCGCCACCTTCGCCTCCTGCTGCTTGACCTGCAGCGCCAGCGGCTCGTCGTCGAGCTGGATCAGCAACTGGCCCGCCTTGACGAAGTCGCCTTCGCGCGCGGCGACGCGCACCACGCGCCCGCCCGCGAGCGAGCCGGGGCGCACCACGCGAGTCTCGACGGTGCCCCAGTATTCGGGCGGCGCGACGCGACCGCGCCACCAGCGCCAGCCGAGGAAGAGGCTCGCGGCGAGCAGAACGGGGAGGACGATCAGCTTGCGGTTCATCGGGAACTCCGGCGGGCGGCGGAAGGACGAGGCGCGGCGCGGGGCAGCCACAATGACAGCAGCGTCTCGAGATAGCCGTCGAAGGGGACGGCGGGATGGACGTTGCGCAGCACCTGATGGAAGAAGACGTGGCCGTGCAGCGCCCCCATGAAGCCGAGCGCGGCGGCGCGCGGATCACCGGTCTTCAGCCTTCCGGCTTTCTCGGCGCGCGCGAACCAGTCGGCGACCAGCCTGAAGCCGCGCCGTGGCGGGCTGTCGGGCGACTCGGGATCGAACGGCAACCGCAGGGTGAGCGACGCCCCGCCGCCCTGCAGCGCCTGCCAGGTCGCCATCTGCTCGCCGATCTTTTTGCCGGCGAAGCGGTGGTACTCGCGGGCCAGCCGGGTCAGCACTTCGCGCGGATCGCGGTCGCCGGACGTCTCGCGCAGGAACTCGAAGGGGAGCGGCTCGCGGCCGCCGCCCGGCGCCAGCAGCGCCTCGCGCAGCAGCGACTCCTTGTCCGGCGCGTGGCGCAGCACCGCCGCGGCGGTGATCCCCAGCCGGCGGCCGATCTCCGCGAGCGTGACGCGCGCGAAGCCGCGCTCCGCGCAGGCCGCGCGGGCGGCTTCCAGGACTTGGGCGCGGGTGACGCGAGCGGGGCGGGCCATGGGTTAGTTAATATACGTTAATTTATTAATGAAGTCAAGGGGGTAGGCAAGTACGCGGTGCGCGGAAGCGTTTGTGCAATTTCCGGGAATCGATTGCAAACGACCGGGGCGCGTCACCAGCGCGCTACGGAGTGTCGCGCCAGCGACGCCTCGAACCGCGCACTGCGAGCCGCGCACTGCGCACTAAACTTTCCCGGATGCCCGATTTCGAACTCGACCCCGAGCGGCTGCGCCTGTACGTGCGCGACGGCCTGCTGCTCCTCCTGTACGGCGCGGTCTTCTACGCCGCCGGCAAGCTCGCCCGCTGGTGGTTGCGGCGGCTGGCGCGGCGGGCCGAGCGCAAGGGGGAGCCGGGGCTGGAGCGGGAGATCCTCGAGGGGACCCGCCGCATCCTCACCCCGCTGCTCACCCTCGCGGGCGTCTACATCGCCTTCCGCACCCTGAGCCGGCTCCATCCCGAACGCTACCGGGGGATTCCCGGGCTCGATCTCGCCGCCGGCTTCCTCTACGTGCTCGTCCTCTCGCTGGCGGTCTGGTTCGCGATCCGCGCCACGAAGGTCTGGCTCGGCTGGTACCGGCTGCAGCTGCTGAGCGGCAAGGGCGGGGCCGCCGCCGACCGCCACGCGCAGCCGATCCTGCTCGGCGCCGAGCGGGCGGTGAAGATTCTCCTGATCGCCGGCGCGGCCGCGGTGGCGCTGCGCCATTTCAGGCAGGACATCTCCTCGCTGCTGGTCTCGCTGGGCGTCGGCTCGATCGCGATCGGCCTCGCAGCCCAGGAGACCATCGCCAACATGCTGGCCGGCTTCATCATCATCATCGACCGGCCGTTCGGGCTGGGCGACACGGTGCAGTTGGCGAGCGGCGAATCGGGCTCGATCGTCCATGTCGGCTTCCGCTCGACGCAGATCCGCCTCGGCACCGGCGCGCTGCTGATCGCCCCCAACCGCGAGCTGGTGAGCAACCGGCTGGTCAATTTGACGACCGATGAAAAAACCCTGCGGGTGACGGTCGAGTTCGCGTGCGACCTCGCGGCCGAGCCGGAGGCGGTGCGCGTCGCCGCGCTTGCCTCGGCCGCCCCGGCCCCGCCCCTGGCGGACGACCCGCGCGCGGAACTGCTGCTCGCCGCGCTGGAGGGAGCCGCGCGCTACAAGCTGATCTTCAGCGTCCGCGACGCGGGGAGCCGCGCGGAAGCGACCGACTTCGTGCTGCGCCGGCTGCGCGAAGAATTGCGCGCCGCCGCGATCCCGCTCGCCGACCCCCGCCGCCTCGAAATCGCCGCCTCGCCGCGGCCCGGCTGAACGAGCCGCCGGAGGGCCTTTTCCCTCCGGGAATCCCCCCCGGCTGCGGCGCCGTTCCGTCATAATGGCTGGCTTGCGCTACCTCGTCGTCTCCGATCTCCACGCCAACCTCGAGGCGTTCGACGCGGTGCTCGCCGACGTGCGCCGCAAGAAGTTCGACGGCGTGCTGTGCATGGGTGATGTCGTCGATTACGGCGCCTCGCCCAACCCGGTCACCCGCAAATTGATGGGGCTGGGCGGCGTGGTGATCATCCGCGGCAACCACGAGAGGGCGGCCCTCGGGCTCGACGACGCGACGAGCTTCAACCCGGTGGCGCGCGCCTCCGCGATGTGGACGCGCGACAAGCTCGAGCCCGAGTGCCGCAAATTCCTCCAAGCGGCGCCGGTGGGGCCGCTGACGGTGGCGCCCGGCGTCATCCTCTGCCACGGCGCGCCGCACGACGAGGACGCCTACATCCTCTCCGACTACGACGCGCTGCTCGGTTTCGAGCACGGCGAATTCGCGGTCGCGCTGTTCGGCCACAGCCACTACGCCTCGGCGTTCGTCCACCACGGCGACCGCATCCAGCTGCTGCTGCCGGCGAAATACCCTCACACGGTGAAATTCGAGCCGGGCCTGCGCTACCTCATCAACCCCGGCTCGGTCGGCCAGCCGCGCGACCGCAACCCGGACGCCGCCTACGGCATCCTCGACCTGTACGCGGACGGGGGCGGCAGCTTCACGTTCCGCCGCCGCGATTACGACGTGGCCGGCGCGCAGCGCCGCATCCGCAAGGCGGGCCTCCCCGAGGCTCTCGCGGCGCGGCTGGCGCACGGGATCTGACGCGACCGGGACGGCGCGACGGCGGGCGGTAAAATCGCCCCGAGGCCCCCCATGCGCGTCATCAACCTCGAATCGACCCCCAACCCCAACGCGATCAAGTACATCCTCGACGCCGCGGTCGTCACCGGCGCCCCGCGCGCCTACGCGAACGCGGACGAGGCGGCGCGCGCGCAGGACCTGCTGGGCGTCTCGCTCTTCAAGATCCCGGGCGTCACCGGCGTCTACGCGCAGGACAATTTCGTGACCGTCGCCAAGACCGCCGAGACCTCCTTCCACGCCCTCCACCCGCACGCGGTGGCGGCGATCGAAAAGCACGGCGCGGCGCTCGAGGCGGCCGCCCAGCCGGCCCCCGACTACAGCCATCTGCCGCCCGCGCAACGGGCGCTCATGGAGAAGATCAACAAGGTCCTCGACGAGGACGTGCGCCCCGCGCTCGCGGGCGACGGCGGCGGCCTGGTGGTCGCCGGGCTCGAGGGGGACGTGCTGAAGATCCGCTACCAGGGCGCCTGCGGCTCCTGCCCCTCCTCCACCGCCGGCACCGTCGCCGCGATCCAGAACGTGCTCCGCTTCAAAGTCAAGCCGGAACTGAGCGTCGTGCCGGTGTAGTCGAACGTCGGAATGCGCAGCGCCGCCGCTGGGCGGCGCTCATTACCGTCCCATGGTGTCATGACTTGGCGCTGCGCCAGGAGCGCGTCGGCAGGCGCACCAATGAAGTTGTTCCGGTCGGTCGTCTGCATGGTCTGCGCAGATCGGTCATCGGACTGCCTCCGGCCCACCCAAGGGCCTCTCAAGCCAGCCGAAAAACCTCAACTAAATGTGCGCAAATATCCGGACGTTATCGGCGGGGGTAGTGTCCGCAACTTTGCGCACATTTTGGCTCCTATTCACCGCATCTCGCGGATCAGCGCCCGCGCCGCCTGGAGCGCCGGCTCGCTCGCGAAGGGGGCGCCGGGGTCGGGGCGCCAGTCGTGGAGGCGGCCGGGCAGCTTGCTGAGCGGGCGGAGCGCGAGCGCGGGCGATTCGCCGCGCGGGGCGAGGCCGTAGCCGGCTCG
>JACXTT010010110.1_pt1 | contig 12784 bp, 7 predicted proteins | sample 9270951 | NCBI WGS metagenome assembly JACXTT01 (sample SAMN15532306, study PRJNA645909) | rock metagenome | isolation source: weathered quartz diorite | place: Puerto Rico | collected 2017-06-21 | reverse complement strand
GGGGGGCCGGGGGGGCGGCCGCCCGTGGCTCTGGCGCTCTTCGTGTGTGCGAAACGTGGGGCCTGACCCGTGTCCACTAGCTGGACGGCGGTTACGGCCGTGCGCCCGCGGTTTCATTCCTCAGGCTCGCCGGAAGCGCGCTCCGCGGTCACGAGGATTTGTTCGGATCCCGCGGCCACCTTCAGCCGAGCATCGGCGCGTGTCGTTGCGCCGGCTTTCACCTCGACTTGCGCAGTGTAGGTCTGCAGTCCGATGTAGGAAACGGTCAGCGTGTACGGTCCGCCCGGTACGCCGTTCAGCGTGAATTCGCCCTGCGCGTCCGATACCGTCGTGAGGCCTCCGGGATCCAGAACAATCTTGGCGCCTTGCAACACGCCGCCTTGCGTGTCTTGGACTCTGCCGCTGACCACTCCTTTGCCGCCCTGCGCGAACCCGGAACTGGTGATTAGTAAGACTGCGAGCGCGAGAAGGTACCATCGGGCAAATGAAATTCGAAAATGGCGCATGGAACCACACCCCTATTTAAGTCCCGCCTCCAGGTCATTTGTGGCGAGAGTCGGGAAGGACACAGACGCCAGACGGGACAGATTTCCGTGCAGTTCTATTTGCGGCCACTTATGCGAACGGCGGGTGACAGTTGTGTGACAGACGGATGAAAAGAGCTCGGCGCCAGTAAGTTAAACAGAAGATAAATCGCGTAGCACAGAAGCTACGTCCACCAGGGCTCTACCGGCGGCTCGCGCAGAACGATTTTCGACAGGAACGAAGCCGCGGACTCCAGCCCTTCATCGACTGAAGCCAGCGCATCTTCGTGCTCGATACTGATGACGTAGTCGTATCCAACCAGACGCAGCGCGCTGATGATCTGCTTCCAGACCAAGGCATCGTGGCCCCATCCCACGCTGCGGAACAGCCAAGCGCGATCGGCCATCTGGCGGTAGCTCTTCGCGTCCAGCACACCGTTCCGGGCAATGTTCTGGCTGTCCAGCGCGGAGTCCTTTGCGTGCACGTGAAAGATGGCATGGCCAAGTGTGCGAATTGCTGCTGGAATATCGCAGCCCTGCCAGAACAGGTGGCTGGGATCAAAGTTCACGCCGATATTTTTTCCGGCCGCCGAGCGAAGCTTCAGCGCGGTCTCTGCGTTGTACACCACAAATCCGGGATGCGGCTCAAGAGCGACTCTAACCCCATGATTAGCGGCAAATTGCGATGCCTCCTGCCAATACGGAATTACTTTCTTGTCCCACTGCCATTCCAGCGTTTCCAGGAACTCCGGCGGCCACGGGCAGGTGATCCAGTTCGGGCATTTCGAATCGTCACTGTCCCCGGGGCAGCCTGAGAACGTGACCACCACCGGCACATGCAGCTTTTCCGCCAGGCGAATGGTTTTGCGAAACACTTCGTCGTGTTCCTTCATCATGGCGCGGCTCGGATGTATGGGATTCCCGTGACAGGAAAGCGCGCTGATGATCAGCCCAGCATCGGTGATTTGGCTGCGGAACTCTTCTGCCTTGTGGGAATTGCCCAGCAAGGCGTCAACATCAATGTGGTCGCTGCCGGGCCAGGCGCCCGTTGCGATCTCCACCGCACCGATTCCCGGCAGCGAGCGTAGCTTTGCCAGCATCTGATCCAAGGTGCGCTTTGCAAAAACCGGCGAAAAAACTCCCAGCCTCATAAGTCAGTCTCCCCCTTAAGTTGCGGCATAGCATACGCTTCGAAGCGCCGGAGGTAAACGCCGGATGGAAGATAGCTGAAGCAAAAATTAGGACCCCTACTTCAGGAGGTCTTTCGCGTAACGCGCTGGCACCGCCAGATTCGAGCCGCCGAAACCGCTCAAAATAGCAAAATTCACGCCGATGACTTTTCCGTTGCGATTGAACAGCGGACCGCCCGAACCGCCGGAAGTCGTTGCGGCGTCGTAAACAATTTTGTCCTGCAGCACGTCGCCGATATGTCCCTGTGTGGTCGTCGGACGGATGAGCTTCTTGTCCGCCAGGTGCGAAACGATTTGCGCGACCTCGGATGCATTGTTGGTGATTTCCCTGGTTGCTTCCGGTCCGGCGCGCGCCAGAATTCCTTCGATGCCGGTCGGATATCCGATCAGTACCACCGGATCCCCAGCCACGCTTGCATCGTTGCGGTCATCGAGTTCGAGCAGCGTTGTGTTTCGCGGCAGGCCGCCATCCAGGCGCAGGGTCGCCACGTCCGCTAGTGTGGAGATCTTGTCGAGCTTGGCGGAAACGCCGCTGGGACCTCCGGGGAAATACGCGGTGTAAGAAAGAGCATAGGCAGACGCCCCGCGGTCAATCAGAGATTTCAGCTCGTCGTTGCCCCACCATGGCTCCGCCACGTGATGATTGGTCAGCAGACGCCCGTCTTTGCGCACCATAAAGCCGGTGCCGAAAACATCCAGTTGCAGGTGCGGACCATTGCCGGCAAGGTCCAACTGAACCATGCCTTTATCGTCGGTAATCGGTTTGCCGAGCTGGTCCACGGCGATCAGGATGGGCTTGCCCGTGCCGCGGTCCAGAAACTCCACCACCACGTGCAGCAGGCACACGCTGGAACCGTAGCTCTTTACAATGTTTTCCGCGAATTTGCCTTCGCTCTCGAGTTTCTTCAGGCGGCCTTGGGTTTCTTCCAGCTGCTTGCGCAGTTCCGTATCATCTCCAGCGGAAGACGCCATTTTCTTTTTCAGGTCGGCGGATTGTGCCAGCAGCGATTCGCGAGTGGCAGTTTCTGTTTTTCGCTTCTCGTTCAGCGCGCGGCGTTCTTCGTCCGCACGGCGCAGAAGTTCGCTTTGCTGCACCACGCCGTGGCTCAGGCGTGCCACCTCCGTTTTCAACTGCAGGGTGTCGGTTCGGCTTCGGCGATAGGTGACCGCGGTAATCAGCGCCGCCACGACGGCAACCAGGCACAATACAATAATCGTCGGAAAGACCCATAACCGCTTCCGGGCAACGGCGCCGCCGCTGAGCGTCTCAACGGCCAGTTCGGCCAGCTGCTCTTTCTGTTCCGCTCGCTTCAGTCGAAGACGCAGTTCGTCTTCCGGCTGACGTTCGCGAAACTGAGCGCGCACCCGCGCAGCAAATTCCACCGGGTCAAACCGAGAGGAGATAACGTCGTCCGCACCAAGGTCCAGAGCGCGAGCACGCTCCAGCGCTCCTCCCGTGACGACCATCAACACCCGGATGGATTTCGTCTGCTCTCGCGATTTGATCTGGGTGATGATGCCGCAGCAGCTCAGGTCGGAGGGAGTGGCTTCGGTGATCAGCAGCTCCGGGTTGAGCGTTTCGATCTGTTCGACGTCAAGACCGGAGTCCACGGCCGTTTCGTAGCCCAGGCCGGCCAGCGCGCCTGAGACCGCCTCTGCGGTCGGCGCGGCAAGGTTAAGAATCAGAATTCGCATCGTCGGAAGGATAGCACCCCCCGCAAATGTTGCCGAAGGGACATGAATTTAGATAGGTTTGCGAGGACAATTGGTGCAAAAAGTTTGCGGGCCAGGCTGGTCCTGAAGCTAGGGCAGCAACTCCCAGTCAATCAGCGGAGGCAAACAGTGACTTCATGGAATCGAAGCAGCTGCTTGGCTATGCGCTTAGCGAAGATGTCGGCTTTCCTGGCAGCCGCGGCAGGCCTGGCTGCCAGCTCCTGGGCCCAGTCCGGGAAGCCGTATGCCTTGCAATGTGAGTCGCTGGTGACTCCTATAGGAATGGACGCCAAGCATCCTCAACTCTCGTGGAAACTGCAAGATAGCCGCGACGGCGCAAGACAAACGGCGTACGAGCTACAAGTGGCCTCGAATCCGGACTTGCTGGAAAACGGTAAAGCCGATGTGTGGGACAGCGGTCGCGTCGCATCGGACCAGTCACTGGGAGTGAGCTACGCCGGACCAAGCTTTGCGCCGAGCAAGCGCTACTACTGGCGAGTGCTTGCCTGGGATAAGGACGGCAAGCCGTATCCGCCGAGTGATGCAACCTGGTGGGAAACGGGGCTGCTCGAGCAAGCGAACTGGAAAGCGAAGTGGATCAGCTACGAAGAGCCGGAAGAAAAGGCGCTGCGCGAAGCCGACGCGCCCTGGATCGTCAACGCGGATGCCAAGGTCACTGCGCCGGAGGATACGCACTACGACTTCCGTTTCCAATTTGATGCGCCTTCCGCGATTCGTCGGGCGGCGATGTATGTCACAGGCCAGGACACCACCGCGGTCTGGGTAAACGGACGGAAAGTTTCCGACGCGGCGCCGATGCTCGCGTCCGGAAGCCTGGCATGGAAAAAATACGATTTGCGAGATGTCACCGGTGAAGTGCGCACCGGGAAAAACCTGCTGGCCGTTGATGTGAAGCGCTACTTCTCAAAAGATCAGGGGCCAACGCCGAATCCTGGCCAGTCTCCACTGGCCGTGGTTCTGGTCATAACCAAGACCGATGGATCGTTGAGCGTCAGCAAGAGCGGGCAACCGGGCTGGAAGGCTGCGTTCAACGCCAGCGGAAACTGGCAGGATCCTGGATTTGATGACAGCGGCTGGCAGGACGCCATCGTGCTCACCGAGCTGAAATCCGATTTTGGACCGGCCGATAAGGGACGCGGCTCGCGAACCGGTGCGGTGAAATCGCTGCGGCACACCTTTGCAGCCAGAAAGCACGTGTCGGCGGCGCGGATTTACGCGACGGCGCTGGGCGCGTATGAACTCTTTCTGAACGGCCATCGCGTGGGCGATCAGATTTTGTCTCCGGGATGGACCGATTTTCGCCAACATGTTGTCTATCAGGCCTACGACGTAACCGCATTGCTGAGAAACGGCCAAAACGCACTCGCCGCGTTGCTGGCGCCCGGTTGGTACACCACGCCGCTGGAATGGCAGGGGCAAGGCTTCAACTACGGCAAGACACCGCCGGCACTGCGCGCGCAATTGCGGCTGGAATATAAGGACGGCTCGGTGGACTGGGTCGTGAGCGATGAAAGTTGGAAGGCGGATGTTTCTCCGATTTTGACCGCGGAGATCTACGACGGCGAAACCTACGACGAGCGGCGCGCGCAAGCCAAATGGGACGATGCCTCATTCGACGACAACAAGTGGAAAGCGGCGGAGCTGGTTACGCCAAACGAGCCGGTGATCGAGTGGCAATATTTTCAGCCGATTCGCCAGGAGAAAGTGTTGACCGCGAAATCGCTGACCAGCCCCAGTGCGGGCGTCTACGTCTATGACTTCGGCCAGAATTTTTCCGGCGTCGGTCGAGTGCGGCTGAAAGGCTCGGCGGGAACGGACGCCAAACTGCGCTTTGCGGAAGTGGTCAACGCGGACGGTTCGCTATATATCGACAATTTGCGCACCGCGAAGGCGACCGATCATTTTATTTTTGCTGGCCAAGGCGAGCGCGAGTATCAGCCCCAGTTCACCTATCACGGTTTCCGCTATCTGGAGGTTTCCGGCGTCGCCGAGTCGCCCAAGCTGGAAGATGTGCAAGGCGTGGTGTTCCATACCGACGCGCCGTTCACTGCGACGCTTAAAACCGGCAGCGCAATGTTGAACCAACTCTGGAACAACATCGTGTGGGGACAGCGCTCGAACTTCGTCGGTGTGCCGACCGACTGCCCGCAACGCGACGAACGCCTGGGCTGGACCGCCGACGCGCAAGTCTTCTGGCGCGCAGCTTCCTACAACATGAACTTGACCGCATTCTCGCGAAAGTACGGCGCGGATTTGCGCGGCACCCAGTCCGGCACAGCCATGTACGGAATTTTTGCGCCGGGCGTACTGACTTCTCATTCAGGCTCCGGCACTGGATGGAGCGACGCCGGAGTGGTCGTGCCGTGGACCTCGTGGATCCAGACCGGCGACCGCGAAGTGATCGACGAAAACTGGGTAGCGATGGAGAACTATCTTGCCGCGATCGAAGCGGCGAATCCCGATTATTTGTGGCGGAAGGCTTACGGCATCCCTTTCGCCGACTGGCTTTCGCCGGAAGGCATCACGCCCGTGGACCTGATCGCGACCGCCTATTGGGCGTATGACGTTACGCTGATGAGGCAGATGGCGCATCTCACGGGCAGAACCGATGCTGAGAAGAAGTACGGCCAGCTGTTTGACAAGATCCGCGTGGCCTTCAACAAAGCGTATGTGCACGCAGATGGATTTGTGGGTGGCGTTCCCCCGCAGCCGGTGTTCGCCTCGGGCGCCGAAAAACCAATGAGCGAACAGCCGGTGGAGACTCAGACCGGGTATGTGTTGGCTCTGCATATGGATCTTCTTGATGAGAACTTGCGGAAGCTGGCGGGGCAGAGGTTGGTGGACCGGATTAGTGCGAATCACGGGCAACTCGGCACCGGATTTCTGGGCACACCGTATCTGCTCGGGGCGCTGACCGACACCGGGCATCTGGATGTCGCTTATCACCTGCTGCTTAACAAAGATTATCCGTCGTGGGGCTACCTGGTGGAGCATGGAGCGACGACCATGTGGGAACGCTGGAACAGCGATCAGATGCGCGGCGATCCAGGAATGAACTCCTACAATCACTATGCGTACGGCGCAGTAGCCGACTGGATTTACGGCTACGCCGCGGGCATCGACGCCACGCCCGAAGACCCCGGGTTCCATACGATTCGCCTGCATCCGAATTTCGACCGTACGCTTGGCTCGCTCGATTTTTCATACGAATCGCGCTACGGGATGATTCATTCGGCCTGGACCACCAATGCCAACGGCGCAGAATGGAATTTGAACATACCCGCAAACAGCAAGGGTGAATTGCCGGTCGCGGTCCAGCAGAAGGACGCATTTCAATTGGATAGCAAGCCGCTGGCGCAGAGTTCGCGCGTGCACTTGCTGCGTACCGAGGCCGGAAAGGAAATTTATGAAGTGCCCGCAGGCGCGTATCACTTCACGGTGGCGATGAAGTAGTGACTACACCCGTCCAGCGGTTGGGTGATGGTAGCGGGCGTTTGCCTAACGCTAGCGTGCGTCGCGAGATAGTTGCCGTAGCCGACGACCGCGGTCGAGGTAATCAGAACAAATAAGCTCAGCGCCACCATGAGTTTAGTGCGCGAACCCGCGCCTTTCCATTCCTTCAACGCGATGCCCCACAGTGTGCTGAAAATGATGATACTGGCCATGTGCAGCGTCCAGCTGGAGAACTTGTAGCGGCCCATCTGGGTCTCGCCCATCGAATAAAAGAAGAACTGGAAGTACCAGGTGGTTCCCGCCAGGGCGGAGAAAAAGTAGTTGGACAACATCGGCGCACGCACCGGGACAGAGGTGCTCAGTGCGGCGGCTTTGGCCATCTCCTCGGCTGGGGCGTCGGTCGGATTCTCAATCGCTGCTCCAGACGCGCTTGCGGAGCCGGCACCGCGAATTTCTGAATTGAAATATTGATAGCCGGACTTGTTGCGAATGTTAAGGATCAGGCACCAGATAAAGTTGGTGGTAAAACCGCCCAGGAGAACAACGATCAGCACCGGCAGGCCCTGCCACAGAGTTGGCGTACCATGTCGAAGGGTGATCAGTTTGATCGGATCGCCTGCAGCGAGGCCGTACGCGAAGCAAGCGCTCATCACGCCGGAGAAAGTTGCCACAAGAAGGCCCTTTTTAAGGCTGAATTCCTTAATCGCCGCGCGCTTCTGCTCCTCGGACATCTCTTTTTCTTTCATCACACCGGCGGTTCCGGCAAAGACGATACCGAGCAGACAAATTGCAACTCCAGCGAGGATCGTTAGTCCGGAACGCGTGCCCAGTACTTCGCTGACGAATTGACCACGAAAAATAGGCGGCATCAGGGTGCCGAAGGCGGCGGTGTAGCCGAGTGCAACCGCCATTCCGAGGGACATCCCTAAGTAGCGCATGGTCAGGCCGAACGTCAGGCCACCGAGCCCCCACAGCACGCCGAAGGTGTACGACCAAAAGACGCTTGAGGGCGGCGCTTCACGCAGCACCTGCGAAAGGTCGGAGGTCATCGCCAGCGCCAGCAGCCAGGGGGCGATGATCCAGCTAAAGAAACCGCCAACCAGCCAGTAGGTTTCCCAGGCCCAGCTGCGAACCCGGCGAAAGGGAACGTAGAAACTGCCGGACGCCAGTCCGCCCAACCAATGATAAAAAACGCCAACAATTGGATTTGGAGTCACAAAACTCGCCTCTTAGCGCTTAGAATATAGTGCCATCGGCTTGCGCTGACTTGCTCGGCGGACTTTAGTAGCACAGACGGCTGGCCGTCAACCCCGAATCGCCGCGCTATACTTGCGGCGCAGTGCAACGATTGTGAATCAAGCGAATCAAGATTGGTCGTCAATGAAAACGCAAGAAAGACTCCGCTATCTGGAAGACCGCTGGGACCAGCGCATGGCAGCGACGCTGGATGCACCCGAATTGCTGCGCTACCGCTCGAACCTCCTCGGATCTGATCTGCGCATCACCAATTTTGGCGGCGGGAATACCAGCTCCAAAATTACAGAACTTGATCCGCTGACCGGCGCTCCGCAAGAAGTACTGTGGATCAAGGGCAGCGGCGGCGATATCGGCAGCATCAAGCGGCAGGGTTTTGCGACTCTGTACCTCGACAAAGTTCGCGCGCTCGAAGGCCGCTACCGCGGCGTGGAATTTGAAGACGAAATCGTGGGCATGTATCCGCTGTGCGCGTTCGGCAACAACACCGTGGCCGCCTCAATCGATACCCCACTGCACGGCTTCCTTCCGTTCGGCCACGTCGATCACCTGCACCCCGACTGGGGCATCGCGCTCGCCGCGGCGGCTAACGGTCGCGAAAAGATGGAGGAGTTTAACCGTGTGTATTCGCACCAGCTGGTTTGGCTGCCCTGGCAGCGGCCGGGGTTTGAGCTGGCGATGATGTTGCGCGACGCAGTCAAGCAAACGCCGGATTGCGATGGCATTGTGCTCGGCGGGCATGGCTTGTTCACCTGGGGCCCGACGCAGCGTGAATGCTATGTCAACACGCTGACCATCATCGATCAGCTGGGGCAGTTCGTCACAGAACACCTGGAGCGGCGCGGCGACGGACTGTTTGGCGGGCAACGGACGGCGATCATGGAGAGTCAGCCAGCGCTGGCGAACGAGATCTTTCCACTTGTGCGTGGCCGCGTTTCGGCAGGGCAGCGGTTGATTGGTCACTTTAATTCCCTGCCGGAAGTGTTGCGGTTTGTGAATTCGGCTGACGCGGAGAAGTTGGCGTTCCTGGGAACCAGTTGCCCGGACCATTTCATCCGCACCAAGATTCGCCCTCTGTTCGTGCCGTGGACTCCCAACATCAATCTGCTTGGATTGCGCGAAGCGATCGATGCGGCGCTGAAGAATTATCGCGAAGAATACGCAAAGTATTACGCTACTTTCGCGCAGGCGGACTCGCCAAAAATACGCGACGGGAATCCAACCGTGGTGCTGATTCCCGGCATAGGCATGTTCAGCTTTGGGAAAAACAAAACCGAAGCGCGCATTACCGGGGAGTTCTATACCAACGCGATTCACGTGATGGAAGGTGCGAGTGCTCTCGGCTCCCAAAAGACTCCGGGGGTTCTGCCACAAGCTGGCCCGGCTGCGGGCACCGAAGCATTCAGCGTCTTTTCGAACTACGTTGCGCTTCCGCCGTCGGAGGCCTTTCGAATTGAATATTGGCAACTGGAGGAGGCGAAAATTCGCCGCCAACCACCGGAAAAGGAGCTGAGCCGCCGGATCTGCATCGTGGTCGGCGGAGGCAACGGCGTAGGACGAGAGACTGCGCTGCTGGCGGCAAGCCGCGGCGCGCACGTCGCAATCGCCGACAAAGATTTCGAGGCAGCGAAGGCAGTTACCGCAGAAGTCCAGCAAAGTGCGGGCAAAGAGGCGGCGATTGCGGTGGCGATTGACATTCGAGATCGCGAATCCATTCGGAAAGCGCTGCGTGACGTCACTTCTGTGTTCGGCGGGCTGGATATTCTGGTGAATACGGCAGCGATCTTTCCATCTTCGCCGGACGGAACGATCAGCGACGGCCAGTGGGGACTCACGCTGGACATCAATGTTACGGCCAATCACAGGTTGCTGGAGGAGGCGGCGACACTCCTGCGCGAGCAGGATCTGACGGCAAGCATCGTCCTGGTCAGCTCTGCAAATGCCGTTGTGCCCAAGCGCGGCAGCGAAGCCTACGACGTCAGCAAAGCCGCGGTGAACCACCTGGTCCGCGAATTTGCGATTTCGCTGGCGCCGAAAATTCGTGTGAATGGAATTAGCCCCGCCACGGTTGTTAAGGGCTCGACCATGTTTCCGCGCGATCGTGTGGTTGCTTCGCTCACCAAGTACGCGATTCCCTTTGACCAGAAGGCCGCCGACGAGCAGTTGCGGTCGCTGCTGGCGGAGTTCTACGCCCAGCGTACGCTGACTCACCAACCCATCGACCCGCAGGATTGCGCGGCGGCGATTCTGTTTCTTGCCGGGCCGCAATCGCGCTGCACCACAGGACACCTGATTCCCGTGGATGGCGGACTGAGCGAAGCCTTCCTGCGTTGAGTGCAACACAGTGACCGCAGAGAATCGCCACAAAGCATCGGTTGCCGTAGATTTAGGCGCGCAGAGTTGCCGCGTTTCGCTGCTGCGCTGGACCGGAGACGACGCCCGCATCGCAGTTGTGCACCGCTTTGCCAACGGTCCTTTGCCGATCGGCGAAGAACTGCATTGGGATATTGCTGCGATTCTTGACGGCGTCATGCAAGGACTACGGACTTGTGCCGCTCGGGCGCCGGAAGGGATTGCCTCGATCGCTGTTGACGGTTGGGCCGTGGACTATGTCCGGCTCGCGGCGGATGGCACTCCCATTGCGCCCCCTTTTTGCTATCGCGATTCGCGTACCGAACGCGCCGAACGCGAAGTTCATGCGCTGCTTTCACCGCAGGAGCTCTACGAACTGACGGGGATTCAAATCCTGCGCATTAACACGCTGTACCAGCTTTACGCGGACAAGCTTGCGGGAGCTGACCCGCGGCTTCCCTGGCTGAATTTGCCGGAGTTCATCACTTATCGGTTGTGCGGGCGGCGCGTCAGCGAATACACCATGGCTACGCATACCGGCCTGGTAAAAATCGGGACGGCAACTTGGTGCGAAGAGATTTTTCAGGAATTAGGCTTGGCAGCCGGTGCTGCGCCGTCGATTCTGCCGTGCGGGACGGTTTTGGGCCGGTTCCAGAACGAGTTAGGGTCGCTGCCGGAGTTCCGCGAAGCGCAGGTTATCGCGGCCGCGTGCCACGACACTGCCGCGGCGATCGCCGGTATTCCGGCATCGGGTGATGACTGGGCGTTCATCAGCTCCGGCACGTGGTCGCTGGTGGGAACGGTGCTCGACAGGCCCTGCGTTTCAGGTGCGGCGCAGTCTGCCAATTTCACCAATCTTGGTGGAGCGGGCGGCAAATACTGCTTCCTCAAGAATGTGAACGGCATGTGGCTGTTGCAGCAGTCCATGGATGAGTGGGAACAACGGGGCTTTCGTTGCTCGGTACGAGAGATTCAGAACCGTTGCGCCATGCTGCCTCAACCCGGAACGCTCATCAACGTGGATGAGCCGCAATTGATGACGCCAGGCAACATCACTGCAAAGATCAACGCGCAGCTTATGGAAAAAGGCCGGCCCGCCCTCCCGGTCAGCGAAGCCGGAATTCCGGTGATAGCGAACTTGATCTTTCACAGCATGGCCGCGCGCTATGCGGAAGTCCTATCCGCGATTCGCTCCATTACCGGGAAAACATTGCGACGCTTGTATATTGTGGGCGGCGGCAGCCAGAATGCCCTTCTGAATCGCCTGACGGCGGAGCGGACCGGGCTGGAAATCGTTCCGGGCGCGGTGGAAAGCACGACGATCGGTAACTTTGCGATTCAGCTGGCGGCCAGTCACGACGAGCCGGATACTTCGGGCGGAGCTTCTGCGGAAACGGTCGCGAGATGGGCGAAGCAACTGTCGTCAGCAACGTTTTTGGGCGGATGAGTCCCGTCGCGAAACCAATTGAAAAAGCGAACTCCCTTTCCGCAAGCCTGATGGAGGCACGGCAATGAACAGCAAAGCTACGGAAGCGATTTTCAACGGGCTCGACATGTTCCGGATCGAGCTGCCTTCATGGGGCTTCGCCAACACCGGCACGCGCTTTGGCAAATTCAGTCAGGCTGCCGCTGCAACAACCATCGAGGAAAAGTTCAGCGACGCCGCGGCGGTTCACGCCGTGACCGGCGCTTGCCCGACACTCGCCTTGCACGTGCAGTGGGACTTGCCGAACGGCATTGCCGACGTGACGAGCGTGCAAGCGCTCGCCAAGCGCTTTGCAATTCGGCCGGGCTCAATCAATCCCAATATTTTTCAGAATCAGGAATATAAGTACGGCTCACTCGGTAATCCAGACGCCGCGATTCGCAAAATGGCCCTTCGCCACATCCTCGATTGCGTCGCAATCAGCGAGACGCTCGGTTCGCGCGACGTTTCACCGTGGTTCGCGGACGGCTCCAACTATCCCGGCACGCAAAATATCCGCAGGCGGATCAGCCACTTCGAAGAAGGCTTGCGAGAGGTCCACGGAGCGTTGCGGCCGGGCCAGCGACTGCTGATCGAGTACAAGCCGTTCGAGCCCGCGTTCTATCACACGGACATCGCCGACTGGGGCATGGCCGTGCTGCTCGCGAAGCACACCGGACCGCAGTCGTTCGTACTTGTGGATACCGGGCACCACTATCAATCACAGAACATCGAACAGATTGTCTGCTGGCTGCTGCACACCAAAATGATGGGCGGTTTCCATTTCAATGACCGGCGATACGCCGACGATG
>JACXTT010010109.1_pt1 | contig 12785 bp, 7 predicted proteins | sample 9270951 | NCBI WGS metagenome assembly JACXTT01 (sample SAMN15532306, study PRJNA645909) | rock metagenome | isolation source: weathered quartz diorite | place: Puerto Rico | collected 2017-06-21 | reverse complement strand
GTTCTAAAATGGATTGTACCGGCTTATGATGTTGCAGAAGCAGCTGTTGTCAGTACACCCCCCGGTCATTTTACCGGGTTGCTGTATCTTTCAATGGCAGCGATAGCCGTATTGCTGGTAGTAATAGTGGTGGTATGGATGAACAGAAAGGGTAAAATAAAACTAATTAAGTGATGAAGATGGTAGTAACAGACGGGTATACGCTGAACCCCGGCGATTTAAGCTGGGATGCCATAAAAGCATTGGGCGAATTAACGGTATACGATCGTACGCCTGCTGAACTGATCGTGGAAAGATGCCGGGATGCAGCCGTGGTGCTTACCAATAAAGTTCCTTTTGCAAAAGAAACGCTTGCCGCACTTCTGCAGTTAAAATTTATTTCGGTGCTGGCTACCGGGTATAATGTAATTGATACAAAAGCTGCCCGTACACAGGGAATAACGGTGAGCAATGTGCCGGGTTATGGAACAGCATCCGTGGCACAGCATGTGTTTGCCCTGCTGCTGGAATTAACCAATCACGTGGGCCGCAATGCACGCACAACGATTGAGGGCAAATGGCAGCAGTCGGCCGACTGGTGTTATACGGAAGCACCAGTGATGGAACTGGACGGTAAAACATTTGGTATCGTAGGCCTTGGCAATATCGGGCAGCGGGCGGGCAGTATTGCCCGTGCGTTGGGTATGCAGATAGTTTATTACAATCCCCGGCCTAAGGCCTGGCCCGGTGGCCGGCAGGTGGAACTGGATGCACTTTTTGCCGCCAGTGATGTTGTTTCACTTCACTGCCCGCTTACCGACAGCAACCAGGCATTTGTAAATGCGGCGCTTTTACAAACCATGAAACCAACTGCTGTACTTATTAATACCGCCAGGGGCCAGCTGATTAACGAGCAGCACCTGGCGGATGCGCTTAACCGGGGTGTTATTGCCGGCGTGGCCCTGGACGTATTATCAAAAGAACCGCCCCTGGAAGGCAACCCGCTGCTGCAGGCTAACAATTGCATTGTTACTCCACACAATGCCTGGATAAGCAAGGAGGCGAGGGAGAGAGTTATGTCGGTTACTGCATCCAATGTCGCTGCTTTTATAAAGGGGCAACCCACTAATGTGGTAAACTGAAGACGAACAGATATATTATCGTAGTATATATATGTAGGGTAGTAATGCCCCAAATAAAATAATTCATTTTATTTGGGGTATTAAACCTGCTTATGCTATGAACCTCGAAGCCTACCAATACCGTGAAGATCACGTACGCAAGAAATATGAATTTTATAGCGAAGGCCAAAAGGGGCGTATTCATAAAGTAGTGCATTTTCAACGAATGTCCCGAAATAGTTCTGTGTTTAATCTTTGTTTTGGAGATTGGGATGCCCAAACTGGCAGTATTGATGACAGGTCTGTAACGAATAACGGAGATGCAGATAAAATACTTGCTACTATAGCAGGAATCGTTGTAACATTTATCTCTTTATTTGAAGATGCGATTATATACGCTGAAGGGAATACGCCTGCAAGAACCAGGAGATATCAAATAGAGATCAATAAATTCCAGGATGAAATAGAAGAAATATTTCATATATACGGTCGTAAAAATAACAGCTGGAAGAAATTTCAAAAGAATATTAATTACGATGCATTTATGGTTAGCCGTATAGAATTAATTTTGGAAGAGCAAAAAACAAAATATATGACCTCATCCTCACAAAATAACAAAAAGGAAAAAATACGATTCATCTATACTCCTGCAACAGTCGATGAATTCCCGGATGTAGATGTAGAGAACGACCCTGTTTTTTTAAAAAAACTGGAAAATGCAAGAAAATCACTGGAAGTATGCCCTTTCCCTATGGAATTACTTGAAGAAAGCAGGCGCCGTGACCGTGAAAAGCGCCGGTAATTACTGTTTGGCCAATAAAAAAAATGCCACGCAATTTGCGTGGCATGATAAGGCAATGGTTAATGGTATCAGGATTCTTTATGCGCATCCCCGTTACTCTTTTCACTGATCATATTCATCAGCTTTAGCCCAAGTAACCCGCTGATGCCGCCTTCGGTGCCGTTGCCGCCACCGATAAGCACATCAGGAATTACCTTGATACGGCTCTTGCCGATTTCTTCGGTCACCTTATAGCGGGTAAAGTTGTCGCCACCCATGGCCTTTACCTGCAGTTCATAGGCTTCAGCGGTCGATTTACCAATAGCCATAATCTTTTCGGCTTCGGCCAAACCGGTTTTGGAAATCCGTTCCGCATCGGCTATGGCGTTCATGCTGGTAGAGGCTGCCTGTGCAGCGGCGCGGGCCTTGGTAGCTTCTGCTTCGGCATTAACCTGCAGTTTGAGGCTGATGGCATCACCTTCGGCTTTCTTTACGGTAGCGTCGGCCGTACGTTGGGCAATCTCCACGCTTTGCTGCGCCTTTACAATTTCCTTTTGCATATCGGCAATGGCAGTTTCTTTTTCACGCCCCTGGCGTTTTTCCTGCGCCATGCGTTGTGTTTCCCAGGTCTTTTCCTCTTCCTGCGCAATCTTACGATCGGTAAGGGTTTTCATCAGCGCTTCGGGTGGAACGATGTCGCCGATAAGGGTATCCACGGCATTCACGTTGTATTGATCCAATACTGCGCTGATATGATCCTTGGCCGCACTCTGCCTTTCCTTACGGGTACTCAGGAACGAAATTACATCGCTGTCCTGCGCGCTGTTACGGAAATAGTTGCCTATCGTTGGCTCCAGCACCTGCGATACCAGGTTGGTCATACTGCCAAAACGGGCAATAACCTTGGGCGCTTCATTGGCAGGTATATGAATGATCTGAGCCACGTCGAGATTGAACGGGAAACCGTCCTTGCTCCGCACGGTAATCGTACTCAGGTTCTTGTCCAGCAAATGCGCCTCGCTGCGGGCATTGGCCCAGTTAAGCACCAGGTTGGTGGTGGGCACTACTTCTATTTTGGTGGTGTACTTATTGATAGGATATTTGCCCGGGCCCAGCGGCTGCATCCATACACCACGGAAACCCTTTTCCACGATATTGCCGTGCTTGAAAGTATCACCGGTAAGGTCCTTACCGTCTTCACCAATATAAGAGATAACTACACCCACATAACCGATGGGAACATCCGTCATGGGTATTTCCTCTATCTGCACGCCCCAGGGGTTGATATAATAAGAACCGGCCAGCATCACCTGTGGTTGCAGGCCACGGTTTCCCCCGGCAGCCAGGAACCCGTCGATGTCCTGGAAATTGTTGTGGCCTTCCACATTTTTACCGGCAATTTGTCCCGGTGTAATGGGTGCACCGTCGAGGGTGGTAACAATGCCCACCATATTTTCACGGATACTTACCTGGTCGGCAATGGTAATTGAAAACAGGTAAGTGTTGATGCGGTACGAGCCTGCGGTAATGAACGCGGTTTGCCGCCCACGCTGGCCGCCGTTGTCCAAAAACTTCCCGGCATCCTGGAAGTTATCGCTGTCGCATTTACGGGCCAGGATGCTACCGGTAGGTATCTCCGCACCGTCTTTACTTAATACCAGGCCAATCTTGCCTTCCGGTATAACGGTAAAGGGCACCATGTCAATACTGTATTGCCAGGGCCACATGCGCCAGTATAAACCAGGCGCCAGTGTTTTAGCCTGGAAGCCGGCTTCACCCCTGGTAGCAATGATACGGCCGTCGGGCAGTTTGCGGTGCGCACCCACCAGCACGAATTTTTTGGTCACAAGCCCAATCCTGTTTTCAGGTACGATTACCATACCAAAGAAAACGCGCAGGATGAATTTGTACAGGATGATGGATGCTATAAGAACAAGCACCCACCAGAAGTTGGCAAAAAAATGAGAGAGTTCCATAATCAATGTTGGTTTAGGTTAAAAAAAATGATTGTTTGCATTAGTCAACAACTGTGCAGATGCCTTTGCACGCAATATGGGTAAGCGGCGCGCCCTTTAATAGTTGAACTTACTTGACTGGTATGGAGGAATCAGTTACAGCAACTGAAGAAGATATGTACTGTGTTACATTCGTTGTGTCAGTTTGAGATTGACGATGTAAAGATAGGGGAGGGCTGAGCATCGCTGTTAGGGAAATCGGGAAGAGTGGGACAGGAGCCAACAGGACAGGCGGAAAAACCCTACCAGCGGTTGCCGGGGTGAATGAACGAAAACGGGCGGCTTTGCACGGAAGCACTCTTATTGTTATTTGATTTACAGCCTGTTAAGAATAGCCGTTTCTACAAATGGTTAAAACTGGCCGGGGGACTTTCATTTTTCAGAAATAGTTTTTATCTTGTACCCGTATTTACTCCATTTCTTGTGATTGTACCTATCTGAGAACCCATCTCCTTTCACCGAAAGACCGTATTCAAAGCACATCCATACCTCTTGTGTCCAACCGGAACATGTATCATGTTTCTGAATCACAAAAAATGTCCCCCCATGGAAATTGTGTTAATCTGCGTTCTGGTCTTTGGTACCATCTTCCTGTACAGCCTGTTACAGGAGCCTTTCGGACGGTTTATGCAGCGTCGCCGTTACAAAACCTTCCTGAAGCAGGAAGATTATTACCGCAACATCATCAATGCTCACCTGGCTTATTTCAGGCGTCTTACCAATAGCGAACAGCATCGCCTGCTTTTCAGGGCCTTCCTCATCAACCGCGCCAAAAAATTCCACTATGTAGGCATTGAAAAGAAAGAAGAAATGCCCGTGTTAATAAGCGCAGTAGCCGCCCAGCTCACCCTGGGACTCGATAAATTTTCCCTTAATTATTTCCGCGATGTATTTGTACTGCAGCACGATTATCATTATGGTTATTACTCGCTGCCGTTTATGGGACATGTAGACAGTACCGGTATCTATTTAAGCTGGGATAATTTCCTGACCGGCATTCATCGTTCGGCCGATAACAGCAATGTGGGATTGCACGAGATGGCGCATGCGCTTACTTACGTGAACTTTATTGTAAAAACAGAAGAAGATAAACATTTTAAGAAAGAATTCAAGAACTTCTCCAAAGTAGCCCGCCCCATTTTTCAAAGCATGCAACAGGGCAACAGGACCCTGCTGGGCGATTATGCCGCTACCAATTACCATGAGTTCTGGGCAGTAAGCGTGGAAACCTTTTTTGAAAACCCTTTCCGCCTTAAATATGAGCTGCCGGACCTGTATGATGCCATGGTAAAACTGCTGAGGCAGGACCCATACGAAATCATTGCCAACCGCAGGATGGCAGTGGCGTAATTAGTTGATAGTTGATAGATGGTAGTTGATAGTAAACAGCTACCACTGGTTTTCTGCCTATCAACTACCATCTATCAACTACCATCTATCAACTATCAACTATCAACTATCATCTGCTCAGTATTCTCTTAAACCGCTGCACATCTGCATCTGCCTGCACCGGTATATGGTGCACCAGCAGGTTTACCAGCTGCCGCGCAAAATAAGGCGCCAGCGAGCAGCCTTTTGTTCCCATACCGTTAAAGATGCCTATACAGGGGTGTACCGGGTGCAGCCCCACAAATGGCCGCCGCTCCAGTGTAGCGGGCCGCAGGGCGGCAAGATGATCCAAAATAGTAAAGGGAGCTTTTACCGTGAGCTGTAACCAGTTTTTGGCAAACTGGTAAAACCCCGGGCTCGGCTCATCATTGTCAAACTCCCATAAATACGTAGACCCCAGCCAGAATACCTTCTCTTTCCAGGGCACCAGGCTATAGCCTTTCTTGATAATATGCGCATTGGGCAGGCCGGGAATTTCTACCAGCAGGGCCTCACCTTTATTGGCGCCATAAGGCAGGCGGTTAAAAAAAGGATTGCTAAAACCAGCCACCCCATCGCAAAAGATAATCTTACGGGCATTGATATGATGGTATTGAATTTCATTGTCTTTTACTTCCAGCTGCGCCAGCTCAAATTTTTCTTCCAGCAACTGACCGTTTTGCAACAGGTGCCGGCGATAACGCTGCAGCAATAAGGAAAGATCGATCCAGTAGCAGGGATGAATAATACCATACCCGAAATCATAATGCAGGTAATTGCGCTGGTCGTTTTCATCGGCAGGCAATGCCAGGTATTGCTGATCTTCTTGATAGCGACCGGTAAAGGCCAGCCGCATTTGGGGGGTGCTGAAGCAATCAAGCACGTCTTTTTCGGCAATACAATCAATCTGCAGGAGCCGGTCCATATCCTGGTAGGCCTCCCTGGCAAAAGGCATCAGCTCATCAATCATCCATGTTTTTACAATACGCCGGCCGGTAACCGGGTTAATGATACCCGAAGCCACTTTAGAGGCCGAGCGCTGGTTAACGGCATCCATTACCAGCACCGATTGTCCTGCTTTTTGTAATTCATGGGCCAGGAAGGTACCCGAAATACCCTGGCCTATAAGGAGATAATCTACCTGCATGGCGCAAAAATAAGGGATATGCCGGCAGCAGGTAATATAGCATAAATTATCATTTTTTATATAGAAAAATATCCAAAAACTGTATTGGTTTTATTTAAAGATCAATACAAGTCACTGTAATTCGTAATATAATACCAGTTATTGGCACTAACCCTTGCAATTATTCGTTTATTTGTGTACTTTGCCGGTACCCTGATGAACATTTATACCGGCCGGCAACCAGTTGGCGGTATTACTCTAGTCCTTTAATCCGTATGATTATGAAACACATCTACTATCCTGAAGCCTGTGTTCCCACACTTAAAAAGCAATGGCTTTTTTTTATCTTCTTTTTTATTTTTAGTGCAGGGGCCCTGCAGGCCCAGACCATATATTATGTAAAGCCTGGCGGCGCTGGTGCAGGAACTTCCTGGGCCACGGCCGGTGATCTTCAAACAATTGTTAATGCTGCGCCTGCCGGCAGCCAGGTATGGGCGAAGGCAGGTACGTATATTCCCTCGGCATATCCTTCGGGCAGTACGGGCGGGGCCAGTAACCGCGACTTTGCATTTACGCTTAAAAACGGTGTGGCCATTTACGGTGGTTTTGCAGGAACGGAAACGCTGCTGAGCCAGCGGAATTATGCTACTAATGTGACCATCCTTTCGGGCGATGTGGGTACCGTGGGTACCTATACAGATGATTGCTACCATGTGGTTGTTTCAGTAGGCAATGATAATACCGCCATTCTTGACGGGTTTACCATCAAATACGGCTATGCCGCCGGCGGCACCACTTATATTACCTACGGCGGGGTGCAGGTTACGCGCGACCCGGGTGCGGGTATGAACATACAAAACTCCCAGCCCCTGATTTCCAATTGTATTATCAGCAATAATACCGCTTTGCGGGGCGGAGGGCTGTACACAGTAAACAGCAGCAGCCCGGCGGTTTTCACCAATTGCACTTTTTCCGGTAACTCGGCCACTATTACCAGCAGTGGCGATGGCGGCGGCGCTATCGGCACCATCAGTTCCGGTGGCGTGCACCTCACGCTCACAACTTGTACCATCAGCAGTAATACTTCCGCTGCCGATGGTGGTGGCATATTTGCCAATAACAGCTGTGTGCTGACCATCACCGGTTGTACGTTCAGTTCAAACACGGCTGCCGGCAGTGGCGGCGCCATTATAACCATGTCGAGTACGATCTGTACCATCAGCAATTCCTCTTTTACCAGTAATGTATCCAGCGGTAGCACCTCATCCTATGGCGGCGGCGCAATATGCAGTAATTCAACGAGCGTTGGTACCACTATATCCAATACTACCTTTACCTCCAACACGGCAGGGTATTACGGCGGGGCGTTTTGGGGCAACAGCGGCGCTAACGGCGCCATTATGACTTCCTGCGTCTTTACCTCCAACACGGCTGTGTATGGCGGTGGTATGGCCTGTACGGGCTCGGCGCCCACCGTTAACAATTGTAAGTTTGCCAACGGTACAGCCACGTATGGCGGAGGTGTTTATAATAATAGTTCCGGTACTTCTCCTTTTTCGGTAGATACGTTTGTAAACAATAAAGCTACGGCCACATCCGGTATGGGCGGGGGCGGCATGCTCAATGACAACGCTTCCAATCCGCCCGTATCTCATTGCTGGTTCAATGGTAATACCACTAACGGGGCAGACGGAGCCGGCCAGTATAATAATAACAGTGCCCCCACCGACAGTTCCTGTGTATTCCAGGCCAATATTGCCGGCGGCGCCAGCTCCAACGGTGGCGGCCTGTACATAACCGGCAGTAACGCCAAATTTGAGAACTGCGTTTTTGTTGATAACTCCTGCACGGCAAACGGAGGCGGGTTTTACGAAAATGCCACGACATCAACGACAGAAAATTGTACCTTTTATAATAATACCGCTGCAACGGGCGCCGCTATATACGACCCGGGTGGCGCCGGTACCAAGTACTACGGTCTTATGCTATGGAACAACCACCCGGATGGCCTTGCCGTGGGGGCGGGTGGTGCAAGCAGCTGGAAATTGAAGTACAGCAACCTCCAGGCCGCTGCTCCGGTGGGCGGCAGTATCAGCAACAATACATTTGCTGCGCCTACTTTTTACAACAGTGCCAGCTATACCGGCAGTGATGGCAAATGGGCCACCGGCGATGATGGCTTGCACCTGGCCAGCGGCTCTGTTGGCTGGAATGTAGTGCAGAGCAATTATATGGTAGACGATATCACAACCGGCCCCCGTCCTTATACAGGAAATACCTATGCCAATGCGGGCGCCTACGAGAGCCCGGGCTTTGCTTCCCTGCCGGTGCAGCTCCTGGATTTTACCGCTGCTCCTGCAGCTGCTAATACGGTGCTGCTAAAATGGATGGCCGATGCAGGATCGCAGCCTGCTGCATACCAGGTGCAGAAATCGCTTAATGGCATTGTTTTTTCTACTATCGGTACAATAGAGGCCGTTGCTAACCAATCTGCCTACAGCTTCACCGACTGGCAGGCAGGAAGCGGTACAATTTACTATCGCCTGCAATTAACCGGCGCCGGTAAGGGTACAACGTACAGCGCCGATGCTATTGTACGCAATACTGTTTCCGGGGGGCAGCTGGTATTAAAGCCATCTGCCATAAGCGGCGAAACAACCACGTTATTTGTTAGCAGTGTAGCTGCCAATGCAGGAATGGCGATAAGCATTAGTGATGCATCGGGCCGTGTGCAGCTGCAGAGGACCGTGGCATTGACGCAGGGAGATAATACGATACCGCTTAACCTGGCCTCCCTTGGTAAAGGGGTATATTTCCTGCGCACCGTTGATGCGGCAGGTGTACAGAAAGTACTGTCCTTTGTGAAATTATAGAAATTAATAAATTATATTTTTAGATACTGCGTATACTGTTTGACGTTCATGATTCATAAATCATGAACGTTTTTTATTAAAAATTACCGGTCTTACCCAACCTTCACTTAAATAGTCCCCGTACCTGCTGTTGCAGCTGGAATGATGGCGCCGTGAAAAACTATCGGCGCAGGTATAGTAAGCTATCCAGATACGAAGATATTTTTCCGGTTATAAGCAATGAGTACCTGAAATGATTAATATTGTGAAAGCTGCCCGGAACAGGTAATTCCGGCAGTTATTGAACAACGTTACATATAGTCTATAACTCTAATCCGTACGTATGAAGACCATCCGGTATCCTTATAGCCATCCCGGCTTATGCAAAAAGCTATTGCTTTCTTTTTCCTCCCTGTTTTTTATAGCCTTCCTGCATGCGCAGGTGTATTATGTAAAACCCGGCGCTTCGGGTACCGGTGCTTCCTGGGCTACGGCAGGCGATTTACAAACCATCATTAATGCGGCGGCGGCCGGCAGCCAGGTATGGGTAGCCGCGGGCACGTATTACCCCAATGCTTATCCTTCCGGCAGCAGCGGGTATGCCAGTACCCGCGATTATGCCTTTACGCTCAAGACCGGGGTGGCGGTTTATGGCGGTTTTGCAGGCACAGAAACCCTGCAGAGCCAGCGTAATGTAACAGCAAACGTAACCATTCTTTCGGGCGATATAGGAACCACAGGCACGTATACAGATGACTGCTACCATGTATTGCTGGCCGTGGGCACCACCGGCACTGCCGTACTCGATGGCTTTACCGTCAGGTACGGCTATGCTAATGGCAGCATCTATATATCCTATGGCGGCCAGTCGATTTATGAGAGCTACGGGGCCGGCATTTTCTGCTATAATGCTTATCCTGCTATCCGTAACTGTACGTTTTCCAATAACTATGCTGCAACCGGCGGCGGTATCTACTGCCTTAACAGCGGCACCGCGCCTGTATTCAGCAGTTGCACGTTTACTTCCAATACGGCGGCGTCTTCGTCAGACGGGGGCGGTGCAGTTTATTGCTACACCAACACCGCTATTACATTCGATACCTGTACCTTCAGCAGTAATAAGGCTACCGGGCAGGATGGCGGCCTGGCCTTTGGCAACAGCAGCAGCACATTTACTTTTATCGGCTGCACCATTGCCGGCAATACGGCCGCTGCCAACGGGGGGGCTATATACCTTAATGGCGGAACCATTACCCTTACCACCAGCAGTTTTACCTCCAATGTTGCTGCCGGCAGCGGGGGAGGGCTTGCTATGGTCAATAATTCAAAACTAACGGCATCAGGCACTAGCTTTACTTCCAACACCGCTAACAGTGCTTCGTCGGGGGGTGGGGCTATTTATTGCAATGGTAATACCGTTTCACCCATCAGCAACTGTACCTTTACCAGCAACAAAGCAGTTGAGTATGGCGGTGGCCTGTACATTATCAATGGCGGCACCGCGTTTAGCCTCTCGCACAACAGTTTTGTTTCCAACACGGCGGTCTATGGCGCCGGTATCGCCAATTCGGCCACCACGCCTACGGTTGCCAACTGCACGTTTTCCAATGGCTCCGCCACCTATGGCGGCGGTGTATATAATATCAATAGTCCTGCCATCTTTTCGGTAGATAGCTTTTTAAACAATACGGCTACATCCACCACCGGTATGGGAGGGGGCGGCATGATGAACGATGGCAATTCTACCGCCACCATATCGCATTGCTGGTTTCATGGCAATGTAACCAGCGGGGGCAATGGAGCCGGGCAGTACAATAATCCCGCGGTTATAGACAGTTCCTGTGTGTTTGAGGCCAATATTGCCAAAGGCGCTGCATCCAATGGGGGTGGCGTATACCAAGCAGGCGGCCAGTCGAAAATCTACAATTGCATTTTTGTAAATAATGCCTGTGTCGCAGATGGAGGAGGTTATTATAACAATGCTACCAATACCATTTTGGAGAATTGCACCTTCTATAACAATACCGCTGTGGCCGGCGCCGGCATTTACGATATCGGCGGCGGCAACCCCCGTTATTCCGCTAATATGGTATGGGGCAATAGTCCCGATGGCCTGGCTTTGGGAGCAGGGGGGACCGGCGGTTTTACGTTAAGCTATAACAACCTGCAGGCTGCCTATTCGGGCGGTGGCACCAGCATAAGCAATACCTATACGGCACCGGTATTTTACAATTCGGGCAGCTATACCGGCGGCGACGGTAAATGGGGCACGGTAGATGATGGTCTTCACCTGGCTGCCGGCTCGGCGGGCAGGGATGGCGTACTTATTTCGGCAGGCGTGAATATGGCGGATGATATTACCGGCACCGCTCGGCCCGATATAGCGGGTGAACTATATGCCGACGCAGGCGCTTACGAGGGCCTGGGCGCTCTTACGCTGCCGGTACAATTGCTCAGCTTTACGGCTACCCCGACGGCATCCAATACGGTGCTCCTGCAATGGCAGGTAAATGCAGCAGCGCCGGCGCCGGCTTATGAAGTACAGGAATCAGCAAACGGCACCGATTTTATTACCCTGGCTATCCTGGAAACGGTTTCAACCGAACCAACCTATCAATATACCGATACCCGTTCAAATACCGGTACCCTGTACTACCGCCTGAAATGGACGGAAGGCACTGCCAGCAGCTATAGTTCGGTGGCGGTTATACGTAGCACCGGCGCTGCCGGAAAGTTGTCATTATGGCCTTCACCCGTAAGCGGGCCTTCGGCTGAATTGATAGTCGAACGGGTTAGCAGTGCCTCGCAAATGCTGGTCACGGTAACCGATGCCTCCGGTCGCATACAACTACGTACCGCCGTGCCGCTGGCAGCGGGCTATAACCGGTCGGTGCTCGATGCGTCACACCTGGGCAGGGGTGTTTACTTCCTGCAGGCGGTAGATGGAAGCGGCAGCCGGCAAGTGCTGCGCTTTGAAAAACTGTAAGTAGCTGATAGATGATCTATCATCTATTCCACGTTTACTCTCACCCCTTCCGAATGCGACGTAAATTCCGGGGCGTACATGCACTGTATGGTAGTAATGCCATTGCTGAAATTGCCGGCATGGGTTACAAACAGGGGGTATTCAAATACATAAGTCCCCTTGGGAAGCCAGCCAAAGAAAAAGCTGGTGCTGGCGTCTTTGGTGCTTTCATAATAGCCCAGGCCGCCCTGCCATTTGTACCCGCTTAATACGTTAACCGGTTCCATGCAGCTGGCGCGCATGTCTTTCATGTGCACATATTCCATATCGCGGTCCACGCGCAGCTCTATGCGCACTTTTATTTTATCGCCTACTTTCAGGAAGGCATTATTTGTTACCGGGTCTAATACAGGTCCTTTATCGGTATTGCGTTCCACAAACAGCTTTTTATCCAGTTTCAGGGGCGTGGCGGCGGGAGTAATTTTGTCCAGCTGTTCAAAATACTGCCAGTACACGGCTCCCCAGCTGCTTTGGGCAGGTGTTGCGCCGGGTGTGGTAGCTACGCGCACGCTGATATC
>JACXTT010010108.1_pt1 | contig 12785 bp, 10 predicted proteins | sample 9270951 | NCBI WGS metagenome assembly JACXTT01 (sample SAMN15532306, study PRJNA645909) | rock metagenome | isolation source: weathered quartz diorite | place: Puerto Rico | collected 2017-06-21 | reverse complement strand
CGAGGGAACCTGGTCAACTGGTCAGGTCAAATCCCGGACGCGGGGCGAGGTCAATATCTGCTCCTCCGCCCGGCGTCACGCGGGAACGATCCGTGCTACGAATAGTGCAGGGAAGCCAGAAAGGAAGATCGCCGATGTGGACATTCGAGCTATACAGGATCCTGACGGCTCAACGGATCGCCGAGATGCTCCGCGAGGTGGATAGGGCGCGCCTGGCCGAACAGGCGACGGCTGACCGTCCGGCGCGGACAGCGGAGTCCTCACGGGGAGATCGCGGCCATGACCGGCCTGCCGATTTCCGCTCGCCGATTCGTCATGCCGGGTGAGGCACGGGTAGGCGGGGACACGCACTGACTATCAGCTTCCCGCGTGAATCCGTGCTCGCGATGCACGCGCCGTCGTCTTCGACGTCACCCTAGCCGGGCCGGCGCGCCCGGCCGGCCGCTGCAATACAGAGCCCGGGGTAGTGTCCTCGATGTTGCTTTCCGCTTCATATCCGATCGTGACATGTGGCCGTATATACTAGCGACCGCGCGGAGGTCTTGGTGAGCGACTATACACGGGAGGGTGACATGCGGAGAGCGCTATTCGGGTTGGTTGGGCTCGGGGTCGTGATCTCCCTGATGTTTGGCGTCCCCACGTCCCGCGCGGCGGAGATGGGGATGGCCGAAGAGCTGAAGACCGCGATCACGCATGCGGGGTTCGCGGAGAAGTACGACTCGATGAAGGAAGTCGGCCTGCACCTGCACCACGTCGTCAACTGCCTCGTCGGCGAGGCGGACCCCATGTACGACAAGGCGTCTGGGAACCCGTGTCAGGGGCAAGGGAAGGGGATCCTGCCGGACATCAAGGCCAAGATGGGGGAGGATCAGGAGTATCAGGTGGCGTGGTGGCTCGCGCACATGGGCAGCGACGCGCTGAAGATGGGCAATCTGGCCCAAGCCAAGGCGGCGGCGCACATCATCGGGACGCAGCTCACCGCGATGTCCAAGATGTAATGGCGTAGACTCTCGCGGCACGGCCGACGCAAAAGCGGACGCCACCGGCGTCCGCTTTGCGCTTCAGACGAAGGTCTTAGACGAACGGCCGGCTCACCTCGTCGAGGCGGCTCAGGACCTGGTCGGATGGGTTGACGTCGAGCCCGCCGAGGTTTTCCTCGAGTTGGGCAACGGAAGTGGCGCCGGCGATCGCGCTGCACATCGCGGGGCGGCGGATCAGCCAGGCCAGGGCCAACTGGGCAGGCGTGCAGTGGACTTCGGTCGCGAGGGCGCCGACGTCTTCGGCCAGCCTGAGGCTTGGGTCGCTGAGGCGCCTGGCGAACTGCGGCTGGGTCAGGGCACGCGATCCCTTGGGTGGCTCCTGCCCCTTCCGATACTTGCCCGTCAGGATGCCGCCGGCGAGCGGAAAGTAGGCGATCAGGCCGATCCCCTGGTCCAGGCACAACGGCACCAGCTCGCGCTCGACCTCGCGCTGGGCGAGTGAGTACTCCGGCTGAACCGTTTCGAACCGGACCAGGTTTCTGCGATCGCTCATCCACAACGCCTTCGCGAGTTGCCAGGCGGCGTAGTTGGATGTCCCGACGTAGCGGACCTTGCCGGCCCGCACCATGTCGTCAAGGGTCCGGAGCGTGTCCTCCAGTGGCGTCTCGGCGTCCCAGGTGTGGACCTGGTAGAGGTCGACGTAGTCCGTTTGCAGGCGGCGGAGGCTTCCTTCCAGCTCGCGCATCAGATGATAGCGGGACGATCCCGCGTCGTTTGGACCGTCGCCGGCCTTGAGCCCGCCCTTCGTCGCCAGAATGACCTGGTGACGCCGGCCCTTCAGGCCTTCCCCGATGATGGTCTCCGATTTGGTTTGCGTGTAGATGTTCGCGGTGTCGATCAGGTTGATGCCCGCATCGATCGCCCGGTGCAGAATGGCGATGGAGACGTCGCGCTCGGCGCGGCCGCCGAATGCATTGGTGCCGAGCCCAATCGTCGAGACCTTCACGCCGGTGCGGCCCATGGGCAGATACTTCATCCGTGACTCCTTACGCGAAGTGGGAAACGACTGTGAGTTCGGACGTGGCCGACACGTTTCCTCGGCGGAAGGGCCTCGATGCCCGAGGCGCAAAGTGTGCTCATCGGTTTCCGGATGCGCCGCTGGGCGCACGATGGGTGACCTGCCCCGTGGGAGGGGACGCATGCGGGAACGAGCCTGGCCAGTCGGAGGCCGACCAGCGGTGAGATCGAGCCGGCATGCCCCAATGCTTCGGGAACGCGCTATGATGGGAGCGGAGAGACACATGGCCACCCGCGAGCGCGAACGCACCGATTTGATGCTCCGCAAGGTTCGATAGGCGCATGCCGGAACTGCCTTTCGTGACCGTGCTCGTCGAGAACGTGCGCCCGCGCGTGGAGCAACGCACGATCGAGGACGTGATCGTGCGCAGCGTGTATGCATTGAAGACCGCCGACCCCCCAATCACGGCGCTGCGGGGGAAGTCCATCACGAACGTCCGCCGGAGAGGCAAGCTGCTCGTGTTCGACTTGACCGGCGGGGTCGTGATGGTGATCCACCTCCGGCGAAACGGCAGGCTGGAGATGCTCCCCCGTGGCAAAGCCCGGACGGCGAAAGACCTTGCCGTCACCCTGTCGTTGGACGACGGGATGGATCTCCGGCTGATCGAGATCGGTCCGAAGAAAGCTGCCTCGGTGTGGGTCTACCGCGCTGGGGAAGAGGCTGCGGGCGAAGCGCTCGCGGGCCTCGGGGTCGAGCCGTTGTCGGATGAGTTTGCCCCAGACATGCTGAGCGGGCTGCTTCGCGGTGCGCACATGCAGGCGAAACGGTTTCTGACGCTTCAGCGCTACGTGGTGGGGATCGGCAACGCGTTCTCCGACGAGATCCTCTGGGAGGCAAGGCTCTCGCCCCAGGCTGCCACGGCGGCGCTGACCGGCGACCAGGCCGTCGGATTGCACGGGGCGATCAGGCAGGTTCTGGAGGACGCCGTCACGTCACACAGAAAGGAATTTGCCGGGGCGCTTCCGATGCGCGAGCCCCTCCACTTGCTCCGCGTCCACCGGCACGGCAAGGAGCCGTGCCCTCGCTGCGGCACACCGATTGCGGTCATCTACTACGAAGACCGGGAAACATATTACTGCCCGACATGCCAGGCGGGAGGGAAGGTCTATGCGGATCGACGGCGATCGAGGCTGTTTCGATGAACGCCCACGCCCGTTGACAGTTCCGCCGTCCCGAGCCAGACGCAGCGCCGCGGCCGCCGCCATCGTCGCGGCGACGACCACCGTGCTCGCAGTCACCACCGTGATCCCGGCACCGAGAGCCGGCGTGCCGCTGGCGCAGGGCGCGGCGTCGCCCTTCACCGAGTACCCCGTGCCCGCGGGATCGCACCCGCACGACGTTGCGCCGGCTGCCGATGGGAGCGTCTGGTACACGGCCCAGACGGCCGGCACGCTCGGGCGGCTCGATCCTGCAACCGGCAAGATCCTCCAAATCAAGCTGGGCGAGGGATCGGCGCCCCATGGCGTCATCATCGGTCCGGACGGAGCGCCCTGGATCACGGACGGCGGCCTCAACGCGATTGTGACGGTTTCCCCCGCGACGGAAGCGGTTCGCAAGTTTCCGCTGCCGGCTGGACGGCCGGGGGCCGACCTCAACACCGCGGCCTTCGACCGCGAAGGGCATCTGTGGTTCACCGGCCAGAGCGGCGTGTATGGCCGCGTCACGCTGTCGACGGGTCAGGTGGAGGTGTGGGACGCGCCCCGCGGCCGGGGCCCGTACGGCGTTACCGTGACCCCGCAGGGAGCGATCTACTTCGCGTCGCTGGCGGGGAGCTACGTCGGCCGGATCGACCTGGCCACGGGCGCCGCCACCGTGCTGCAACCGCCGACCCCGAATCAGGGCGCGCGGCGGGTGTGGTCGGATTCCCGAGGCCGGATCTGGGTCAGCGAGTGGGATGCCGGAAAGGTCGCGCTCTACGATCCGGCGACCAACCGGTGGAAGGAATGGCGCCTTCCCGGTCAACACCCCCAGGCCTACGCGGTGTACGTGGACGACCAGGGCGAGGTCTGGCTTACCGACTGGGGGGCAAACGCGCTCGTCCGGTTCGACCCGGCCAAGGAGACCTTTGAGGCGTTTCCGTTCCCGAGTGAGGGGGCGACCGTCCGCCAGCTGAACGGGCGGCGTGGCGAAATCTGGGGGGCCGAGTCCGGGCTCAACAAGTTGGTCGTCTGGAGGCGCCGATAGCCCGCCGCCGAAAGCCCGCTCACCTGTCGCTGCCGCTGCCACGCGTGGCCGCGATGCGCGCGCAGATCTTGCGGTTCTTGAACGACACGCAGGGGCGTCGAAACTGGGCTCACAAAGGCCTGTCGGTCGCGATCGCAAACCTGGGCGTTGCCGAAGCCAGATGGACGCCGCCCGGCGGCCACTGCGTGTGGGAGCAAATCAACCACGTCGCGTACTGGAAGCGTGTCATCCTGCAGCTGATTCAGGGTCGACATCCGCGGGCACGCCAGGCCTGGCCGCCGGCAGGGCGGACGCTCCGCGAACTACGCAAGGCCACGGCTGATCTGGAGGCGCTGCACCGGGAACTGCACGCGGCGGTGATCGCGATGGATCCAGATCGGCTCGTGGCGGGAGGCGCCAGGTACGGCGCGGCACAATTGCTCCTCGGCGAGGCCGCTCACGAGTCGTACCACATCGGTCAGATTTTCATGACGCGGAACCAGTACCGGCGGCTCCACCGCGGCGGTCGAGTCAACCGCTAACGCCGTAACGTTCGCTTGTCAATCCCGCTCGTCGCTCTATTCGTGGCGGAGCCGAGGATCCAGAAAGTCCCTGAGCCCGTCGCCGAGCAGGTTGAGCGCGAGGACGCTCAGGACAATGGCGACGCCCGGGAAGATGCTGATCCACGCCGCCTGTCTCAAGTACACCTGGCCGGCGCTGATGATCCCGCCCCATGTCGGTACCTGCGGCGGGACCCCGACGCCGAGGAAGCTCAGCGCGGCCTCCCCGAGCATCGCGTACGCGGTGATAAACGTGGCCTGCACGATGATCGGCGAGGCGCAGTTGATGAGGATGTGCCGCGCCAACACGCGCACGCCCGACGCGCCCATCGCCCGCGCGGCTTCCACGTACTCCAGACGGACCACGACCAGCACCGCGGCACGCACGACCCGCGCGATGCGGGGCGTGTAGACGAATCCAAGCGACAACACAACGTTGCGCACGCTCGGTCCCAGCGAGGCCATCAGGCCAATGGCGAGGAGGACGTCGGGAAACGCCATCAGGCCGTCCATGACGCGCATCAGCACCCGGTCGGCCCGCGGGCTGGCCCCCGCGGCAAGGCCGCCGACGATGCCCGCGAATGTCGCCAGCAGGGTCACGAGTAGGCCGACCAGCAGCGACAGGCGGGCGCCGTAGAGCGTCCGGCTCAGTATGTCGCGTCCAAACTCGTCCGTGCCGAACGGATGCGCCCTTCCCGGCGGCAGCAGCCGGTCGGGGACGTTGAGCGCGAGGGGGTCGTAGGGGGAGATCAGCGGCGCCACCAGCGCTCCCACGACCGCGAGCAGGATGAGGCCGGCCCCGACGCCGGTGATCCGCCGGCGCCGCAGCATGCGCCAGAAGAGCGCGCCGGGCCTGGGCCGCACGACGGCGACTCGGGATTGGGCGAGGGCCCGGGCGGCCATCAGGTCAGTACTTCACTCTGGGATCGACGAGGAAGTACAACAGGTCGACCGCGAGGTTGAGCAGCACATAGATCGTGGCCACCATCAAGATGACGCCCTGGATGACCGGGTAGTCGCGTCGCAGGACGGACGAGACGACCAGCTGCCCGACGCCGGGCAGGCTGAAGACGGTTTCCGTCACCACCGCGCCGCCCATGAGCGCGGCGAAGGTGAGCCCCACGACGGTCAGGATCGGCACGAGCGCGTTGCGCAGCGCATGGTGGAAGACGACGGCCCGCTCGCCCACGCCCTTCGCGCGGGCCGTCCTGATGTAGTCGTGGCTGATCACGTCGAGCAGGCTGCTGCGCGTGAATCGGATGATGAGCGACGAGTTGGGCAGGCCCAATGCCACCGCCGGCAGGATCAGGTACCGCAGGCTTTGGGCGAGGCCGTCGGCCGGCGCGCGGTACCCGGACGAGGGCAGCCACCCCAGGTTCACCGCGAAGAGCACGATCAGCGACAGTCCCAGCCAAAAGCTCGGCACGGCGGCGCCCAGCATCGCCAGCGCCAGGCTGCCTTGGTCGAGCCAGGAGTTTCGGAACACCGCCGAGGTCACGCCGGCCGGGATCCCGATCAGGAGCGAGATGCTGATCGCCATCAGCGAAAGGGTCACCGTGGGCGCGGCGTGCTGCAGGATGTCGGCCACGACCGGGATGTGCTGAAAGAGCGAGAGCCCGAGGTCACCGTGCAGCGCGCGGCCCAGCCACCAGACGAACTGCACGTAGAGCGGCCGGTCGATCCCCATCTCATGTCTGAGATTCTGAACCTGGTCCGGCGTGGCGTCCTGGCCCAGGAGCACCCGGGCGGGATCGCCCGGCGTGAGGTGGATCAACAGGAACACAACGACCGCCACCACGAGCAGCACGGGGATCAACGAGAGCAGCCGACCGCTGAGGTAGGACAGCATCGCGCAACAATCACGCGGGTCCCGCTATAGCGCGGGGCCCCAGCGCACGATGAGTCTCTCCGTCTCCGCCGGCGATCCTACCGGTTCGTTTGCACGTTCCAGACGACGATGAAGTCGGATGGGTGGAACCCCTGCAGCGATTTCGCCCACATGTACAGGCTGTAGAACTCACCCGGGCGCAGGAGCGGCGCCTGCTTGTACCACAGGCTCTGCAACCGGCCCCAAATCTTCGCCCGTGCGGCCTGGTCGGTCGTCTGGTTGAACTGACTGAACATCTGGTTCTTCTCGGGCGAATCCCACCACCCCGGGTACGTCGAGCTGAAGACGGTGATCAGCGCCGGGTCGGCCACGTACCCGTGGGAGGTCGTGAACAGATCGTAGTCGGCGGGCTTCCCGCGGTGGTCGAGCACGCCGGCCCACTCCAGGACCTGCATGTCGACCTTGAACCCCGCGTGCTGCAGCTGCGCCGCGGCCACGACGGTGCTCTTAAACATATAGTCGTACTGCTGCGTGGTCAGCCAGCGGACCGGCTCACCGTTGTAGCCCGCCTCCTTCATCAACTGCTTCGCCTTCGCCAGGTCGTGCACGTTGTACCATTCCTGTCCGGCTTCCGTGTACCAGGGCGTCCCTTTCGGGTAGATGCTCGGACCGAGCGAAAACAGCTCAGGGTCGCCGAAGGTCGCCCTCATGATCGGCTGCATGTCGAGGGCCACCTCGACGGCCTCGCGCAGCTTCTCATTGGCCATGATTCCCTGCTTTTTGTTGAAGAAGAACGTGAGGAAGGCGCCCGGCCTGATCGGTTCCACGACCACCCTTGGGTCTTTCTTCACCTGCTGATAGGCGTCCGTGGACGGGGTCTGATCCGCCACGTCATAGTCGCCGCTCTGCACGCCCGCGGTTCGAGTCGCGATCTGCGCCACCGGATAGAAGTACACTTCATCGACCAGCGCCTCGCGCTTGCCCGCGTACAGGCTGGAGGGTTCCGCCCGCGGCACGTAGTTATCGAAGCGGGCGAGCTTGACGTGGCGGTCCGGGACCCACTCCACGAACTTGTAGGGCCCCGTGCCGATGTACTGCTTCAGCTGGCCCGCCCCGGTCGCGTCGACGACTTCTTTCGGCATGATCGCGGCCGCGCCGTTCGGGTAGGCGATGAACGCGTTCAGCGGGGCGAACGGCTCTTTGAGCTTGATCACGACCGTGTACTTGTCTGGACCGGCCACCGACTCCACGGTCTGGAAGGCGAGGGTGCCCCGGGGGCTCATCTTCCCCCACCGGTTGAGCGAGGCCACCACGTCTTCCGATGTCATCTCCTTGCCGTTGTGGAACCGGACGCCCTTGCGCAGCTTGAAGGTGTAGGTGAGGCCGTCGTGGCTGGTGTCAACGGAGTCCGCCAGCATCGGCCGGACGTGCCAGCTGGAGTCGAAGGCAAGCAGCTCCTCGAACACGGCGTGGGTGATGTTCGAGGTCTGCGTCGCCGTGGTCGCCACCGTATCCATGGTGAGCGGCTCACCGATCTCCGCGATGCGGAGCGTTCCACCTCGCCGGGGAGCCGCGGACGTCGCCAGCACGAGTGAGCCTGTTAGGGCAAGTGCGACCAGCAGGCTGCTTCCAGAGCGAACACGGCTCGTCAACCACATGGCCCTTTCCCCCTTCGGACTCACCGCCGTGGCGCTCGGCGATGGCATGGGCCCGCGGTGCAGGGACGGAGCCAGGACGCACGAGGTCGAATTCAGACGCAGGTCGCGGGCACGCGGACGCTTCTTGGGCCGCGGAAGACATTCCTCCTCTAGTGCTGCAGGAATCACGGGCCCGGGCGTCGGACGCGTACTGCGGGCCCTTCTGGAACGGGAGGTCTGAGCGGCGTGGACAGCTGTGACGGACGGGATCGGTACCGGGTCGGGTTCGACATCGGGGGCACGTTTACGGACTTTGTGCTCCTCGACGCCGCCGAGCGGTCGATCCACCTGCACAAGGTGCTGACGACCTCGCCTGATCCCGCCGAGGGCGCGCTGGCCGGGCTGGCCGAACTTTGCGGGCGGGCCCGCATCGACCTCTGTGATGTCGGGACGCTCGTCCACGGTACCACACTCGTGACCAATGCGATCATCGAGCGGACGGGGGCACCCACGGCCCTGCTCACGACCCGCGGGTTTCGAGACATCCTCGAGATGGGCAAGGAACAGCGGTACGACATCTATGACCTCTTCCTCGAGTTTCCGGTTCCGCTCGTGCCAAGGCGCTGGCGCTACCAGATCGACGAACGGATCAGCAGGGACGGAGAGGTGCTGGTCCCGCTCGATCCGGCCCAGGTCCGCGCGGCGGCGCGCACGCTCCGGGCGCAGGGCGTCGCTTCGCTCGCCATCGCGCTCCTGCACGCGTACAAGAACCCGGCGCACGAGCAGGCCGCGCTGGCCGCGGTCCGCGAGGCCTGCCCGGATCTCAGCATTTCCCTCAGCAGCGAGGTCGTGCCCGAGATTCGCGAGTGGGAGCGGACGTGCACCACGGTGTGCAACGCCTACGTGCAGCCGCTCGTAGACCGGTATCTGCGCAGGTTGGAGACCGCGCTCGCGGAGCGCGGGTTCGCGGGACGGTTCTACCTGATGCAGTCGTCCGGGGGGACGGCGACCCCGGAGACCGCCCGCCGGTTCCCGGTTCGCCTGCTCGAATCGGGGCCCGCCGGGGGAGCGCTGGTGACGGCGTTCTTCGGGGAGCGGCTGGGCCGGCCGGACCTGGTCGCCTTCGACATGGGCGGGACGACGGCGAAGATCTGCCTGATCCGCGGCGGCCGGCCGGAGGTCGCGCCGATGATCGAGGCGGCGCGGGTGCACCGGTTCAAGCGAGGTTCGGGCCTGCCCGTCAAGGCGCCCGTCGTGGACATGATGGAAGTCGGCGCCGGGGGCGGTTCGATCGCGCGGACGGATCCGCTGGGGCTGTTGAAGGTCGGCCCGCACAGCGCCGGGGCAACGCCGGGCCCGGCGTGCTACGGTCGAGGCGGAGAGGCCGCCACGGTTACCGACGCCTGCGTGGTCCTCGGCTATTTCGACCCCGACTACTTCCTGGGGGGGGCGATGCGCCTCGACCGCGATGCCGCGGCCGCGGCGCTCGGGCGCTTGGGAACGCAGATCGGCATGGACGCCGTCTCGACGGCGTGGGGCGTTCACCACGTGGTGAGCGAGAATATGGCCGCCGCCGCCCGCGTGTACATGATCGAGCGGGGGCAGGACCCGCGCCCGTACACGATGGTGGCGTTCGGGGGCGCGGGGCCCGCACACGCCTCCCGCGTCGCGCGCATCCTCGGGCTGCGTGAGGTCATTGTGCCTCCGGCGTCAGGCGCCGCGTCGGCCCTCGGTTTTCTCGTCACGCCGCTGAGCTTCGAGTTCGTGCATTCGCTTCCGGGCGAACTCGAGACGCTGGACTGGGACGCGGTCGATCGACTCTACGCGGCCCTGGAGGCCCAGGGGCACCGGATGCTCGCCGACGGCGGGATCACACCCGAGCAGATCGTGTGCGAGCGGCGGGCGGAGATGCGCCTCGTGGGTCAGTTTCACGATCTTGAAGTGCCGGTGCCAGACGGGCAGCTTACCGGCGCGGCTGCTTCGGCGCTCGCCGCCCTGTTTGAGTCCGAGTACCGGCGGCTGTACGGCACCTACCTTCCTGGGCGTCAGGTCCAGGCGCTCAACTGGCGGGTCCTCGTCACGGGCCCGCGCCCGAGCGTCATCCTGGGCGAGTCCGCGGCGGCGCCGGGCGCGTCGGCGGCCGGCGCGTTCAAGCGGCGGCGCCGGGCCTACTTCCCGGAGCTGAACGGATTCTCCGACGTGCCGGTGTACGATCGCTACCGGCTGCCGCCCGGGGCCGGGCTTCGGGGGCCGGCCATCGTGGAAGAGCGAGAGGCGACGACGGTGGTGGGGCCGGGAGATGCGCTAGAGGTCGACCGGCACTACAACCTCGTGATCGCCGTGACATCGGAAGCCGTGACATCGCCCTCCGCGATCGAGGGCAGGCGGGCGGCGGCGTCATGAGCGGGTCGTTCGATCCGGTCTCGCTCGAGATCATGTGGAGCCGGTTGATCAACATTGCCGAGGAGTGCTGGATCACCATCTGGCGGACGGCCTTCAGCCTGATCATCGGCGAGGCGCAGGATTTCGGCTGCGAGCTGTTCGGCCCGGACGCCGAATCGATCGCGCACTCTCCACGGTCGATGCCCGTGTTCAACCTGACGCTCCCGCTCGCCGTGCGTCACCTGCTCGCGGCCTTCCCCCGGGACACCCTCGAGCCGGGGGACGTCCTGGTCACCAACGACCCGTGGATCTGCGCCGGACACCTTTTCGACCTCGCCGCGGTCACACCGGTGTTTCGCCGCGGCAGGCTGGTGGGGCTGGTCGGGTCGATCGCCCACTGCTCCGACGTTGGCGGCACGCGCGACTCCATGAGCGCGCGAGAGATCTATGACGAGGGCCTGCAGATCCCGCCGCTCAAACTCTACCGCGCGGGAGAGCTCAACCAGGATCTCGTTCGGCTGATCCGCGCCAACGTGCGGCGGGGCGAGATGGTGCTCGGTGACATCCAGGCCCAGGTGTCGAGCAATCATGTGGGCGCGGAGCGGCTCGTCGCCTTCATGGACGAATACGGGCTCGATTCGCTGACGCCGCTCGCTCACGTCGTCCAGGAGCGGGCGGAGGGCGCGATGCGGGCCGCCATCCGCGCGCTGCCCGCGGGAACGTACCGCAGCGAGGTCGCCTTCGACGGCCTCGGCGAACCACTCACCCTGCCGTGCGCGGTGACGATTGCCGGGGACGAGATGACGGTTGATTGGACCGGCGCGCCCCCTCAGCTGCCCCGAGGCGGCATCAACTGCACGTATCACTACACCGCCGCGCACACAACTTACGTGCTCAAATCGATCCTCACGCCCGACGTGCCGTCGAACGCCGGCTGCTTTAGGCCGCTGCACGTGAAGGCGCCCGAGGGCACAATCCTGAACTGCCGGTACCCGGCGTCGGTCAACCAGCGGACGCAGACGGGATGGTACTGCGGCCCCGCGGTGTTCAAGGCCCTGGCGCCGATCTTGCCCCAGCGCGTCCAGGCATTCACCGGGCTGCCCATGGGCATGGGCGCGTACGGCGCCGACGGCGAGGGGCGCGTCTTCAACGACCATCTGTTTCAGGGCGGCGGCCAGGGGGCGAGCGCGAGCGGCGACGGGCAATCGGCGCTGCTGTACCCGACGTCCGCGGCCAACGTGTCCGTGGAGATGTTCGAGAACCGGACTCCGCTCGTCGTCGAATGCAAGGAGTTGATTCCTGACTCCGGCGGCGCGGGCCGCCACCGCGGGGGGCTCGGGCAGCGGGTGCGCATCCGCAAGCTGACCGACGATGGGGCTCCCGCGCTCGTCGATCTCCATCCGCACGGGATGCTGGTGGCGCCGGCGGGGCTGTTTGGCGGTCAGGCGGGCGCCCGGGCGCGCGCCTACGTGAGCGACGGTACCTCGGTGATCGAGGGCGGAGCGATGGTCAGCCTCGCCGAACTGCGCCACACCGGCCAGCTCGCCACGATCGAGCTCGCGGGCGGCAGCGGGTACGGCGATCCGCGAGAGCGGCCGTTGGAGCGCGTCCAGGCCGATCTCCACGATGGCTACGTCACCAGGGAGGGCGCGGCGGCGCACGGGGTGGAGGTCGGGCCGGACGGCATCGCCCGGAGGCCGGGGGGCCCATGACCGGCGCACGGACCGGCGGAGCCGCCGGTGAGTTACGCGTCTGGCTGCTCGGTGGGTTTCGCGTCCGCGTCGGATCGCGTGAGATCGACTCGGCGGCGTGGCGGCTGCGGAAGGCCAGAAGCCTCGTCAAGCTGCTGGCACTGACTCCCGGCCATCGCATTCATCGGGAACAGGCGATGGAGGTTCTCTGGCCGCACCTCGATCCTGGCGCCGCCTCCAACAACCTGCGCAAGATCCTCCATCTCGCCCGGCGCACCCTCGAGTCGAGCCGCGCGGCGGAGACCGCGCCGTACCTCAAGGTGCAGGACGAGGTCATCATCTTGGCGCCGCCCGGCGCGGCGTGGATCGACGTGGATGCCTTTACCCTCGCCGCGGAGGAAGCTCGCCGGCGCGGAAACGCGGCGGGGTACCACGAGGCGCTGAAAATCTCCCCGGGGGGATCGCC
>JACXTT010010107.1_pt1 | contig 12786 bp, 10 predicted proteins | sample 9270951 | NCBI WGS metagenome assembly JACXTT01 (sample SAMN15532306, study PRJNA645909) | rock metagenome | isolation source: weathered quartz diorite | place: Puerto Rico | collected 2017-06-21 | reverse complement strand
GCCTGACGGGGCCCGGTCCTTTTGCGCGCAGCGCTGGAGCCGAACCCCGGGGGGGGCAGGGCGCGGTGATCTTCAACACGCTCGACTACTTCGTCTTCTTCCTGCTGCCGAGCGCGCTGTCTTTCCATCTCAGTCCACCGCGCTTCCGGCCGTGGACGATCACGATCTTCGGCTGTGCTTTCTACCTCTACTTCTCGCTGACCGCGGTCGGGGGAGTGCTCGGTGCGTTCTGCCTCTCGATCTTCGTCTGGGAGGCGCTCGTCAGCCGGCTCTACCTGCCGGGCTCGTGGATCTGCGGGCTCGGTGTCGCGCAGAGTCTCCTCTTCCTTCTCGTCTTCAAGTACTGGAACTACTTCACCGGGCTCCTGCCGCTTGGCGGCGAGGAGAGCTCGTTCCACTGGGCGGGTCAGTTCCTGCCGCTCGGCATCTCGTTCTTCACCTTCGAATTCATCCACTACGCCGTCGATCGGCGCCGCGCACGGGTCGAGCCGGGGACGCTCGGCGAGTACGCCGCGTTCATCCTCTTCTTCCCGACGATGGTCGCCGGGCCGATCAAGCGTTATCAGGATTTCCTGCCGCTCCTGCGCGGCGCGCGCGCCACGCCGCTCGACGTGCGCTGCGGCGTCACCCGCATCCTGGTCGGCCTCGTGAAGAAGCTCGGTGTCGCGGATCTGCTCTCGGTGATGACGGATCACCTGAACGCGGCCGACATCCCGCTCGCTTCGAGAGCGACGCTCGCGTGCTGGCTCGTGGCGTACAGCTTCAAGATCTACTTCGACTTCTCGGGCTACTCCGACATCGCGATCGGCTCTGCGCGACTGTTCGGCATCCGCATTCCCGAGAACTTCGACTGGCCCTACCTCACGACGAACATCACGGACTTCTGGCGGCACTGGCACATCTCGCTGTCGCGCTGGCTGGCCGACTACGTCTACGTCCCACTCGGCGGCTCGCGGGTGGCCGAGTGGCGGGTGTACGTGAACCTGCTCGCAACGTTCCTGGTGAGCGGCCTCTGGCACGGGGCCGGAACGCACTTCGTGGTCTGGGGGCTGTGGCACGGGAGCCTGCTGTCGATCCACCGGATCTGGCGCAGCGCGCGCCCGAGCGCGCCGCCGACGGCGCTCGGCCGCCTCGCCGGCTGCGCAGCCACATTCGTCGCCGTGACGGTCGGCTGGAGCTTCTTCTGCATGGACATGCCGACCGCCACGCTCTTTCTCGAGAGGCTGGTGTGGAGCTGAGGGAGCGTTCGCAACGCCTGTTTCGGTATCTCGACTACTTGTCGGGTGCTTCGGATGCGCCGCCGCCGGGCTGCCCGCGTCTCCTGACGCGACCGGCGTTCTGGGGAGTGTGGTGGGGGGCGCTGCTGATCACCGTCTACCTCTTCGCCGGACAGAGCTCGAAGTTCATCTACATCGACTTCTAGGATGATGAGCCGAAGGGACCTACTCGTCGCCGTCGCGGTGCTGCTGCTCGTCCTGGCGGGATTCAACGCGGCGATCGCCCGCTACGGTACGGGCGCCGTCGCCCGCCAGCTCTTACGCCGCATCGATGGCGCCCGCGACGTCCGCTACGTCGCGACCGGCAATTCGCTCATGGCGGCAGGATTCGACGAGCGCGCATTCGAGGAGGCCGCCGGGCTGCCACGCGGAACGGCGTTGAATGCAGCGCTCGGATCCTCGTCTCCGGTCGAGCATCTCGCGCTCTTCGATCGCGCGTCTCACCGCCTCGCGCCGCGAGCAGGCCTGCTCTACGGATTCTTCGATTTCCAGCTCTCCGATCCGCCGATCGCGCGCACGGCCGACTTCGTCGACAACCGCTCGGCGAGCTACTACCTCGATCCCGATCGCGCGCTTCGCGAGTACGAGCTCTCCGCGCACGATCGCGTGGAGTTCGAGCTGTTCCGCCGGGTGCCGATGATGGTCGAGCGCGGCCGCGTCTGGGCGCACGTCGAGGTCTTGCGGCGAGAGCTTCGCGACTGGGGATTACCGCCGCGTGCCGTGAACCGCTTCGGCGATCTCGCCGACATGGCGCGGCTCGAGACGGCCACGCCGCTGGAGTTCGCGGAGAAGTGCCGCCGCTTCGCCGCGCTCGGAGAGCCGTTGAGCCCTCCCGTTTCCGAGATGCTGCGGGTCGCCGAGCGCAGCGGAGCGACCGCGGTGATGGTCGAGATGCCGATGAGCTCGCGGCATCGCGAGCGCTTCTATAGGCTCCCGGAGTGGCCCCGCTACCGCGGCGAGCTCGAGCGGAGGCTCGCGGCGGACGGCGCGGTGGTGATCTCGGCGGCGGATTGGATCGACGACGCGAGGTTCTCCGACAACATCCACCTCGATGCGGCCGGAGCCCGCGAGTTCAGCGAAAAGCTCGCCGCGCGTCTCGGAGGAGCAGGGCTTCGTCCGAGCGCTTCTCGCTGATCGACCGGCGCGCACACGACCGAGGCGCCGTGCCCTCGCGCCTTGGCCTCCACGTTCGCAGCACCGGACCTCGACGGCGTGGCGCCGCGGAGCTACTGTGTCGTCCCGTCTTGAGGATCGGCGTCATAGGAACTTCCCAGTCCGAGATCTGCGGGGTTCGCTCGTACGCCAATCTGCTGGAGAAAGAGCTCGAGAGCCTCGGAGTCGCGAGCTCCCAGCGCTGGTGGATGCTGCCCGAGCGTGCCCGCGCCGGAGACCTCCATTCCGCAGGCACGCGCTGGATCGACGCCGCAGCAGATTCGCTCCGCGACGAGGGCGTCGATCTGATCCTCTGGCACTACTCCGTCTTCACGCTCGGCTACCGAGGCGTGCCCACGCTGGTGCTTCCGTTCTGCCGGGCGCTTCGTCGCACGGGGCGGCCGATCGTCACCTTCCTGCACGAGTTCGCCCATCCCTGGGGCGTGCATGGTGCGCGCGGATGGGTTTGGGCGCTCACGCAGCGGACGGTCCTGCCGGTCGTCCTGGCGCTGTCCCGCGGCGTGGTGGTCACGACCGACGCTCGCGACCGTTGGCTCGAGAATCGCCGCCTGCTGCCACGGCGATCCCGGCTCCGGGTTCCGGTGATGCCGGTGCTGACGGCGAGTGCGCCGGAGCGCACGCGGGCGGAGTCTTCGCGTCCCGACATCCTGATGATCGGGTACTCGCCGGCCGAGATCGACGTCGGGCTCGTGCTTCGGGCTTTCGCCGAGGTACGCGCGCAGCGGCCGGAGGCCGTGCTCGTGCTCGCCGGAGCGCCCGGATCGAACAGTGCCTGGGGGCGTGTCTGGCAGGACGCCGCGCGCGCGGCGCGATGCCATGCCGCGGTGCGGTTCACGGAAGTCCTTCCCGCCGAGGAGCTCGCCGCGGCGATCGATTCCGCCCCCGTCGTCCTGTTCGCGAACCGCGAGGGTGCTTCGTCCCGGAAGACGACGCTCGCCCTCGCGCTCTCCCGCGGCAAGGCGGTGGTCGCACTCGAGGGACCCCAGGCTTGGGACGAGCTGCTGCAGGCCTCCGCCGTTCGCGTGGTGCCTGCCGTGCCGGGAGCGATCGCCGCAGAGCTCGTACGGCTTCTCGACGACCCGCAGGAACGAGCTCGGCAGCAGACGCGCGCGGCCGACTTCCACGCGAGCCACCAATCTCCTGCGCGCCTGGTCCCTCGCTTCGTCGAGTTCTTCGAGCGGGTGCTCGAGGCACGGCCCGGTGGCGCCGCGAGCCGCCTCGGGGCGCCTTCCCGGACGGTCGTCTGATGGTCACCCGCCGAGCGACGTTCGCAGCCGCAACGACGACGGCCTCGACGACTCCGGTGCCGCGCCGTCGCCGCACACCGTCGCGGGTGAACAGCCTCGGGGCGGTCGTCGTGAGCGGGGTAGCGCTCACGCTCACGTTCCTGTTCGCAGGGTTCGGTTGGTCGCGCGAGACGATCGCACTCTGCGCGGGCGGGCTGCTGCTGCTCGGGATCGTCCGTTGGCCCCGAGAGTCGCTGTTCGGTCTGATCGGCTGGCTGGCGGCGCTCGGATGGATCCGCCGGATGGTCACCATGTTCTCTCCTCGCGGCGAGTTCGACCCCCTGCTGCTGCTCGCTCCAGCCGCGTGGCTCGCGCTCGTCGTGCTCGCGCTTCGGCGTGGAGCCCACCGCGAGCAAACCCTGCTCTCGCAGGCGGTCTTGGTGCTCTCCGTGCTGATCGTCGGAGGCATGGTGAACCCGCTGCAGAACCACGTCGCCGCCGGCGTCATCGGCGGCGCTTTCGTGCTCGTTCCGGTGCTCGCGTTCTGGGTCGGCAAGGCGTTCCTGGACGACGAGACGTTCACGGTCCTGGTCCACATGCTGATCGTGATGGCGGCCGCCGCGGCGGCTTACGGCCTCGTCCAGACGCTGGTCGGGTTCCCGCACTGGGACCAGTTGTGGATCGATCAGCTCGGCTATGCCGCGCTCACCGTCCGAGGCGTCGTCCGCCCATTCTCCAGCTTCGCATCGCATGCCGAGTACGGGCTCTTTCTCGGGATCGGGCTCGCGACCTGCTTCGCGTCGATCCGCCGGCTCCGCGCGCTGCTCTGGGGCGTGCCGGTCGCGTCATTGCTGGCGACGGCGGCGGTGTACCAGTCCGGACGCGCGGTGATCCTGCTGTCGCTCATGGCGGTCGCCGCCGCGGCGGCGGCTCGCCGCGGATTCTCGATCCGAGGCGGCACGGTGGGAGCGATCGCCATGGTCGGAATCCTGCTCGTGGCCGTCGGCCGCTATGCCCCTGCGGACCTGAGCCTGATTCCCGGCGGGGAGCTGCTCGAGCATCAGATCCGCGGCTTCTCGGACCCCCTCAATCCGGAATCCTCGTCGCTCGGCGTGCACCTCGACATGGTCACGTCCGGCATCTGGCAGTGCTTCGAGCACCCGCTCGGCGTCGGCATGGGGGAGATCACGGCAGCAGGTCAGAAGTTCGGCCGCCAGCAAGGGTCGACCGAGGCCGACCTCTCGAACGTCAGCGTCGCACTCGGGATTCCTGGGCTTCTCGCCTACGTCGTGGTCGTCGGTATCACGTTCACGTCGGCGTACCGCATCGCGAGGGTCCGGCGTGACACGCTCGCGCTGACCGCGCTCGGCATCCTCGTGATGACGCTCTTCCAGTGGCTGAACGATGGCCATTATCTGCTCTCGCCGCTCGCCTGGCTGATGATCGGTTGGATCGAGCGCGAGCGCATCGACGAACGAGCGCTCGCGGCGATCGCCGCCGCGCGGTCGCGCGCCCGATCCACTCGGCGCGTGGATCCGGTGCGCGCGGCGCGCGGGCGTCCGCTTTCGGAGGGTGCGTCGTGAGTCGCCCGCGGGTCGCGATCGTCCACGACTACGTGACGCAGCGAGGCGGCGCGGAGCGTGTGCTACTGTCGTTCCTGAAGGCGTTCCCCGGGGCCCCGGTGCACACCGCGCTCTACGACCCCGAGCAGACCTTCCCGGAGTTCCGCGCCGTCGACCTGCGCCCGCTTCCGATCAACCGGATCGGCTTGCTGCGCCGCAGCCATCGGCTGGCCCTGCCGCTGCTGGCGGCTTCCTTCGCGAGCCTGGTCATCGATGCCGACGTCGTGCTCTGCAGCTCGAGCGGTTGGGCGCACGGGGTGCGCTCGACGGGCGCCAAGATCGTCTACTGCTACACGCCGGCCCGCTGGCTGTACCAGTGGGATCGCTATGCACCCGGGGTCGGCACGCTCGGCCGACTCGCGCTCCGCTCGCTGCAACCCGCACTGATCCGCTGGGATCGGCGCAGCGCGATCTCCGCCGATCGCTACGTGACGAGCTCCCGTGCCGTCCGCGAGCGGATCCGCGAATGCTACGGGATCGACGCGGACATCGTTCCCCCACCGAGCGGATTCGTGCCCCAGGGAGAGCGCGAGGCGGTCCCGGCGCTCGGGGAGGGGTTCTTCCTCTGCGTCTCTCGATTGCTGCCCTACAAGAACGTCGACGTGGTGCTGGAGGCGTTCGCGCGGCGCCCGGGGGAGCGCCTCGTGGTCGTCGGCGGTGGCCCCGACGAGGTGCGGCTGCGGAAGCTCGCTCCGCCGAACGCGACTCTACTCGGCACGGTCGGTGACGCCGAGCTTCGCTGGCTCTATACACGCTGCCTCGGCGTCGTCGCGGCGGCGTACGAGGATTACGGTCTCACGCCGCTCGAAGCCGCGGCCTTCGGGAAGCCCTCCGCGGTGCTCAACTGGGGTGGATACGAGGACACGGTGATCGAGGGCTTGAACGGGACGTTCTTCGACCCGCCCGACCCCGAGGCGATCGCGCTCGCGCTCGATCGCCTGCGCTCGCGGGAGTGGGACACCGCCGCGTTGCTCGCGCATGCGGAGCGCTTCTCGGAGGAGCGGTTCGCGAATTCCTTGCGACGGATCGTCGACGAGACGTGCTGCACGCTCGCGACGGCCGCCGCGTCGTGATTCAGCGTTCGTCGATCACCAGCAGCCGCGGCGAGTCGGTGAGCGGTAGCGACAGGGTGAGCGTGCCGCCACGTACCCCCGTCGATCGCGCCCGGACCTCTTCGCCGAGCAGCGGATCGTAGAACCGGATCGCTCGCGCCGCCGAGATGCCGCCGATGGCCACCTCGAATGGAGCCGCGGGCATGTCCGCCGGGAAGTCTCGCGTCATCACGTAGAGCGCGACGACGAACCGATGTGGCGCGGCCTGGAACGGGAGTACGACCGCCAGGTCGGCGAGCGCGAGGGCGTCCTTCGCGGAGGGTCCGTCGAAGACGTTCGGTAGCGGCCGTGACGCACGCACGCGAAAGCGGAGCGGGCGCGGCGAGGGAACGGGCTCGATCGGCCCGAATGCGTCGACGAGCCGCCGCAGCGCCGCCGTCGCGGCCGTCGGCGCCCCGTGGTTCGCGAGGATCCCCCAGCCCGCGTCGTCGTGCGCCTCGAACACGAACAGCGCCGAAGCGCCCTTGGCGATCCAGAAGAGCGGCGCGCGGAGCAGGAACTTCGCCCGCGCGCGCAGAGCGGTGGCTCCATCGTGGATGTCGAGACTGGCGGGAAGGAAGCCGTGCTCGGAGATCACGTGCTCGAAACCGGGGCGCCCCGCGCTCCGCGCTCGAGGCTCGAGCAGCCGGATCAACGATTCGGTCTGCACGAACGTCTGGAACGTCCCCTCGGGCATCGCGGCGCAGTAGCGAGGGGCGTAATCGTCCGACGAGCGATCTTCCGGCGCGGAAGCCGCGTCCGGGTAGCAGAATCGCTCCGTCCGATAGGGGTGGTACGTCTGCCCGGCGAACCCCGCGGGAACGTCACGGATCGGCGTGCGGAAGAAGGACGTGCTGGAAAAGCCCCAAAGTAGATGGGCTTGCGGCCGGCGCTCCGAGAAGAACCTCGCGGTGGCCTCGGCGAGCTGCCGGACGGCACCGCCTGCGCTCAGTAGATCGGGCGGGTCCGTGACCACGTGCACGTCGTAGTAGCTCCGGACGTCGAGGAACGCTGAGCCGAACGTCAGCTCGTTCCAGAGCTCCACGTCGTACGAGCCGCTGCCGTACTCGCGTGTCACGAGGCGATCGACGAGGTCGAGATAGCGCACCCATCCGTCGATTGCGTCTCGAAGCTCGGCGGTTCCCGGGGAATGGAGCGGAGCGAAGTCGAGCGTGCCGAGCCGGATCTCGGTGCCTCGGGGAAGCGCGCGGTCGAGCGGCTTGGAAAGGCGAAGCAGACCGCGGTCGAGCCCGAGGACCAGCGGACCCGGGATCACTGCCTGATTCAGCGAAAGGACGACGGTCCGACCGGGAACGACGGCGGCGGCGTCCGCCGTGGGGATCGCCAGTCGTCGCTCACCGAGATCCGCGTCGGAGGAAACTGTCGTCCGCCACTCGCGCATCGGGCACGGCGCACCGTGGTGGGCATTCAGCAAGATCAGGGGGCGCAGTGCGTGCGCCGCGAGCGCCCGTAGCACCGCGGTGAAGTGAGCCTCGAAATCGGGGCGGAAGGCGGTGCTTCCGGGCGCGACCGCGCTCCAGGGGATCTCGAGTCGGACTCGCCGGAAACCGGCTGCGGCGAGCGCTGCCGCGACCCTGTCGGCGTCGGGGTCGTCGATCTCGGGGCCCCAGTGGACGCCGAGCCCGTCGAGGAAGGCGCGGGCCGGTAACGTCTCGGCGTACGCCTGCCAGGGCTGCCGGCGATGGGAGATCTTCGGCCACGGCACATCGAGCGCGGATGGCCGTACGTAATCGAAGAAGTGGTCAGCCGAGCCGGCGATCGGGGGAGGCGCCGCAGACGCGACGAGGCGGAGCCCAGCCGCGCCCACGATCAGTGCGACCACGATCGCGATCGCAAGCGTTGCGCGGATCTCGGATGCGCTCCGCGCGCGCGCTTCAGCGGATCGACGAGAACACGCGGTCCCCGTCGAACTTGCCGGACGCAGCCAGTCCGCCGAGCACACCACCCGTGACCAGCAGCGCGCCGCCGCCGATGAGGGCGGAGGTCAGCGCGTCGACCGCCGCCGGCGCAGACGCCGCCAGCCTTCGCACGACGGCCTCCGGGAGAATCGCTTCGATCTCGGTGTTTGCCTCCGCGGCCTCGAATTCGATCGTGAGGTTACCTTGATCGACGCTGACGAGCCGCGGCATGCCGCTGTGCGTGAGCTTCAGTTCCTTGGTCACGTCGTCGACGAGCTTCGGACCGTCGAGCGAGGGGTCTACGGGAGCCGAGATGACGCCGTGCCCCATGGCGTCGGAGAGCGCTTTGCCGATCACCACACCTTCGTCGGCGAAAGCAGGCGCGACCGTCCAAGCGAACGCGAGCGCGAGCGTGAATGTCTTCTTCAACATCTGCATCGCCAACCTCCGGGTCATTCCCCTTGGTTACCGACGGTTATAGGGGCCACGCCTCGAAACCGCAAGCTTCGGACCTTGAACGGGATGCGGACGAAAAGCACACGCCGTTGACCCTGGTCCGGGCGAGCCCTATACCGGACTGAGTCAGTCCGGTTCGGGTCCGTGCCGATGAAGAAGCCGATCTACATGGACTGCCACGCGACGACGCCGGTCGATCCGGAAGTCCTCGAGGCGATGTTACCGTTCTTCCGGGACGGCTTCGGCAACCCGGCGAGCCGGAACCATCCGTTCGGCTGGGACGCCGAGGCTGCGGTCGAGACCGCACGCCAGCAGGTCGCGGCGATTCTCGGGGCGAGCGCGAAGGAGATCGTCTTCACCGCCGGGGCGAGCGAGTCGAACAACCTGGTGCTGAAGGGGGTGCTGGAAGCGCGTGGGGGGAAGCCTGCGCATCTCGTCACCTGCGTCACCGAGCACCGCTCGGTCGTCGACACCTGCCGCGCGCTCGAGAAGCGCGGGCTCGCACGGGTCACGGTCCTGCCGGTCGACGGCACCGGCCGCGTCGATCCCGCGGCGGTCGAGGCGGCGATCACGCCCGAGACGGTCCTCGTCTCGATCATGCTCGCGAACAACGAGATCGGCACGCTCCATCCGCTCGCGGAGATCGGCGCGATCACGCGTCGGCGTGGCGTCTGGCTGCACAGCGATGCGACCCAGGCCGTGGGCAAGATTCCAGTGGACGTACAGGCACTCGGGATCGATCTCTTGTCGCTCTCGGCGCACAAGCTCTACGGCCCGAAGGGGGTGGGTGCGCTCTACGTCCGGTCGGCGAACCCGCGCATCCGCCTCCAGCCGCTCGTCGAAGGCGGCGGCCAGGAGCGTGGCCAGCGCTCCGGCACGCTGAACGTTCCCGGGATCGTCGGCCTCGGTCGGGCCTGCGAAGTCGCCCGCCGCGTGATGGGCGAGGAAGCAATCCGGGTGGGTGCGCTTCGCGACCGTCTGCGTGAAGGGATCGTGGGCGCCCTCGATCACGTGACGTTGAACGGTCACCCGACCGAACGGCTTCCCGGAAATCTCAACCTGAGCTTCGGTTTCGTCGAGGCCGAATCGCTCATCATGGCGCTCAACCGCGAGATCGCGCTGTCGACGGGGTCCGCGTGCAGCTCCGCGACGCTCGAGCCGTCCTACGTGCTACGGGCGCTCGGCCGCGGCGACGAGCTCGCACACGGCTCGATCCGCTTCGGACTCGGGCGCTTCAACACCGAGGACGAGGTCGACACCACGATTCGTCGCATCACCGAAGAGATTCGCCGGCTGCGCGCGCTGTCCCCACAATACAGGATCGCGCGAGCCGGCTGACGAGGAACGAACGAAGATGATCACGATCTCCGAACGAGCCGCGACCAAGATCAAGACGCTGATCGGCGACCAGGCGGGCAAGGTGCTGCGCATCAAGGTCGTCGGCGGCGGCTGCTCGGGATTGCAGTACAAGATGCTCGTCGACGATCCGAAGCCCGGCGACAAGACGTTCGAGCGCGACGGGGTCACGGTCGCGAGCGACCGCAAGAGTTTCCTCTACTTGAGCGGCACCGAGCTCGATTACTCCGAGAGCCTCATGGAGTCGGGGTTCAAGTTCAACAACCCGAACGTGAAGAAGAGCTGCGGCTGCGGAGCGTCGTTCTCGATCTAGGCATCTCGCCGGGCTTCGCAAAAATCTCTCCGTCCTCGCGCGAATATCCGGCGTCGCGCCGCGTCCAAGCTGCAGAGGATCTCGTCGCCCATGATCGATCGTCGCCAAGACTCCGGCGAGGAGCCGTTCGGTCCGGTGGTTCAGCCCGACACGGTACTCCCTTCGCAATTCTTCTCCTTCCTCCGCGAGCGCGGCTTCGTGGAAGGGGAAAAGCGGCTGATGGCCGCGGTTCTGTCCGATGCGGTCGACACCTACATGAAGTTCGCCTTCGGCCGGGAAACCCGGCAGCGGACGCTGTTCGGGGAGGCCGAGACCTGGCTCTTCGGCGACAGCCGCTCCGCGAACGGATCGTTCTCGTTCCTCGAGATCTGCGACGTCCTCGGCCTCGACCCCGGCTACGTCCGACGTGGTCTCGGCGAATGGCGCTCCCGCCGCGTCCCCACCATGCGCGTCGGCGAAGGCCTGCGCCGCGGTCCGAGCGCCCCGGGCCCTCGGGAGCGCCGCCGCCGCGAGCTCAAGAAAGCCGGTTGATCCGGCGCGCGTCGCTTCCCTCGCGCATTCGTTGACCTGCGCCCCTGCGGGGGCGTAGACAGGTAGGCGAAAGATTTCCCGTCTTTCGTTCCGAGGATCGAGTGTCTTGTCTCGCTTCGCCGTGGCTAACATGCCGTAATGATCGGCTGATCCGGGCCCACGGCTCGGCGATGTCAGGATGACTAAGGAGACTACCTGAAATGTCCGTACCTCCTCCGGGAGAACCCCAACAAGCCAAGCGCATCGAGGAAAAAGAATCCGTCGTCATCCGTTTCGCCGGAGATTCCGGCGACGGAATGCAGCTGACCGGCATGCAGTTCACGACCGAGTCGGCACTCGCCGGGAACGACATCGGCACTCTCCCCGACTTCCCGGCCGAAATTCGCGCCCCCGCGGGCACGCTGGCGGGCGTGAGCGCGTTCCAGGTCAACTTCGCGAGCCAGGAGGTCTTCACTCCCGGAGACGACGTCGACGTGCTGGTCGCGATGAACCCGGCGGCGCTGAAGACGAACCTCGGCGATCTCAAGGCGGGCGGAATCCTGATCGTCAACACCGAAGCCTACAGCGAGCAGAACCTCGCGCGCGCGGGCTATGCGAAGAACCCGCTCGAGGACGGATCGCTCGATCGTTATCAGCTCTTCAAGGCCGACATCACGAAGCTCACCGTCAACGCGCTCCAGGACCTCGGCCTGTCGAATCGCGAAGCGCTCCGCTGCAAGAACTTCTTCGCGCTCGGCATGATCTCGTGGCTGTACCACCGCCCGATCGAATCGACCGAGCACTGGATCCACAGCAAGTTCAAGAAGAGCCCCGAACTCGTCGAGGCGAACCTCCGCGCGCTCCACGCGGGCTTCAACTTCGGCGACACGGCCGAACTGTTCGCCGTGTCGTACCAGGTGAAGCCGGCGCCGATCGCCCCGGGCTTCTACCGCAACATCACGGGCAACGCCGCCGCGGCGCTCGGTTTCGTCGCGGCCAGCAAGAAGTCGGGCGTGCCGCTGTTCCTCGGCAGCTACCCGATCACACCGGCGAGCGACATCCTCCACGAGCTCTCGAACTTCAAGCACTTCGGCGTCACCACGTTCCAGGCCGAGGACGAGATCGCCGCGGCCGGCGCCGCGCTCGGTGCGTCGTTCGGCGGATCGATCGGCCTCACCACGACGAGCGGCCCGGGCATGAACCTCAAGATGGAGACGATCGGTCTCGCCGTCATGGTCGAGCTGCCGATGGTCATCGTCGACATCCAGCGCGCGGGCCCGTCGACCGGCATGCCGACGAAGACCGAGCAGGCCGACCTGCTGCAGGCGATGTACGGTCGCCACGGCGAGTCGCCGATCCCGATCATCGCGGCGCAGACCGCTTCGGACTGCTTCTACGCCGCGTTCGAGGCCGTGCGCATGGCGATCAAGTACATGACGCCGGTCATCTTGCTGACGGACGGCTACCTCGCAAACGGCGCCGAGCCCTGGATGGTTCCGAACTTCGCGGAGCTCCCAGACATCCCGGTCGCGTTCCGCACCGATCCCGAGAACTTCCTGCCCTACCAGCGCGACGAGGCGACGCTCGCGCGCCCCTGGGTGCGCCCGGGCACGCCCGGCCTCGAGCACCGCATCGGCGGGCTCGCCAAGGAGAATCTCACCGGCAACGTGAGCTACTCGCCGGCGAACCACGAACAGATGATCCGGCTCCGCGCCCGCAAGGTCGCGAACATCGCGAACGAGTTCGCACCCACGAAGATCACGGGCGCGCAGGAAGGCGACGTGCTGATGATCGGCTGGGGCGGCACCTACGGAGCCATCGCGGCCGCCACCAAGGATCTCGT
>JACXTT010010106.1_pt1 | contig 12786 bp, 11 predicted proteins | sample 9270951 | NCBI WGS metagenome assembly JACXTT01 (sample SAMN15532306, study PRJNA645909) | rock metagenome | isolation source: weathered quartz diorite | place: Puerto Rico | collected 2017-06-21 | reverse complement strand
CCGACGTAGGCGCAGACCTGGTTGGGAAAGTAGAAGCAGGAATTCCTGAGGACGACCCTCGCAATCCTGCAACGATTGCCGATAACGTAGGCGACAACGTAGGAGACGTGGCCGGAATGGGCGCTGACCTTTTCGGTTCTTATGTAGCAACAGTACTTGCTACGATGGTATTAGGACGTGAAACGCTTTCTGTAGACAACTACGGTGGACTTGCTCCCATACTGCTACCAATGCTGATTGCCGGTGTAGGAATTATTTTATCCATGATCGCTACTTTCTTTGTAAGAATCAGCGAAAACTCTCCTTTAAGCAATGCAAAAGTTCAGTCGGCTCTTAACATGGGTAACTGGGGTTCTATCGTTCTGACCGCTTTTGCTTCTGCTGGTTTAGTCTATTCGTTACTACCAGAAACAATGACCTTAAGAGGAAATACCTTTACCAAAACAGGCGTTTTCATGGCAATTTTGTTGGGTCTTGCCGTAGGTACTTTAATGTCTATCATTACTGAATATTATACTGCCATGGGCAAACGCCCTGTATTAAGCATCATTCGTCAGTCTTCAACCGGACATGCTACCAATATTATTGGAGGCCTTTCTGTAGGGATGGAATCTACCGTACTTCCTATTCTTGTATTAGCAGCAGGTATTTATGGCTCTTTCTATTTCGCAGGCTTATACGGTGTGGCGATTGCTGCTGCCGGTATGATGGCCACTACAGCCATGCAATTGGCTATTGACGCTTTCGGACCTATCGCAGACAACGCAGGTGGTATTGCTGAAATGAGCGAATTGCCTGCGGATGTTCGTGAAAAAACAGACATTCTTGATGCGGTAGGAAATACTACTGCCGCTACCGGAAAAGGTTTTGCCATTGCTTCTGCCGCACTTACTTCGCTGGCTCTTTTCGCCGCCTTCGTAGGGATTGCGAAAATAGACGGTATCGATATTTATAAAGCCGATGTTCTTGCGGGATTATTTGTAGGTGCTATGATTCCATTTATCTTCTCTTCTCTTGCTATTGCAGCAGTAGGTAGAGCAGCCATGGCGATGGTAGAAGAAGTAAGACGTCAGTTCCGCGAAATTCCAGGTATCATGGAAGGAAAAGGAAAACCGGAATACGAAAAATGCGTGGCTATTTCTACACAAGCTTCCTTGCGTGAAATGATGATGCCAGGCGCTATTGCCATTATCTCTCCTTTACTAATGGGATTCATTTTCGGTCCTGAAGTATTGGGTGGTTTTCTGGCAGGTGCTACCGTATCGGGTGTATTAATGGGAATGTTCCAAAACAACGCCGGCGGTGCATGGGACAACGCTAAAAAATCTTTCGAAAAAGGAGTAGAAATAAATGGGCAGATGTATTACAAAAAATCAGACCCACACAAAGCTTCTGTGACAGGTGATACCGTAGGAGATCCTTTCAAAGATACTTCTGGTCCTTCTATGAATATCCTTATCAAATTGATGTCTATCGTTGCTTTAGTAATCGCGCCTACACTGGCTACGATGAAATGCGATAAACCAGAAGGTGCTCATTTAAATAACCAGGATGCTAAAGTGGTTTCTGTTGTAAAAAACACGGTAGTATCGGATAAAAATTCAGTAGCTTACTAAGCGCAGAATTCTCATAAATAAAAAAGGGACATGGAATAATTTATTCCATGTCCCTTTTTTATTGCTTAGGTTTAAAATATAAAAACACAACATAAATGTTGTGGCACAGTGCGAAACTACTATTAACAAACTTTCTACCTTTTAGTTTTCACTTCTAACAAACTCTTAGAATGCTTCCGACAAATAAGCATACAGCCCGCTGTTAGGAGAATTTCCCCACGCATAATCCATCCGAAGATTGATGTTGTCTTTTCTGTTTACTTTTATTCGTATACCGCCTCCAATGGAATATTTGGGGAGTGTTGTAAATAAATTTTCAATATTATTGTCGACATCGCCAATACCTGCGAAAGCCGCCATTCCAATTCTCCAGAATAAATAACGCCGGTATTCAACCTGTGTGGCAAAATAGTCTTTGTCTCTGAAACGTCCTTTGTAATAACCTCGCATATCCATATCGCTGCCGAGCAGTGCGTACATATTAAAAGGAGGAGTACCGTCGATAAAATTGGCAGTAGCCTGAAAGGCCAGTACTTGCTTACTATTAATGCGGATAAATTTCCGGCTGTCTAATTCATAACTGGAAAAATGATGCGTACTTCCCGTTAACTTTCCATAGTTCGTATTCAGAACGCTTACATACAATCCTTTGCTTGGAGTTAAAATATTATCCCTGGAGTCGTATATGAATGCCGGGCCCACCCCATTTGAAAAATTCCCTTTGTACTCTTCCGACGTAAGATTGTAGCTACCATACAAATGATTCATATTGTAAATCGAGATCATTTTATATTTAATACCGATGTAAAATCTGCCCTTTACTTTTCTCAAAAAAGAGAGATTGGCAAATACCCGATTACTGCTATAGCGCTCTTCTTCGTTCGGCAAGGTAGTGGGGCCAATTCCCCAGAATCTGTCGGGGTATTTTTCAAAACCCAGATATCCTTTAAGAATATAATGATGGCCTATGTAGAAAAAAATATCTTCTTCCAGAACAGCCTGGCTATTTTGCGTATAGGTGAACGTTAATTCAGAATAGGAAAATGGAAGTGTAGTGTCTTTGCTTACTCTACAGGTAAGCAACAAAGCTAATCCCCCAAGTAAACGGGTTTCCGGAAGAAAGCCTATATAAGGCAGTGGCGTAATCTTGAATTTTTTTTCTTTGTGTTGTCCAAACAAATTATTCAAAAAGCTGGAATCACTTTTATACTCTACTGGAAAATCCTGAGCATTCAGTTTTATAGTAGAAACGAAAAGTAACAGCAGTATAAAAAAATAATGCGGTGTTCTGTATCTTATACTTTTAAAATCTATTTTAACTCTTGCCAGAAAATTACCTTTCATATGATAGTTAAATATATGAAAAAATCACTTACGTCAAAAAGAACAAGGACATTCGTTTTTATGTAAAAAATACCCTTGACTCTCGTGGACTGAAAATAATTATAGTCTTCCTATAGTTGAATAGTCAATCATTTCACATTCTATAGAATTTATTCAGAATGTATTTTTATCATTATATATTAATCAAACACACCAGCACGCTGACAAATAGTACCTTTATGAAAAACCCGCTGCACAAATACCTGAAACCTCTTTTCTTCTTATGGAGTATCGCTCTATTGTTTCACCGCCCTGCCACCGCACAGGTAGGTATGAACGACGCTGCTGGTAACTACAATCCAAATGATACGGTCATCCGACTTAAAACCTCACTGGACAATACCTATTTATGTCCTGGTAAAAAAGAAGTTTACCTCTATATAGATTTGAAAGGCTGCTCACTGGGAAAAAGAGTTCCGTTAAATTTATCCGTTGTTTTTGATCGCAGCGGTTCGATGGAAGGAGAAAGAATCCGTTATGGAAAAATCGCACTGGAATATCTTATCGATCACCTAGAGCCAATGGATAATATGTCTATCGTGATGTACGACCATTTGGCAGAAGTGCTTCACGGCTCTGAACCGGTAGCCAACCGGGAACATCTTAAAAAGAAATTGCACCACATCCAACCTCGGGGTTCCACCAATATAAGTGCAGGATTGGAACTGGGATACGCCGAAGTAAAATCCACTTTCGACGATAAAAAAATAAATAAAGTATTTCTGATGTCAGACGGCATTCCTAATGAAGGAATTACGGACCCTTATTTACTGGAAAGAATGGTAAAATCCTCCAGTACAAAAAGCAATATTTCGCTCACTACTTTCGGTCTCGGCCATGAATTTGATGAAGTGCTGATGCACGACCTGGCAGAAGCAGGCGGTGGGCACTATTACTATATTGAAAGTCCGGAAGAAGCTTCCAAAGAATTGGTTTCGGAAATAAAAACCTTGCTGTCTGTAGTAGCTAAAAATGCTAGTCTTACGGTTGAATTTCCTTCTGACTTACTGGAATTGTCCAGAGTCTATGGACAGCATTCTACCGTGATAGGTGATATGGTGGTGATTGATTTGAAAGAAGTACACCCCAATGAGACCAATGGAATTTTGCTGAAGTTCAATGTAAAGCAACCGTTGAAGACGCCTATAATTTTCAACACTTCCTTGGTTTACCAAAATATGATCTCAGACATCAAAACCATACAACGAAAAATAAATACGCTGACCCCGTCCAACAACGCAGATAGTTGTGATAAAAAAGAAGACGATGCTGTATTAGAAAAAATCGTTTATTTCTCCAGCAACGATTTATTAGAATCTGCCATCAAAGATGTCGAAAACAACAACATTCCCTCTGCAAAAAATAAATTAAAAAAAGGGAAAAGCATTATTTCGACCAACGGCAGCGCAGGTCAGTCTACCTTGCTGAACAAACAATACAAGGCGTTGGATGAGTATGACAACCATTTAAACAACTGGGGCTCCAAGAGCGAATCGGAGATAAAGAAAATACATAAGAAAACCAGGCATCAAAACTATAAACTTAGAAAAATGCACGATAGTTAAAAATTTCACCCGCAAATACTACTACTATGAAACCCGCAAATAATAAATATATAAAAATACTGTTCCTTGCTTTTACCCTTACGGCAGAACTAATTTTCCTACAACCTGTCCAGGCTCAGATTCCAAGAGATGCCGCCGGTAATTATAATCCCAACGATACGGTCATCCGACTTAAAACTTCTCTGGACAATACTTATTTATGTCCGGGGAAAAAAGAAGTTTACCTCTATGTAGATTTGAAAGGTTGCTCTTTGGGAAAAAGAGTTCCGTTAAATATTTCCGTAGTCTTTGACCGAAGTGGATCAATGGAGGGAGAAAGAATTCATTACGGAAAAATGGCGCTCGACTATCTCATCGATCACCTGGATCCGATGGATAATATGTCGATCGTGATGTATGATCATGTAGCCGAAGTATTGCACGGATCGGAACCTGTTACCGATCGAGAACGTCTTAAGAAAAAGCTGCATCATATTCACCCACGTGGCGCCACCAACATTAGTGCGGGACTGGATCTTGGTTATACGGAAGTGAAATCTACTTTCGACGATAAAAAAATAAACAAAGTATTTCTGATGTCGGACGGTATTCCAAACGAAGGCATTACCGATCCTTATTTATTGGAAAGAATGGTGAAAGCCTGCAGTACAAAAAATAATATTTCACTTACCACTTTTGGGCTTGGACATGAATTCGACGAAGTGCTCATGCACGACCTGGCAGAAGCAGGTGGCGGGCATTACTATTATATTGAAAGTCCGGAAGACGCTTCTAAAGAACTTGTTTCGGAAGTAAAAACACTTTTATCAGTGGTGGCTAAAAATGCCAGCATCGCTATAGAATTTCCTTCGGATTATCTTGAATTGTCCAGAGTATATGGACAACATTCTACGGTTGTCAACAACATGATTGTGATTGACCTGAAAGAAGTTCATCCCAATGAGACAAACGGGATTTTATTAAAATTCAATGTGGTAAAACCGTTGAATACACCGATTGTGTTTAATACCTCTTTGGTCTACCAGAATATGATCACAGAAACTAAAACCATACAACGAAAAATAAATACACTGAGTCCTATCACCAATGCCGACAGTTGCGATAAAAAGGCAGACGATTCTGTACTGGAAAAAATTGTTTACTTTTCGAGTAATGATTTATTAGAGTCCGCTATTAAGGATGTCGACAATAATAATATCTCTTCGGCGAAAACAAAACTTAAAAAAGGCAAAACAATTATCGCTGCATCCGGTAGTGGTGGGAATTCTTCGCTGCTGAAGAAACAATACAAAGCGATAGATGAATACGACAAACACCTCGACAACTGGGATAAGAAAAGTGCACACGAAGTAAAGAAATTGCATAAGAAGACCAGGCATCAAAATTATAAGCTTCGGAAGATGCATGATAGTTAAAAACAAACCTCAGCATATTTTTTTGTCATTCAGGAACCTTGTTAGTAGAAACACTCAACGCTAAAAATAACTCATAAGAAATAGAAACCCTCGATTCTGATAATTGAGGGTTTCTATTTCTTTCAAAAGAAGAGATCTTTCAGGATTGTCTACTAGCAAGGTTCCTTCTGAATGACCATTTTTTTCCTATAACCTCCATTTTTTAACTAAAAACTGATTTCTGTCGTCTCGCTGACACAAATTTGACTTGTACCCGTATATCTTTGTATCATCAAACAAGAACTAAAATGGTTTGCCCTAATTGTGAAACAGTATACGAAGGAAATTTCTGCCCGGAATGCGGCCAGAAGACACTGCATGGACGCTATACAGTAAAAGGATTGGCCTATGAGTTGCTTTTTTCTGCTTTTCATCTGGAAAAAAAAGGACTTCCTTATACAGTAAAAGAGTTGACAATTCGTCCGGGTATCGCTATTAAGCACGTTTTGGATGGACAAAGATTAAGTCTTTATCCTCCTTTTAAATACCTGGTTTTAGTGGGAACCATTATTGTCATTTTATCCCTACGATATGGTTTTTTTCACAGCGAAGAACTTACTTCCGCAAATTCTGATACCTACCAGTTTGCTTTGCTGGCAGAACATAAAGTATTTTTCGACGGATTTTTCAGATTTGCCGAAGATTATGCTACACTTCTGAATCTCGTGGCCATACCTATTTTTTCTCTTTTCTCATATCTTTTTTTTAAAGGCTCCGGATACAATTTTGCAGAAAATTTAATTATCAATACGTTCATCACCGCTCAGCAACTTTTATTTCTGGTGCTGCTGGTGCCGTTTATAGAATTTATTCCTGGCATAAAACATATTTTAATTCCTATCTATACTTTTGTGATGGTACTGTACAACGTATATGCTTATGTGCAATTGTATGGAATGAAATTTTCAAATGTTTACAGAAGTATTATAACGGTGATCACTTCTTATTTATATCAGTTCCCTGTGAATCTTGGAGTCTATTACATTGCACACACTTACGTTCTTCCACATGTACACTGGATTTTAAAATTATAAAACAACGACAATGAAAAATATCAAATTAATAATTACTGTTTTTGTGTTACTTGTTTCCTTCGCCTCCCTAAAAGCGCAAGACGAAGCACTTCGTCAAAAAAATTTTAACCTTGAAAAAGGAGTGATGTTGAACGGTTACGATGCAGTAAGTTATTTCGCAGGAAAACCAACAAAAGGGAAAAGCAGCTTTCAGTTTAAATATAAGGGAATTACTTATTTATTTTCTTCGCAGGTGAATCTTGATAAATTCAAAATCGATCCCGCGAAATACGAGCCTGCCTATGGAGGCTGGTGTGCTTATGCGATGGGAGCGAAAGGCGAAAAAGTAGAAATAGATCCGGAAACATTTAAAATCATCAATGGGAAAACATATGTATTTTATAATGCTTTCTTTAATAATACTCTTACAGATTGGAACAAAGACGAGGCGAATCTGAAGAAAAAAGCAGACACCAACTGGACCAATACAATTAAACAATAAACTAAAATGGTACACAAACTCACCACCAAACAAAACGTACTTTCCTGGACAGCACAAATCACGGCTGCTGTCATTATGTTTCAAACGCTGTTCTTTAAATTTTCGGGAGCAGAAGAATCTGTTTATATTTTCACTAAAGTAGGCATGGAACCCTGGGGCAGATACGGTTCCGGCGTAGCAGAATTAATTGCTTCCATTCTTCTTCTGACACGCACCCTGTCCTGGGCTGGCGCCTTTATAGGTGTAGGTGTTATGTCGGGAGCCATTTTCTTTCATCTTACGGTACTTGGAATAAGTGTAAAAGACGACGGCGGTTATTTATTCGTCCTGGCGCTTATCACGTTCATCGCTTCGCTGACTATACTTTATTTGCGCAAGCATCAGATTCCTTACATTAATAAATACTTTTCTTCCCTGGCATAATTGCTTTATGAAAAAAATAATTGTGTTTTATAGCATCGTATTCTTTTCACTGGCTTCACAGGCGCAGGACAGCGCAAAAAGTTGTACCTGTAATTATAGATATAATAATTATTATGATCTTGCTTTCAGTAAAGGAACGCAACAAGTGCTGGGAGCGCTTTCCTGGAGCCATCTTCATGGAATAGGAAACAAAAAACAAAAATTTAAAATCGGGTACGGCCTTCGCTTTACCTCTTATTATGGATACAGTGCCGGCAAATATTATACAACCGCTCCATCCAGGTATACAAGCACTGTGCAAGGGCCTACAACCATCTATTCACAGACCATTGAAAAAAATATAGACACTCTTGGTTTTGCAAACCCACAGGTCAACTCTTTAAATATGTCCCTCCATCTGCAATATTCCATTAGCAGAAAATTAGATATAGGGTTTAATATTGATGCCTTTGGATTTAGTTTTGGAGGAAAACAAAAAGCTTCGGTGATTTCATCTGTATACGATCCGAATCAGGCCTATGTACAAATTTCAAAACCTACCAAGGTAAACCTGCTGCTCACCAGCGACAACGACATTGGTTCTTTAAATTCCGAATTCTATTTACGCTATTGGATCAACGAGCACTTTGGTGTAAGAGCGGGGTATACCTTCTACTTCTCCGAATATACTACTGCGAATAAACTAAGTTTTGATTCCGGAAGAATTCAGAATGATCGTTACCGCTTAAAATCCAGTTTGCTGCTACTGGCAGTGAGTTACAGACCTTTTGTCAAAATATAGTCTCATTTTACAAACAAAAAAGTAATGAAAAAATATATTCTAATGGCCATTATACTTACTACAGGAATACTGGCTTGTAAAAAAGAAAAAGCCGAAACAAAAACCGTGAGCGATGTGGTGACCATACCGGTATCAGATACTCTGGGCAAAGGGGATTTCACAGGTCAGCAGCATGGTCTTAGCGGAAAAACAATTCTATACAAAGATAATAATGGTAACCATCTACTTCGTTTAGAAAATTTCAATATGACGGCAGCACCCGATGCCCATGTATTTCTATCTAAAACCAGTACTTATAGTACTGGAAATGTTTTGAAAATATCGGATCTCACACAAAATGTGAACTATACAAACAGTGCGATTAATATAGACGTAGAAGAGGATATAGATTTTACACAATATAAATATGTAATCGTTTGGTGTACGCAGTACAGTGCCTTTTTCGGCAGTGCGCCGTTAAATTAAAACGAGTAGAAATTGCTGAGAATTATAATAAATTTATAGAACTTAGCTAAATCGTTTTTAATATTCTATTAATATGAAAAAAGTAAATTTTCTTTTACTCCTGATTTTATTTTCAACTGCCGTGTTCGGACAGAATAAAAAAATACTGCCTGAAAACATCGTTCAGTTTAAAATTAAAAATGCAGGTTTATCCGTCGATGGAAGTTTTAAAGGGCTTGCAGGTACAATACTCTTTGATCCTACAAAATTAGCCGAGTCTTCTTTCGAGGTGAGCATTGATACAAAAACTATTAACACAGGAAACAGCAGCAGAGATGGGCATCTGAAAAAAAAGGATTATTTTGATGTGGACGCCTATCCTAAAATTAGTTTTAAATCAAAAAAAATAGAAGCTACCAAAACAGGTTATATGACAACCGGTAATCTTACTATCAAAGGCAAAACAAAAGAGATTCCACTGTTGTTTACCTATACAGAAAAAAATTCAGAGGGAGTATTTACGGGTAGCTTTGTACTGAACAGGCTTGACTTTGGAGTAGGAGAATCGAGTTGGATACTTTCAGACGAAGCCACCATTTTATTAAACATTAAAGTAGTAAACCAATAATCAATATGAACAGTCCGCTTATTTTGCAAACAGAATCCGTGCTATACCAGTTGACCGACGCTATCAACCAACTGGAGCACAGCGATTACAAAAGACCACTTGAAACCCTTTCGCAATCCAGCATTGGCCAGCATGTAAGACACATCATAGAATTCTATCAATGTATGATGAACGGATACGAAAAATCAGTAATAAATTATGACCGCAGAGTTCGGGATAAAATGATTGAAGAAAGCCGTGAATTTGCATTGCAATGTGTTCATAAAATTTTGTTTGATTTAAAATCAATCGAATTATCTAAATCACTTCAGTTGGAAGTTTCTTATGAGAAAGAAGAGTCTACACTGCTACTCTCTACTACGTTTGAAAGAGAGCTCGTCTATAATATTGAGCATGCCATTCATCATATGGCATTGATAAAAATCGGGATAAAAGAAATTGATCCTATGTTAATGTTACCGGCAGCATTTGGCGTAGCCGCTTCCACTATTAAACATCAGCAACAAAACCATGTGCACAGTCAGTTACTTGCCAAAAAATAACGGGGAGTATCTTTTGACCTCCAGCCGGGATGAGAAAATCATCCGGCCTGTTGCTGTACTGCCTCAGGAATATTATGTGAATGGGAAAAAAATTATTTTCCCCAAAGACCCTGTTGCCGGCGGCTCGTGGATAGCGTATGCAGAGAATAGAACGGCCTGCTTACTAAACGGTGGTTTTAAAAAACACATATCGGCTCCTCCTTACAAACGCAGCCGAGGCCTCGTATTGCTGGATTATTTCTCGTACTCCGATGTACAAGATTTTACAGATAAGTATGATTTTAATGGAATAGAACCTTTTACACTAATAATAATTCAAGCCAATGGTTTGTTTGAACTTCGTTGGGATGAAGAGAGGATAAGTATCCGACAGCTTGATGCACACACACCTCATATTTGGTCGTCGGTGACACTGTATTCAGAAGAAATTATTTTAAAAAGAAAAACCTGGTTTCAAATATGGCTCTCCACAAATTACAAATATGATATAGAAAATATAAGATATTTTCACCGTCATGCAGGAGAAGGGGATGTAGAAAATAATGTATTGATGAATCGTAATGATTTTATGAGGACGGTCAGTATTACTACTGTTGAAAAGACTCCTCACTTTATGCATATGGTTCACGAAGACCTGCTCAATAAACATTTAAGCTCGAAAGAATTAGTACTGGCGTAGTATTATTGCTTCTCCCAGGCGTTTTGTTTGTGAAGTCGGATAAGCCATTCCTAATTAAGAGACAACTTATCCAGATTAACTAGTTCTAATAATCTCTTCCGTTTTTTAATACTTAAATATACAATATTGGGAATCGTTTTTTTTCGGAACCTGAATGCAGAAAGACTATTTATACTGTCTTTATTTGTCATTCTTCTATCCGTATTCATGTAGGAAAGAATCGATTTATTTTTTCCCAACTGCAAAGCTACTTTTCCGTCGATTGTAAAAATTTCCAAATGCATAGTAAAAAGAATTCTGATTAAGTATGTCTATGAACGGCTGGATGAAAATTGAGTTGTCAGATTAACGTATCGTTAAAAATCGTTATGTAAGAAAAATACCTTTAAAAGTAATTATGGTTTTCTACTTACGCATTACAAAAGAATTTCTTTATAAACCTTACATGCATTGGATTCCATTAATCCGATATAAAAAATATTAGCACCAGTAGGATAACCCTTTATAAATAATAAAAATCAAATCGGTCTGTTATTTTAATAATCCTATTAAAATAACAGACCGATGCATGAAATAACCTTATTCTATTTATCCGAAACGATGTCTTTAAGGGATTGTTATTAATGTGCTTCCAGCCAATTGGAGCCTACCCCCAATCCAATCTCCATTGGCACGCCCATATCAATGGCGCTCTTCATGAATTCTCCTACATTCGTTTTCATGATTTCCAGTTCGTCCAGATGAACGTCAAACACTAACTCATCGTGTACCTGCATTACCATTTGTGATTTTAAATTTTCTTTTTTCATCCACCGATGAATATCAATCATGGCTACTTTAATCATATCCGCGGCGCTGCCTTGTATCGGTGCGTTGATGGCATTTCGTTCTGCGTAACCACGCAAGGTCGCATTCCCGGAAACAATGTCGGCAAGGTATCTTCTTCTTCCTAAAATTGTTTCTACGTAACCCGTTTCTCTTGCCTGGTTCACTACCTGATCCATATACGTCTTGATAGCAGGGAACTGTTCAAAATACGCTTCGATAATTTCCGCGGCTTCTCTTCTCGGAATATCTAATCTTTGAGAAAGTCCAAAAGCAGAAATGCCATAGATGATACCGAAGTTCACCATTTTTGCTTTCCTTCGCATATCCGAAGTAACTTCGTCCAGTCCAACTTTAAATACTTTACTGGCAGTAGTAGAGTGAATATCAATTCCGTTTTTAAACGAATTGATCATGTTCTCTTCTTTGCTAAAAGCTGCCATGATGCGGAGTTCTATCTGCGAATAATCGGCAGAGAGAATCAAATGATCTTTGTCTTTGCATACAAAGGCTCTACGTATTTCTTTACCCCTATCTGTACGAATAGGAATGTTCTGAAGATTGGGATTTGTAGAGCTTAATCTTCCCGTAGCCGCTACCGCCTGATTGTAGGAAGTATGAACACGTTGATCCACTTTACTAATCAACGAAGGCAGCGCATCTACATAAGTAGATTTTAATTTCTGAAGTTCGCGGTACTGCAAAATATCGTCCGCTATTTTATGTTCGTAAGCAAGCTTGCTTAATATTTCTTCCCCCGTTGCGTACTGACCTGTTTTAGTTTTTTTAGCTTTCGGATCCAGTTTTAATTTTTCAAACAATACATCACCCAGTTGTTTTGGTGAAGCGATGTTAAAATGCACTCCGGCTTGTTCGTATATTTTCTTTTCTGCGATGACGATTTCTTTTCCTAATTCTCCGGAAAAATCTT
>JACXTT010010105.1_pt1 | contig 12788 bp, 11 predicted proteins | sample 9270951 | NCBI WGS metagenome assembly JACXTT01 (sample SAMN15532306, study PRJNA645909) | rock metagenome | isolation source: weathered quartz diorite | place: Puerto Rico | collected 2017-06-21 | reverse complement strand
CTGACGGTGAAGCCGTCGCTCAGCGTGAACACGGCGCTGGTCAGCGGCGTGGTGCGCGAACCTTCAGGCCCGAAGAACAGCAGGCCCAACCCCGACAGCAGGAAGTGCAGCGCCAGCGACACGATCAGCAGCACCAGCACCGACGCATCCGCGATCGGCTGGAACACCACCCGCGCCAGCAGCGGCGCGATGGGCACCACCAGCAGCACGGCCACCGCGATGTGCACCGCCACCGGCACGCCGGGCCGCGCGGCCAGCCACGCCAGCACGCACGGAATGGCGGGCAGCACGCCCCACATCAGCACCGCCTTCGGGATGCGCTTGGCCTCGCCGCGGCGCAGCAGGCTGCCGACCTCGGTGGCCAATGCCAGCGCGGCCAGCACCGCGACCATGCCGATGGTCGGCGGCACGCGGTCGGTCTCGAAGGCCGCGAGCGACAGCGCCGCGAAGGCCGCGATGTCGCCGAACGGCACGAACACCACCCGCGTGACCGAGAAGATCAGCACAAGCCCGAGCCCGGCCAGCAGGTAGACGGCCCCGTTGGCCAGGCCGTCGGTGAGGAGGATCAGCGCCACGTCCCACGTCATCGCGCGGCCCTCCGGAAAGTCGAATGCATGAGGTTCAAGGTGCGAGCTTCCATTGGCCGTTGTCGAGCTTGACGATCACCCGGGCGCGTTCATCCACGCCGTAAAGGCTACCGGGCTTGAAGGTGTAGACACCGTGCGTGCCCACCACTTCCTTGGTGCTGAAGATGGCATCGCGCAGCGCCACGCGGAACTCGGGCGTGCCCGGCTCGGCCTTCTTCATGGCGCGCGATGCGGCATCGGCGAACACCAGCCAGCCGTCGAAGGAATAGGCAGAGAAGGCATCGCTGGTCGGCGCGTTGTTGACCTTCTGGAACACGGCGCGGAAGTCGGTCGCGACCTTCTTGGTCGGGTAGTTGTCGGGCAGCTGCTCGGCCACGATCACCGGGCCGGTGGGCATCAGCGCGTTCTGGCCGGCCGCGCCGACCACGCGCACGAAGTCGGGGTTGATCAGGCCATGCTGGCCGTACACGCCGCCCTTGTAGCCGCGCTCCTGCAGGGCCAGGAACGGCAGCGCGCCCGGCGTGCCTGCGCCGCCGGTCATCACCGCGTCGGGCCGCAGCGCCACGATCTTCAGCACCTGGCCGGTCACCGAGGCGTCGGCGCGCGCATAGCGCTCGTTGCTCACCACCTTGATGCCGGCGCCGGGCGCGGCCTTCATGAGCGCGTCGTAGACCAGGTCGCCCCAGGCGTCGGAGAAGCCGATGTAGCCCACGGTCTTCACGTTGTTGCGCTTCATGCGCTCGACCACAGCGTCGATCATCAACTGCGTGGGCTGCGCCACCGTCATCACCCACGGGTTCTCGTTGGGGTCGAGCAGGATGGGCGTGAGGCCGATCATCGGCGTCTTCGCTTCCTTGCCGACCTGCGCCATCGCGATGGCCGCGGGCACGCCCGATGTGCCCATGAGCACGTCGACCTTCTCGTCCTCGATCAGCTTGCGCGCATTGCGCCCGGCCGTGGTGGGGTCGGAGCCGTCGTCGAGCACGATGAGTTGCACCTTGCGGCCGTTCACCTCGCCCTTGTAGGCCAGCGCGGCCTGCATGCCCTTGGCGTAGGGCACGCCCAGCGAGGAATTCGGCCCCGACAGCGACACGCTGAGGCCGACCTTGAGGTCGGCCGCCAACGCGCTCGCAACGCCACAGGCGGTCAGCACCGCGGCGAGTGTGCCGCGCGTCAAGGTCTGCATCAGGCTCTTCATGTCGTAGCTCCGGTGAGGATGGTTGTTGGAATGGACAGGTAACTCAGATGAACAACTGGATGGCCGGCAATGCGCGCCCGGCATCGAGCAGGTCGATGCGCTTCTCGCGGATCAGCCAGCCGGCGGGCGTGCGAACGAGGTGATGGCGGGCGGTGCCGCTCAGCAGAATCTGCTCGCCGCCGCGTGCTTCCACGTACAGAAAGGGAGTGCGCAGCCATGCCTCGTCGCCCTCCTCGCGTTCGATGCGCGAAGGCTGCAGCACGTGCTGGCTGTGGCTGGCGGGATGCTGCGAATGCGCGCGCGGATTCTTGAGCCGGTCCACGCGCAGCTGCAGCAGCAGCCGGTCTTCGTAGGCCAGCGAGTTGTGCGAGAAGGGGTCTGCCTGCGCCGCGCCGAGCAGCGGCACCCAGTAGTGGCCGTCTTCCGCAAACAGGGCCAGCCATTCGTCGAGCCGGCGCTCGTCGAGCAGTGCCGCTTCATGGGCGACGAAATCGCGCGGGTCCGTCATGGCGAGGCCTCCATGCCCGCGGCCATGGACTTCGCCCATGCACGGAACTGGTTGCGCATCAACAGCTCGTTGGTGCCGTTGGTGGTGACCGTCGCCTGCTGCGTCTCGGCCGGGTCGTAGTTGCGGTGTAGGCTCACCCACTCGTTGCCGCCGGCCCGCAGGCCCTGCTGGATGCTCTCGAACAGGTGCACGTCGTCGTGCGCGACCACCGACATCGGCGAGAACACGAGCCGGTTGTAGCTCATGGCCCGCTCGAACAGTAGCGCGGGCGCGCCCGCCGCGCGGAAGCTCCAGGCCTCGATCAGCGTGCGGTCGGCCGCCAGCGGGCGGATCACGCGGATGGCCTGCGGCGAGCCCTTGACCGACAGGCTCGGATAGAAGACCGAGTTCTGCGGCGAGCGCTGCAATATCTCCGCGGCACGCTCTTCGCCGTGCGCGGCGCGCATCGCTGCCTCGTACTCCGGCAACTGTGCGTAGTTGGAATGGATGCTGAAGTTCACGCCCAGCACGCTGTGGCCGTTGGCGAACACCCGGCCGCCCATCTTGTCGAAGAATTCGTAGCCCGAGCCGAAGGGCAGTATCTGCTCCATCGCCATCGGCTTGGGGTCCGTGGGCGCATGGCCCTCCCACAGCGCCTCGGCCGCCTTGGTGGCCGACTCGTGCGTCGACATCGGGTGCACCGTGTCGTTGATGTTCTCCAGGTACATCTTCCAGTTGCAGTGGACGATGTTGCGCAGCACGCCGCCGCCCACCGTCAGCCTGCCTTCGGGCGAACGGTCGACCATGTTGTCGAGCGCGCCCAGCACCTCGCCGAAGTAGTCCTCGAAGGAAGGCCCGGTTTCGGAGAGGCGCACGAACACGAAGTCGCGGTACACCTTCACGTTCTTCACCACCGACAGCCCCTGCCCCGACTCGCAGGCCTTGAGCTGCGTGCCTTCGTAGCCGTTCTTCAGCGGCAGCCCGAGCGGCGCTCCGTCGAGCTTGTAGGTCCATGCGTGATACGGGCAGCGGAAGAAGCGGCCGGTGTTGCCGCACTCGTCCGTCACCAGCTGCGTGCCCTTGTGGGCGCAGCGGTTGTAGAGCACATGCACGTCGCCATCGGGCTGCCGCACCATCAGCAACGGCCGGCCCGCGATCTCCTGCGTGACGAAGTCCCCGGCCTCGGGCACCTGGCTCGCATGGCCGAGAAAGACCCAGGTGTTCGCGAACAGGTGCTCCTGCTCCAGCGCGAAAAGCTCCTCGCTGAGGTACAGGTCGCGGTGCACCCGGTCGTCCCGGACCAGCGCCGCGACAAGATCGGGGCGGTTGCGGTAGGTGGTCATGGCTGTGTGCTCGGTGGCCGGTCCGGGGCTACGGGACTAGCTTCCACTGGCCCTTGGTCATCTGCACGATGACCACGCCGCGCTGGTCGGAGCCATAGCGGTTGTCGGGCTTGAAGTTGTAGACGCCGTGCGTGCCCACCAGCTCCTTCGTGCTCACGATGGCGTCGCGCAGCGCCATGCGGTAGGCCGGCGTGCCCGGCTCGCCCTTGGTGCGCGATGCGGCATCGGCCAGCAGCAGGTAGGCGTCGTAGGTGTACGACGAGAAAGCATCCGTCGGCACCGCGCCATTGACCTTCTGGTAGGCGCTGCGAAAGCCCATCGACACCTTCTTGATCGGGTTGCTGTCGGGCAGTTGGTCGGCCACCAGCACCGGGCCGCTGGGCACCTGCAGCCCCTCGATGGAAGCGCCGCCCACGCGCACGAAGTCGGCGTTGATGAGGCCGTGCGTGCCGTAGATCCTGCCCTTGTAGCCGCGCTCGGCCAGCGCGATGTACGGCAGCGCGCCCGGCGTGCCCGAATTACCGGCGAACACCGCGTCGGGCCGCGCCGCGACGATCTTCAGCACCTGCCCGGCCACCGACGAATCGCTGCGCGCATAGCGCTCGTTCGCCACCACCTTGATGCCGGCGGCGTCGGCGCTCTTGACCAGCGAGTCGTAGGCCAGGTCGCCCAGCGCGTCGGAAAAGCCGATGAAGGCCACCGTCTTCACGCCCGACTTCTTCATGCGGTCGACCACGCCCGCCACCATGAGCGGGAACGGCTGCGACACCGTCACCGTCCACGCGCCCTCGGGGCCGGCAATGGTCACGGGAGTGGGCGAGATCAGCGGCGTGTTCAGCTCCTTGGCCACCGCGGCGATGGCCATCGCGCCGGGCACGCCCGAGGTGCCGATGAGCACGTCGACCTTGTCCTCCGTCACCAGCTTGCGCGCATTGCGCCCGGCGGTGGTGGGGTCGGAAGCGTCGTCGAGCACGATCAGCTGCACCTTGCGCCCGGCGATCTCCGGATGCTCGGCGATCGCGGCGCGGATGCCCTTTTCGTATGGAATGCCGAGTGCGGCCACCGGGCCCGAGAGCGAGCTGATGAAGCCGATCTTCAGGTCCGCCGCCATGGCTTGCGCGGCGGCCAGTGCGAGCGCCGTGGCGCCGAGGATGTGTGTGAGCTTCAGTTTCATGTCAGGGCACCAGCTTCCATTGACCCTTTTCCAGCTTCACGACGACGCGCGAGCGGTCGTCCGAGCCGTAGCGGTCGGTCGGCTTGAAGTTGTAGACGCTGTGCGTGCCCACCAGCTCCTTGGTGCTGACGATGGCGTCGCGCAGCGCAAGGCGGAACTGCGGCGTGCCGGGCTCGGCCTTGCTGGCCAGCGCGCGCTGCGCGGCGTCGAGGTAGATCAGCCATGCATCGAAGCTGTAGGCCGAAAAGGTGTCGGTGGGCGGCGCGCCGTTGGCCTTCTGGTAGGCGGTGCGGAAGTCCATCGCGATCTTCTTCATCGGGTTGCTGTCGGGCAGCTGCTCGGCCACCACCACCGGGCCGGTGGGCGCCAGCAGGCCTTCGACCGAGGGGCCGCCGACGCGGATGAAGTCGGGGTTGATCAGCGAATGCATGCCGTAGATCTTTCCCTTGTAGCCGCGCTCGGCCAGCGCCAGGTAAGGCAGTGCGCCGGGCGTGCCCGAGGCGCCGGTGATCACCGCGTCGGGCCGCAGCGCCACGATCTTCAGCACCTGGCCGGCCACCGACGAATCGCTGCGCGCATAGCGCTCGTTGCTCACCACCTTGATGCCGGCGGCGGGCGCCGACTTCATGAGCGCGTCGTACACCAGGTCGCCCCAGGCGTCGGAGTAGCCGATGTAGGCCACCGTCTTCACGCCGGCCTGCTTCATCTTCTCGACCATCGCGCCCATCATCAGCGGCGCGGGCTGCGGCAGCGTCACCATCCATGCGCCCTCCTCGCCGGCCAGGTCCGCATTGGCGATGGAGATCAGCGGCGTCTTGGTCTCGCGCGCCACGCCGGCAATCGCCAGCGAGCCCGGCGCGCCGGCCGTGCCGATGATGACGTCGACCTTGTCTTCCTCGATCAGCTTGCGTGCGTTGCGCGCGGCCGTGGACGGGTCGGACGCATCGTCGAGCTGGATCACCTGCACCTTGCGGCCGCCCACCTCCGACTTGTAGGCCACCGCTGCCTTCATGCCCTTGTCGTAGGGAATGCCCAGCGACGACACCGGCCCCGACAGCGAAGTGATGAAACCGACCTTGAGATCGGCGGCCCAGGCGCTCGCGGCGCTCAGCGCGCCGAGCCCCACGGCCACGGCCGCGAGTGTGCGAATTCGGTTCATGACTTTCATGGCGATGCTCCAGAGGTGGTTTTGGTTGGACGTGAGAAAAACTGCGAACTCAGAGGGCGAGGCTTCCGACGCTGGTGCCGCCGCACACATACAGCACCTGGCCTGTGACGAAGCTGTTGTCGGCATCCGCGAAGAAACGCACGGCGCGTGCCACGTCGGCCGACTCGCCCAGGCGCTTGACGGGCACCGAGGCGGCGAGCGCGCGTTCCTTCTCGCTGCCGGCCTCGACCACGTCGTAGAACATGTCGGTGCGGATGGGGCCGGGCGCCACCACGTTCACCGTGATGCCGTCAGCGGCCAGCTCGAGCGCCCATGTGCGAGCCATGCCCAGCATGCCGGCCTTGGTGGCCGAGTAGCTGGTGCGCGTGGCCAGGCCCAGCGCGGCGCGCGAAGACAGCAGCACCACACGGCCGAAGCGTTGCGCACGCATCGCGGGCAGCGCACCCTGCACGAGCTGGATCGCACAGCCCAGGTGCAGGTCGACCAGCGCGTCGAGGTCGTCGAGCTTCACTTCGGGCAGCAGCGCGGCACGGATGACGCCCGCGTTGTGCACGATGGTGGTCGGCGAGAAGCGCTTAACCAAGTGCTGCACCGCCTCGCCCGTGGCAGCGCGATCGCTCAGGTCGACCTCGATGCTGTGGAGCTTCGGATGATCGATCTCGGCCTTGCGGCGCGCGAGCGACACAACTTCGTAGCCCTGCGCGAGCAGGTCTTCGCAGATCGCCTTGCCGATGCCCGCGCTGCCGCCCGTGACGGCCGCGACCTTGCCGGGTGCCGCGCTCATGCCTGCGCTCCCACCAGCGCCAGCACGCGCAGCGGGCTGCCACTGCCCTTCTCGATCTTCAGCGGCGGGCAGATCAGCACCGCGCCGGCCGGCGGCAGCAGGTCGAGGTTGCTCAGGCACTGCAAGCCGTAGCGGCCCGCGCCATGCATGTAGTAGTGGCACGGATAGGGCGGGCGAAGGTGGTAGCCCTGCCCCGCATCGGTGCCGATGGCCTCGGAGCCGAAGCCCAGCACATCGCGCTGCTCGACCAGGAATCGCACGGCGGCGGTGCTCGGCCCCGGCGTGTGCTGGCCCGTCTCGTCGAAGTTCTGGTAGGCCTCCGGGTCAGTGCGCTTGGACCAGTCGGTGCGCATCAGCACCCACGCTCCCTTGGGGATGCGGCCGTGCGCCGCCTCGTAGGCCTCTATGTCCTCCAGGGTCAGCAGGTAGTCGGGGTCGTCCTTCACCTGCGGCGAACAGTCGATCACGCAGGCCGGCGCCACGAAGTGCTGCACGGGAATGGTGTCCACGGAGTTGTTCGGCAGGTCGCGGCCCGAGATCCAGTGGATGGGCGCGTCGAAGTGCGTGCCGGTGTGCTCGCCGCACGAGAAGTTGTTCCAGTACCAGCCCGGGCCGCGCTCGTCGTACTTCGACACTTCCTCGATGCGGAAGGGCCAGCACTGGCCCATCTCGGGCGGCAGCGCGATCTGCGGAAACTCGGGCGTCAGCGTCTGCGTGAGGTCGATCACGCGGATGCGGCCGCTGGCCATGGCGGTTACCAGGCCGCCGAGGATTTCGGCGGTGGACATCAGTTCGGTTGTCGTGCTCATTCGTGTGGCTCCTGTCTCAGCCGCCGGCGGCCAGCTCGCGCTCGAGCACCTTGGGGTTGTCGCGCCAGCGCTCCAGCCACTCCTGCGCCACGTCGCCCGGGTACACGTCTTCCACGCCGTCGCGCAGCGCCTTCACGATGGCATTGGCCAGCGCTGTGGGTGCGAGCTTGGGCGGCGGCGTGTGCTGGTTCCATTCGTCGTCGATGGGGCCGGGGAACACGTTGATCACGCGGATGCCGGCCGGCCGCATCTCGGCGCGCAGGCATTGCGCGAGCGAATGCGCCGCCGCCTTCGATGCGCTGAAGGTGCCGTGCGGCGGAAAGTTGCTCAGCGCGTAGATCGACAGCAGGTTCACCCAAGCCGTCGCGCCCGTCACGCCGTCGGCCGAGCGGCCCTTGAGCGCAGGGCCGAACTCCTGCGCCAGGCGCAGCAGGCCGAAGTAGTTGATGTCCATCTCGGCCTTGGCCACGTCGGTGCCGCGCCGTGCGCCGATGCCGAAGGTGCGGTGCACCTCGGCGTTATTGATGACGATGTCGACCTTGCCGCCGATGGAGCCCGCAAGCTCGGTCACCTGGCGGCCGTTGGTCAAATCCAGCGGCACCAGCGTGACCTGGGGCAGCGCGGAGATGTCGTCCAGCCCGTCGCCCATCTTCTTCCAGGGCTCGGCATGGCCGACCCAGACGATGTCGGCGCCGGCCTTCACCTGCGCACGCACGATGGCCTGTCCGGTCTCGGTCTTGCCGTCGGTCACCAGCACCTTTCGGAACTTGGGGTCGCTGGTCATTTCGCGCAGCATCTTGTCGTCGGCCATGTGGGGACTCCCTTCATTCGGAAAACCAATGAGAACGGCCTGGCCCGCGCGGTCGAGCCGGGCGCCCACGCGCACGCGCTGCGGCGCATCGCCGACCTCGCCGTGCAGGTGGACCATGAGCGTGGGGCCAGCATCCAAGTGCACCAGGCCCAGCCGCCAGGGCAGCCGCTCGCGGAAGAACAGGTCGTTGCTGTGATGCAGGGTGGTGCTGCCGAGCAGCTCGCCTTCGCCGCTCTGCTCGCGCCAGCGCAGCGCGGCCGAGAGGCACTTGTGGCAGACCTCGCGCGGCGGGTACTGCACCGCGCCGCAGTCTTCGCAGGTCTGCAGTTCGAAGCGGCCTTCTGCGGCGGCCGCCGTGAGGCCGAGCGCCACGCGGCCGCGCGCGCCGGGCGGCAGGTTCATCTGCCGGGTGCGCAGAACCGGGTTCTTGCGCGGGGGGCGCATCAGGGGCATCGTCATGCGGTTCTCCCGAGAATGACGGCGCCTGTGCACAGGCAGCGGTCGTAGGTCACCATGCCGAAGCCGGCGACGAGGCCCAATCGCGCATCGGGCACAGCGCGTGCGCCGGCCTCGTCCGTCAATTGGCGGATCGACTCGACCATGCCGAGGAAGCCGCCCGCCGCACCCGCCTGCCCCGCCGAGAGCTGGCCGCCACTCGTGTTGTTCGGAAAGCTGCCATCGAAGGTCATGGTGTTGGCCTGCACGAAGGCCGGGCCCTCGCCCTTCTCGCAGAAGCCCAGATCCTCGAACTGCATCATCGCGATGACGGGGTAGTCGTCGTAGGTCTGCACGAAGTCCAGTTCCGCGGGCCGGATGCCGGCCTGCGCGTACAGGTCGTCGCGGTCCTTGCGCCAGCCGCCCTGCACCATCACCGGGTCTTCGGCATAGGCGTTGTGGCGCTCGATGGCGCCGCGGATCACCACGTGCGCCAGGCCCAGGTCGCGCGCGCGCTCCTCGCTCATCACGAGGAAGGCGTCGGCGCCAGCGCAGGGCATCACGCAATCGAACAAATGGATCGGGTCGGAAATCGGCCGCGCCGCCATGTATTCGTCGAGCGTCAGCGCCTTCTTGAACATGGCGTTGGGGTTGCCCAGCGCGTTGGTGCGCTGGTCCACGCAGATGCGGCCGAAGTCTTCGCGCTTCGCGCCATAGGTGCGCATGTAGTTGGCGGTGATGAACGCGAAGATCGAGTTCGGGCCGCCCGAGCCATACGGGTAGCTTGCGTCCCGCGCGAAGTTGCTGAAGCTGCCCAGCGTCTGGCGGAAGGAGTCGACGTGGTTGGTGTCGGCGCCCACGCAGGCCACGATGTCGGCATCGCCCGCCTGCACCGCACGCGCCGCGCGGCGCAGGCACATCACGCCCGAGGCGCCGCCGGTCGGCACATGGTCGAGCCAGCGCGGCGACAGGCCCAGGTGCTGCGTGACGCCCACGGCCGTGTCGGGCGCGAGCGAGAAGCTGCTGAGGCACAGGCCGTCGATCTGCTCCTTGGTCACGCCGCTGGCTTCGACCAGCGCCTGCACCGCCTGCCCGATGAACCAGTGCGCGGTGCGCGTGGAATAGCGCACATAGGGCACGGTCACCGGCACCGCGACCGCGACGCCTTCATAGGAGAGCCGCCTTGCGTTCGTCATGGCTGCTGCCTCTTCTTCATGGCGCGCGTGTCGATGCAATGGCCCTGGCCGGGCAGCGACCGGGCCATCTCGCGCAGTTGCCCACGCTGGATCTTCTGTGACGGCGTGAGCGGCAGCGCATCGACGAAGGCAACGTAGCCCGGCGCCTTGTAGTAGGCGAGCTGCGCCAGCGCATGCTGGACGATGCTCGCCGCGATCTGTTCGGGATGCACCGCGCCGGTGTCTTCGCGCATCACGACGCATGCCAGCACTTCGTCGCCGCGCACGGCGTCGGGCGTTGCGGCCACGGCGGAGGCCTTCACGGCCGGATGCTGGTTGAGCACGCTCTCGACCTCGACGGCGGAGATGTTCTCTCCGCTGCGGCGGATCACGTTCTTCTTGCGATCGACGAAGAAGAAGTTGCCATGCGCGTCGCGGCGCACCAAGTCGCCAGTATGGAACCAGCCATCGGCCCAGGCTTCGCGGGTGGCTCCCTCGTCCTTGAGATAGCCGGAGAAGAAATAGCGCCTCGGGTCGGGGCCGGCCGAGCGCACCAGCAGTTCGCCCGGCGCATCGACGGCTGCGTCCCCGCCGTCCTCGCCCACGAGGCGGATCTCGACGAATTCTTCCTGGCGGCCGAAGCAGCTGGTGCCCACCAGCCGCGGCTCGCGGTTGGCCATGATGCAGGCGGCCGCGCCGGTCTCGGTCATGGCCCAGGCCTCGACCAACGGGAAGCCGAAGCGTTCCTCGAAGGGCGCGTGGTTCTTGCGGTCGACACCGGCGCCGAAGCCCCAGCGGATGGCATGGTCGCGGTCTGCCGCCGATGCGGGCGCGGACAGCAGCATCGCCGGCATCACACCCAGGTAGTGAACGATGGTCGCGCCGCTCTCCTTCGCGCTCGCCAGCCAGGTCTTCGGATGGAAGCGATCGAGCTGCACCAGGCAGCCGCCCGCGACCAGCACCACCATGGTGGAGAAGGCCATCGCGTTCATGTGGTTGAGCGGCAGCGGCGTGATGACGCGCTCCTTGTCCGGGCGGATGCCGCACACGCCGTCCAGCGCGGCATACCACTCGCCAGCGCGCAGGAAGTAGGCGTTGCTCAGGATGCAGCCCTTGGGCCGGCCCGTGGTGCCCGAGGTGTAGAGCAGGCCGCATTCGGTGTCGGTGCCGATGGCTTCGTGCGCGCGTGGCGCTGGCATCCTCGCCGGAGGCACCGCATCGTCGGGGCCCATCGTCTCGAACTCGATGCCCGCCTGGGCAGCCGCAGCATGCAGGTCCGCGGCGCGCTCCTGCAGCGTCACGGCCAGCCCGATCTCGCTGTGGCCGATCAAGTAAACCAGCTCGGCCGAGCGCATCTCCGCGTTGATCGGCACCACGCTCACTCCCAGCGCGTTCAGCGCGAGCCAGTGGAAGATGAAGGCGGGCCGGTTCTCCAGCAACAGGCCGACGCGGTGGCCGTGACCGTAGCCGGCCTGCGCGTAGGCGGCACGCAGGCGCTCGATCCGCCCGGCGGCATCGCCCCAGCGGATGGCGCCCGCTTCGATGCCGTAGGCGGCGGCCGTCACCGATTCGGTGAACAGGAACTCGGCCTGCGGCGTGCGCGCCGCGGTGGCCGCGAAGACTTGATGGACGGTGGCGTGTGGCATCGCTTTCGCCCCTGTCAGATGAAAAGCTGCACGGCCGGCAGGGCCGCGTCGCAGTTGAGCAGGTTGACGCGCTTGAGCGTCATGCGCAGCACGCCGTCCCGCACCGTGAGATGGTGGAAGAAGGTGCCGACGTAGAACTGCAGCTCGTCGCCTTGCGATTCGGTGTAGTGGAACGATGTGCGCACCACGTAACGGTTGGCTTCCGCATCGAACTGCTCGACCACCGGCACCTGCAGCAGATGGTGGCAGCGGCTCGGCGGCTGCTGCGAGAAGGCGCGCGGGCTCTTCAGGCGCTCGATGCGCAGGTCGCGCAGCAGCTTGTCTTCGTAGAGATGCGATGTGTGGTTGAGGCCGTCTTCCTGGTCGGGCACCAGCGGAATCCAGTAGAAGGCATCGTCGGTGAATAGCGCGTTCCACTCTTCGTAGCGGCGCGTGTCGAGCAGGTGCGCTTCGTTCACGACGAAGTCGATCAGCTGCTGTCGGGTGACTTCCGCGGCGTTGGCCATCACATCGTCTCCGTCATGCGCTGGACCCAGCTGCGGTATTGATTGCGCATCGGCAGCTCGTTGGTGCCGCCGGTGGTGATCTCGCCGCCCTTGAGCTCGGCCGGGTCGTAGTCGCGGTGCAGGCTCACCCATTCGTTGCCGCTCGCATGCAGGCCGGCCTGCATGCCGCGGTAAGCCTGAAGGTCGTCATGCCCCACCACGGAGAACGGCGAGTTGATGAGCCGGTTGTACATGGTGGTGCGCTGCAGCAGCTCCGGCGGCGCGCCCTTGAGGCGGAAGGTCCAGCTCTCGATCAGCGTCTTGTCGGCCGAGATCGGCTTCACCACGCGGATCGCCTGGATCGCGCCCTTGATCGTGAGGTTCGGGTAGTACACGGTGTTGTGCCGAGCCATGCCGAGGATCTGCGCGGTCTTCTCCTCGCCGTAGCGGGCCTTCATCGCGTTGTCGTACTCGGGGATCGCCTTGTACTTGCTGTGGATGCTGAAGTGCACACCCGTGAAGCTGTGGCCGTTGTCGTAGGTGCGGATGCCCATGTCCTCGAAGAACTTGTAGTCGGACATGAAGGGCACGAACTGCTCCACGGCCATGGGCTTGGGCTCGCTCTCGGGCTTGTCGGCCCACATGCGCTTGGCGGTGCCGGCCGACGATTCGTGCGCCACCATGGG
>JACXTT010010104.1_pt1 | contig 12790 bp, 10 predicted proteins | sample 9270951 | NCBI WGS metagenome assembly JACXTT01 (sample SAMN15532306, study PRJNA645909) | rock metagenome | isolation source: weathered quartz diorite | place: Puerto Rico | collected 2017-06-21 | reverse complement strand
GAACAGCAGCAGAATGTGAAAGCGTGGCCGGGGGATGCCTTCGGAGAAAAAATCTTCCATGGTTTGAACGTTGTAAATGGGAACTTCGCGGTCCACGGATGCGATAGCAGTGCGAATCGACGAATCGAGCGCAGTAGCGGGCATCGAGGTCTTCAGCACAACGGGTGGAACGAACCAGGTGAGTTGTTTGTAAGGAAGGTAATAAATGGGTGCGGCATCCGGATCGAGCGGAGACAATCGGGTGTTGCCCACCACGCCTACGATCTCCCGCATGGGCGCGTCGCCCGCTCGATTCGATGCGCCGGGCTGCATCCGCTTGCCGACGACATTCTCGCCGGGGAAAAACCGTTGTGCAAACGCGCGATTGACAATAATGACCTGGGGCGACTTTGAATTGTCGTGGTCGGTGAACAAACGGCCTTCCAGGAGTGGAATTGCCAGTGTTTGAAAGTACTCCGGTGTCACGATAGCGATGTCGGAACGAGGCCGGCTCGCAACTGCTGCTGGCCGCTCTTCGATATTGAACGAAACCGTCATTTGGCTGCCAGTGAGGGGCAAAGGAACTCCGGCGCCGGCAGAAGATACGCCGGGCAAGTTCCGGAGTTGCTCGAGCAGCCGGTTGGTAAACGCGATCTGTTTTTCCTCCGGATAGCGCGCGTCCGGCACGCTCAGGCTGAACGTCAATATATTTTGCAGGCCAAATCCGGGATCGCGATGCAATAGATGGAAAAAGCTGGCAATCAGTGAAACAGCTCCGCTCAGTAGGATCAGTCCGAGAGTAATTTGCGCGACGACCAGGCCATTGCGCAGCTTGTCCGCTCCTTGAACCGCGCTGCGAGATCCTTCTTTCAGCGGGCCAGCCAGTTCGGCGCTCGAAAGCCTCAGAGCCGGGGCCATACTGAACAGCACGCTGGTGAGTAACCCTAAGGCTACTGCAAATGCAAGTGCGTTTCCATCGAGGGAGGACTCGGTGATTCGAGGAATGCTTTCGCCGGCAAAAGGAAGCAGCAGACGAACGCATCCGACAGCAACCAGCACTCCGGCCGCACAGCCCACCAGAGCCAGCGCCAGGCTCTCTGTGAGCAATTGACGCACAATGGTGCGTCGCGACGCGCCGATCGCCGCGCGAATGGCAAACTCTCGCTCTCGTTCAGCGGTGCGAGCCAGAAGCAGGTTGGCGATGTTCGCGCAGGCAATCAGCAAAACCAAGCCGACCGCTCCCAGCAGAATGAGCAAAGGCCGCCGTGTCATGCCCGTCAGCCTCTCGATCTGAGACCGCAGCAGCGTGCGCGGGATATTCTTGTTGTCATCGGGATATTGCTTGGCCAAGGCGGCGGCGATCGTATCCATTTCGGCCTGTGCTCTCTCGATCGACACGCCCGGTTTTAATCGAGCGATAACGTCCAGCATTCTCGCGCCCCGCTGTGCGGTCATCGGCGTCGCCGTCCCATCGCTATCGTCACGGGCAAGCGTCGTCCAAAGCTGCACTTTGGGGCTTTCCGCCGGAAAGCGGAAGCCTGGCGCCGCGATGCCAACGACAATGTAAGGCTGGCTATCGAGGGTAATCGATCGGCCGATGATGTCGGAGGCGCCACCGAATTGTTCCTTCCACACTGAATGGCCGAGCACAACCACGCGCTTGCCTGCTCCTTCCTCCTCAGGCAGGAAGCCGCGTCCTAATGCGGGCTGCGCTTGCAAAAGCGGAAAGAGATCCCAGGAAACGATCTGCCCGCTCAAATGTACCGGGTTGCCAACGCCGCTCAATGCAAAGTCGCTTTCGCGGTAAGAAACAAGGTGCTCAAAAGTGTGATTCAGCTTTCGAAAATCGAAGAAGGTCGGATAGGAAAGTACCGAGGGATGTGGCGTGCCGCGAATATCAATGGACTGAACGGAAACCAAACGGTCCGGCTCCGGATAAGGAAGAGGTCGAAGAATGACGGCGTTCACTACGCTGAAGACGGCCGTATTTGCGCCAATTCCCAGGGCTAGTGTCAGGACTGCGGCGGATGTGAACGCCGGTGACTTGCGAAGCTGGCGAAACGCGTAACGTAGGTCGCTAAAGAATGTTTCGACGAACATCCAGCGCCACACTTCGCGCCCGCGCTCTTCAAGCAAAGTGACGTTGCCGAATTCTCGCCGTGCCGCATGGCGCGCATCCTGCGGCGCCATTCCTTTTCGGATAAGCTCGTCGATCCGCTCTTCGAGATGTTGCCGCATCTCCTCGGAAAGGTCGCGATCGATCTGGCGCCGCATTAGGATCTGTTTGATCCAGTTCATGGTTTCACCGGGGAGAGCACGCGCCGGATCCCTTCCAGCATGCGCTCAAAGCTCGATACTTCGCGTTCGAGGTGCTTGACGCCTGCGGGCGTCAGCTTGTAGATTCGGATGCGCCGGTTGCTGGCCGACACGCCCCATTTGGCGTCGACCCAGCCCTCCTTCAGCATTCGCTGCAGGGCTGGATAAAGGGATCCCTCTTCGATTTGCAGGAGATCGTCGGAGGTTCGCTTGATGTGTTGGACCAGCGCGTAGCCATGCAGCGGTCGTTGCCGCAGAGTTCGAAGGATCATCATCTCCAGCGCACCGGGAAAGAGATCTTTACGGTCTTGGATCTTTGGCTTCACTGTGTTTGTCTATGCCTAGAGTAAAATAGCCTAGGGTTTTGTGTCAAGCTCGATGGAAATAGAGAGGCGTGCCGTCGGGATCGTCAAAACCAGTCGGGGTCGTCGGATAGTGCGCTTCACGCATCATCGCGCGGGCGTCCGGAATGCTTGGCGCCGGAACGTAGCAGCTGCCGGCGACAGCCATGCAGACGCGGGTACCTGAACCAATCCTGCCGTCGAGCAGTCCTTCAGCCGCTAATGTTTCATAGGCATTAAGCACCGTGTTGCGCGACACGCCGAGGTGCCGCGCCAGCGACCGTGTGGACGGAAGTCTGGCTCCCAACGGCAATTCCCCATTAACGATCGCGCGCTTCAGAACGTCATACACCTGGCGAAACATCGGCCTTGCCGATGTCCGATCGAGCGTGAAAAGTGGGAACCTCAATATGCCCTGCGGCTGCAAAATGGTACCTTTTGTCGCGAAGTGGCTCTTTGCATTCTCCCATTCTTGATGGATGCTTAAGAAGGGCCGGGCCAGCCGCACGGCCGAGGAGATCAACGATGTTTTCAAGTGGGAATGTCACTGTGTACGTGTCGAATATGGACCGGGCCGTTCGCTTCTATAGCGAAACACTGGGACTGAAACTGGCATATCGCTTCGGCGACCACTGGGCTTCCGTCGAAGCCGGCCGTGGGCTGACGATTGGCCTGCATCCGGCTTCGGCGCAAATGCCGCCCGGGCGGAAAGGTTCGATGGCGATCGGACTCGAACTGACCGGCTCGATCAAAGATGCCATAAAGGCGCTCGAGGCGAAGGGCGTAAAGTTTCAAAGCGTGTCCAGCGAGGGCAAGGCGGGCGCATTTGCGGGCTTCGAAGATCCTGACGGAAACCAACTTTATATCGCGGAGCTCAACTGGAGCCACGTGAAGCAAGGTGAGGGACAATACCAGGGAGCGAAGTCTTAGCTACGAGGCGGTAGTCACCGTCCGGAAGTTCTCGCTCGTCATGCGACTCACGTCATCCACCGACACACCGCGAAGCTCCGCCAGCTTGCGGGCGGTGTGAACAACCAGGGCTGGTTCGTTCCTCTTGCCGCGCTTGGGGACCGGTGCGAGATACGGCGCGTCGGTCTCAATCAGGATGCGAGCCGCCGGAGCGTCTTTTGCGGCAGCTTGAACGTCGAGCGCTTTCGGGAACGTCACGATTCCCCCGAAACTAAGATAGAACCCCAGATCCAGGGCACGCCGCGCCTCAACCGGTCCGCCGGAGAAGCAATGCATGATGCCTGCAATGCCGTGTCGTCTCCAATGTTGTTCCAGCAAGGCGATCGTATCGTCCCAAGCCTCGCGAGTGTGAATCACGATTGGCTTCCTGGCCGCGGCTGCGATCTCCATTTGCTCGATGAACACCGCTTTCTGCACCTCTCGGGGTGAAAAGTCGTAGTGATAATCCAGGCCGATTTCGCCGACTGCCACGACCTTCGGATGAGACAAGAACCCGGCCAAACGCCGGAAATCTGCAGCACTGGCCTTCGCTGCGTCGTGTGGATGGACGCCGACGGTCGCAAGAAACGCCGCATATTTTTCCGCTAATCGAATACCGGCCTCGAGATCCGGAGGCCCGCTGCCGGTGCCTATGCCGAGCATTTGCTCGACTCCGACCTCCAAGGCGCGCTCGACCACTGCATCGCGATCGGCATCGAACTCCGGACTGTCGAGGTGACAGTGGGAGTCGATCAGGCTCACTTCAGCCTCGCCCCCACGGGGATTTCCTCGAGAAATGCCGCCAACACCGGCTGGCCACCCTCGAGCGAAGCCGCGACGATCATGCCGTTCGATTCGATTCCACGCAGTTTGCGAGGTTGCAAATTTGCGACGATCACTACTTTGCGTCCGATCAATTGCTCGGGAGCGTATGCCTCCGCGATTCCGGCGACGATGCTGCGCGGAGCTGCTTCGCCGATCTCCACGGTCAAGTGAAGCAGCTTGTCGGCGCCCTTCACGCGCTCAGCGGCGAGCACTTGGCCCACGCGCATTTCCACCTTGGAGAAATCTTCGATCGCGATCTTGTTACTGCCGTCAGATTGTGCAGGTGAGGCCCCCGCCGGCGCAGCCGAGAACAGAGCAGCCTGGCGTTCTTTTTCCCTCAACTCCAGCTCCTGCATCTTCTCGATCGCGGGCGCCGCCTCCAGACGCGGAAACACACCTGATACTTTTCCAACTTTTTGGCCGGCAGCCAGCTTTCCCCAATGCAAATCCGCTGTGCGCAGATTCCCGATCTGCTCCATCATGCCGAGTTGCTCCCAGATCTTGCGCGCCGATGCCGGCATCACCGGATACAGCCAACCGCAAATGATGCGAAGAGCCTCCGCCGCCGTGTACAGTGTTTCGTCTAATAGCCGCTGACAATGTGGATCACCGTCCTTGGCAAGCTTCCATGGCGCGCGTTCGACGATGAATTTATCGATCACCGAAATGAAGCTCCAGATGGCTTCCAGGCCGCGCGAGAAGTTGAAGTCGTCGAAAGCTTCGAGCATCAGTTCCGTCGTCCGGCGCGCCGCCTCCGCAATGTCGTTGGCGCCATCTGACCGCGGAATCTCGCCCTTGCGATATTGGTGGATCATGCTGAGGGTTCGGCTGGCGAGATTGCCGAGACCGTTCGCTAGATCGGAGTTGTAGCGCTGGATCAGCGCGTCAAAGCTAAAACTGCCATCCTGGCCGAACGTAATCTCTCGCAAGAGAAAATAACGAAGGCCATCGATGCCGGCCACTTCCGCGATCGGGTTGGGCCGCAATACGTTGCCGCGCGACTTGCTCATCTTGTTTTCTTCGAAAAGAATCCAGCCATGAGCGAAGACTTTCTTCGGTAGGGGCAGCTCGGCGGCCATCAGGAACGCGGGCCAATAAACGGCGTGAAATCGCAGAATATCTTTGCCGATCAAGTGCAGGTCGGCGGGCCACAAGTTATCCTGCTTCACTGCGCTCATGTATGAAATCAGCGCATCGAACCAGACGTAAAACACGTGATGCCCTTCCACCGGGACCGGAATACCCCACTTGATATTGGTGCGCGTGATTGACAGATCATTCAGTCCCTGCTGCACAAACGCAACGATCTCGTTGCGCCGGTGATCAGGTTTCACAAATTCTGGATTCTTCTCGTACAGCTCAAGCAGCCGGCCCTGTAGCGCTGAAAGCTTGAAAAAGTAATTCTCTTCGGTGACGGTCTCCGTGGGACGCCCGCATTCCGGGCACGAATCACCCGGCTTGGCTTCGTTGATGTACAACTCGTCGTTGACGCAATACTGCCCGGTGTACGCGCCCTTGTAGATGTATCCGTTCTTCCGGCAGCGCTCGAACAATTCTCGAACTGTCTCGTGATGCCTGCGGTCCGAGGTACGAATGAAGTGATCGAAATCAATCTCAAGCTTCTTCCATTGATGCACGAATTCCGCCGCCATTTTCGCCGAATATTCTTCCGGATGAAGGTTGGCAGCCTTCGCCGCTTTTTCCACGTTGCGGCTGTGCTCGTCCGACCCGGTGGTGAAGACCACGGGATCGAAGCCTTCCATTTTCTTGAAGCGCTTAATCAGGTCTGCGACAAATGTCGAGTAGGCGGTGCCCAGATGGGGCGCCGCGTTTACGTAGTAGATCGGGGTTGTCAGGTAGTATTTCATCGCGTGTTCTTCAGATACGCCAGATTCGCTTCCGCAAGGATCTGCTTTAGCGGTACGCCGGTTTCGCGAGCCAGCTTCCGGCAATCCTCGTACTCCGGCGCGAATGATCCATTCTCGGCGATTTTGATCTTCACTTTTCCGTGCGGTGTTTCCACCTCGATGCTGTGCCGAGCCTTCACCCGGCGTTCGGCTGAATAGATCCTCAACCCGAGCGTCGAGGTCTCCGTAAACACCATTTGCGCGAGCGTCTCACGATCTTCCGGCCTTGAAATCACACGCAACAGGGAGCCCGGGCGATTCTTCTTCATCAGCAGCGATTCCAGCGTCACATCCAGTGCGCCAGCTTCGAGCAGACGTTCCATTGCATAGCCGAGAACTTGCGGGCTGGAATCATCGATATTCGCCTCCAGCACCGCAACGGTCGTCGCTTCCTCAGCTCCGCTCGTTTCGCCGATGAGGACTCGTAGCACGTTGGCATGTTCGGCGAAGTCTTTGTCGCCCGCTCCATACCCAGTCACCGAAATGTGCATCGGTGGCAGCGGTCCGAACTCGGTTGCAAGTGTCACCGCAATTGCCGCGCCGGTTGGAGTGGTAAGCTCAACGTGCGGACCGCGCGCGTAGACGGGTTTGCCCGCGAGCAGTTCGGCTGTCGCGGGCGCCGGTACCGGTAGAACGCCGTGCTCCGTCTTGACCGTGCCGCTGCCGACGTTCACGGGTGAACTGTGGATCTCGTCGACATCCAGCAAATCGAATGCCGCGCAGGCGCCCACAATATCGCAAATCGAATCCACCGCGCCGACTTCGTGGAAGTGGACCCTGTCGAGCGAAATATCGTGAACCTTCGCCTCGGCCTCACCTAGACGCTGGAATACGGACGACGAGGCTTGTTTAACGGCATCTGGGAGAACCGAACCGTCGATCAATTCGAGAATATTCTTCAAGTGCCGGTGTCCCGTCGCGTGACCGCCGATGACCCGGAATTTCGACGCCGTAAGACCGCCGCGCTTTGTCTTTTCGAAGTTGAACTGCGCCCCCATGCCTAGACTCTCGAGCGCGAGCACCAGCGCGCCCGAATCGGCGCCGGCATCCGCTAACGCTCCCACCATCATGTCTCCGCTGATACCGGAGAACGCGTCCAGATAACAGATCTTCATGCGATTAGCTGAGGCAGCAATTCTCCAGAGGGTCCTTGGAGAAACTGATCGATTCTATCGGAGAGTACAGTCTCAGCGATATTGATTTCGATGACCCGCGCCCCCGATGATCTCGCAATGTGCGCCAGTCCGGCTGCCGGATAAACTACTGCCGACGTTCCGACCAGCAGAAATATTTCCGCCGATCGAGCTGCAGCTTCGGCCGCCTCCCATATGCTCGCCGGCAAAGTTTCACCAAACCACACTACGCCCGGCCTAAGCATCCCTCCGCACGCGCATGTGGGAGGAATTTCCGGAAGCGGAACTCGCCGATCTACAACCTCGCGCTCGCAGGACATGCAGCACACATTCCAGATGCTGCCGTGAAGTCGCAGTACTTTATCGCTCCCTGCGAGCTCGTGCAGTCCGTCGACATTTTGCGTTATCAGCGTAAAGGACGCGACGCGCTTTTCAAGCTCCACCAGCGCTCGATGTCCCGCGTTGGGCTTGGCTTGCGCGATTCTGCTGCGCCGCCAGTCATACCATTCCCAGATCAGCTTCGGATCGCGAGCAAACGCCGCAGGCGTCGCAAGGTCCTCGGCGCGGTATTGGTTCCACAACCCGCTGTTGCCACGGAAAGTAGGAACCCCGCTTTCGGCCGAGATTCCGGCGCCCGAGAGGACGGCAACAGATCGGGCGTGCTTCAGCCATTCGCGAGCCGCGTGCATTATTTTCAGTGTGGCACAGGCCTCTCGCCCGCGTGGCCTTACTCACACCGCAGAGCAACGAGCGGATCGACGCGAGACGCCCGATGGGCCGGAACGAACGCCGCGATCGCTGCCACGACAGCCAGTGCCGCGGCCGCTACGGCCAGCGTAACGGGATCGGCTGGTGCGACTCCGAACAAACGATTCGCGAGGAGGCGCGCTCCCGCTACAGCTACCGGCACTCCGATCGCGAAGCCGCCCAAAACGAGGACGAACGTCTCGCGCAACACCAGGTCGACGACGTCGCGACGGCTCGCCCCAACCGCCATGCGGATTCCGATTTCACTTGTGCGCCGCGCCAGGGCGTAGGAAATCGTTCCGTACAAACCAACCGTAGCGAGCAGCAAGGCCAGACCACCGAACAGCGTAACCAGTTGTGCAAGCGACCGCTCGTCCGACATCCTGTCTTTGATAACCGCCGCTTGCGTTTGGACGTCAATCAGCGGTAGATCCGGATCCACGGCGCGCACTGCCTGACGCAGTGAGGCGCTCATATTCGCGGCCGAACGTGTAGTGCGAATCTCGAAGTTGATTTGGCCCAGCAGCTCTGGCGGTGTCTGCGTATATGGAATGTAAATGGCCATGGGTGCCGGGTCCTCTCGCATGCTGATCTGCTTCACGCTCTTGACGACACCGACTACAGTGTACGGCTCGCCGGACTCAAAGCGAATCGTCTGGCCAAGCGGAGTCACGCCCGGGAATTGGCTGCGGGCCACGGCCTCATTAATGATGGCGACGCGCGGCGCGCGCTCATTGTCATTCTGTGAAAACTCGCGGCCCAGCAGCTTCGGGATCCGCATCGTCTCAAAGAATCTCGGACCGATGGGATGACAGAAAGCCTCAGGTGCCTCGTCCGTGGCCAACTTGCCGCTCAGCGAGAAATGACGGGGCCATCGGCCAACGAACAAAGTGAAGCGGGACAGAGTAGCTGATTCGACACCCGGAACCGCGTTCAAGCGGTACAACAAAGTCTCGTAGAGTCGCAACTCCTTTTCGCCTTCATAGCCAAGAAAAGTAGGAATTGCGTCGGCCACAAGAACGTGATCACGTTCGAAGCCTACATCGACGCTAAGCATATTTTGCAAGCTTCGCGTAAGCAGGCCTGCGCCGATCACCAGCACGAGCGAAAGCGCGATTTGTGCGATCACCAACGCGTTACCGAGCGGCAGCCTGCTACCAAAACCGCGTAGAGGCATCGACTGGCGCATGGCCAGCGCCAGACTATAGCTCACTGATGAGGAACGAATCGCCGGTATCAACCCGACCAGAACTCCGGTCGCCAACGATACCAGTGCGGTGAAGACGAGAACCACGCCATCGAGCTTCGACTCGATTGGATTGAAGCCCATCGTCGCGAGCAACAGATTGCTGCCCCACCATGCGAAAAACAGGCCGCTCACGCCACCGATACATGCGATGACGAGGCTCTCTGTTAGCAGTTGCCGCACGACACGCCAGCGCGTCGCGCCGAGCGAAATACGGAGAGCAACTTCCCGTTGGCGATTCGCCGCGCGCGCCAACATCAGGTTGGCTACATTAGCGCAAGCGATCAGCAAGAGCAGGCCGACGGCCGTCATCAAGAGCTGCAACTCGCTGGTCAATCTCTTGCGCTGAGCTCCATGCGCCGCCGACTCGAGATAGATGCTCCGCGCTTCCGGGCGCGGACCTCCAGCAGTCTCAATGAATTGTCGATAGATGCTGTTCAAGTCCTGACGAGCGTGCTCGGCTGTGACACCCGGCTTGAGTCGCGCCATGATTTCGACGGTGTCGTGGTCTTTGAGCCGCAGCTGCGGTTGCCACTCCATGGGAATCCATAGGCTGGGTACATGGCCGGCCGTCCTGCGTCCAAGAAAATCGGCTGGCATTACGCCGATGATGGTGAATGGCCTCCGCTTGAGCATCACTTTTTTGCCCAGCACCGATCCGTCGCGCGCGAATTTGCGGTTCCAATATGCGTAACTGATGAGCACAACGGGAACTGCGCCGGGACGATCGTCGTCGGCCGTAAAGACTCGGCCAAGCAGAGCTCTACCACTCAACAGAGGGAAGCTGGAGGCGTTGTCAAACTCGGCCATCGCCATCTCGGCCTGACCGTCCACCGTGACACTGATATTTGTGTCATCGAAAGCGAAGCTGCCGGCAAGCGTCCGGTTGCGGTCGCGAATCAGCTCATAAGCCGCGTACGGAAAGTCTGAATCGATGCCCCCGCGCGCGCTGATCCGTTTCACAAAGATGAGTTGTTGAGGATCGGGAGCGGGCAGAAGTCGAAGGACGAACGCGTTCATTAAGCTGAAGATGGCCGTATTCGCGCCGATGCCCAAAGCGATCGAAAGTACCGCCACTACGGTGAACCCCGGCGAGCGCCGCAGAACGCGCCAGGAGAAGCGCAAGTCCTGAAGCAGCGTGATCATAAGAGTTATCCTTGTGGCGCTCTGCGGCAATTCTGAGGCCACAGCGGTCCACGCCGCTACGGCGCTGATATAGCACGGAATCGTCTGGCAGACTACCTCACGATAATGTTCGGTTTCGCGACGCGTGATGCGGAATCGAACGTTGCCGCTTGCCTCAAGGCGTTAGGCTCTGCCGTGCCTTGAGCACCGTCCGGTAAGCTTTTTCGGCATCCTGGTTCAGTGCCGTCAGATGGCCCATCTTGCGTCCAGGCCGAGGCTCCATCTTGCCGTACAAATGCAACTTGACGTCGGGGAACTGGCAAGCGCCTAGCCAATCGGGTTGACCATTCGACCAAAGGTCGCCCAAAATGTTCGCCATCGCCGCCGGCCGATGCATCGCCGTCGATCCCAGCGGCAACCCGCAGACGGCGCGCAACTGCTGCTCGAATTGGCTGGTGACGCAGGCGTCCACGGTAAAGTGGCCGGAGTTGTGCGGCCTCGGCGCCAGTTCGTTGATGAGCAGCCGTCCATCACGCGTGACGAAGAACTCGACACATAGCACGCCTACCACGCCCAGCCTTTCAAGCACGCAGCGCGCGATCTCCACGGCCTGTGCTGCCACCTCCGCCGGCACTCGGGCGGGTGCAATTGTGATGTCGAGAATGTGCCGGCTGTGCTGATTCTCGACTGCACCGTAATGCACGAACTCCCCGTTCTCCCCCCGCGCCGCAACTACCGAGATCTCGCGATCGAAGTCGATGAAAGCCTCCAGCACGGCCTCTTGCTCGCCGATCGTCTTCCACGCCTCGGCCACCTGCTCGCGCGATCGAATCAAAAACTGGCCCTTGCCGTCATAACCAAATGCCGCCGTCTTCAGCACTGCCGGCAGGCCCAGTTCCGCTATTGACTGCTCGATGTCCACGGTAGACCGTACCTCGCGGTAAGGCGTCAGCGGCAATCCGGTGTTTTTCAAGAACGACTTCTCACGAATCCGCTGCTGCGTGACGTGAAGAATGTTTCCGCTCGGGCGAACAGGTACACAACGGGCTGCGGCTTCCGCAGTAGGCCCAGGCACGTTCTCAAACTCGAACGTTACGACGCTTACGCGGCGCGCAAAGTTCGACACAGCGTCCAGGTCGTCGTACGAGGCCATCACTTCCAGATCCGAGATCTGGCCCGTCGGGGTGTCTTGATCGGGTGAGAATGTATGAACACGATATCCCATGCGCCGGGCCGCGATGGCGAACATCCGGCCCAGTTGGCCGCTTCCCAGCACACCGATTGTGGCGCCGGGAAGGATCGGCTGGATCACGTCAATTCTTCCGTGCGGACCCGGCTCGCTTGCTCATGTCGAAACACGCGCAGTTTTTCGCGAAGCTCGGCGTCGTGGTTGGCAAGAATCGCGACTGCCAGCAATGCGGCGTTTTGAGCGCCTGCTTTTCCGATCGCCAGCGTCCCGACGGGAACGCCACCGGGCATTTGCACGATCGAAAGCAGCGAGTCCATGCCCTTCAGCGCCTGACTTTCCACCGGTACGCCCAACACTGGCAGCAACGTGTTCGCCGCCACCATGCCCGGCAAGTGCGCCGCTCCACCGGCTCCCGCGATGATCACTTGAATCCCGCGCGACTCAGCGCTGGACGCGTACTCCACCATCCAGCTCGGGGTCCGGTGCGCCGAGACTACTTTCGCCTCATGCGGTACACCGAAGCGCTCTAAAGTTTCTCCGGCATGACGCATCGTCTCCCAATCGGATTTGCTACCCATGATGATGCCGACCAGTGGCTGCATCGCGGGCTACTGTCCTTGGGAAAGCGTGTAGCCCGCGTCGCCGTTAAAGGTGCGAAGGGTTTCAGTTTTGACGATTTCGACTCCCTGCTCCAACACCCGCCCGAGCAACGCTACAGTCTGCTTGGAAGTTGCACTGGGCGATGTGAACCGGCAGCGGTACGCATCAGTCAGCAAAGTTTCCGATAGACCATCCGGCCACACTTTGACGCCGCGATTGTCGATCATGGTCAGCTCCAGACCCTCTCCATTGGCCCTCTGCACCGCGGCGGCGAGCTTATTCGTGTCTAGCGACGGCCACGCAACATACACGTCGATGCCATCGATGCCAACTTTCGCGGCGGTTCTCTTTTCATCTTTTCGCGCCTTCGGTGGAACAGACGAGTAATGCCCGGCTTTGGAGTTGTGCGGGTTTTTACCCGAACGCGCCAACAC
>JACXTT010010103.1_pt1 | contig 12792 bp, 9 predicted proteins | sample 9270951 | NCBI WGS metagenome assembly JACXTT01 (sample SAMN15532306, study PRJNA645909) | rock metagenome | isolation source: weathered quartz diorite | place: Puerto Rico | collected 2017-06-21 | reverse complement strand
GAGGGGCGCGCGGGCTTTCATTTCCGGTCAGCCACCTTCGACGAAAGCGACGGCACGCTGCGCGTCGTCGCGAGCGACGGGGCCGCCGCCGGGCTCGTCCTCGAGGGGCTCGTGGGAACGCCGGCGCGGATCGTCGCGGCGCGCGCCGCGGTCCGCGAAGGCAGGCCGCTCGACATGGAGGCGACCGTGGAGCGGCTCGCGGCGCTGGGCGACCGCGGGGTCATCGACCGCTGGACGCTGGCCGGCGAAGCCGCGGGCTCCGACCCGGAAAAAGTGCGGGTGCGGCTCGCGGCGCGCGCGGTCTCCGGTTGGGAGGTGCGCGGCGGCGGCAGCTACCGCGACGCGCTGGGCGGCGAGCTTTTCGCGGCGGGTGCGTGGCGCAATCCCCTCGGGCGCGGCGACCGGTTGGAATTGACGGGCGTCGGCTCGCGCACCAGCGACCGGCTGGAGGCGGATTACAAGATCGAATATCCGTTCCTCGGGGCCCCGCGCGTGGGGGTCGAGACGAAGCTGCTCTGGTTTTCCGACCGGCTCCCGCTGCCGGGCGCGGCGCAGGACTATTTCGCCTTCCGCAACTGGCGCGGTCGGGAGGCGCGCGCGGGGCTTTTCCGCCGCGACGCGCGGCTGGGGCGCTTCGCAGCCGACCTGTCCTACGGCGACTACCGCGCTCCGGCCTTCGAGGGAATCGCCGGTGACGCTTGGACGCGCGCCGCGGTCGCCGGCGCGTGGGACTTCGACACCCGCGACCGCGCGGTCGTCCCCAGTCGGGGCCACCTGCTGCGGCTGCGCGGAGACGCGAGCGTCGCCGGCCGCGCGTGGCGGGGCGGCGGCGGCGAGCTCGACAGTTTTTTCCCCCTCCACACCCGCCTCGAGGGAACCCTGGCGCTGAAGCTCGCTGCGGGCGCGGTCTCCGGCGACGCCCCCTTCACCGCCGAGCCCGATCCCGGCGGCTGGCGCGACGCCTACGGCTTCATCCCCCGGCAGCTCGCCTCGCGCAAATACGCGCTCGCCGCCGCCGCCTACCGGCTGCGGATCGCCGACCTCGGGCCGCTGCGCGCGCACGGGGAGATCGGCGTTTCCGTCGACCGCGACTCGTTCGGCGGCGGCCCCACCCGCTACGGCGCGGGCGCTTCGCTCATCCTCGTCAACGACTGGATCGGCCCGGTCACGGTCGGCTACCAGACCAAGGACCGGCGGGGCGGCGGCTTCTTCTTCATGGTCGGGCTGCCGCTGCCGCGGGACTGACGGGTGGCGGGCATCGGCGGGACTGAATAAACTCGGCGCCCATGCGCCGATTTTCATCCGTCCTCCCCCTCGCCCTCCCCCTCGCCTTCCCCGCGCTCGAGCCGATCACGCTCGAGGTGGACGCCCGCGAGGCGCCCCGCCGCATCCTCCACGTCCGCGAGACGCTCCCCGCCGGCTACGACGCGCGGCAATTGCGCTACGCGAAATGGATTCCGGGCGAGCACGGCCCGACCGGCCCGCTGACCGATCTCGCAGGGCCGCGCGTCACCTCGGGCGGCAAGCCGGTCGCCTGGCGGCGGGATCTCGCCGACCTGTTCCTCTACCGCCTTGAAACACCCGCCGGCGGCGCGCTCGAATTGTCGTTCGATTTCCTGCTGCCGCCCGTGAGCGACGGTTTCTCGTCCGGCTCCTCCTCGAGCGCCAACCTCTTCGTGCTGAGCTGGAACCAGGCGCTGCTCTATCCCGATTCCTCCCCCGCGAGCGCGCTGCAATTCACGGCCTCGGTCGTCGCGCCGGCGGGCTGGAAAGCGGCCGGCGCGCTGGACTGTACGGGGAGCGGCCGCCTCGCGTGCGGAACCGTCTCGCTCGAGAGGCTGATCGACTCGCCGGTGCTGCTCGCCAAGCACCTGCGCGAGGTCGAATTGACCCCGGGGCCGAATTACCGCCGCCACCGGGCGTGGATCGCCGCCGACGGCGAGGCGGCGCTCGCCGCGCCGGAGTCGTGGGTCGCCGGCCACCGCGCGCTGGTGCGCGAGGCGACCGCGCTCTTCGGCGCCCCCCACTACGCGCACTACGATTTCCTGGTCACCCTCTCGGACGAGGTCGCCCACTTCGGGCTCGAGCACCACGAGTCCTCCGACGACCGGCTGGAGGAGAAGGCGCTCACCGACGACGACGCGCGCCTGCGCTCGCTCGACCTGCTGCCGCATGAATTCGTCCACTCGTGGAACGGGAAATTCCGCCGCCCCGCCGGGCTGGCGACCGGCGACTACGCCTCGCCGATGAAGGGCGATCTGCTGTGGGTCTACGAGGGGCTGACCGAATACTGGGGCAAGGTGCTCGCCGCGCGCGCGGGGCTGTGGGCGCCCGAGCAGGCGCGCGAGGAGCTGGCCGGACTGGCGGCGTGGCTCGACCACACGCCGGGGCGCGCGTGGCGGCCGCTGCAAGACACCGCCGACGAGGCGCAACTGCTCTACGCCGCCCGCTCCGACTGGGAGCCGCTGCGGCGCGGCACCGACTTCTACGACGAGGGGGTGCTGCTGTGGCTCGAGGCCGACGCCCGCATCCGCATGGCGAGCGGCGGGAAAAAATCGCTCGACGATTTCTCGCGCGCCTTCTACGGCGGAGAGGCGAGCGGCCCGAGGGTGCTGCCCTACGGCTTCGAGGAGGTCGCGGCCGGCCTCGACGCCGTCTCCCCCGCGGACTGGAAGGGCTTGCTGCGCGCCCGCCTCGACTCGACCGCGCCCGGCGCGCCGCTCGAGGGGCTCGCCGCCGCCGGCTGGCGGCTGGTCTATTCGGAAACCCCCAACACGCAGATGAAAGCGCGCGAGGAATCGCGCGAGCTGCTCGTCACCGCCTATTCGCTCGGCCTCGTGCTGGGCGACGACGGGACGGTCAGGACGCTGCTGCCCGGCTCCCCCGCCGACCGGGCGGGCCTCGCGCCGGGGATGAAGATCGTCGCGGTCGACGGCCGCGCTTACAAGAAAAAGCACCTTCGCGCGGCGCTCGCCCGGGCGAAACGGCCCGGCGCCGGCCCGCTCGAGATCATCGCCGTCAACGGGGAGTTTTTCTCGAGCTTCAAGCTCGACTGGCACGAGGGGGAGCGCTACCCCCACCTCGAGCGGATCCCCGGCACCCCCGACCTCCTGTCAGCCATCCTCGCGCCGCGCGCGCCGGAGCCCGCGAAGAAAAAATAGCGGCTCCCGCGCCCGCCGCATCCGTAACATTTCACGATGACCGCCGCCACGGACGCGCAGGTATTCCGCGTCGGCCCCTTCGCATTCCGCGTGGAGGGGCCGCGACCCCCGGTCGATCCCGACCTGGGGCCGGCGGAGGCGCTGCCCGGGGCGCCGCTCGAAAGCGTGACGCTGCGGCTGACGCGCGAGGAAGGGCCGCCCTACGTCCCGCTGCCGCCCCCCTTCACCGGCGCGCGCCACCGATTCGACGTCATGCCCGACCCCGCGGCCCCCGACGAGGCGGCGCGGTGCGAATCCTACTTCGTGCGCGGACGATTGCCGTTCGACGCGCCGCTCGCCGAGGCGACCTGGCGGCCGGGGCCCGATGAACAGGCGCGGCTGGTGCTCCACAATCTGCTGCGCCACTGGGCGGCGCTGCGGATGGTCCGCCACCGGCTGCTGATGCTCCACGCCGGCGGGGTGCTGGTGGGCGGCCGGGCGGTTCTCTTCACCGGGGTCTCCGGCGCGGGCAAATCGACGGCCACCGGATTCGCGGCGGCGAAATTCCCCGCGCTGGGCGACGACATCGTCGCGCTCGATTTCCGGGGGATCGCGCCGCGCGTGCTCACCCTGCCCGCGCTCAACCCCAAGCGGCCGCCGACCGCGCCGCCCGGCCCGCATGAGCTCGCGCTGCTCTGCACGCTGCGCAAGGCGAACGCCCCCGCGCTGGCGCCGATCGCCGACGGGGCGACGCGGCTGAGCCGGCTGATCAGCCAGGCGCCGTTCGTCAACACCCTGCCCCCGCTCGCCGGCCGCGCGCTCGACCTGCTCGCGGAGTCGGTCGAACGGTTGCCGATGGCGGAATTGTCGTTCCGCAAGGACGACGGCTTCCTGCCGCTCCTCGAGACCACCGCGCTCGCTCGCTGACTCACGCCATGTCGAGCGGCGGGGTCTCCTCGAGCAGCGCCCGCAAGTCGTCGCGCCGCTCCAGCGCGTCGGCGCGGCCGAGCGCGATCAATTCGCGGCAATAATCGCGGTCGAAGCAGATGTAGCTGAGGAAGTCGGTGCTGCCCGGCTTGTCGGCGCCGATCCCCTTGAGCAGGTAGCGGATGTTGGCCGGGAAGCGGGCGAGATAGGGGCGGCTGAGGGCGCCGAGATCCTCGCTGGGGGCGAGCACCAGCGCGCGGATCGGGCGCGGCATGCGGATGTCGGGCTCCGGCCGCGCCCGCGCGAGGATCTCGTTGAAGCGCTCCAGCCGGTCGAGGTCGCCGTCGAGGGCGTCCATGAAGACCGAGTTGAGCAGCGAGCCGGCGATCCCGCCGACCGTCGGTCGCTCGTCGGGCCGCTCGAGCGCGGCGAGATAATGCGCGCCCGGCTGCGGCTTGCGCACGCTCACCGCGAGGATCGAGGTGGCGCCGAGGTGGATCGCGGGGCTGAAGGGATGGCTCATGCGCACCGAGCCGTCGCCGAAGAAATGGCCGTTGATCTGCACCGGGGGGAAGATGAGCGGCAGCGCGCTGGAGGCCATCACGTGCGACAGCTCGAGCGGCGCATAGATGTCGACCCGCCGCCCTTTCGCCGAGGGCGGCTCGGACTTGCCCGACTCGATGAAGGTGACCGCCGCGCCGCTGGTGTAATGGCTGACCAGCACCGCGAGGCTGTCGAGGCGGCCGCCGGCGAGGTGGCGGCGGATGGCGGGGAAGTCGATCTCCTGCTCCAACCGGAGCCGGAGCGGCTTGGGATTGAGCAATCCGGAAAAGCGGTCGTAGCCGGCGGCCCCGCCGAAGGCGAGGTTGCGCAGCCAGCGGAAGGCGATCTTGCCGGTGCGGAAGAAATCGGTCTGGAAAACCTGCTCGAGCGAGATCTCCGCCCACATCCGCTCCACCTGGGCGGCGGCGCCGTGGAAATCGTCCGCCTTGCCCGCCATCACCATCAGGTTGATCGCGCCCGCCGACATCCCGGTCAGGATCGGGAACGGCAACGCGCGCGGGCCGCCCCCGACGATCTCGGAGAGCCCCTTCATCACGCCCGCCTGGTACGCCCCGCGGGCGCCGCCGCCGGTGAGGAGAAGCGCGCGCATCAGGAAAATTCTAGCGGGCGCCCGCGCCCGCCCGCCTTCATGCCTTGCGCCGCTTGAAGCGGCCGGCGCGGATCGCGCGCAGGAAGGCGGCGTGGTCGGCGGCGCACTGGTCGGCGCTGGCGACCGCCCACTCGGCGAGCAGGCGCGCGAATTTGCCCGAACCGCCGCAGTAGGCGGCGATCGCCAGCGCGTCGCCGGTGCGCGCGTGGGCGCGCGCGAAGAGTTCGCCGCAGACCCGCGCGTACTCGGCGAGCGCCCGCCCGCGCAGCTCCCCGGGGTCGACCCCCGCCTTGTGGTCGGCGAGCTGGCGGACCAGAAAATGACGCCCGCCGATCGCGGTCCAGCCCAGGAACGGGTCGGAGACCGTCTGCATGCGGTGCTGGCCGGACGCCGCGCGCCGGCCGTGGTGGGGATCGGCGCGCCCCGGCAGCCACGGCGCGAGGCAGGAGGGGAATTCCTGCTTCACCTGCAAGAACAGCGGATCGCGGCCGCCGTTGCCGAAGCAGAGCAGCACGTAGGCGCGCGAGCCGACGCTGCCGGTGCCGACGACCTTGAAGGCGGCGTCCACCGGCCGGTAGGCGTCGAGGATCAACTGCCGTCCGGGGCTGAGGGTGCGGCGATATTCCGCGAGCGAGCGGAGCACCCGCGCCGCCTCGCGCGGCTCGAGCGGCGCGAGCAGCGGCGGCCGGCGGCGGAAACGGCGGTTGGGGCCGGTCCCGCTTCCGGTCGTCAGTTTCTCGAGCAGTCCCGTCGGCGTCGAGCGCTGGGCCTTGCGCAGCACCTCGAAGACCGGGCCGGTCCCCGACCGGCGGCTGATCCGGCGGCGGGCCAGCTCGACGACCGGCAGCAGCGCGAAGGAATGCAGGGACGCGCGGTAGCTCCCGGCCAGCGCGCGCACCGCCTCGCGGCAATTCGCGTCGCCGTCGCCGGCCTCGCGCCCCGCCAGCACGAAGCTCGTCGCCAGCCGCTTGAGATCCCACTCCCACGGGCCGGGCGTCGTCTCGTCGAAATCGTTGATGTCGAAGGCGATGCGGCCGTCGGGCGCGGCGAAGGCGCCGAGGTTGCGCACATGGGCGTCGCCGCACAGTTGCGCGAAGAGCGCGGTGCGCGGCCGTCCCCCGAGGTCGGCGGCCATCGCCGGCGCCGCGCCGCGGAAGAAGGAGAAGGGCGAGAGCGCCATCCGGTCGTACTTGATCGGCAGCAATTCGCGGACCCGGCCGGCCTCGGCCTCCCGCAGGCGCGCGAGCGGGTCGCGCTTCGCGCCGGCTTTCCACTCGAAAACCCGGCTGCGCGGATGGCGGCCGCGCTCCGCCCGCCCGCGCGCCTCCCGCTCGGCATGGGTCAACACCGCCCGTTTCGCGCCGGGGATCGCCATGGCGTCATCATAAGTGCGCGCGAAGCCCGGGGGGCCGCCGATAAAATGATCCGATGCGTTCCGTCGTCCTCACTCCGCGCGATGAAGCGGCGGAGGCCGTGGTCGAGAAGTGGCGCGGCGAACCGGCGCCGCTGTTGCCGATCCTCCACGAATTGCAGGATCGCGACGGCCACCTGCGCGAAGCGGCGCTGCGGGTCGTCGCCGACCGGCTGCGGATCGAGCCCGGCGATCTCTACGGCACGGTCACCTTCTACCACTATTTCCGGCTCGCGCCGGGCCACGACCGCGCCTACTGCGACGGGCCGGCCTGCCGGCTGCGGCTTGAACACGGCGGCGAAACGGAGATCGTGCGGGCCCTGGGCGGCGATGCCGAGCCGATCCCCTGCCCCGGTCGCTGCGACCGTCCCAACGCGGTGATGGCCGGCGGAAAATTCTTCGATTCGTGCGAACGGGGAACGATCGCGAATTCCCCCGCCTCGCCCGCGGCCGGCGGCCCGGTCATCCTGCGCGACGCCCTCCACGCCGACCAGAAAACCCTCGCCGGCGCCCGCGCGCGCGGCGCCTACGCGCAGTTCGCGCGCCGGCTCGCGCCCGATGAAATTTTGAACACGCTCGAGGCGGCGGGGCTGGCGGGGCGCGGCGGCGCGGGTTTCCCGGCGCACATCAAATGGCGCGCGGTGAAGGGCGCCCCGGGCGCCCCGAAATACCTCGTCGTCAACGCCGACGAGGGCGAGCCCGCCACTTTCAAGGACCGCGTCATCCTCGAGCACGACCCCCACCTGCTTCTCGAGGGCGTGGCGATCGCGGCGTCGGTCATCGGCGCGGCCGACGCGTTCATTTATCTCCGCTATGAATACCCGGAAGCGCTCGCGACCCTGGGAGATGCGATCGCCGGCGCGACGGCCGCCGGGCTGCTCGGGGGGGCGCGCGTCCATCTCCGGCGCGGCGCCGGCGCCTACATCTGCGGCGAGGAGTCCTCGCTGCTCAATTCCCTCGAGGGGAAAAAGCCCTTCCCGCGCGACAAGCCCCCCCTCCCCGTCCACCAGGGATTGTTCGGCAAGCCGACGCTGATCTCGAACGTCGAGACCTTTTCGGTGGTGCCGCGCATCCTTGAAATGGGCGCGGAGAAATGGAAAACGCTCGGAAAGGACGGCCGGCCCGGCACCAAACTCTACTCGCTCTCCGGCGATGTGAAGCGGCCCGGCAATTACGAGGCGCCATTCGGGATCACCGCCCGCGAATTGATCCACGACTTCGGCGGCGGCCCGCGCGAGGACCGCCGGGTCGTCGCCTTCACGATGGGCGGTCTCTCGGGCGGCCTGCTCCCCGCGAGCGAACTCGACTTGCCCCTCGATTTCGACGCGCCGAAGAAGCTCGGCTCGATGCTCGGTTCGGGCGGCGTCGTCGTCCTCGATGATTCCCGCTGTCTCGTCGACGCGGTGCGCGGGACGATGGAATTTTTCCGCAACGAATCGTGCGGAAAATGCTTCCCGTGCCGCATCGGCTCGCAGCGGATCGTCGAGCGGCTCGACGACTTGGCGACGAAGGGGCTCGACGAGACCCGCTTCAAGGAACTCCCCGAGATCGCCGAGCTGATGATGAAGATGAGCGCCTGCGGCCTCGGCCTCGCCGCGCCCTACGCGCTCGTCCACCTGCTGCGGTGGTTCCCTGAAGCGGTCGCCGCCCACCGCACCGGCCGCTGCGCGAAGGGCGTTTGCGCCCGCCGCCCGGCGGCGCTCTTCGCGCCGCTCGCCGGGCGGCGGGCGGGCTGAGCGGGTGGCTTTCGGGTCGCCGAACAGCGATCGCCGGGGCGCGCTACCAGAACGCCGGACCGAGGTCGGCGAATTTTCCGTCCCACGCGAAGTGATACAGTCTTTCCTGGGCGAGAAGAAAGAACCCCGCCTTCGAGAGCCCGTCGATGCCCTCCCAGGACGCGCGGCGGCCGGCGGGGGCGAGCGGCGCCGAACCCGGGAGCGCATGGCGGGAAATGAGCCCGCCGCCCTCCGCGTCCACCTCGAGCAGCTGGCCAGCGGCGGGGTACAGCATCCAGATGTGGCCACCGCGCATGCCCAGTAGTTCCATTTTCACGGGCCACACTTCCTGCACCGACGGATGGCCGAGCCAGCCCGCGAGCCGCGCGGCGTCCACCGCCAGCGCCGGCTGGGCACGGCCGTCGCCGCTCATCACGAGCAGCGCGGCGCCCTTGCCGGACGCCGAAAAGCTGCGCGGGAAAGCCGCCCATCGGTCGCCATCCGGCCGAATGAGATGGACGCGCTCGCCGCCCTGGGGGGCGCGCCAGGCGAGCGAGACCGCGCCGTCGGGGCCGCAGATCGCCGTGGCGACCTCTCCGTCCGCGAGTTTCACCCGCAGGGGGAACCAGGGCGCCCCGGCGCCCCCCGGGAGCGGCGCCACCCGGCCGGGAATTTGCGCCATTGCGCCCGGCGGCAGGCGCCAGACTTGCCGTTCTCCGTTCGCCGCGCTGCGGGAGAGCGTCGTCCCATCCTGCGAAATCTCCGCCCAACCACCGGCTTCGAGGAGAAACTCGACGCGCGGATCGTCATCCGCACCCCCCGCGGATCGCGGAACGGGCTGGAAATCCGGCGCATGGCCGGGCGCGGGCAGCGGAGCGAAACGGTAGGCGGCCCCTTTTTCGTCCGGCCATGCGAGCATCCCCAGCGTGTCGCCGCGTCGGAGGAGGTCGTATGGGTGGAGTCCCGGCGGCGCCTTGAAGAAATGCTCCAGCCTCAAAGGCCCCTTCCCGTCGCCGTGCCAGAGCTCGAAATCCGGAAGGCCGTGAGTTTCCTGCGTTTCGACCGCCAGCGCCTCGGGGGAGTGCGCCAGGACCCAGAGCGACCCGTTGCGATCCCATTCATGGCCAATGACCCGGATTTGCCGGCCGAAGCGCAACACTTGCAGGGGATTCCGGTGCAGCGGCGCCAGCAATTCCGTCCGCAGGCCGTCCGCATTCACCGCGAGCAGACCGCCGTCGAGTGTATTGACGAGCGTGACGCCGGGCGCCTCGTCGGGGTCTCTGGAGGCCTCGAAGAGAAACTGCCGCGCCAGCGAGGAATAGCCCCGCGCCAGCCAGCCGGCCGCGCCCAGCGCGCCGGCGCCCAACCCGGCGCCGATCAGCAGCCAGCCCGCGAATCCGGGCCGCACCCGCCGCTCGCCCCAGCGCGCGAGGCGCGACAGGGCGAATAGCGGGCCGACAAAGGCGACGAACCCGGCGGCGACCGCGCCCTTCCAGTCCGCGGAGCGGAATTCGTCATGCATCGCCGCACGGACGACGACCCCGAAGCCGATCCCGCCGGCGGTCAGCAGGCCCAGCGCGAGCCCGAGCAATCCCCCCAGCAGCCCCTGCCGGAATGCGTAGGAGAACGCGAAAGAATTGAGCAGCAGCAACAGCGCGAGCCCGGCCGCGATCGGCAGCCCCGCGGTCCAGCCCGCCCCGGGCCGGTCGAGGACGCGCGCGGGCATTCTGCTCGCGAACGCCAGCGCGAGCACCGCGACCGTCGCCGTGATTGCGGTCCAGCCGGCCGCCGCCGCCGCGAACGCGCCCGACAGCTTCCTTCCCGGCGAAAGCGGCAGCGGCGCCTCCGCCGAAGCCGTCGGCTCCGTCCGCAACCCGGCGCCCGCGGAAGCGCCGAAGACCACCGTCAGCAGCGGCACCCCCCCGATCGCCCACGCGAGGGTCGTCACCCCCGCGCCGGTCAGCCAGCTCTCCCCGCCGGTGCTGATGAGAAACGGCCCGAAGACCAGGCAGGTGAACAACAGGGTTCCGAGGAGCGCCAAGATGATCCTGCGCTGCTTCCGCAGTTCGAGTTTCATGAATTCAAGCATGGGAGACCTCCTCCGGATGACGCGCGAGCAGCGCCTTGAGCGCCGCCTCGACGGGCAGCGGCGCGGCGTCCAGCCCCTCCAGCAATTGCAATTCGCGGATCCGCGCGAGCGTGGCGGCGTCGAGGATCCGCCATTCCACCAGCGGCGAGCCGTTTCCCGCAGCGTGGATCGCGAGGTCGGCGGGGACCGCCGCCCCCTCGCGCAGCCGGCCGGTCACCCGGCGCGCCTCGGAGCGCAGGCGGTCGAGCGCGCGGACCTCGGCGATGCGGCCGCCGTTCATCACCCACACCTCGTCGAGCACCCCGGCCAGCTCCTCCATGTGGTGGTTGGCGACCAGGATCGTCCGCCCCTCGTTCATCAGCTCGCGAATGAGGTGGGTCAGCACCTCTTCGCGCACCAGCGCGTCGAGGCCCGAGGTCGGCTCGTCAAGCAGCAGCACCGCCGGGTCGTGGGCGACCGCGCAGACCCACGCGATCTTCGCCAGCGTCCCCTTGCTCGCCCCCTTGATCTTCACCGCCGGGTCGAGCTCCAGCTCCTTCGCCAGCGCGACGGCGCGCGCGGGATTCCACGCGCGGAAAAAGCGGCCGCGCAGCGCGAAGACCTCGCCCGCGGTCATGAACTCGTGGAAGGCCGGCCGTTCCGGCACATAGCCCGCGAGCTGGCGGATCTCGCCGCTGCCGTCGGCTCGACGGCCGAGGATTTCCGCCGTGCCGCAGTCGGCCTGCAGCAAGTCGAGCAGGACGCGGAAGAGGGTTGTTTTCCCCTCCCCGTTTCGGCCCAGCAGGCCGACGACGGAGCCGGCCCGCGCCTTCGCGGTCGCTCCGCGCAGCACCGCGCGATTGCCGAACGAAAGGCGCAGGTTCTCGAACGCCAGCGCGGGCGCTTCCCGAGTTGCGGTCGTCGGATTCATTTCTTGCCTCCCTTGGCTTTTTCGGTCAGGCGATCGATCTCTTCCCATTCGAGCCCGGCGCGGCGCGCGAGGGCGAGCGCGTCGAGGAAGCGCTCGCGCGCCTCGCCCAGCCCGTCGCGGGCCGAGCGGCGGGCCGATTCCGCGACGAAGTTCCCCTCGCCGCGCCTCGACTCGAGCAGCCCCTCGCTCGACAGCTCCCGGTAGGCCCGGGCGATGGTGTTGGGGTTGACCAGCAACTGCTCCGCCAGCGCGCGGATCGAGGGGAGCGGATCGCCCGGCTTGAGCGCGCCCCGGGCGACCAGCCCGCGGATGGCGGCCTTGATCTGGTCGTTGAGGGCGACGGCGGACTGGGGGTCGAGGGTGATCATCGTTTTACTGTGCTATTTAACTAGCACAGCAGTAATCTAAGCCCGGATCCGCGGATTGTCAAGTCCGCGCGGAATTATTTTCGTTCAGGGGCCCAGATGGTCCGCCACGTCCCCCTCGAACCGCAGCGTCGCGAGGGAATCGTGGTCGGTCACGCCGCGGTTGACGATCACGTAAGGAACCCCGCGCTGGGCGGCGAGGAGCGGCACCGAGGCGGCCGGATAGACGGAGAGGGTCGAGCCGAGCGCGAAGACGAGGTCGCAGCGGCGGGCCGCGTCCAGCGCCCCCTCGATCACCGCCGGCACGAGCGGCTGGCCGAAGCTGATGATCGCGAACTTGAGCGGCCCGCCGCAGCCGCAGCGCGGAACCTCGCGGACGGCGCGGAACGAATCGACCGCGGCGTCAGGCGCGTCCGTCTTCCCGCATTTCACGCAGACGACCTCGCGGTAGTGGCCGTGCAGCTCGAAGAGCGTCTCCGGACGGCTGCCCGCCTTGAGATGAAGCCCGTCGATGTTCTGCGTGACGACGGCCGCGACCTTCCCCCGCTTCTCGAGGGCCGCGATCGCGCGGTGGACCGGGGTCGGCGGCGCGTCGCGGTAGAGCGTCCAGTCCTCGAGCCGGTGCTCCCAATAGGCGAGCCGCTTGGCGGGGTCGCGCAGGAACTCCTGGTAATAGATCGGCTCGCGCTGCTTAGCGGTCCACAGACCGTTCGGACCGCGATAATCGGGGATGCCCGAGCCGGTCGAGATCCCCGCGCCGGTGAAGAAGAGGATGCGCCCGCTCCGCTCGAGGAGCGCGGCGAGGCGGGGGTCGCTCACGACGGCGCCGTTCCCTCGAGCGCGTCGGTGGCGATCCGGGCGAGCAGTCGCTCGGCGACGCGGGAGATCCGGGTCATGCCGGCCGTGCGCGCTTCCGGCAGCAGCGATTCGAGCCGCGTCCGCCCCTCCCCGCGCCGCCCCTGGGTCAGCTCCGCATTGGCGGCGTGCAGCGAAACGCGCAGGCGCAGCGGGACCGAGCCGGTCGCTTCCGCGAGCGCGACCGCGCGCGCCGGATCGCCCGCCGCCCCCGCCCCCGCGGCGGC
>JACXTT010010102.1_pt1 | contig 12792 bp, 11 predicted proteins | sample 9270951 | NCBI WGS metagenome assembly JACXTT01 (sample SAMN15532306, study PRJNA645909) | rock metagenome | isolation source: weathered quartz diorite | place: Puerto Rico | collected 2017-06-21 | reverse complement strand
GGGTCAAGTGCTTTTGCGGGGTCAAGCTGTCAGGTTATGCTGGCGACGCTCCCGCCCTGGTTAGCGCCCGCAAGACGATTTTGGGAATGGGCGGCTTCACCTAGGTCAACACGTTTACCAAGATTTATCTCTGCTTCTTTGGGCAATATGATTACGACGCGGTGCCGGCGATCCCGCCCGAGATCGTCCTGTTTCCCAAGTGGTTCTGGTTCAATATCTACGAGATATCGTCCTGGTCGCGGGCCATTCTGGTGCCGCTTTCGATTTGCTACGCTAAGAAGCCGTTCAAGAAGATCCCCGACGAGCTGGGTGTGGAAGAACTGTTCGTGGGTGGGCGCGACAAGTCGCGCATGCATCTCCGCTGGGACAAGAAGCTGTTCTCGTGGCGCAATTTTTTTCTTTCGCTCGACCGCCTGACGCATTGGTTTGAACGGGTACACATTCGTCCGCTGCGCTCGATTGCATTGAAGCAGGCGGAAAAGTGGATGCTGCAACGCTTTGAGATGAGCGACGGGTTGGGCGCCATCTTCCCCTCCATGATGAACTCCATCATTGCACTGCGCTGCCTGGGGTATTCGGTGGACGATCCCCAGGTGATCCGGGCGATGGATGAGTTTGAGAAACTGGGCATTGAGGATGGAGATACGTTCCGCATGCAGCCCTGCAAGTCGCCGGTGTGGGACACCGCGTATGCCTTGTTCGCGCTGGGTGAGAGCGGAGTGCCGGCGAGCGATTCCCGCATGGTGAAGTGCGCCGATTGGATCCTGCAGAAGCAAGTGCGTATCGCGGGTGATTGGAAAGTAAAGAACAAGAGGGGCCAGCCGGGCGGGTGGTATTTCGAATTCAACAATGAGTTTTACCCCGACGTGGACGACAGCGCCATGGTTTGCCTGGGCTTGACCCACGTGGATCATCCCAACGGCCGTTACCAGCGCGAGTCGGTGCAGCGCGCCATTGACTGGATTCTTTCCATGCAGTGCCGCAACGGCGGCTGGGCGTCGTTTGACAAGAACAATGACCGCATGGTGTTCCAGCATGTGCCGTTTGCCGATCATAACGCGATGCTCGATCCGGCGACCGTCGACATTACGGGACGCATCCTGGAAATGCTGGCGGCGTACGGCTATGACAAGAATCATGCGGCAGTGAAGAGGGCGATTCAGTTCATTCGCGATGAGCAGGAGCCGGACGGTTCCTGGTTCGGACGCTGGGGTGTGAATTACATTTACGGAACCATGCTGGTGCTGCGCGGCCTGGAGGCCATGGAGGTCGACCATCACGAGCCCTATGTGCAGCAAGCCGCAGAATGGATCCGCATGGTGCAAAATCCCGACGGCGGCTGGGGAGAGACCTGCGGCTCTTACGACGACCCCAACACCAAGGGAGTGGGGCCGAGCACCCCGTCGCAAACCGCCTGGGCTGTCCTGGCCTTACTTGCGGCCAAGGATACACGGAGTGACTGCGTTGCTCGCGGCATCGCGTATCTGGTACGTTCGCAGAAAAAAGACGGCTCATGGGACGAGCCGCACTACACCGGCACGGGCTTCCCGCGCGTGTTCTACCTGATGTATCACATGTACCGGCAATACTTCCCGCTGATCGCGCTGACTACATACAAGAAAGTTATGGCGGAGAGAAGCAGCAGTTAGCACTCAGCATTCAGCAATCCGAGTCAGCCGGGTCTGGGCATGCCCAGGCTGTAAACAGGCCGTGCGGCGGAACCGGATGGCCGAGAGCCGATTGCTGAATGCCGAATGCTAGCCTTCGTCACCGGCGCAACAGGGTTCGTAGGCAGCCACGTCGCCCGGGTTCTGGCCGACTATGGAGCCGATTTGCGATTGCTGGTCCGCCCCGGCAGCGACCTGCGCAACATTCAGGATCTGAAGGCGGACCAAGTCAGCGGGGACCTGCGCGACGCGGCATCCCTGAACCGAGCAGTGGCGGGCTGTGACACGGTTTTCCACGTGGCGGCCGACTACCGGCTGTGGGTACGCGATCCCGATGAAATGTACCGCGCGAATGTCGCGGGCACGCGCGCGATTCTGGAGGCGGCGCGAGAAACTGGCGTGCGCCGAGTGGTGTACACGTCAAGCGTGGCGACCATGGGTTTCACGTCCAACGGGCACTTGGCGGATGAGAGTTCGCCGGTTTCCCTGGCCAATATGATCGGACACTATAAGCGATCGAAATTTATGGCCGAGCAGGTCGCGATCGAGGCCGCTAGGTCGGGGATCGACGTGGTCGTGGTAAATCCGACAACTCCTGTGGGCGAACGGGATATCAAGCCGACTCCTAGCGGACGGATTATCGTGGATTTTCTCAAGAAGAAGTTTCCCGCTTATGTGGATACCGGATTGAATCTGGTCGACGCTACGGAGTGCGCACGCGGCCATGTGGCAGCGCTCGAAAAGGGAAGAAGCGGCGAGCGCTACATCCTGGGCGGTGAAAACCTGACCCTGAAACAGATCCTGGACAAGCTGGCCGCCATTACCGGACTGCCGTCGCCCAAAATCAGAGTTCCGTACGTGGTTGCACTGGCGACTGGGGTGGTGGATCAAGCGATCACCGGCTACATTCGCGGGCGTGAACCACGGGCCACCATTGACGCAGTGCGGATGGGGCGAAAAAAGATGTTCGTATCGTCCAGCAAAGCGGAACGGGTTCTCGGATGGCGAAACGTCCCGGTCGATCACGCCCTTCAGAGGGCGGTGGAGTGGTTTCGGGCAAACGGGTATGCCTAGAGAAGATATGCGGGTCCAGGGTCTCAGGGCCGGCTAGGCCGAGCAGACCCCAAAATTGAAAGTGCCCAACGCTGCCAAAGTCGCGATTGTAGCCGCAATGGAGCGCGAAGTGCGCCCGCTGATCCGGCGCTGGAGACCGGTCGAGAGGGAGTATGACGGGCGGAGATACAAGTTCTATGAAAACCAGCGCGCCGTGCTGGTGTGTGGTGGCATCGGACCCGAAGCGGCGCGGCGGGCGACCGAGGCGATCATTCAGCTATATGCACCGATTATGGTGCAGTCTGTAGGTTTCGCCGGAGCGCTCGACGCCAGCCTCAAAGCAGGTACGGTGATGACCCCGATTTGCGTGATTGACGCAAAAGACGGCAGCCGGGTTCAGGCCGGGGTTGGGCATTGGGTAGTGGTGAGCGTTGACCATACGGCAGATGCCGAGGGAAAGGCTGCGTTGGCCAAGGCATATTGGGCACACGCGGTGGATATGGAAGCGGCGGCGGTGGCTCGCGGAGCTCAGGCTCACGACATCACTTTTGTAGGGCTCAAAGCCATTTCCGACGAAGCCGGCTTCGAAATGCCCTCCCTCGATCGCTTTATTGCCGGCAACGGTCAGTTCCGGACGGCGGCGTTTGCCGCGTTTGTGGCGGTGCGTCCCTGGCTTTGGCAGCGGGTGATTCAGTTGGCTAGAAACAGCACCAAGGCAGCGAACGCCCTCTGCGAATGGCTGGATCAATACAACCGCAGCGACGAAGAAGAATTGTTGAATCCGTCGTCCGGTTCGCATCCAATCTCGGGGAGCAAGAGTCAATCAGGATTAGGATTAGCAAGACCAACCAGGCTCAAGGAGGACGAGGACTAAGTGCCCATGGCGGGACAATCCGCGATTGCGGAATCAGAGGGAACGATTCCGGCGACCATGCAAGCCGCGGTGTATCGCGGAGTCGACGACGTGCGCCTGGAAACCGTTCCGGTGCCGCAGATTGGGCCAAGCGAATTGCTGTTGCGGGTGCACACTTGTGGGATTTGCGGAACCGACCTGAAGAAAATCGCAACCGGTTCGCATTCCGTGCCGCGGATTTTCGGCCACGAGACGGCCGGCGTGGTGGCAGCGGTCGGCGAGCGCGTACGCGAGTTTCATCCGGGAGATCGGGTGGTGGTGTTTCATCATGTGCCGTGCCGGGATTGTTTTTATTGCCAGCGTAAAACTTTTGCACAGTGCGAAACCTACAAGAAAGTAGGCTGCACCGCGGGATTCGAACCGTCGGGCGGCGGGTTTGCGGAATATGTTCGGGTGATGGACTGGATTGTACGGCAGGGTACGGTGCGGATTCCTCGCGACGTCTCCTTTGAGCAGGCCTGTTTTCTGGAGCCCGTGAATACCTGCATGAAAGGCATCGAGAGACTGGCTTTGAAGGCCGGTGAGACAGTTGCGGTAATAGGTCAAGGTCCAATTGGTATCATATTGAGTGTATTGGCAAAGCGGGCGATGAGTGTTGGCCAGGGAGGAGACTTTTACGGCCACGTCGGACCCCAGGCCGACTTTCGCGGGGGCAAGGACGCTCGCGCCTACAACCGAGGCCAGGGTGCCGACCTAAACGGGTCCCTGGTAGTCACTTCCGATTTGTATCCTCAGAGGCTTACAATATCTACAAGTTACGGCTTGGGGAACAGCATTGATGCCTCGCGTACCGACCTGGTAGTTGCGGTGCGTGAACTGACCGAGGGGAGGGGCGCGGATGCGGCCATCCTGGCGGTCGGAGGTAACGGTCTGATCCGAACTGCCATGGATGCGGTTCGTCCGGGAGGCCGAGTTTTGCTGTTCGCGCAGACGGTGCACGGGGAAGCGATGTTCGACCCTGGAGCGGTCTGCATGGATGAGAAAACGTTGTTGGGATCCTACAGTGCTTCGGTTGAGCTACAGCAAGATTCGGTGCGATTTGTGATGGGCCGTGAAATGGATCTGGAACGGTTGATCAGCCACCGGTTCTCGTTGTCGCGCAGCGTCGAAGCCCTGAAGCTGGCCGCCCATCCCCAACCGGACTCGATGAAAATAGTAATTCAGCCGGGCGGCTCGGAGGAAGGATGTCGAGCGTGAACGGTAAGATGACAGCAGCAGTCCTCTATGGCAAGGAGGACGTAAAGATCGAAAAGGTACCGATTCCCCGGGTAGGCGACGGGGAAGTACTGGTCAAGGTGCAGGTCGCACTGACCTGCGGAACTGATTTGAAGGTCTACCAGCGTGGCTACCACGCCCGCATGATTGTGCCTCCGGCGCTGTTTGGCCACGAATTGGCCGGGGTGATCGAGGAAGTCGGACACGGCGTGCGCGGCTTCAAGAAGGGGATGCGGGTGGTGGCGCTTAATTCGGCGCCCTGCCAGATGTGCTTCTATTGCTCCAAGCATCAGGAAAATCTCTGCGAAGACCTGCTTTTCAACAACGGTGCCTATGCGGAATACATTCGCATCCCCCGGAGAATTGTCGAAACCAACATGCTGGCGGTGCCAGCTGACGTGACCTACGAAGAAGCAGCGATGGTGGAACCGCTGGCGTGCGTTTTGAGAGGATTGCACGAAACCAAAGTTGAGATCGGCGACACCGTGACCGTGATTGGGGGCGGACCGATCGGGCTGATGTTTGTGCAGGTGGCCAAGGCCACGGGTTGCAACGTCATTTCGGTGGTAAAGCGCGATTCCCAAGTGGCGGCCGCCAAGAGAATGGGTGCGCATGAAGTGGTGCAGATCACCAAAGTAAAAGATCCCGTCGAAGCGGTGCGTTTGATTTCCCCGGAGAAGCGGGGGAGCGATGTCGTGGTGGAAGCCGTGGGACGGCCCGAGGCCTGGGAGTGGGCCATCGACATGGTGCGTAAGGGCGGTACGGTCAATTTGTTCGGAGGCTGCGCCAGCGGTACCAAGGTTCAGTTGGATACCAACCGTTTGCACTATTCGGAAGTGACGGTAAAAGCCACGTTTCATCACACTCCCGAGACGGTGCGCAAAGCGTTTGCCCTGATCGCGGAAAAAAAGATTCGTTCGACCGACTACATCACCGGAGAAGCGCCGCTCTCCCGGTTGCAACAGGTGCTACGCCACATGCTGAACCGCAACGGCGACATCAAGACCGCTATTATCCCCGGTCATTGAGCCGGCGGCGTTGTCCGCGAGTCGCCCAGGATGAAGCAGGCGTAGCAAGCTACGCCTCAACCGCAACTCGACGGTAGAGCGTTGCTTGCAGCGTTCTCTTGGTTCGGCTATCGGGAAACGAAACTGACGCATGTCAACCATTGCCAGCAACGATTCCCGGAGCACCCCCCTTTCTCACAGCGTGGCGGGATGGAGCCGACTGCCCGCGGAGTACGCGATTCCGGTGCGGGCGCCTTCCCCGGCCGAGGCGCGAGAATATTGCCGGCGTCTGACCCGCAGTCACTACGAGAATTTCTCGGTCGCCAGTTGGTTTCTGCCGGAACGCCTGCGCCAACACTTTTTCAACGTCTACGCCTATTGCCGTATTGCAGACGACCTCGGTGACGAAGTTGGTGATCCCGAAGCGTCGCTGCAATTGCTGGACGAATGGCAAGCCGAACTTGATGCCTGTTATGACGGCAGCCCGCGGCATCCCGTGTTTGTAGCACTGGCGGACACGGTGCGCAAATTCGACATTCCGCGACAACCCTTTGCGGATTTGCTGCGGGCCTTTCGCCAGGACCAGACAGTTACTCGCTATGAAACCTTCGACGATCTGGTGGGCTACTGCCGCTACTCGGCGAATCCAGTGGGTCATCTGGTTCTTTACCTTTGCGGATACCGCGATCCGCAGCGCCAGGCGCTTTCCGACTACACCTGCACCGCGTTGCAGTTGGCTAACTTCTGGCAGGACGTCAGCGTGGATTATTCCAAGGGGCGAATTTACCTACCCGTTGAAGATTTGCAACGTTTCCAGGTGATCGAACAGGACCTTCGCGCTGCCCGGAACACGCCGGCATTCTGCGACATGATGCGCTTTGAAGTGCTGCGGGCGCGGCAGTGGTTCCACCGAGGTTGGCCGCTTTCCGGGCAGGTGGATGGCGAACTGGCGGTGGACCTCGAATTATTCAGCCGCGGGGGGCAGGAAATCTTGAACGCAATCGAACGCCAGAACTATGCTGTGCTGGGGCGGCGTCCGGCGATTTCGAAAGTCCGGAAGCTGTGCCTGGTAGCGCGGGCAGCGATGGGGAAGCTGTCGGGGAGAGCGCTATGAGCGCCGCGGTGAAGCCGATGCCATCGCCGTTTTCTCCCAATTCGTCGCAAATCGCGGTGGCTTACTCCGTGTGCCGCAGCATTACGCGCACGGCGGCAAAGAATTTCTACTACGCGTTCCTGGTTCTGCCCTCGGCCAAGCGCCAGGCGCTGTGCGCCGTGTATGCATTCATGCGGCGTTGCGATGACATCAGCGACGATGGCAAGTTGCCGCCTTATGAAAGGCGCCAGCGACTGGAAGCCTGGCTGGATGCGTTTCACCACGCTCAATCCGGACACCCCACCGACGATCCAGTGTTGATCGCCTTGACCGACACCCAACGCCGCTACAAGATTCCGGTGGAATTGCTCGACCAGTTGGCGTATGGGACGGGCATGGACATCCCGCAGGATGGCAGTGGAGCGGAGGCGCTGCAAGTGCTTTACCGAACCTTCGGAGATCTGCGGATCTACTGCTATCGCGTGGCCTCGGTGGTGGGACTGGTGTGCATCCGGATCTTCGGGTATCGGGACGCGGCGGCCGAGCCGCTGGCGGAAAACTTAGGGCTGGCGTTCCAGCTGACCAACATCATTCGCGATATCAAAGAAGACGCCGGCCTGGGGCGGATTTATCTTCCCGCCGAGGACCTGGCCAGCTTCAGGATTGCTGCCGAGGAATTCCGCCAGACGGCGATTCCGGAGCGATTGCGCTGGCTGCTAGCGGCCGAGGCAGACCGGGCTCGCGAGTACTACGCCTCGGTCCGGGAGTTGCTGCCGCTGATCGACGAAGACAGCCGGCCTGCGCTCTGGGTGTTGGTAAGCATCTACGCCAGGCTGCTGGAAAAGATCGCAGAGCGAAAATATGATGTCTTCGGCAAGAAAATCAAGCTTACCGTGCGCGAGAAAGTCTTCATCCTGGGAAAGGGCTTGCTGAAACGCCTGGCTTGATGACGGAGCGCTGGACACAATCTCCCCGAGTGGCGGTCGTGGGTGGCGGCCTGGCGGGACTGGCTGCGGGTTGTGCCTTGGCGGACAGCGGCCTGCGGGTCACGCTTTTCGAAAAGCGATCCTATCTTGGAGGACGCGCATCCTCCTACCAGCACCCGGGCACGGGTGAGGTGGTAGATAACTGCCAGCACGTGCTGCTCGGCTGCTGCACCAACCTGATCGAGTTCTACCAGCGCATTGGGGCGGAAGACAAAATCCGCTGGTTTGAGCAGATGACGTTTCTTGAACCCGGCGGGCGCGCCTCGGTCATTCAGTCGTCTGGGCTCCCCGCTCCCTTGCATGCGGTCCCGTCTTTTTTGAATGCGGCCTGTCTGAATCTGCCCGACAAGATGGCGATTGCGGCCGGTCTGGCCGCGCTGACGCCGATCATTCCTCGGGATACTGGAGAATCGTTTTTGCAATGGTTACGGCGTCACGGACAGACGGAACGGGCCATCGGCCGTTTCTGGAGAACCGTGCTGGTGAGCGCGCTGAATGAAGAGATCGATCTGATTTCGGTTCCTTACGCGGCGCAGGTGGTGCGCGAGTCGTTCTTAAAATCGCGGGCCGCCGGCCGGATGGGCATACCCACAGTGCCGCTGACGGAGCTTTACAACCGGGGCGGCGAATATATCTCCAACCGTGGCGGGCAATTGCGTTTTCGGACGAGCGTGGAATCTTTTCGCGCGGAGTTTGCCGATGTGAAGGTGTCGCTGACGGCCAGCGAGGAGGCGTTTGATTTTGTGGTGATGGCCGTGCCCTTTGAGGGTTTGTCGCGCATGTTGCCGCAAACCACGGCGGCGGAGCCCTTGCGCCAAGTGCTGGGACATTTCGAGACTTCGCCGATCACCGGCATTCACTTGTGGTTTGATCGCCAGATTACCGATCTGGAGCACGCCGTGTTGCTCGACCGCACGATTCAGTGGATGTTTCACAAGTCAAAATTACTGGTTCCCACCCCAGTTGCTCTCTCGCAAGAATCAGGAAACGGGTCGGGATGCCCATCCGACGCCCGACCGGTAGACGGCGCGGCGGCGGTCAACAGCTACGTCGAGTTGGTGGTGAGTGCGTCGAAGAAGCTGGTGGACAAGTCGAAAGCTGAAATTATCGACCTGGCGCTCGAAGAACTGCGCGAGTTTGTTCCAGGAGCGCGCACGGCGAACCTGGTGAAGTCCACCGTGATCAAGGAAGTTCACGCTACCTATTCACCACGGCCGGGAATCGAAATTTTGCGGCCCCAGCCGGAGACGGTATGGCCGAGGGTGTTTCTGGCGGGCGACTGGACTGCAACCGGGTGGCCCGCCACCATGGAGGGCGCGGTGCGCAGCGGCTATGCGGCGGCGCAGTGCGTGGCCCGGGTGGCAGGACGGCGCAACGCTGCGTTTCTGGTGCCGGATTTGCCGGCGTCGGGATTGATGCGCCTATTCGGTTGAACTTCTCTAACTAACCCAGTTTAAGATAATCTAGGCAGCCCGCCAGACAACCAGTTCCGCCGGACGTTTGTCCGCCTGCGAAATCCCAGGCTCAGGTGGCGGGTTGTGCGATGGATGCCGACAGGCTAAGGTAGGAGCCTCGCCGTGACCATCTTGCTCTTCTGCGTTTTACTGGGGTGCGTGGCCGGATTGCGGTCGCTGACCGCTCCGGCAGCGGTATGCTGGGGTGCGCACCTAGGCTGGCTGCATTTTTCCGGCACAAAGTTTGCATTCATTGGGCATCGAAGCACGGTGGTTCTTTTTACTCTTCTGGCGCTGTTCGAGTTGGTAAGCGATAAATTGCCCAACACTCCGGCGCGAACTGCGCCCCTGGGGCTGGTCGCACGCATGGTGACGGGTGCTCTCTGCGGCGGGGCGCTGGGGCTGAGTGGTGGTGGAAATTCTATCCTCGCGGCCGTGAGCGGAGTCGTTGGCGCTGTTGCCGGGACCTTTGCCGGTTACAACGTCCGTCGCTCTCTGGTCACGCGGGCGCATCTTCCAGACCTTGCTGTGGCTCTTCTGGAAGACGTCATCGCGGTCTCGGGCGGGCTCCTGATCGTGTCTCACCTCTAGCCGGTGGTGCTCCCGGAATTCTGGTCTGAATCTATTGCTGCACGGAGGGACTCTTCAATGGAAGACATGCAGTCGCCGACCAGGTATGACGCGCTCATTCTCGGATCGGGGCAGGCCGGAAATCCTCTGGCAAGCGCGCTTTCGGCGAAGGGCCGGCGGACGGCCATCATCGAGCGGGCAGCTGTGGGTGGAACCTGCGTTAACGATGGATGTACACCGACCAAGACACTGGTGGCCAGCGCCGAGGTGGCCCACATGGCTCGCCGGGCGCTGGAGTATGGCGTGAAGGTGGGTGGAGTATCCATCGTCATGCCGGCGGTCCGCGAGCGGAAGCGCGGCATGGTGAAGAGATGGCGAGAGGGTAGCGAGAAGCGACTGCGGGAAGCAAAATTTGTGGATCTGTTGTACGGAGAGGGTTCCTTCGTGGGACCGAAGCAGGTGCGGGTGCGAATGAACGATGGCGGGGAGCGCTTGCTCACCGCGGATCTGATCGTGATTGACACCGGAATGACGGTAAACGTCCCGCCGATTAAGGGTCTGACCAGCATCCCTTATCTCGACAATCGTAGCGTAATGGAATTGGGGGAAGTACCCGAGCACCTGCTGGTGCTGGGAGGTGGGTACATTGGGCTGGAATTCGCACAGATGTACCGGCGTTTTGGCAGCCGCGTGACGGTGATTCAAAAAGGAAAGCAGTTACTGACGGGTGAAGATACGGATATCGCGGATGAGGTTACGAGTTTGCTTCAGGAAGAGGGTCTTGAAATTCTGCTGGAGGCAGAGACTGAGACAGCCTCAGCGGCGGGAAACAATATTCGCCTAGGCGTCAAGCTGAAAGGCGCGAGCAGGGAATTGGAGGGAAGTCACTTGTTGGTCGCGACCGGTCGCCGCCCGAATACCGAAAAGTTGAACCTGCCAGCAGCCGGCATCGCCATGGATGAGCGCGGATTTATTCGCGTGAACGATAGACTGGAGACGTCCGTGGCGGGTGTTTACGCGGTTGGGGATGTCAACGGTGGCCCGGCGTTCACTCACGTTTCGTACGATGACTTTCGCGTCCTGCAGGCCAATCTTCTCGAGGACGGCAATCGCAGTGTAGCGGGGCGGTTGTATCCCTACTGCGTGTTTATCGATCCCCAGCTTGGCCGGATCGGACTGAGCGAAAACCAGGCCAGGAAGCAAGGCAGGAAGGTGCGCGTTGCCCGACTTCCCATGACTTCGGTGGCTCGGGCTCTTGAAACCGGGCAGACCCGCGGATTTATGAAGGCCCTGGTGGATCCACAGACCGAAGAGATCCTGGGCGCCGCAGTTCTCGGCGCGGATGGCGGGGAGATTATGTCGATGCTTCAGCTGGCCATGATGGGCAAATTGAAATACACGGCCTTGCGAGACGCGATTTTCGCCCACCCTCTGTTTGCAGAGTCTCTGAACAGTCTGTTCAACAACTTCGAAAGCCCTTCGCGGAGCTGAGGGGGCAAGCCGGCGAAAGGACTCGGCAAATGATAAGACTGGTCTCGGTCAACGTCGGCCTTCCGCGCGATGTCCTCTGGCGGGGAATCAGTGTTAGTACGGGTATCTTCAAGCAACCCGTCGACGATCGAGTGGCTTTGCGCAGGCTGAATTTGGACGGCGACCGTCAGGCGGACCTGAGCGTGCATGGTGGCGAGTTCAAGGCCGCGTACTGTTACCCATTGGAGCATTACGGCTATTGGAAGAAGGAATTGCAGGGCAGGGAACTACCCATGGGAAGCTTCGGAGAAAACTTTACGATTGAGGGCCTGCCGGAAACCTCGGTGCACCTGGGCGACCGTTTCTCGGTTGGGTCGGCGGAGGTGGTGGTGACCCAACCTCGGCTCCCCTGCTACAAGCTCGGCGTGCGGTTTCAACTGGACGACATGGTGAAGCGCTTTCTCGCCAGCGGGCGGATGGGCTTCTACGTTGCCGTGACCCGCGAAGGGGATGTCGGCGCGGGCGACGAGATCAAGGTCAGTGCTCGCGACGCCAACGCCGTCCCGGTTACGGAAATTACGCGACTGTATGTCGCGAAACGGTATGGGAGTGATGATGTGGTCTCGGTGCGGCGCGCCTTACAAGTGGCGTTCCTGCCCGAGAGTTGGAAGGAATACTTCCGCGAGCGCCTGGGTCGGGCTCACGAGGTCTGATTTCTGTCACCCGGTCAGAGACTCAATTGCGCGAATCGCGCCGGGTGCAAGCGTCAGATCGCGGCTGGCCAGATCCTGCCGCATATGTTCGGCATCGCTGGTGCCGGTCAGGGGCAGCATCCCGATGGCGCGCGCAAAGCTGAACACGACTTGCGCAGGAGTCACATCGGCCGCGGTGGCTAACTCACTTACCAGTGGATGTCGCAGTACTTCCAGATTTGCCGTGAGAAGCGAAAATCCCTGATAGACGATCTTCCGTTCCCGGCAGAATAATTGCACCTCGCGGTCCCAGCCCAAGCGCGCATAGCAGCGGTTCTGCACGAATGCGGGCGGGTCCGCGTGCAAGGAGGCCATCTGTTCCAGATGGCGCAACGAAACATTGCTCACGCCGAGAAGGCGCGTGCGTCCGGCATCGCGTTCCTTCCTCATCGCCTCCCACACTTCGGAATCGGCAGTCGACCATTCCGGCCCGGAAGGGCCATGCAGCACGTAGCTGTCCACGAAGGTGGTGGCAAGATGTTCGAGCGAGCTGGCCATGGACTGGGCCACCTGCTGGGAAACACTGGCAGCAGGATCGTAGGGCAGACGATGGTCTTGTCCGCGCTGGTAGGTGAACTTCGTCTGAAGAAAAATGTCGTCGCGCGCGACCAC
>JACXTT010010101.1_pt1 | contig 12793 bp, 10 predicted proteins | sample 9270951 | NCBI WGS metagenome assembly JACXTT01 (sample SAMN15532306, study PRJNA645909) | rock metagenome | isolation source: weathered quartz diorite | place: Puerto Rico | collected 2017-06-21 | reverse complement strand
GAAAAATCAATCGCCTTTACCGGCGATATCGGCCGGAAAAACTACCCGGTGCTAAATGATCCGCAGGAATTACCGCCGGTAGATTTCCTGGTGTCGGAATCAACTTACGGCGGCCGATACCATACCAAAGGTAAATCTGTAGAGGATGCTTTGATTGAGGTTATTGAAAAGGCTTGTATAAAAGAGCAGGGACGTTTAATTATCCCGGCTTTTAGCATTGGTCGTACACAATCTTTAGTGTATTCTCTAAACAAGATTTTCACCGAGGGTAAGCTTCCGCAAGTAAAGGTTTTTGTTGATAGCCCGATGGCTACCTTGGCCACCGGGATTTTTCGCAAATACCACAGCCACGTAAACCAGGAAGCACAGGAGTTTTATAAAGATAAAGGCGATGAATTTGAATTTGACAATCTTACTTACGTAGAAACATTGAAGGATAGCCGCCAGATTTCCAATTATTGGGAGCCTTGCATTATTATTTCATCGGCAGGTATGTTGGAGGGTGGCCGCATCCAGGATCACTTGTTTTACAATATCCAGAATTACTATTGCACCATACTGTTCATCGGCTATTGCGCTAAAGGAACTTTAGGTCACCGGTTATTAAGGGGCGATCCTATCGTTCGTATTAAAGACCGTGAGCTATCCGTTTACGCCACCATACAACAAACCGACGTACTAAGCGCCCACGGCGACCACCAGGATTTAATGGATAACATTAAACACCAGGATAAAGCCAAACTTAAAAACGTTTTCCTGGTACATGGAGAAGACTCATCTATGCAGCTGTTGGCTGATGATCTGGAAAAGGAAGGTTATAATGTTACGGTACCCGAGAAAGATGTGACTTATAGTCTTTAGCTCCAAGTTAAAGTCATGCCGAATTTATTTCGGCAACCCACAGGACATTTTGCTCGCATGAAGTATACTTAGCAAGTGGAGTGTTGAAACAAGTTCAACATGAATTCCTCGGAGGCATTAATTATAAAACCAAAATGGCACGAACTCCAAAGAAATCCGTGCCATTCGTTTTATCAGCAAATTTCGCGCAAGATCAAATTCGTAAAATTCGATTTAATCCGCAAAATTAGTGTTACGCTTTCTTAAAATGATCAATGATCAGGTTAGCAAGTTCAACACCAATACGCTCCTGTGCTTCGTTGGTAGCAGCACCAATGTGCGGAGTAAGCGAAATTTTAGGGTGTTTTAATATTTCTTCGCGAGGGGTTGGCTCGTTGTCAAATACGTCTAGAGCAGCAAATGAAACCTGTCCACTGTTTAAAGCGTCAACCAGGGCCAGCTCGTCAATTAAACCACCGCGTGAAATGTTTACCAGGCCAACGCCTTTTTTAGTTTGCGCCAATTCTTCGGCACCTAAAAGGGCTTTATCGCTAAAGGGTGTGTGCAGGGTAATAAAATCGGCTGTTTTGATGATATCATCTAAGGTTGAAGTTTTAACAGCTACTTTAACTGTTGTACCACCACCTAAAACAATATCCAGCTCCGGGTTAAAAGGGAACAGGTCGTAAGCTAAAACTTCCATACCTACGCCTATAGCTATTTTAGCTACTTCTTTACCTATACGGCCGAAACCTACAATACCTAAAGTTTTACCGCGTAATTCGATACCTTTAGCATAAGCTTTTTTCAAATCGTTAAATTTAGTGCCTCCATCAACCGGCATTTTACGGTTGCTATCTGGCAAAAACCTAACCGCGCCAAATAAGCTGGCGAAAACAAGCTCGGCAACAGATAATGATGAAGATGCGGGCGTATTGTAAACGCTAAGGCCTTTTTCCCTTGCATATTCAACATCAATGTTATCCATACCTACACCACCACGACCGATTACCTTCAAATTAGGACAAGCGTCAATAAGCGCTTTACGCACTTTGGTAGCACTGCGCACAGTAATGGCATCGTACTCTTGTAATTTAACAGATAGTTCATCCTGAGGGATATTATTAGTATCAACAAAGAAACCAGCTTCTTCTAAAAGTTGTTTCCCAATCGGGTCGATACCATCATTAGCTAATATTTTGATCATCTTGTTAGTTCATTGGTTCATTAGTTCATTAGTTCATTGGTTTGCTTCGTTAAATACTTAACGGGCTAATGAACGGCTAACTAATAAACAGTTTCTATTCTATTTATTTAGTCCGATAATTCGCTGGTTCATCCACCCAATACTAATGAACGAATGAACCAGTGAACTAATGAACATTTATTTGTTTGATTCAGCAAATTCCTGCATTACGTCTATCAGGGCGTAAACGCTGGTGATAGGCAACGCGTTGTAGATTGAAGCGCGGAAACCGCCAACGCTTCTGTGGCCTTTAATACCTATTATGCCTCTTTCGTCGCATAATTTAAGGAATGGTTTCTCTAATTCGGCATTTTCCATTACAAAGGTAACGTTCATGTTTGAACGATCTTCAACGGCGCAAACTGGTTTAAATATAGGGTTGCGCTCAATTTCTTCGTATAATACCCTTGCTTTGGTTATGTTTTCCTGCTCAATTACTTCAACACCACCCTTTGCTTTTAACCATTGCAGCGTAAGCATTGATACGTAGATAGCAAAACATGGAGGAGTATTATACATTGAACCACCTTCAATTTGTGTTTGATAGTTAAACATGGCAGGGATTTTCCTGTCAACTTTACCCAACAAATCATCTTTAACAATTACCAGGGTAACTCCCGCAGGACCCATATTTTTTTGAGCGCCGGCGTAAATCAAACCAAAATCGGCAACGTTTATCTTGCGGCTGAAAATATCAGACGACATATCGCAAACAACCGGTACGGGTGATTTAGGGAATTCCTGTAACTGTGTACCATAAATGGTGTTGTTTGAAGTGATGTGGAAGTAAGCCGCATCGGCAGGAATAGTATAATCTTTAGGGATGTAAGTAAAGTTGGCATCTTTTGAAGAGGCAACAATTTCTACTTCGCCAAAATATTTAGCTTCTTTTAAGGCTTTGTTGGCCCATACACCTGTTTCAAGGTAAGCAGCTTTGCCTGTTGACGGTAACAGGTTGTAAGGAGCCAAAGCAAATTGTGTGCTGGCACCGCCCTGTAAAAACAATACCGAGTAACCTTCTGGTACAGCAAATAATTCTTTCACTAATGCAACAGCTTCGTCTAAAACTGCTTCAAATTCTTTTGATCTGTGCGAGATCTCCAGTAATGATAATCCTGTACCATTAAAATCAATAACCGCCTCAGAGGCTTGTTTTAAAACCTCCTGAGGTAAAATGCCTGGTCCGGCACCAAAATTATGTTTCATAAATTAACGAATTGTAGGTTCTGAATACTGATTAGGAACTTTGTATTTAGTTGGGCCGAAGTTAATCAATTTAATAAAATACATAGCGTTTATTTACATTTTTTGAAAAAATAAACAATTAATCAACAAAAGCCTTTTTGATTGCAAATATCAAATTTATCCTATTAGGTTGGTAGTAATTATTACAATTGTAATAACTTTTAGGGGTGTTTTAGGTTATGTATCGCGGCCGCCGGATTGGCCGACGAGAATACAGAACTACCGGCAACAAGCACATTTGCACCTGCATCCAATAATTTTTGAATATTGTTTTGATCAACCCCGCCATCAACCTCAATTAACAAGCCCGGGTTTTTCTTCTGGCTCAGTTCCTTTAAGTCATTTAGCTTTTTGTAGGTATTGGCGATAAATTTTTGGCCGCCAAAGCCGGGATTAACAGACATGATGAGTACCATATCCAAATCGGCAATGATATCCTCCAATAAAGCAACCGGTGTATGCGGATTAAGGGCCACTCCTGCCCTGCAACCAAGCTCTTTAATAGCCTGGATGGTTCTGTGCAAATGCGTGCAGGCTTCGTAATGAACTGTCATACCATCAGCTCCGGCGTCTTTAAAGGCTTTCAAATAACGATCCGGGTCAACAATCATCAGGTGAACATCCAGCGGCTTGGTGGCGTGCTTTTTAGTGGCAGCAACAACGGGGAAACCAAAAGAGATATTAGGTACAAACATACCGTCCATAATATCAACATGCACCCAATCGGCATCGCTTTGATTGATCATTTCCAGATCACGTTGCAGGTTGGCAAAATCGGCAGCTAATATTGATGGTGCTATCAGGTGGTTCATATGCAAATATATAAATCCCCATCATTGTGAGCAGCACATTTTTGTAAAGTTTTGCTTTGAAACTAATCGGATATCATCTGCACATTTGAAATTTGCATATCCGCACATCCGAAGTTTAATCGCAATTAAGCAGCAAATCGTAGTATTTTTTCATCAGTATGGTATCGTAGTTTACTAATGAACTGTAGGCCTCAGATACCAGCTCATTCAAAATTGATGAGCCAAGCTGGCCGCCTCCATTGGGGATGGAGTCATAATATAATATCAATTCTTTTACGCGGATAATTTCATACAATAGCAATTGCACCAAATCTGTTTGCGCACCAGATTGTATTCCCTGCGGACTATTATTAAGAAAACCTAAAGGATCGTTGGTAGCAGGGGTCATGTTTTTTTCAAGCAGGATCGGATAAAAGGGTTTAATCAACTATCTTTCAACTTATATAAAGTTTAAACATGTGATTTTTGTTTTAATTTTTTAATAAAAATTAAAACTTTTTTAGCCTAAAATAGCAAAACCCTCATAAAGAGGGTTTTGCATATATAATAACGATCAATTATTTTGCTTCCGGACGGGGCAATAACGCCTTGCGCGATAACTTAAGTTTACCTTGTTTATCAACATCAAGTAATTTAACCCTTACTTCGTCGCCAATCTGGAAGATACCATCCATCGTTTCAATACGGCGGTGGTCAATTTCAGATATGTGCAGCAAGCCATCTTTACCCGGCATGATCTCAACAAATGCACCAAATGGCATAATTGATTTTACTTTACCTTCGTAAATTTCGCCAACTTCTGGTTTAGAAGCAATGGCGCGGATACGTGACACAGCGGCATCAATTGATGCTTTGTTATCGGCAAATACCTGAACAATACCCTGGTTGTCTTTTTCTTCGATAGAGATAGTTGCACCTGTTTCGCGTTGCATTTCCTGAATGATTTTACCACCGGGACCAATAACCGCACCAATAAATTCTTTGTCGATTTTAAGGGTAACGATACGTGGAGCGTGTGGTTTGTAATCCTCACGTGGCGCGGTAATGGTTTTAGCCATTTCGCCAAGGATATGTAAACGGCCATCTTTAGCCTGGTTTAAAGCGTTGGTTAACACTTCGTATGAAAGGCCATTGATTTTCAAGTCCATTTGTACAGCAACAATACCATTAACGGTACCGGTTACTTTAAAGTCCATATCACCTAAGTGATCTTCGTCGCCAAGGATATCAGATAAGATAGCATATTTGGTACCCATTTCGTTGGTGATCAATCCCATCGCGATACCAGATACCGGGTTGGTGATTTTAATACCAGCATCCATCAAAGCCAATGTACCGGCACAAACCGTAGCCATTGATGATGAACCATTTGATTCTAAAATATCAGATACTACGCGGATAGTGTAAGGATTTGCATCCTCGGCAGGTAATACTTGTTTTAATGAACGCATTGCCAGGTTACCATGGCCAATTTCGCGACGACCAGCACCCCTGTTTGGACGAACCTCACCGGTTGAGAAACCAGGGAAATTGTAGTGTAACAGGAATTTTTGGTAACCGTTGATGAACGCGCCATCAATCATTTGCTCATCATCCTTAGCACCTAAGGTAACGGTAGTTAATGATTGAGTTTCGCCACGGGTAAATACCGCAGAACCGTGTGCAGATGGTAAATAACCAACTTCACTCCAGATAGGACGGATTTGGGTAGTGGTACGGCCGTCTAAACGTTTACCTTCATCTAATACAAGGTTACGGATAGCGTCATACTCCACATCGTGGTAATATTTTTTAGCAAGACCTTTAGTGATGTCATCAATTTCGCCCAAAGTAGCGATGTAAGTATCACGTACTTCTTTGAACTTAGCACCACGTTCGTCTTTTGCAGATGCAGAAGAAGCGATAGCGTAAACCTGGTCATAAGTAGCAGCGTAGATGGCCTTTTTCAGGTCTTCATTGCTGTGCTCATGGCTGTAAACGCGTTTTTCGGTTTTGCCGGTTTCAATGGCTAACTCTTTTTGAGCTAAACACTGTAATTTAATAGCAGTGTGTGCAAATTTAATAGCTTCAACCAACTCAGCTTCCTGGATCTCTTTCGATTCACCTTCCACCATGTTAATGTCATGCTCGCTACCTGCAACAATAAACTCTAAAGTAGCTTTTTCAAGCTGGCTTAAAGTTGGGTTGATTACTAACTGACCATCAATTTTAGCAACACGAACTTCAGAGATCGGGCCGTTAAAAGGAATGTTTGATACAGATAACGCCGCAGAAGCAGCTAAACCTGCCAATGCATCGGGCATGATATCTTTATCTGCCGAAATTAGGGAGATCATTACCTGCGTATCAGCATGGTAATCATCAGGGAATAAAGGGCGTAAAGCGCGGTCGACCAAACGGGAGATTAAAACCTCATAGTCTGATAAACGAGCCTCGCGGCGTAAAAAACCACCCGGTATACGACCGGTGGCAGCGTATTTTTCCTGGTAATCAACAGAAAGGGGTAAAAAATCAACACCCTCTTTTGCCTCTGGCGATGATACTACGGTAGCCAATAACATGGTATCACCCATTTTTACTACTACTGCGCCATCAGCTTGTTTGGCCAGTTTACCGGTTTCGATTTCGATGGTACGGCCATCGCCTAAATCAATAACCTTTTTAATTACGTTTAAACTCATCTTTTTTTGTTTGTGGCACGCTTTTCATCTTTCGGAGCGCGCCGGATTTTATGTGTGTAATATTTGTTTTTCTATCTAAAAAACAGATGCTTTTTATTGGCATCGAAGCTACCATAAGTTTTTCTATTTTTTATTGAAAACTTATAGTGGTTAAAGTAAAAAAGCCACCCCCTAAACCGGGATGGCTTCTTAATAAAAAGTATGAGAATTATTTAATGATATCCCTTAGCTGTAAAGCTTTGATGATAGCACGATATCTTTCAATGTCTTTTTTGTACAGGTAAGCCAACAATCCGCGGCGTTTACCTACTAATTTTTGCAGTGATAACTGGGTAGAAAAATCGTGTTTGTTTTTCTTAAGGTGACCAGTTAAGTGTGCGATGCGGTGAGTGAATAAAGCTACCTGACCTTCAGTTGAACCAGTGTCTGTAGCACCCTTACCGTGTTTTGCAAAGATCTCTGCCTTTGTCTCTTTACCTAAATACATTACTTGAATAATATTAAAGCGTTAAATACTTTTGTTAATTGTGGGTGCAAAGATAGTGTTTTAAGTCAAATTTCAAAAGTAAAAATTCAAAAGAGGTTATATGGGCAACGATTGATAACGCCTAAAGCTAACTACTTCAAAATCAACATTTAGTTAAATGAATTAAAGTTTAGCGGACTACCTAATTTATACTTTCAACACTTATCTTTTCCTTAAGGCTTTTCACCTTGCGATTAAACACAAGGTTACCGTTTGTATCGGTTTTTACTTTTTGAACCCCGCTGCCGCCAGCCCCTATGGTATACCATGCGTTGGGCTTTAACTGCGTTAAATGGTACCCTATTGGCGCGGTAGTTAATTTACCTGCGCTTTGTTCCCAGGCTAAGCTTTCGGTACCCCAGCCGCTTATTTTTACAGTTAGCGGAACGTTGGTTGTGATCTGTAAACCAGCTACCTCACTGCTGCCATCAAAATACGATAGCTGATTACCTGTTGCGTAAAACCCAAAGTTTTTATTGCAGATAATCTTAAACCGGCCATTTGATATTGCATAGCAGTCATCATTAAGGCTGATGTTTAAACGCTGTCCCCTGAAATTGTATTTCAATTCGGTACCTGCCAACTCTGGCGTGATATGTGGGTTAAGATAAAACCGGTTGTATAAAGGGTTAATTCCATAAATGGCCTGGTACAATCCAACTATTGACAGGCTATTGCCCGATAAAATATCATCGCCCCTCCCATCTTGTTTTAACCTGCCATAGCGTTGGTAAGCAAGCCCGTCTTTGCTGTATTGTTCCAGTACATTTTTTACGTACTTAACCGCTAATTCCGGATTATAACTGGCATAAGCCGCTACGCCGATAGATCCCCAGGATAAAAACAGGTCGCCATTTTCATATTCGGGGAAGGGGTATTGGTATTCTTTGCCTTCAGCAGGCTCGTAAGTAGTCATAGCTAAGGGCCAGAAGAACAGTTTTTCGAGCTGCATCTGGGCTTCAATGTTATCAAGCACCAGTTTTTGCCGTGTGGTATCGTCGCAAATACCGTAGGTAATAGCCATAAAATTAACCGGCGTAACCATATTGCGGCCATGGATGGTATTATCCTTATCACGCCAGTGAACGTAGCACTTCTTTTCCTCATCCCAAAAACCACCTTCGGTTGTAGGTTTATTAAAACTTGTTTTTAGTTTGACTGCATAGTTTTTATAATAAGTTGCTTTAACATCGTTATGAAGCTGGCTTTCAATGGCGGCCCATTTTACCAGGGCGTGGTATAACTTGGCGTTTACAAAAGCGTTTTCGTAAGATGCCCAGATGATATCAATCCAATCACTGCTTCGTTTTTGGGAGGTAAGGTCGGTCATCATTTCCACCAGCCCGTTATTGTTGGTGTCGCGGTTTAAAATCCAGTCCAAAGCCTTCTCGCATGATAACTGGTGAGTTTTAACCCATTTTTGATCGCCGGTCATATCGTATAGCTCGGCAACGTTGGTCACAAAATCGGGGTTCGAGTCCATGAGTATCCCCCATTGCGCTTCGTAAAAACCTTCCTTGTTAAACTTGCCGGGCATGGCATCTTCATTGGTATAAGCCCAGCGAGGGTAAACCCTGCCGTCGGGTTTTATGGCATGATCGCGGTAATAATCCAGGCAGCTTTGATATCCTCTGAGATAATTAGGGTCATTAATGCCCAAACCCATCTGCCCAATATATTGCTCATGCAGGCAAATAGGTCCGTAAGGCGTTGCCCAGCTATTGCCGCCAAAGTGCAGGGAATCAATTACGCCGATACGTGCTATGGTACCCAATACGGCACTTACCTGCTGCTGGTTTATGCCCACCAGCTTGCCCCTGCCATATTTTTCATTATAATCAAAATAGCTAAAGGTAATGCTTTGTGAGCTTTTACCCGCAGCCATAGTAAAAGGTGCCCAAACATCAGCTCCCTTCCTGATAAACCTGCGCCGGTGGGTATCACTATCTGCCTTAGGCAACATTTCCTGCCGGGACACGGTAACAGTGTATGCCAGTTTATCATCATTGGTGCGGCTATATTTCATGGCTACCTCTTTCCCCGGCGCATTTACAGTAATGTTTAAGCCGTTACCTGTTTTACTGTTCCAGAAGTTTGACGACCGCGTATGAACGCCGTATGTACATAGTTTTTCATTAAAAAGATAAAACCAGGCCAGGCCACCATAGCCCTGGTAAGCGCCTTCCCAGGTTTTGATATCATCAAAATTGATTACCGGCATGGCCGCTTCATCAACTTTCACAGTTTTTGAAAAGCTACGTTCTATATCCCATTTTATGGCACCGTTTTTTTTGGTAAAAATCCAATTTTCGGTAATGGTAAAAGTTTTATCGCCGTAAGCGATATTTTTAAGCATAATCCCTGTAACAGTTTTTACCATTACGGGGCGTGCTTTCAAATGCAATGAAGAGTAGGTGACACCCTCTACTTTTACAGATGTATAAATACCATCAATGTTGCTTACCACTTTTTGGCCGTTTATGGTCATTGTTGTAATGCTAACACCATCGCCGTAATTGAGCACCATATTGATTTTGGGTGTATTAAAAGCAATGGTTTTGCTATTTGGGGTTGATCCTTTTGCCGTCCCCCCGAAAGGTATTATAACGGCAAGCAGGCAAACTGCGATAATGATATATCTTTTTATAAGCATGAATTGGTTTATTTCAATTAATGATGGTATCTACAGTTATAACAAATGAATCCTATACTGCAAAACAATGATAATTAATCCTTTTAGCAGCCAACAGAATCATCTGATTAAAAATAACTAAAAAGCATCATTAGTAGTTGTTACCTGAATAGCGTATTTAGTGCTTTCTTCATCAATTATAATAACATTCTAACCTACTTATAATCTGGCTCTAACCCCGCTCTAATATGGCTGGTTTAACTTTGATGCAAACCTAAAATAAACCATCATGAAACTGTCATTAACTGTCTTTTGCCTGTTTATAACTACCGGTTGCTTTGCGCAACTCAATGCCGGTGGCTTGAGCAACAACATGTTTATTGTATCATTAGGCGTTGATAAGCCTTTTATAAACAACAAAGCGTTCAATAACTGGTCGCAATTAAATTACAACAACCATCAAAACTGTACTGTGGGCGGCACTTTTAATTTAGATGCCATTACCAGGCACTATAATTTTGGAATGAGTGCGGCTATTGGCAACCCATATGCATTGGCCAGCATATATGCGGGGCGCAGGTTAACCGCTCCCAAAAGTGCCATCTCTTCATTTTTAAATTTACAATTGGGTTTATTTGCCTTTCATGGCGCTAATGGCGACGGCCCACTTAATTACACCCCAACGGCAGATGAGGCGGACAAGAAGCTTTACCTCCAATATTCGGCTATTTACATAGGCCTATCCAGCAGAAATTATATTAACAAATTTCATTTCAGCACCGGCAAGGGCAAAAACAAAATTTCATTTAACTCAGGCTTTTTCTGTAGCGTAAATATCGAACCCTGGGAAAGCGACTGGCGTTACGGCTACAATAAGACTTCGGGCAGGTATAGCCATTTCATCAGCAACAGGGTGTACGACATACCAAAACCCAATCAGCTTTTTTTTGAGACTGGAATTTTTATTGGTTTGGGAAATTAGGCTAATACTGTTAACCCATCCACCAATCACTATATTTGCCTTATGGACAAGCCTACTTACTCCACTTTTGAAAGCGAATTTCGTGTTCGTCCCGATGATATCGATATGTTTCAGCACGTGCATAACAGCAAGTATTTTGATTATGTACTTGCAGCACGTTATGACCAGATGGAACGCTGCTATGGTATGGCCATGGAAAAATTCATGGAGCGCGGCTTTGGCTGGGTAGTGCGTGTGGCCCATGTTGATTACAAGCGCGCCCTCACCATGGGCGACTACTTCACCGTAAAAACCGGCATTGAAAGCATCGATGATAAAGGCTGCCGCGTAAAATTCACCCTAACCAACAAAGCCACCGGCAAAGTATGCTGCGATGGCTATTTTGATTATGTAATGATAGATATGGCTACCGGCAGGGGTGCTAAAGTGCCGGAGGATGTGGTAGCGCATTATTCTATTTAGTCAGTGGTCAGTGGTCAGTGGTCAGTGGTCAGTGGTCAGTGGTCAGTGGTCAGTGGTCAGTGGTCAGTGGTCAGTGGTCAGTGGTGAATTGCAATCTGGATTATTTGTTTTGATTATTTTTTTGAACCGGAATCTATCGGATTAAAGAATTTATGGATTTTTTTGTCTGAACTCTGATTAAACAGATTTGTCAGACTTTCAGGATTTTGCTTAACTTGATTAGCCATTTTTACTCACTACTCACTACTCACTACTCACTCCCCTGTAGTAATTAAAATAAAATATCAAAAACGCTGCCCCCAAATTCAGCGGAATCAATACCCAAAGCAGGTGAAACATAATCACCCAAAACAGTACCATAAAAAGGGCAAGGATGTATTGAATATATTTATCCATATTAAGGCCGAACTTGTATAGCAGGCTGTGGAATAACATGGCGGTACTTAGGCCGGTCAGTAGCAAACCTATAGCCATTACCGGGCTAAATCGGCTAAATAGCCAAACCGTTTCTGGCAGTAGTAACAGGAAATAGACACCTATAAAATTGGCAAACAACTGTCCCCTGCCGTAAGGCAGGTTACGCGAAAAGCTTAGCCGGGTTTCTTCAAAGCGGCGCTGTTCAAATATCACAACCACATGAGCCGTAATAACCGCCAGGATGGCTATGCCTGCAACCCTTATGTCGGTTTTAACATCGGCAAACAGGTAAAATACGCCGGTTATAATAAACCACGACAGGCCTTTGGTTATAAAGTACTGCAACTTCAGGTTATCGAACACGTTGTAAACATAAAGGCTAAAATAAGGCTTGCGCCATTTGCTGCTTAGCCTTAGCAACAATGATTGTTTGCTACCATCAACCAAACGACCTAAAATGCGGGTGTATAATAAAGCGCTACTGTATACAGTAATTATGAGGAAAATAGCGATAACACCCGGCAACAGGTAATAATGATGCTTAACCCCTACTCCAATGGCTAACAACGCATATATTAAAATGGGGCTGATAATGGCGGCTTGTGTGCAGCACCAGCTTGTCAACTGCATTTTATCATCAAACGCATTCGCGCTGTAAAACAGGAATTGTTTTTCGGGCTTTTGCAGTTGCGTGGCTATGTAATGCCAGCTTTTTACAATATAAACAAGCCATCCCGCGCATACCAGCATAAGCATCACCGGACTGCTGCACATGGCCAACATTAATGATTCATGGTAGCTGATGAGCATATTGCCCGGCACGCAGCCTACCATCACAAAAAATACAAAAAACAATATGGGTATATGTACCTGGTAAAAACCGGCGGCAAATACCTTAATGAACACATTAGTTAATGCCCTGTGCATCAAGATATGAATTTGAGGGTTTG
>JACXTT010010100.1_pt1 | contig 12795 bp, 13 predicted proteins | sample 9270951 | NCBI WGS metagenome assembly JACXTT01 (sample SAMN15532306, study PRJNA645909) | rock metagenome | isolation source: weathered quartz diorite | place: Puerto Rico | collected 2017-06-21 | reverse complement strand
ATTGCCCGGTCATAGGGATCATCATCACCTTCTTCTTCAGGAACATCGCTTCAGCCGGGCCTTCAAAGCCACCGCCTGTCAACAGCCCTTCACAACTGGCCATGCTCTTATTAAAAGTCTCATTGTTTACCGGGGATATCAGGATGTTTCCTTCCTGGTATTGTGTTTTTTGACGTTTGGAGAATATCTGCCATTGCACATCCTTTACCTGGCTTAAATACTTTACCAACGTCTTGTCATCGTAAGCCGGCAGATAAACGGTATAATGGCCAAGATTGGTTGGTTCCAGCTTCCTGATGTCGCCCCTGATAACAGGAGTATGGATAAAATCATCATATCTTTCAAAATGAAAGCCGATGTGATGGGTTGTTGGCGAATAGTATTTGAAAAGCCATTCCGCGTAATTCCATTTGGCAGGGCGCGGGGCTTTTTTTGAAACAAAAGAGCATTGGTGACTCAGCGAGACCGATTCTAATTTTTGTACGCGGCATGCCCATGCGCTAACCGGTTCAAAGTCATTGATGATCAAATCGTATTGTGCCAATGGCAGGTGGTGCACATCGTGCCATAATTGACGCAAGTCCATCAGCTTAAAGGTAGCCCACTTATCAACCCCGCCCTTTGTGCCGAACACGAAACTAAATCCGTGCAAACGGTACTTCAGCGGCTGGGATAATGATACTTCCGCCTCGGTTCCGCTTATTAATAAATCCAGTTCTCCATATTGTTGTAATAAGGGAACGATTTCCCGTGCGCGACTGATATGCCCATTACCGGTCCCCTGGATGGCGTAGAGTATCTTCATTAGATAGTTGAAAGGTTGGAAAGTTGAAATGTTGTAAGGTTAGTCTTGCAATCATAACTTTCGGGGGCAAGTTAATAAAGAAAGGCACGCCTTAAAATAAAAAAAGGTTGAACTCACCTTTTCAACCTTCCAACTTTAAAACCTTACAACAAACAATCAGTGAACTTCCTGCTTAAAGCGCTCCAATAGACTGCGCACATCCAGCTTGGCGTCCAGGTCTTCAGCATCTGTTTTATCCTCCTCGTCGTGATCGCTTTTGAAATCCGCCGGATCGTATTTGAATATTGTCCACGCACGGTTGTTATATTCAAGGGCGGTTAAACTTTCCACCCAGTCACCTGAATTTAAATATGTTACCGAGCCTGGTTTGTCCGAAGATTGAATTTCCCTGATCTCTGAATGGTGAATATGGCCGCATATCACATATTGATAGCCTTTTTCAACAGCCAAGTCAGCAGCCGTTTGCTCAAACTGGTTGATGAATTTTACTGCATCTTTGAATTTTGCCTTTACTTTTTGCGAAAAGCTCATTTTCTCGCGACCGAGCTTCGTCAGCATCCAATTGGTAAAACTATTAAGCAGGATCAGCGAATCATACCCAACGGCCCCCAGTTTGGCCAGCCATTTGGAATGCTGCATGGTCACGTCGAACACATCGCCGTGGAATATCCAGGCCTTTTTGCCGTCGATAGTTAAAACAACTTTATTTTTAAGCGCTAACGATCCCAAGTTAAAATCGGCAAACTTACGCAGCATCTCGTCGTGGTTACCTGTCAGGTAATATACCGGCACGCCATCTGTCACAAATTTTAAAATACGGCGAATCACTTTCATATGCGCCTCGGGCCAATACGATTTGCTGAACTGCCAGATATCAATGATATCGCCGTTCAGGATCAGCATTTTGGGCTTTATGCTTTTTAAATATTTGAGGAGTTCTTTAGCGTGACAACCATAAGTGCCCAAATGCACATCGGATATAACTACGATATCTACTTCACGTTTTGCCATTAAAATTGAGGGGATAATTTGCCGCCCGGTCGTTTATACCGGTAATTGATTGATTGGATTTTGTGACGATTATTCGTCGTCATCATCTTCATTAACTCTTAACTCATAGGGGCTTACGTAGAACATACCTACCAATAAAAGCAACCCTACAACAATCAGATATGCATACTCGAAATTCATACTGGTGTTATTTAACAAATGTCAGCAATTCAAATTATCTGAATATTAAGACTCTGTTAAATAAAAAAGGTTTCATCGGCCCTGCAACTTTTTTTCAACACGGTCCAATTGCTTTAGATGGTGCTCGGAGTGGATAAGAATAAATTTGAACCATTGCCGTGCATTGAGCATTCCCAAACGTGCATGCTTATATCTGCAATGCGGTGATGAACTACGAATACGCGGCGTTACCTCGTTGATGCGTTTGCGGCATTTGATCAGTAAGTTCCTGGCTTCTTCTTTACTGATATTCTTAGCCGGGATTATTGCGGCAATGGATTCGGGAACCTTTAGTCTCATCGGTGGAAACCTTCCAAACGATAACACCAGCAAACCTAATAACGACCGGCCTTTTGAAGTTGGCCTCCAATTACTTTGGGTACATTTTTCAATGGCGATGGTCCCGCCTATATCAGCTTGTAAAATATGAGAATAAACCTCAGCATAAGACCAGCCACCACCAGGAGGCATCTCCGTAAAAAGATCATCTGGAATAATATCCAGACGGCTTCGGTAGATATCCAGTACTTCTTCTATCTTTTTACGGGTTTCGCCGATGTTCATGCTACTAACTTACAGCAATAAAGTTAGTTCTTTTAAATGATTGATCTGCACCGGCACATCTTCAGGTTTATCTAGTCCGGCGGGATTAAAATAAATAGCATCCATACCAAAGCTTAATGCGCCATATACGTCGGCCTCCAAACTATCGCCTATCATCAGGCTTTCGTCTTTGGTAGTTTGGGCCAGGTTGATAGCGTGTTCAAAAATTGCCCTATCCGGTTTATTCGCCCCAACAATCTCTGATATGATGACATGCTGAAAATAGTCCCCCAAATTGGTATTGCTGATCTTAATCCCCTGCGATTCGCTAAACCCATTCGAGATCAGGTGCAGTTTGTATTTTGCCTGCAGGTATTGCAACGTTTCATGTGCGTCAGGAAAAAGGTTGGTTTTGGTTGGGCATAGCTTTACATAATCATCCTCAAAACCTATTGGGATTACATTCGGGTGCATACCCAGATCCAAAAATGTTTTTTTGAAACGAGCCTCGCGTAGTTGATCCTTGGTGATCTTGCCTGTATGATATTCGGCCCAAAGCTGGTGATTATTGCGGGTATAGGTTTCGATGAACAGATCAGCAGAATGCAGTCCCAGTTCCTTTAATCCGTAAATACCATATAACTCATGCAGGGTTTCTTCGGCATTCTTATCAAAATCCCAGATGGTGTGATCGAGGTCGAAGAATATGTGGCGGTATTTTATTTCGGATTTCGAATTTGGAATTTCGGATTTGCTATTCATCAAGACAAAGCTACTGTCATCAATTCGAAATTGAAAATCCGAAATTCGAAATCAAATTTTCTCCCCAAACGACAAATCCCCCGCATCGCCAAGCCCCGGAACAATATAGGCCTTTGAAGTCATCTCCTCATCAATGGCACCGAGCCATAAACTGGCTTTGGGAAGATTGGCCCGTATATGCTCCACGCCTTCGGTGCTGGCTATTACGGCGGCTATATGCAGTTCCTTAATATCGTATTGGGCGATCAGTTCCTTGCATACCATTACGATGCTTTGCCCCGTGGCGACCATGGTGTCGCAGATGATCACCGTTTTACCCTCCAGGTCAGGCGCCGAGATATGATCGATATTGATAACAAATGCGCCTGTCTTCTTCACCTTCCGGTAAGCAGTTATAAATGCCGACGGCGATTTATCAAAGAAATTCATAAACCCCTGGTGAAAGGGTAAACCTGCCCTGAGAATCGTCCCTAAAACCGGGTAACTTTCAGGCACTTCAACGGTCGCTATACCCAATGGCGTTTGCACCTCAACCGGAATATATTTCAGTGTTCTGCTAATCTCATAGGCCAGTATTTCACCCATACGTTCCTGGTTTTTCCGGAAACGCAGGCGATCCTGTTGGGTAGTGGCATCCCGCATTTCGGCTAAGAACTGATTGCCTATGGTGTTGGTCTTGTTGAGTACAAAGAGCATGAGTTGGTGATTAGAGATTGGTGATCAAAGATTAGTTGAGTCGGTAATTATAGCTAAATGCTTGCTTAAATTTATTAATCTTTATCTGCTTCTACTACTACAATAAATAAATGCATCTCATGTTTTAATTCATTTAAATTTTAATCGTTTTATAATTCGCCGCGATTCTAAAATCCTGCTGACATAAGGCTGTCATAGGTGCATAATAGTTTTGAGCAAACATTCAGAACTATGAAAACACTTAAAAGATTTTTAACTGACGATCTGCTTGCTGTGAGGCTGCCTATGTTTTACACGCAAACCATACACACTATTATTCGTATTTTTGTAATAATCTATGGATTTTAAATTAACCTCTCTATACCAGCCCACCGGAGATCAGCCCGAAGCCATCAGGCAACTGGTTGAAGGCGTACAAAATGGCGATTCTTTTCAAACCCTGCTCGGTGTTACCGGGTCGGGCAAAACGTTTACCGTTGCCAATGTTATTGAGCAAACACAAAGACCGACGCTTATCCTGAGCCACAATAAAACACTTGCTGCTCAGCTTTATGGGGAGTTCAAGCAGTTCTTCCCCGAAAATGCGGTGAACTACTTTGTGTCCTACTACGATTATTACCAGCCGGAAGCATTTATTCCGACAACAAATACCTATATAGAAAAAGACCTGCAGATAAATGACGAGATCGAAAAGCTGCGCCTGCGTACCACATCCGCTTTAATGTCGGGCCGCAGGGATGTGATCGTCGTGTCATCTATCTCCTGCATATATGGTATGGGAAACCCGGATGACTTTAAGGAGTCGGTTTTCAAATTCGCGGTAGGCACTCGTATCAGCCGTAATGCATTTTTGCACCGTTTGGTGGAGATATTATATGCCCGTACCACGGCTGACTTCAAACGAGGAACCTTCCGTGTAAAGGGTGATGTGGTAGATATTTACCCGGCCTACCTGGATTATGCTTACCGAGTATCCTTTTTTGGCGATGATATCGAAGAGCTAAGCTCTTTCGATCCATCAACCGGGAAAACTATGGAGAAAATGACGCACATGGTCCTTTTCCCGGCCAATTTGTATGTGGCGCCGCGCGAACGTTTCACGCAGTCCATCTGGGCCATACAGGAAGAACTGGAAATGCGCAAACAGCAATTTATAGATGAAAAACGTTTCCTTGAGGCAAAACGACTGGAAGAAAGGGTGAACTACGACCTGGAAATGATCCGCGAATTGGGGTATTGCTCGGGTATTGAGAATTATTCACGCTTCTTTGATGGCCGCAAGCCCGGTGCAAGGCCATTCTGTCTGCTGGATTACTTCCCGGATGATTACCTGATGGTGATCGACGAGAGCCACGTAACTGTGCCGCAGATAAGGGCCATGTATGGCGGCGACCGTTCCCGTAAAATGTCCCTGGTTGACTATGGTTTCCGTCTTCCCGCGGCTTTGGATAACCGTCCGCTCAACTTCCAGGAATTTGAAGGATTAGCGCCTCAAACTATTTATGTAAGCGCGACTCCGGGTGATTTCGAACTCGAAAAATCGGATGGTATTGTGGTTGAGCAGGTGATTCGCCCTACCGGCTTGCTTGATCCGGTGATTGATGTGCGCCCCGTTATCAACCAGGTGGATGATTTACTGGAAGAAGTAGATAAGACCGTAAAAATGGGCGACCGTGTTTTGGTAACTACCCTTACCAAGCGCATGTCCGAAGAATTAGCCAAATACATGGACCGCCTCGGTATCAAATGCCGTTATATCCACAGCGAGGTAAAGACCTTACAACGTGTAGAAATATTAAGGGGCCTGCGGCTGGGTGAATTTGATGTGCTGATCGGTATCAACCTGCTGCGTGAGGGATTGGACTTACCAGAAGTATCCCTAGTAGCAATTTTGGATGCCGATAAGGAAGGTTTTCTTCGCTCAGAGCGTTCATTGATACAAACCATCGGCCGTGCTGCACGTAACGATCGCGGAAGGGTAATTATGTATGCGGATAAGATTACGGATTCCATGCAGATCACGATGGATGAAACTAATCGCCGCCGCGAAAAGCAGATCAACTACAATACCGAGCATGGTATTACACCGAAAACGGTTGGGAAATCAAGGGAAGCCATCATCGAGCAAACATCGGTAGTAGATTTTGTGGGTGGCGTTCAAAAGGCTTATGTCGAAGCTGACAGCGTTTAATTAGCTGCCGATCCAATAATTCAGTACATGACCAAGCCAGATCTGAAAAAGGCGATTAAGAATACCAAAAAAGAAATGGTTGCTGCGGCAAAAGATATGGACTTCCTGCTTGCCGCCAAACTCCGCGACGAAATGTTTGCATTGGAAAAGATGATGGAGGAACGTTTCTAATGTGCAGATGCGGGAATGTGCAGATGTGCAAATGATTTGAAAATCATTGCCCTTTATTTATTTTTACGAAAATAAAGTAATGCTTAAGAGCATTTCATTTGCACCTAAAAATCACAACTATGAATAATGAATTTGAAGATGTAATGTCTAAACGAACAGATTCTGAATTATTACAAGTAATAAATAGTTCACCCGGTGATTACCAACCATTAGCACTTGAAGCAGCGAAGATTGAATTTAAGAAAAGGAATCTTTCTAATGAACAAATAAAATTAGCTAAAGATGAAATCAAACAAAAACAAGATTTGGAATATGCAAAAAATAATGAACCGTTAAGTACCATCGACAAAATATTTGCGTTTATTTTCCCTTTACGAATAATTTCGACAATATTATGGAAGGGTTATTTAGCTGATGGACAAGAACGAAAATATAAAGAACGGATTAGATGGCAACTTTACGGACTTGGCTTTTACACCCTCTATTTTTTATTCCTTTTTTTGAAATACGTTATTCTTAATAAATAGAACTTCAAACTGAGACACTACCAAAAATTAAGATAAATCATTTGCACATTTTTAATCCGTACATTGATACATCTGAATATCTCCACATTCACAGAATTGTAAAATCCATTCGCACATTTGCACATCCCATCAGACCGTTGTAACAAATAATTTTCAGGAACGTCATAAAAAACACATCAGCTATATGTCATAAGTGTGATGTTGCATCATACTAAAACATTTTAATCGTTAATAACTTATATTTGTAGTTTCAAAATTCTAATTCGATGTATTTCATTCGCTTCCTGCTCATATCGATACTTGTATTATATATCATACGCAGCCTTGTTCGTATCCTGCTACCTATGCTTTTTCAGGGCCTGGTAAATAAGGCACAGCAACAAGGTCAGCAGCAACAACAATATCGTCGTCAGCAAAATCAGCCTGACGGAAAAGTGAAAGTGGATTATATTCCGCAGAACAAACAACAGGTACCCGATTCAGAAGGCGACTTTGTAGATTATGAAGAATTAAAATGAGGGACCCTAATGAGTTGCCCACCGTATTTAAGCGCAGGCATTTTGGTACGCCCGCATCGTTCACTATTATAACCACCAATTATATAATAGTAGCAGGTGGCTTAGCTATTTTTACATCCCATCACCATATTCATTGGTTTTTTTGGGTGATTTTGGGTTTGTTGGCCGTATATAATGCTTATAGTCTTTATAAAAATTGGGAAGATTACGACAAGGTTTCCCTCACTGCTTATATTATTGGCGCTGCTGGACTTCCATTGTTGTTCCTGATGTTTTAATATAACAATTTGAATTAGCAGGTGCTAAACAGCACCTTAGCGTGAGCCTTCTTCCTAACTTCCCGACTAATTAATAATAATTCCTTTTCTCAGTCAAATTTCTATTTTTGGGGATTGTATTATCACATTCAAAAAACTTAAATGAATAACTGGTTCAAGAAAAATGGCGTCCATTTTGTCATCACAGCAATATTTTTAGCAGCTTGCTTCTTCTTCTTTACGCCGGCTTTCCAGGGAAAAACCCTCGGGCAGGGCGACGTGATGCGGGCCCAATCCACTCAAAAAGAGATTAACGATTATAAAAAACGAGATACTACCATTCTTTGGACCAACCAGGTTTTAGGTGGTATGCCGGCATACCAGATATGGGCGCCATGGCCAAATAACATTGCCAACCAGATCATAAATGTGCTCGATCATGTGTTCCCTTCGCCAATTTATATCGTGCTGTTGCTTCTTTTTGGCGGATACTTCTTGTTCTCGGTACTAAAGCTCAATCCCTGGCTTGCAGCAGCAGGGGCGCTGGCGTTTACGTTTTCGTCCTATAACATTATTTATATAGCGGCGGGGCACGTCAACCAGGAGCTTGCGATTGCCTTGTTTGCTCCGATAGTGGCCTCTATTATACTCGTGATGAACGGCCGCTTTACCTTGGGTTCGTCTCTGTTGGCACTTTTCCTGGCATTAGAGATCAAGGCCAATCACATACAAATGACCTATTATTTGCTGATCGCCCTGCTGATCCTGCTTATAATAGAGTTAATCAACGCGATTAGAAATAAGACTTTGCCATTCTTTGGAAAAGCTTTAGGTTATATAGCTTGCGCTACTTTACTAGCGGTTGCTGTTAATGCATCCACTCTATGGACTACGGCCGAATATGCCGGCGACTCCATTCGTGGTAAGTCCAATCTCACCAAAAACACGACCGAAGCCAAATCTGGTGTACCACGTGACTACGCCTATGAGTTCAGTGAGGGAGTAGGCGAGACCTTGACATTTTTAATACCGAACGCGTACGGTGGTGCGACCAATGGGCAGGCAAGCGATGATTCGCGCGTTGCAAAAATATTGGTCGAAAAAGGCGCAGACGCTTCCCAGGCACAAAATATTGCACAAAGTTTGCCGCTTTATTGGGGCGGGAAACGGTTTACCGAAGGTCCATGGTATTTTGGGGCCATAGTAGTATTCCTGTTTATTTTCGGGTTATTCGTTATAAAAAACCGTATTAAATGGTGGTTGCTGGCAACAGTGATCTTAACCATGCTGCTCTCGTTTGGCGGCAACTTCCCATTTGTTTCCGATCTGTTCTTCAATTATTTCCCGCTATACAATAAGTTCAGGGCGGTTGAGTCTATACTCTCGGTTGCTTCATTGTGCTTCCCGATCATGGCGTTCCTTGCGATCAAGGAGGCTATCGAAAACCCTGATAAAAAAGCGCTTTTTTCAAAAGCAAAAATTGCCCTGTATATCACCGGCGGCCTTACCCTGATCATCGCCATTGTACCTGATCTGCTGCTTTCTTTCAAATCAAACAATCACCAGCAACTGATCGACGGCCTTACTCAAATGACCCGCGGCGACAGCGCTCTAGGCAATGCCATGGCAAACGCCCTGGTACAAGACCGCATATCTGCTGCCCGTGCAGATGCAGTAAGAACTTTGATATTCCTGGCTATTGGCTTTGGTATCCTTTGGGCATATTTCAAGGCAAAAATCAACGTACAGGTATTATCAATCTTATTACTTGCGGTGATATTGGTTGACCTTTGGACTGTAGACAAACGCTACTTAAAAGACGAATACTATACCGAAAGGCAAGAAAACCCTACTCCGCAGCCACGCGAGGTGGATACCTTTATTGCAAAAGACACCGACCCCGATTTTAAAGTGCTGGACCTGTCCGCAAACATAATGGAAGATACCGCTACCCCATTCTTTAATAAATCTATTGGCGGTTATTCTGCTGCGAGAATGAAACGATACAATGAGCTGATCGAGTCGCAATTCTCAAAAAGCATTAATCACAGCGTACTGGATATGCTGAACACCAAGTTCATCATAGCTGCTGATCCGAAAACGAACAACCTGAGCATGACCCGCAACGAAACTGCCTGCGGACATGCATGGTTTGTAAAAAGCATCAAATATGTTAAGGACGCCGATCAGGAAATGCAAACCATCAGCGCGTTCTCGCCAAAGGACGAAGCTATTGTCGATCAGCGCTTCAAAAGTATAATTAACGAGAAAGCTGTAGGTTTTGATCCCAATGCGACCATCAAATTGGTGAAATACGCACCTGATGATATGGTTTACCAAAGCGGGGCAACTATTCCTTCTGTTGCCGTATTCTCTGAGATCTATTATGATAAAGGCTGGAAAATGTATATCGATGGTAAAGAATCACCATATTTCCGTGCCAACTATGTGCTGCGTGCTGCGCAAATCCCGGTAGGCAATCATAAGATTGAATTTATATTCCATCCGGCATCTTACTACACTGGCGAGAAAATATCACTGGCGGGCTCCATCTTATTGATACTGGCATTAGGCGGAGCAATCTACACCGGCATCAAAAGAAAACCGGAAGACCAGAAAAAAGCTGCATAAGTTTTTCGTCGAAAATATGCGATAGCGATGGGCGAAAGCTCATCGCTATTTTTTTGACCGTTGATTTTTTTGATGGAATGATTACGTTGATTAGCAATCAGCGCAATCCCTTAATCATTCTCAATCAACTGTCAGTCGTTCGTCTTTTTATGCTTTAACCAATAACTTCCCAGGTTAAAAGCAATCACCAAGTGATAGAATATAGTTAATAACGGACCGTAGTAATGGGACATGATTGCAAAACGTTCTATCAGGCTTTCCCGGTGCCGCTTTTTTGACATTCCCCCTACTAAGTATTTAGCCACATAGCCATCTACCTTGACAATCGTTTTGGCTTTCTTGGCTGCGCGGATGATCCAATCAATATCGGCACTTAAATGATAGCGCATGCTGTATCGCTCTGTTAGTGACCGTTTGATATATATCGCCTGGTGACTTACGCTCATGCCATATTTAAAGCTTCGCCAGGTAAATTTCTCAGGTGCTTTATGACGACGCTGGCCCAGGCTCTCACCTTCGTCATTGATCATTTCCGTTTCGCCATAGTAAATATCGGCGTCTTCTGTTGTAGCGAAAACTTTGGCGACAGTATCCATCGCATATATCTCGTCACCTGAATTCATGAACAGCACGTAATCGCCGGTGGCTATGTTCAAGCCCTTGTTCATGGCATCGTAAATACCGTTATCCTTTTCGCTGACCAGCTTAATACGGTCGCGATATTTACGGATGATATCTAATGTACCGTCATTGGAAAGACCATCGATAACGATATATTCGATGTTAGCATAAGTTTGGTTCAAAACCGAAAGCATTGTCCGCTCAATATCCCTGACATTATTAAACACAACAGTAATAACACTTAACTTCGGTTGAAACATAGGCTGTTAATTGGTCGCTTTCATTAATTGTTTATATAGATCAATATGCTTTTGCGCGATGATCTGCTCCGAAAACTTATTCATCACCGTCTGCCTTGCGTCTTGATTCAATTGGTTCCTGTCGGGATGATTGATCACCCATTCCATCCCATCAGCAAAACTTTCGGACGAGCGGTAAGTAGCCAAATAACCATTCTTTTCGTGCCTCACCATATCCGGGATGCCACCTGTTGTAAAGGCGATCACGGGTGTACCGCAGGATAAACTTTCCATCACCGTATAGGGCAGATTATCTTCCAACGATGGTATCAAAAACGCATCCCCTGCCGCATAACAGAGCGCCAAATGCTCGTCGTTGTTGATCTTACCCAAGAATGTTGTTTTAAAAGGAAAATCAGGTAGATTTTTATCGTCCCGGTTTCCAAAAACTACCAGCTCAACCTGGTCGGCTTTTTCACCTAATCGTCCTTTTAATAGTTCAAGACTTTCCATCAGGTAGCTTGTCCCTTTATGCAGATCCTTGCGCGAGGGCATAAATCCGCTCAGCAAAATAAATTTACCTTCAGGCAGACCGGCTTTTCTTTTGGCCTCTGTTTTATCCAGTGGCTTAAATATGTCGGTCTCCAGCGTATTTGGTATCTGGCTGATCGATCTGTCCTTCAGCAGGCTACTTCTGAGTACAGAAGCTTTCATCCAGCTGCTGGGCGCGATGATATTGAACCCTAACTTCTGATAGGCTTTATTCTTCTGCTTCCATATCAGATGAGAATAATCATCGGGTGATGCGTTCTTCAGTAAAGGACAATTGCCACATTCGCGTTCAAAATGATCGCAGCTATACCGCACATGGCAACCACCGGTGAAGGCATTGCTGTCGTGAAAAGTCCATACCACCGGCTTATTTAGCTTTGCAAGCTCTGCTATATGTTTTGGGTTCAAAAATCCATGATTTACCCAATGCAGATGGATGATATCCGCATTCTTCACGTCCGGATGATGGATCACAGATCGCCCAAACCAGGTAAATGAGAACGGCGTTTTGAGTGCCTTTAGATAACGCTTGGCCCATGCCCTCTCAAGCAGGATCGTAGCTGCCGCCCGGGCCTTTTGTATCAAATTTGTGTTAAAGTCACCTATCTGCGGATTTTTTCCGAATTTATAGTGTACAATAACTTTAGAATCAATATTTTGGCTTAATAGTGCACGGTTAAGCCGCATGCAAGCACGGCCTGCGCCCCCATTACCATCGTAGGTATTTAAATGCACTACTTTTAGCATGCTTCAAAAATACATTTATTCGGTTCAAATAAATTTCGACCTATGAAAAAACTATACCTGATCCTTTTATCCGCATTACTGGTTCAAAATCTTACAAAAGCACAAAACAAAGAGGTGTATTTCGCCTCTTACCCTACATTGACGCCTGATGGTAAAACTGCTGTCTTCAGCTATGAAGGCGACCTCTGGAAAACCGACCTGAATAGTTCGGCTGCTGTGCGCTTAACCGCCATGCCCGGTGAAGAAACCCATGCACGCGTATCACCCGACGGCAAATGGTTGGCTTTTTCTTCCAACCAATTTGG
>JACXTT010010099.1_pt1 | contig 12795 bp, 10 predicted proteins | sample 9270951 | NCBI WGS metagenome assembly JACXTT01 (sample SAMN15532306, study PRJNA645909) | rock metagenome | isolation source: weathered quartz diorite | place: Puerto Rico | collected 2017-06-21 | reverse complement strand
CCGGATTGGCGGGCACGCTGACTGCGTTCGGCGGCGTCTCGCCGTCGGCGCTACGCGACGGCGGCGAGGCCACCCTGTATCTCTTCCTGCCCGCGGGCGCCGATGCGCTCGTGATGGGCGCGTTCGCGCAGGATATCCAAAGGGTGATGAGAAAGGCGGCGGGCTCCGGCGCGCAGTTCCGCACCGCGGTCGTACGATCGGGAAGCAAGCTGCTGGTGATCCAGCCCGAGGACGTCGGCCACGGCCGGTCGATCGTGGTGGTCGCGGGCGGTGACGTGACCCGACCGGGCCTGGCCTATCGCCAGGTCGAGCGCGCCGCGGCGGCGCTGGTCCAGGCCTGAGGAACCCATGTCGATCATCAACTACGCCCAGAAAGAGATCAGCTTCAAGGTCGTGTACTACGGTACCGGTGTCGCCGGCAAGACCGCCAACCTCCAGTACATCTACCGCGGCCTGCCGGACGTGAACCGGGGCAACATGGTCTCGCTCGCGACGGGCGACGATCGGACGCTGTTCTTCGACTTCCTGCCCGTCTCGGCGGTCACCGTGCGGAACTTCGTGGCGAAGTTCCAACTCTACACGGTGCCCGGCCAAGTCTACTACAACATGACCCGCAAGCTGGTCCTCCGCGGCGTCGACGGCATCGTGTTCGTGGCCGACTCCCAGTGGGACCGGCTCCGCGAGAACGTCGAGAGCTTCCGGAACCTCGAGGAAAACTTGAAGGAGTATGGGTACAATCTGGAAGATATTCCGTACGTGATCCAGTACAACAAGCGGGACCTGCCCAACGTCGCCCCGGTTGAGTACCTGGAGTACATGCTCAACCGGAGGAGTCGACGGGTTCCGTATTTCGAGTCGGTCGCGGTCGAGGGGAAGGGCGTATTCGACACGCTCAACACGGTTTCTCGCATGGTTCTCGTCGCCGGGTTCGGACAAGAACAGGGGGCGCTCAATGAGTCAACATGACAATCTAGCTATTCACGAGGAGGACGCGCAGCGTATCAACGGCGTGCTCCTGCACTTCCTGGGCGAATCGGGGGCGATGGAAGCGCTCCTGATCGACCGGAGCGGGCAGCTCCTGGCTCGCGGGGGCGCATCGCGCTCGCTCGACACGGTGTCGTTGTCCGCGCTCGCGGCGGGTGCGTTCAGCTCGACCGCAGCGATGGCCCGCCTCCTCGGGGAGACCGAGTTCACGATGCTGTTCCACCAGGGGGTGAAGGAGAGCATCCACGTGGCCGCGGTCGACGAGCACGCGATCCTGCTCGCGATCTTCGACAGCCGAACCACCGTCGGCATGGTCCGTCTCTTCGCCAAGGAAGCGGGCACCGCCATCGGCGCGATCCTGGCCGAGACGCGCACGCGGCCCCAGCGGACGGGCGCGCTGTCGACGCCGTTGCGCAAGGACGAGGTGCAGTCTTCCCTTCGGGAGCGTTCGGTCTGAGCTGACCGAGACCGACCATGGCCCAGTCCGACAACAGGACCGCGCTGTCCCCGGACGAGAAGCGCTCGCTGTCCGAGTCGGCCCGCCTTTGCGAGATGATCGTGGAGGCCAATCCCTCGGACACCGGCGCTCTCGAGACCCTGAAGGAGATCTACGGCAAGCTCGGCGACCGGGAGAATCTGGCGCGGGTCGTCGCGCGCCTGGCCGGCACGGTGGGCGGTCGACCCTCCGCCAGCGTGATGCCGTCGTCCGAGCCAGCGCCGCCGCCGGTGGCCGTAGCGCCGCCGCCCGCGGCGTCGGTCCGCGAGCCCGATCCGACGGTGGTCCCGATCGAGAGCGCGGGCAAGCGAGGCGGGAGCTCGGTCAACGAGCGCCGGCAGGGGAGCCTTTCGCGGCTCGGCGACCGCCTGGTGGCCGAGAAGCTCATCAGCACCGATCAGCTCCAGCGGGCGCTGGCCGAGCAGAAGGGCAGCGCGGACAAGCTCGGCACGATCCTGGTCCGTCTCGGCTTCATTACCGAGGACAGCCTGGTCTCGTTCCTGTCCAAGCAGTACGCGATCCCCGCGATAACGGTCGCGCAGGTGGATCCCGACCCGGACGTACTCAAGCTCGTGCCGGAGCAGATCGCCAAAAAGCACGGGGTGCTGCCGATCAAGCGGATGGGCAACACGCTGACGCTCGCGATGGCCGATCCCACCAACGTGTTCGCGCTCGACGACGTCGGCTTCATGACCGGGCTGCAGATTCAGCCGGTCGTCGCCTCCGAGGCGGCCATTCGCAAGGCCTTCGAGCGCCTGTACGAGTCGAGCGGCAGCGTCACCGACATGATGTCGGAACTGGAAGAGGCCGACACCGACGTCGAGGTCGTGGAGGGTGGCGAGGAAGTCTTCTCCAAGGCCGACATCTTCGACCTCAAGGAGTCGGCCGACGAAGCGCCGGTCGTCCGCCTCATCAACATGATCCTGACCGACGCCATCCGTCGAGGCGCGTCCGACATCCACCTCGAGCCGTACGAGAAGGTGTTCCGCGTCCGGTTCCGCATCGACGGCGTCCTGCACGAGATCATGACGCCGCCCAAGAGGCTCGAAGCCGCGCTCACCTCCCGGGTCAAGATCATGGCGACCCTCGACATCGCGGAACGCCGACTGCCCCAGGACGGACGCATCAAGCTGCGCTACCACCAGCGCGAGATCGACTTCCGCGTCTCGACCCTGCCGACCATCTTCGGCGAGAAGACGGTCATGCGCATCCTCGACAAGGAATCGCTCCAGCTCGACATGAGCGCGCTCGGCTTCGATCCGTGGAGCCTCGAGCAGTTCACCAAGGCGATCCACAGCCCCTACGGGATGATCCTGATCACCGGGCCGACCGGCTCCGGCAAGACCACCACTCTGTACTCGGCGATCCACACCATCAACTCGCCGGACATCAACATCATGACCGCCGAGGACCCGGTCGAGTACAACCTGAAGGGCGTCAACCAGGTGCAGATCAACGACGAGATCGGGCGCACCTTCGCGGCCTGTCTCCGCAGCTTCCTGCGGCAGGATCCCGACGTGATCCTGGTCGGCGAGACCCGAGACCTCGAGACCGCCCAGATCGGCATCCGGGCCGCGCTCACCGGTCACCTCGTGCTGTCCACGCTGCATACCAACGACTGCCCGTCCACGCCCGCTCGACTTCTCGACATGGGCATCCCGCCCTTCCTCGTCTCCTCGTCGCTCCAGCTCATCCTGGCCCAGCGGCTCGGCCGGCGCGTCTGCAAGGACTGCAAGGAGCCGTACGAGGCGAGCGAGGAGAGCCTGGTGCCGTACGGTCACGTGCCCCAGGGGCTCGGCACCGTGAACTTCTACAAGGGCAAGGGCTGCCAGACGTGCAACTTCACGGGCATGAAGGGCCGGGTGGCCATCTACGAGGTCATGCCGGTCTCCACCGAGCTTCGCGACATGATCCTGCGTAACGCCACGACCAACGAGATCCGTGACGCGGCGTGCTCGCAGGGCATGAGAACCCTGCGGCAGAACGCGCTGCAGAAGGTGGTCGAGGGCGTGACGACAGTCGAGGAAGTGCTGCGGGTGACGCTCGGCTAGTACCGGATCAGGCGGCTCCGGCCGTCCGCCACGTTCCGCGAAGCTGATCTACCGCGCGGCCCAGCGCCACGCGCACCGTCTCGGCATTCACGTTGCGGTCCGCCACCAGGGTCAGGTATCCCACCGGGCTTCCCCCCACGAAGACGGTCCCGTCGTCGGCGGCGAACAGGGCGGTGCGGAAGGCGCCCCGCTCGAGGCGGGACGCGCCGAGCTCCAGCTCGCGGCCCAGAGTGGCCGCGAGGGCGGCGAGCGCCTCGACCGGGAAGCGGGGTGGCAGCTCGGACGTGATCACGAGCCCGTCGGGCGTGACGATGAGCCCGCCGCGCACGCCGTCGAGCCGGATCAGTTCGAAGAGGGTCTCGCGGAAGGCCTGGGCACGAGAGGGCCGGGGCACGCCGGACTCACGAGGATCGGACGGGGTCGGCTGATCGGCCATCGGCTCAGGCCTTGATGTTCAGATCGGTCCACAGCCGGCCCACCTGGACCAGCCCGGCCGCCACGTCGACGTCGTGCCCGAGTGCCATGCCCAGGATCGTGCCTCCGTCGCTCCGCAGGAACGTCATCTCGGCTGCGCCCTCGACGACGCCCCGCCGCAGGGCGCCCAGGCCCGCGCGGGCGAGCGTGGCCGAGGCGATGCGATAGACCTGGGTCATGTGCAGGGCAAGCTGGCGCTGTCGCTCCTCGGTCCCCTGCGCGAACACGAGGCTTCCGTCGGTGTGCGTCAGCACGAGATCGCGCGCGCCCTGCGGCAGCCGCAGCCGCTCGGTCGAGATCGTGCCCACCGAGGCGGGCGCGATGGTAGCCGGCGCCGACCACGTGGCCACCATCTCCTGCAGGGCCTTCGCTTCCGGGAAATCCGGGAAGTACTGGATCGCGCGATCCAGGAACGGCCGGCACCCCTCGATATCGCCCTCCTCGAGCGCGATGCGGGCGAGCCCGAAGAGCGCACGCGGGTGGTAGGGATCGAGTGCGAGCACTCGGCGGAACGAGGTCTTGGCGGCCGGCATCTCCCGGAAGACGACGTGCAGGTAGGCGTCCAGCAAGTGACCGACCGCGATGTTGGGAGCCGTCCGGAGGCCCTCGGCGATCATGTCCGCCGCTTCCTCGTATCGGCCCTCATGCCGGTACTGGTCGGCGAGCCGGAACAGCGAGGCCGCGGAGCGAGGCCGGACGAGGCCGGTGAGACCGCTCCAGGTGCGCTCGAGGAGCGCGGCTAAACCCACCCGCCGACCTCCCTCGTCCAGGGGTTGCCCAGCCTGGAGATCATCGTCACTACCCATCATAGCATGCAGCCCCGGGCGGGACCCCAAACTGGGGAGCAGAAAGACGGATTTCCCCCTCGGAGGCCCGACGGGCGCCGGCCCTATTGGCATGGTGTCGCGAATTCGGAGCGTGAGACTCTGACTGTACATGGTCGAGATCCTCGCACCGTCCCCTCGCGCGGCCGTCGGGCGCCGAGGCATGGCCGCACTCCTCGTGGCCCTCGTCTCCGGAGCCGTCTACTCCGCGACGCTCGGATACGATCTTGTCTGGGACGACACGCTACTCATCCAGGAGAGTTGGCGGCTTCACCACTGGGGACAGCTCCCGTCGCTGCTCGTCTCCCAGTTCTGGGCTGAGGTCGGCCAGGCGAGCCAGTACTACCGACCGCTGGTCACCCTGAGCTTCTTCTTTGACCTGCAGATCTGGGGACTGCGTCCGCTCGGCTTCCATCTCACCAACGTGCTCGCGCACGTGGCCGTGACCCTCGCGGTGCTCGCGGTTGCCCGGCGACTGATGGCGGATGCCGTGGCCGCGACGATCAGCGCGCTCATCTTCGCGGTGCACCCCCTGCACGCGGAGTCGGTCAGTTTCGTTTCCGGCCGGACGGACATCCTCGCCACCGCCTTCTTCCTGCTCGCATTGCTCGCCTACGACCGCGGCCGGGGTGAAGGGCGATGGGGCTGGATCTCGTGGTCGCTGGTGGCCTATCTTCTGGCGTTGCTCGCCAAGGAGGTTGCGCTCGCTCTCCCGGCGGTGCTCGTCGTCTGGGATTGGCTGGCACGCCGGGACCTCCGGAGCTGGCGGGCCGCGTCGCGCGCGGCCGTCCACTACGCAGCCTATGCGGCGGTGACCTGCCTCTACCTCACCCTCCGCGGATTTGCGCTCGGTGGCGTCGTCGGTCCCGGTCAATCCGTCGATGCCTGGGCTCAGCCCTCCGCGAGAGCCCTGACGATCGTCGAGATCCTGGCCTCGTACGTCAGGGTCACGATCCTCCCGTATCCACCTCATCCCTTCTACGCGGTCGTGCCGGCCGGGTTCCCGCTTGATCTCGCGTGGTGGCTTGCCGCGGTCGGTCTCGTGTGTGCCCTCGGCGCGACGGCGTGGGCGGTTCGTGCGGTACCCACCCCGGGGCTCGGCGCGCTCTGGTTCTGGCTCACCCTCGTGCCGTCCGTCGCGGTCAACCTGTTGCCCCTGCCGACCGCGCTCATGGCGGAGCGCTTCCTCTACCTGCCCACGGTGGGGTTCTGCCTGATCGTTGGCTGGGTGGCGGCCCGTCTCCTGGGCCCGGTGGCCCTGGGCCGTGCGGCCCAGCTGCCCGCGGCCCCCGCAGTCAGCCTGGCGGTCGCCATGCTCGCCTATGCCGTCCTCACGCTCTGGCGCGATGAGGATTGGCGCGACGAGTACCGGCTCTATTCCCGGATGGTCGAGGTGGCTCCGAATGCTGCGCTCGCCCACATCAATCTGGCATTCGTTCAGTTGCCACGGGGCGAGGTCGCCGCGGCCAGCGACCATTTCCGGGAGGCCGTCCGTCTCGCGCCGGAGAGCGCTCGGGCGTACGCCGGCCTCGGCCTGACCGAGACTATCCTGGGCGACCGTGAGGCGGGTCTCCGCAATGGCCGGAAAGCCCGTGTGCTGGCGCCGGGAGATCCTGACGTGCTGGCTTCGCTCGGCGCGTTGTACCTCCACCGCGGCGAGCCCACGCTCGCCGTCCCCGAGCTGACGGAATCGCTCCGGCTCAAGCCGAAGCAGGTTCACGCGGCATTGAACCGGGCCCTTGCTCTCGCCTGGCTCGGCGATGATGCCGCCGCGGCGGCCCAGCTCGAGCAGGCGCTCGCGCTCGTCCGGCTGATGAGCCCGGACCTGCCGCTGGCGGACCGCATTACCGCCGAGGTCGTGGCGGCGCGGGACCCGGCGCGCGCGCGGGTGGCCTGGGAGCGCTACACCACGAAGCTCCAGATGACGGGGCAGCTCAGCCCCGCGCTCGCCGCCGAGCTGGCCGGCGTCGAGCGCCGTCTCGGAACCGCCCCCGGACCCCGCTGATGCGCCTGACGGACGCGCCTCGGCCGAGTCTCTAGTCGGCGCCCGCCCCCGAGCTCTCCAGCACGTAGCCTTGCTGGAGATCGCGCTCGCGCGCGGCCGGATCGCGCTCCTCGGGGGGGCCGTAGCCACCGCCGCCCGGGAGCAGCACCTCGACCAGGTCGCCCGGGCGGAGGATCTGCTCGGCCTTCGGATTGGCGGGCGCGCGCCCGTTGATCAGCACCTGGCCCGGAAGGCCAGGCCGGCCGCCGAAGAAGCCCTGGGCCGGGATGCGGGTGCGATCGCAGAGCACCGAGCAGGTGGCCGGCTCCTCGGAGCGCACCCGGAACGCGATGACCTGGCCGAGCCCGCCACGGTAGCGCCCGTCGCCGCCCGATCCGTCACGGAGCGCCTTCCGCTCGATGAGTAGCGGCGCGAGCGATTCCACGACCTCCACCGGGGTGCCGAGCACGCCCGAGGGAAACGCGGTGGCCGAGAGCCCGTCCTGCGCCGGTCGGGCGCCGGTGCCGCCCGAGCTGAAGAAGGTGTAGACCCACGGCGTGCGATCGCGGTTCTTGCCGGTGAGCTGGAGGCCCCAGATGTTGGCCGAGCCCTCCGCCATCACCCGGTCGGGAAGGGCCTCCTTGAGGGCGCCCGCCACCACGTGGGGCAGGAAGTGCCCGACGATGTGGCGGGCGGCCACTGGCGCGGGATGACGCACGTTCAGGATCGAGTTCTCGGGCGCCGTGATGCGGAGCACGCGGAAGGCGCCCTCGTTGTTGGGCACGTCCGGGCTCACGATGACCTTGACCCCGTAGGTCGTGTACGCCTCGGTGTAGTTCATCACCACGTTGATGCCGCGCCGGCTGGCCGGCGAGGAGCCGGCGAAGTCCACCCAGAGATTCTCTCCGCTCACCTCGCAGCGCACCGCGATCGTGATCGGCTCGTCGAAGCCGTCCGAAGTGAGCGTGTACCGGTACTGCCCCGGGCGGAGCGCGCCGATGGCCTGGCGCATGGCTCGCTCGGTGCGCGTTATGATCTCGTCGGCCAGCAGCTCCAGGCGCTCGAGGCCGAACTCTTCCATGAACTCGAGGAGCCGCTCACCGCCGACCGAGCCGCCGGCCACCTGGGCGTGGAAATCGCCCATGACCAGGTCGGGCACGCGCGTGTTGGCCCGGATCATCGCGGCGAGCGACTCGTTGAGCCGGCCCGCCTCGTAGAGCTTCATGATCGGGATGAAGAGCCCCTCCTCGTACACCTCGCGCGCCTCCGCGGAGAGCACGTGCCCTCCGATGTCGGCGCTGTGGCACGTGGAGGCGAAGAACGCCACGCAGTCCCGCCCGCGGAAGACCGGGTTGCACACCGTGACGTCGTTGAGGTGGCCTGAGGTCTTCCACGGATCGTTGGTGATCAGCACGTCGCCCGGGGAGAGGGTTTCGATGGGGCACGCGGCCAGCAGATGCTTCATGGCCAGCGCCATCGAGTTGATGTGCCCGGGGGTGCCGGTGACCGCCTGCGCGATCATGTACCCGCGCCGGTCGAAAACTCCCGCAGACAGATCGCCCGCCTCCCGCACGATCGACGTGAACGATGTGCGCATGAGCGCGGCGGCCTGCTCGTTGACCACCCCGATGAGCCGGCTCCAGCAGATGTCGAGCGTGATCGGATCCATCAGCGCGCCTCCCCCGCCGCCGCGACGAGGCTGCGGTGCGCGTCGACCGAGACGACCGCACCCGGGCCCACCACGGTGGTGGACTCGTGCTCCTCCACGATCGCGGGCCCGGCGAGCTGGGCTCCGGGGCCGAGCGCGTAGCGGTCGTAGACCGGGGTGTCCACGTAGCCGCCGGCCTCCGGAAAATAGGCGGCACGATGCTTCTTGGGCGTCGGGCTCGACGGAGCGCCGCGCTCCGGGCCACCGCTGATGGTCAGATCGGGAGCGGGTCCCGACACGACCGTGCGCCAGTTGAGGGCCTCGAGTAGCACGCCCTGCGGGGTGCGGCTGTAGAGCAGGCGATAGGCTGCCTCGAACGCCGCGGTGATGGCCGCCACGCTGGCCGCGCCGAGCGAGCCCGCGGGGATCGTCACGTCCACCTCGTGGCCCTGCCCGAGATAGCGCATCTCGGCGGTGCGCCGCACGGTCACGTCGGAGTCCGCCACCCCGGCTCCGCGGAGGATACGTCGGCCCTCCGACTCCATCTCCTCGAACAGGCGGTTGACCTGCGCCCAGTCGGCGTCGGCGAGACGCTGCGGGGCCGTGCGCACGAAGTCGAAGGCGAGCGGCGCGGCCAGCAAGCCGTAGGCGGAGAGAGCGCCCGCGCCGAAGGGGACCAGCACGCATGGGACGCGAAGGATGCGGCCCACGTTCCAGGCGTGGACCGGGCCCGCGCCGCCGAAGGCGAACAGCGGGTAGCCGCGCAGGTCCTTGCCGCGCTCGATGCCGTGGACCCGCGCGGCGGCAGCCATGTTTTCGTTCACGACCCGGTGGATGCCCCAGGCCGCCTCGGTCAGCCCAAGGCCCATCGGGCGAGCGACGCGCTCCTCGATCGCCCGGCGCGCCGCCTCGACGTCGAGCCGCATCCGCCCGCCCAGGAAGAAGTCGGCGTCCAGGTATCCCAGGAGCAGGTCGGCGTCGGTCACCGTCGGCTCGCGGCCCCCGAGCGCGTAGCACGCCGGGCCGGGATCTGCGCCCGCACTGTCGGGCCCGACCTTGAGCAGCCCCATGCGGTCGACGCGGGCGATGGAGCCGCCCCCGGCGCCGATCTCGATCAGCTCCACCACCGGCACCCGGATGGGGAGGCCGGAGCCCTTCTTGAACCGATCGGCCCGGGCGACCTCGAACTCGCGGGCGAGCAGCGGCTCGCCGCGGTCGATGACGCAGGCCTTGGCGGTGGTGCCGCCCATGTCGAACGAGAGCAGGCGGTCGAGGCCGACCTGGCGGGCCATCCGGGCCGCGGCCAGCGCGCCGGCGGCCGGGCCCGACTCCACGAGGCGGATCGGCACGCGCTTGGCCGTCTCCGGCGTGGCGATGCCCCCGGCCGACATCATCACGTACAGGCGGCCCGGGATGCCGAGGCCGTGGAGCTTCCGCTCGAGATCGTCCAGGTAGCGCGACATCAGCGGCATCACGTACACGTTCGCGGTGGTGGTCGAGGTGCGCTCGTACTCGCGAATTTCCGGCACCACGTCGGAGGAGCAGGAGACCGGCACGCCCGGCAGCAGCTCGCCGCACAGTCGAGCCAGCACGCGCTCGTGGACGGGATTGCGATAGGCGTGGAGCAGGCAGATCGCGACCGCCTCCACCCCGTGCCCGCCGAGCTCGGCGATGACGGCCCGCGCCCCGGCCTCGTCGAGCGAGCGCAGCACGGTCCCGTCGGCCATCACGCGCTCGGAGACCTCGAGGCGGAGCTGGCGCGGGACCAGCGGCACCGGCTGGTCGATGAAGAGGTCGTACATGTCGTACCGCCCCTCGCGCCCGATCTCCACCGCGTCGCGAAACCCGGCGGTGGTGAGCAGCCCCACGCGGGCGCCCTTGCGCTCGATCAGCGCGTTGGTGGCGAGCGTGGTGCCGTGGATGAGGGCCCGGACCGCGGCGGCGGCGGCGCCGGCTTCGTGGAGCAGGGTGACCACGCCCTCCTCGACCGCCTGGGATGGATCCTTCGGAGTCGTCAGGAGCTTGCCCACCCGGGCCGCGCCGGTGGATTCGTCCATCCACACCAGGTCGGTGAAGGTGCCGCCGATGTCGACCCCGATGCGCGCCGGATTGCCGTCGTGAGCCATGGGCTTATGCGCCGACCCTTTCTTGCTCGATCCGGTCCTTCTCGGAGGGATTCCAGAAGAGCACCCGCTTGCGGATCATCATGACCCCTCGATTCAGGATCAATCCCACTACCGACAAGATCAAGAGGATCGAGAATTGGCCGGACACGTCCACCACCGCGGTCGGAGTCTACACCGAAACGCCCGCGCCCTATTGAAACTCCTGCTCGACCTGGCGGGCGAGCGTCGGGTCGAGCCGGCTCAGGATCGCGAGCTGCGCGCGCGCCGCGGCGCGATCACCGAGCGCCGCGTACACGCGCGCCAGCCCCAGGTGGGCGACCGGGTCGGCCTCGTTCACGGTCAGCGCGCGCTCGAAGGGGGCCTTGGCCGGCTCGACCCGATGCGCGGCAAGCAGCGCCCGCCCGAGCGCGTTCAGCGCCGGGGCGGCGTCCGGCTTGACCCGCAGCGCCTCCTCGAGCTCGCGGATCGCCTCCTCGGTGCGGCCGTCCTCGATCAGGGCGATGCCCAGGTTGACGCGCACGCTGACGTCGCGCGGATTGTCGCTGAGGCGGTAGCGCAGCTCGGCCAGGCCCTCCTGCCGCCGTCCCATCTTCAGGAGCAGCAGGCCGTAGTTGCCGTGGAACTCGGAGCGGTCCGGCCGCAGCGCGAGCGCGCGATCGAAGAGGGTGAGGCTCTCGGTCTGCTCGCCGCGCCGGCTCAGGATGACCGCCAGGTTGTGGTTGCAGATGGAGCAGTTGGGGTTCACCTCGATCGCGTAGCGCCAGAGCGTCTCCGAGTCGCGCCACACCGCGGTCTGCACCCGCGCCGCCACCGCGAGGCCGCCGATCCAGATCGCCAGCGCGGCCAGGGCCAGGATCGCGATGGGAGGGCGGAGCACGCCTCGACGCCAGGCGACCGCGATGACGGTCGCGAGCGCGCCGATCAACAGCGCGAAGCCCGCGCACGGGATGTAGGTGTTGCGATCGGCTCCGAGGTGGTTGCCGGTGTGGACGATCCCGCTCACCGGCGCCAGCATGATCAGATAGAAGGCCCAGACCGCGAGGCCGGCCGGCCAGCGGCGCCGGAGGAGCCAGACGCCCACGGTGACCACGAGCGTGCCGATCACGTCGTAGCGGTACGGCGACTGCAGCAGGTTCAGCCACCGCGGCAGCTCGTACAGCGGCGACAGGTTGAGGGGGACGAAGGTCTTCCAGACGTGGAACCACACGTTGTGGACCACCATGACCACCCGCGCCGCGGGCTCCGCGTCGGTCAGGTAACCGGTCCGCCACTGGACGAGGTACGCGGTGAGCGCCGCGGCCCCCGCCACCAGCACGAAGGGGATCTTCTCGCGCCACACCGGCCGGGCCCGCTCGCGCAGCCACTCGCGCGGGCTCGGGTCGAGCCGGCCCAGCGGGTAGCGATCCAGGATGATCAGCACCAGCGGCAGGCCCATCACGATCGACTTCGAGGTCAGCGCGAGCGCCGAGAGCACCACCGCGATGCCGAGCCAGCCCTTCTTCACCCGCGATGGGTCATCGTGGGCTCTCAGGTAAGCGAAGACGGTCAGTAGGAAGAAGAGCCCCGACGTGAGGTCGCGCCGCTCGGTGATCCAGGCGACCGACTCCACGCGGAGCGGATGCACGCTGAAGAAGAAGGCGGCGACCGCGCCGCCGAGTCCACGCATCAGCGCCGAGGCCGCCGGAATGGCCAGGCCGAGCAACCGGGTCGCCACGAGGTAGAACACCGCGGCGCTGGCCGCGTGCAGGACCACGTTGGTGAGGTGGTACCCGAAGGGGTTCAGGCCCCAGAGGACGTAGTCGGCGCCGAGCGTGAGCCACGTCACCGGGATCCAGTGGCCCATCACGTTCGCGGTGAGCATCCAGCGCAGATGCCGCCAGCTCAGGCCCCGGTAGCTCGGGTTGAGCAGGAAGTTGATGGGATCGTCCCAGTCGACCCAGTCGGCGCGAAGGGTGGGCAGGAAGATCGCGGCGGTCAGCAGCGCGATCTCCACAGGAACCGCCCAGATCGCGACGCGCGCGATGAGGGACGGCGCGGCCCGCTCGTCGACCGCGTCGGCGACGGCCGGCGGCATCACGCCGCGGCTACTCTCCCGCCCCGGCCAGGTGACGGCGGAACGCTTCGAGAGCCGCGGTGCCGACCGCGGTGTCCTGCTCGCCGGTGCCGCCGCTGATCCCGACGCCGCCCACCACGTCGCCGTCCACCTCG
>JACXTT010010098.1_pt1 | contig 12796 bp, 11 predicted proteins | sample 9270951 | NCBI WGS metagenome assembly JACXTT01 (sample SAMN15532306, study PRJNA645909) | rock metagenome | isolation source: weathered quartz diorite | place: Puerto Rico | collected 2017-06-21 | reverse complement strand
GCTCAACCTGCTGCCGTGGGGGCACTGGATCGGCGTGCCCGATTTCGTCGCCCTGGTGCTGGTGTTCTGGGGTATTCACCAGCCCCGCAAGGTCGGCATCGGCATCGCCTTTTTCATGGGCCTGATGATGGACGTGCACGACTCGACCCTGCTGGGCGAGAACGCCCTCGCTTACACCTTGCTGTCCTATCTGGCCATCATGATCCATCGCCGGGTGCTGTGGTTTCCCGTGATGACGCAGGCGCTGCACGTGTTTCCGCTGCTGCTGTTCACCCAGTGCGTGCAGGTGGTGGTGCGCCTGATCGTGTCCGGCAAATTCCCCGGCTGGGCGCAATTCATCGAGAGCGTGGTGGCGGTGGCCCTGTGGCCGATCGTCACCTGGCTGCTGCTGGCGCCGCAGCGCCGCGCCATCGACAAAGACCACACCCGGCCGATTTGAGCGCTGCGCGCCGCACCTGACACCAAATGACAGAAATTAAAGACAACGACCGCGAAATCCACCTGTTCCGGATGCGCCTGACGGCGGTCGTGCTGTTCGTGTTCGTCTGCTTCGGCCTGCTGGTCGCCCGCTTCGTGTGGCTGCAGGTGGTCAACCACAATAAATACATGGCGCAGGCCGAGGAAAACCGCATCGCCATCGTGCCGGTGGTGCCGAACCGCGGCCTGATCCTCGACCGCAATGGCGTGGTCCTGGCGCGCAATTACTCGGCTTATACGCTGGAGATCACCCCCTCCAAGCTGGAAAACAGTCTCGAATCGGTGATCGACGAACTGGCCAAGCTGGTCGAGATCGAGCCGAAGGACCGTAAGCGTTTCAAGCGTCTGCTGGAAGAGAGCCGCTCGTTCACCGGCGTGCCGCTGCGCACCCGTTTGACGGACGACGAAGTGGCGCGCTTCTCCGCCCAGCGGTTTCGCTTTCCCGGCGTCGAAGTTCAGGCGAGGCTGTTCCGCCAGTATCCGCTGGGCGAAGTGGCCTCGCACGTGATCGGCTACATCGGCCGCATCAACACCACCGAAGCGAACGCCATCGAGGGCACCGACGATGCCGCCAATTACAGCGGCACCGACCATATCGGCAAGGAGGGACTGGAAAAGAGCTACGAGCGGCAGCTGCATGGCCAGGCCGGCTACGAGCAGGTCGAGCGCTCGGCAGGCGGCCGGGCGATCCGCACCCTGTCGCGCACGGCGGCGGTGCCGGGCGCGAACCTGATCCTGTCGATCGACATCGAGCTGCAAAAGGTGATCGAGGAAGCCTTCGGCGATTTCCGCGGCGCGCTGGTCGCCATAGAGCCGGAGACGGGCGACGTGCTGGCCTACGTCTCGCGGCCCGGCTTCGACCCCAACCTGTTCGTCGACGGCATCGACAGCGCCAGCTGGAACGAACTCAATACCTCGCTGGACCGCCCGCTGATGAACCGCCCCCTGTCCGGCACCTATCCGCCCGGCTCGACCTTCAAACCTTACATGGCGCTGGCGGCGCTCGAGCTGGGACTGCGCCGTCCGGAGCAGGGCATCAACGATCCTGGCTTCTTCATGCTGGGCGGGCACCGTTTCAACGACGACAAGAAGGGCGGTCACGGCTACATCGACATGTACCGTTCCATCGTCATGTCCTGCGATACCTATTATTACCAGCTCGGCAACGAGATGGGCATCGACCGCATCCACGATTTCATGAAGCCTTTTGGATTTGGCCAGATCACCGGCATCGACCTCGAGCACGAAAAAATCGGCGTGCTGCCTTCGCAGGAATGGAAGCGCGAGCGTTTTAAAAAGTCCAAGCAGACCACCAAGTGGGTGGGCGGCGACACCATCTCCATCAGTATCGGCAATGGCTACAACACCTACACGCCGATCCAGATGGCGCATGCGATCGCCACCCTTGCCAACAACGGCGTGGTGATGAAGCCGCACCTGGTCAAAATTATCGAGGATGGCGGCAGCCGCGCGCGCACGCTCACCGTGGCGAAGGAAAGCGGAAGGATTCCGCTCAAGCAGGAAAACATCGACGTCATCAAGCGCGCCATGGTCGGCGTCATCACCGACCAGAGCGGCACCGGCTTCATCCCGTTCAAGAACGCCGGCTACACGGCCGGCGGAAAGACCGGCACGGCGCAGGTGGTCGGTCTGCGCGGCGGCAAATACAACGCCGCGGCCACCCCCGAGCGCCTGCGCGACAACGCGCTGTTCACCGCTTTCGCGCCGGCCGACAAGCCGCGAATCGCGATTGCGGTGGTGGTGGAAAACGCCGGCTTCGGCGCGGCCATCGCGGCGCCTATCGTGCGCAAGGCGCTCGATTACTACCTGCTGGGCAAACGGCCGGGCGACAAGACCAAGCTGCCGGTGCCGAAAGAAGATCCCGCGGTGCTGCCGGTGGAAGCGCCGGCCGGCGTCACCAGCGACTTCCAGCCGGGCGGCGAGACGCCGGGGAACAAGGAATAACATGATCGAGTTACAAGCATGACCGCCTTCCAGGAGCGCCGCTCGCTGTGGCGCCGCACCCGCCATTACTTCACCGTGTTCGATGCGCCGCTGGCCATCATCCTGTTCCTGCTGCTGTCGACCGGCCTGCTGACCTTGAGTTCGGCCGGCATGGATTTTCCGGGCAGGGTGGAAGGGCAGGTCCGCAACATCGTGCTGGCCTTCCTGGTGATGTGGATGGCGGCGAACGTACCGCCGCAAACCCTGATGCGTTTTGCGGTGCCGATCTACACGGTGGGCGTGGCGCTATTGGTGGCGGTGTTCCTGTTCGGCGTGGTCAAAAAGGGCGCGCGCCGATGGCTGCATATCGGCTTCGATATTCAACCTTCAGAGATCATGAAGATTGCCATGCCGCTGATGCTGGCCTGGTATTTTCAGCAGCGCTCCGGCATGCTGCGCTGGCACTCGTTCGCGCTGGCCGCCGTGCTGCTGTTGATCCCCGTCGGCCTGATCATGAAACAGCCCGATCTCGGCACCGCGCTCCTCGTGCTGGCCTCGGGCTTTTACGTGATTTTCTTGGCCGGCCTGTCGTGGAAGGCGCTGGTCGGACTGGTCGGCGCCGCCGCCGCCAGCCTGCCGATCGCCTGGTCGCTGATGCACGACTACCAGCGACAACGCATCATGACCCTGATCGACCCCACCTCGGACCCTTTGGGTAAAGGCTTTCACATCATCCAGTCGACCATTGCCATCGGCTCGGGCGGCGTGATGGGCAAGGGTTATCACAAGGGCACCCAGGCCTACCTGGAATTCATCCCCGAGCGCACCACCGATTTCATTTTTTCGGTGTTCGCCGAAGAATACGGTTTGATCGGCATCCTGGTTTTGCTGTTCTTGTATCTGCTGCTGATCGGCCGCGGCCTGATGATCGCGGCGAATGCGCCCACCCTGTTTACGCGCTTGCTGGCCGGCGCCATCACCATGATCTTTTTTACTTACGCTTTTGTGAACATGGGCATGGTCAGCGGCATCCTGCCGGTGGTCGGCGTGCCGCTGCCCTTCATGAGCTACGGCGGCACCGCCCTGTTCACCCTGGGCCTGGGCGCCGGCATCCTGATGAGCATACAGCGCAACCGCAAGCTGGTGCAGACATGATGCGCCGCTTGACCGGCAGCGCGCTGGCGGCGGCTGCTGTGCTGTTGGCCGGTTGCGCCAGCGACGGCCACATGAAAATGTCGCCGTTCCCGGCGCCGAAAACGCCGGCGGCCAAAAATCCCCATCTCGATCCGCGCCTGCCGGTGATGCCGTCCGCCGGCTCCGGGCGCGGCGGCTATTACCTTGACGACGGTCCGGGCGACAATCCGCCGCCCGGCCTGTTCGACGTGCCCGACCCGATCGTCAAGAGCGAAGTGCTGTCCCGCTACGGCAACAAGCCGTATGTGGTGTTCGGTAAAACCTACACGCCGATGAGCGGCGACACCACCTTCGTGCAGCGCGGCGTGGCCAGCTGGTATGGCAAAAAATTCCACGGCCAGCGCACCTCGTCGGGCGAGCCTTACGATATGTACAAGATGAGCGCCGCTCATCCGACCCTGCCGATTCCTTCGTACGCGCGGGTTACCAGCATCGAGACCGGTAAATCGGTGGTGGTGCGGGTCAACGACCGCGGGCCGTTTCACTCCAGCCGCATCATCGATGTGTCATACACGGCGGCCTTGAAACTGGGCCTGCTCGGTAAAGGCAGCCACGAGGTGGAAGTGGAACGCCTGCTGCCGGACGACGGCAGCTCGCGCATCGCCACCACGCGCCGCAATTCGCCGGCGCCGGTGGCGGTGGCGACGCTGCCGGCAGCTGCGCCGCTTGCCGATGCCACCCTGGTGTCGGCGCCGGTGTCGGTGACTTCCGCCGCCGACATCGTGACGACCTCGGAAAATGCGGCGCCGGTGATCATCGCGCCCGCCGCCGTCAGTACTCCCGCAGCCAACACCCCCATCGCCACCGACGGTTTCTATTTGCAGCTGGGCGCCTTCAGCCAGGCCGCCAACGCCACCGAAGCGCGCGCCCGCGTGCTCGCCACCGGCATCGTCAGCCTGGTGGAGATCGTCCAGGCGGGATCGCTCCACCGTCTGTTCGGCGGCCCGTTCGCCACCCGCGAGGACGCATTGAGGGCGGCCAGCGCGCTGCCGGCCGGGCTGGCGGTGAAGGCGCTGGTGGTGAGAAGAAGCGCTGCGGCCAGCGCCAACTGAATTTGGAGGAAGTCGCCGACTGCGACAACACCGCCCGTTTTCAATGGTAGTCTGTCGATTCCTCTTCCTGCGCGCCGACTACCTTATGCCCGTCATCCCCCTGCGCAGTTCCTGCGGCATCTCCCTGCAGCCGGCCGCCGTTCCGCACGCGACGGCACTAGCCGCCTTGCTGCTGCAGGAGCGCGCACATTTGCAGCGCTATTTGCCGGCATTGGGCGCGCTGGTATCGATCGAAGCGGCGCGCCTGCACCTGGCCGCTGCCGAGGAGCGCGCCCGCCATCACGAGATGTTCGAATGGCACCTGTTCGACGGCGAGGCGCTGTGCGGCGCCATCCGCCTGAAAAACATCGACCGCGACGACCGCAAGGCGCAAGTCGGCTATTTTCTCGGCAGCGGGTTTGTCGGCAAAGGCATCGTCACTTCCAGCATGCGCAGCGTGATCGCCTTTTGCTTCGATACCCTGGCCTTGAACCGCCTGGAACTGCGCTGCGCGGCGGGCAACCGGCGCAGCATGGCGGTGGCCGAGCGCCTGGGTTTTACGCACGAAGGGGTGATGCGGCAGGATGAAATTTTAAACGGCGAATTCGTCGACCAGCACGTGTACGGCTTGTTGCGCAGCGATTTCAAGGCCGCGCAAGATCACTTGCAGGTCGAGCTGTCGAGACCTTGAAAACTGCCGGCGATATCGTCGATCTTGCCCTTTTGCGCGCCGTCGATGCCGCGGAACTGGAACGACAGGCGCGCCGGGCTGCCGCCGCGCGGCGCCACGCGGGCGCTGTGCACGCCCTGTTTGACCAGGGAGGCCAGCAGCGCCTGGGCCAGCGCCTCGGATTTGAACACGCCCAGGGAAATCGCGTTCTTCATCGGCGTGGCGTCGTTCATGATGAAGTAATTGGTCACGCCCAGGTTCTTCAGTTCTCCCGCTTTTTTCTCCGCGCCTTCCTTGCTGCCCTGCGGCGGGATGTAGACGATGTAGCTGGACGGATCGGCGCCGCCGCTGGCCAGGCGTTTGATGCGATCGCCCAGTGCGAGGGGCGCCAGGCGGGTTTCGAAACGGCGCGCTTCGGGTGCGGCGAAGCTGCCGATCTCAAGGCAGGCAACGGCGGCAGGCGTCACAGCGACGGCTTCTACCGCCGATGTGGCGGGCGCAGAAGGCGCGGGCGCCGGTACCAGCCGCAACTTGTCGGCATTGAGCTGATTTTTGATTCGCGCCGGTTCGTGCTCATTGCCGCCCGCGTGACCGAGCACGCCCTGGCTGTATGCCAGCAGCACTGCGTTGAGAGCGAGCAGGGACCAGAAGGCGAATTTGAGCACGGCCTAGTCTTTCGAAAGTGAGGCTGCGTGTAAGCCGAGCAGCACGATGTTGTCGATCAGTTGGTGGGGCACGCGTAGCGCCGGTCCGATGTAGCGGGCGGCGCCGCCCGACAGCAGGCAGGTCGATGCGTTCAGTTGCGCGCAGGCCCGTTCGATGGCGCCGGCTTGCGCGGCCACGCAGCCGGCCAGGATGGCGTCGTCGGTGTTGTCGGCGAAGCCGGCGGGCATGGCGGCGTTTTCAAGCACCTGAGGCAGCTGCGCCGTGTTGCGCGCCAGGGAAGTCGCCATCAAGCCCAGGCCCGGCAGGATCATGCCGCCGATGAAGCGGCCGGCGGCGTCCACCGCATCGACCGTGGTGGCGGTGCCGCAGGTGGCGACGATGACGGCCACGCCGGGGCACAGGGTACGGGCGCCGATGGCTGCGGCAAAGCGGTCGCTGCCCAGTTGCGAAGGATTGCGGTAGCCGTTGACCAGGCCGGCGCGTGCCGGTAAGGAGACGAAGGCATCGATGACGACGCCGGGTGCGGTCAGCGCCAGTTGCGCGGCGACCTTGCCGGCGACGGCGGCGCCGGCCACGTTCGACATCAGCGCCTTGGTCACCGTCAGGCCGCTGGCGCGCCAGCCATCGGCCAGGCTGTCGATATCGGCGTGCGCCACGGCGCCGTGCGCCAGCCAGTCGCCGGCTGCGCCGCCATCGCGGGCGATCGCCCACTTGATGCGCGTATTGCCGGCGTCGATCAGCAGCAGCATGTCAGGCGGCCAGGCGCAGGGACACGTCGCCGGCGGCCACCGTCACCCGGCCGGCGTCCGTGTCGAGCAGCAGGCGGCCGCCGTCGTCGACGCCGGCAGCGAGGCCCTGCTGCAGGATGGCGCCATTGTCGACGATCGTCACCTGTTGGCCGGCCCAGGCGTGGCGCAGGTTCCAGCGCGCGCTGAAGGCGGCAAAGCCGTGGCGCTCGAATTCACGCAGCGCGGCCGCCAACGCATCGAGCAGGGCGGCCATCAGGGCGTTGCGGTCCATTCGCGCCAGCCATGGCGCCGCCGCCACTTCGCGGCCGATGGATTGTTCGAGGTCGTCGGGCATGACGAGATTGAGGCCGATGCCGATCACCGCAAGCGTCGCCCCCGCGGTTGACCCAAACCCGTTTTGCGTCTCGATCAAAATGCCGGCGAGCTTGGCGCCGTCTTTCAAGATATCGTTCGGCCACTTCAGCTGCACCTGCACGCCTTGCGCGGCGAGTGCCTCGGCCACCGCCACGCCCACCGCCAGCGGCAGGCCTGACAAGCGCTGCGCCGGGCCGTCGAAGCGCCAGGCCAGCGAAAAGGTGAGGGAGCTGTCGGCGCGCGACAGCCAGCTGCGGCCGGCCCGTCCGCGGCCGGCGCTCTGGTGGCGGGCCAGCAGCAGCACGGGCGCAACAAGGGTGCCGGCGGCACCGCGTGCCAACAGGTCGGCGTTGGTCGACCCGGTTTCGGCCACCACTTCGATGGCGACGCCGTCAGACGCAGGCGCGGCGCGGCAGGCCGCGATGGCTGCGGCCGACAGGCTGGGAGCGTCCATTTACTTCTTTTCCGCCTTGGCCTTGGCGACCAGGAAGTCCATCACTTTGAGAGCGCCGGCTTGCAGCTGGTCTTCCGACTGCAGGCTCTTGTCGCCTTCACCGGCTTGCGATGGCGAAGTCATGAAGCGGCCGTCGATGGCCACCATCGGCCACTGGTCGACGCGGTAGGCCGCCATCATGGCGTTGGCGCGGCGCAGCTTGGCCTGCACGCCGAAGGAGTTCCACGCATCGATGAATTTGGCGCGGTCGATGCCGGCCTTTTGCGCCCAGTCGAAGGCGGCTTCCTCGGTGGCCAGGCGGTTGTGCTCGATGTGGATGGCGTCGAAGGCTTTCTGGTGATACTGCTCGACGGCGCCGAGCGCTTCGAGCGTGTAATAGATGCGCTGCTGGATGGCGACCGGGCCGCCGCCGGAGACGGGTACGCGTTTGAAGACGATGTTGGCGGCGTTCTTTTTGACCCAGGCCTGCAGGGGCGCTTCGAAGCGCGCGCAGTGAGGACAGTAATAGGCGAAGAATTCCGTGACCTCGACCTTGCCGGCGGCATCGGTGTTCTGCGCCTCCGGCAGTGTCAGATAGTCGGCGCCGTTTTTAAAATCGGCGGCGATGGCGCTGCTTGAAGCGAGAACGGCAAAACCCAGGACCAGGGCGGAAATCGAACGCGAAAAAGTCGAACGCATAAACTATAAATCCTTATTTTTGGTTGCGCACGATGGCGACATCGACACCGGCGTCGATCAGTTTGGCACGCGCCTTGTTCATCGCTTCGACCTGGCCGTACGGGCCCACGCGCACGCGGTGCAGCACGCCGGCGTCGCTGTTGCGGTCGGAAATGGCCGCTTCGAAGCCGAGCAGGGCCAGCTTGGCGCGGGTGCTTTCGGCGTCGGTCAGCTCGCGGAAGGCGCCGGCCTGCAGGAAGTACACGACCTTGCCCTCATCGGCCGCATCGGCGCGGGCGGCGGCGACTCTCGCCAGTTCGTGGTCGGCGGCGACGGCCGCTTTCGACGGCTTCGCTTCGGCAGGGTCCTTGAGGCCGGCGATGACCTTACCCAAGGGATCGGCTTCGGCCGCGGGAGCGGCCGGTGCGGCGGGCGCCACCGCCGGCGCAGCCGCTTTCGGCTTGTCCGCAAACTGTTTATTCGCTTCGCGCACCGAATCCTTGTTGCCGTACATCGGCTTGTTCGGATCGCTGACCTGGCCCGGCACCGCGTCCGGCCGCGCGGGCTTGGCCTGCTTGTCGGTGAACGGCGTGGCGCCCTTGGTGATGGCGAGGGCGACGGCGACGGCGATGCCGAGGCCGATGATCAGGCCGATGATCAGGCCGGTGAGGGTGGAGCCTTGCTGGCGCGAGGGGCGGGTGGTGAGCATGGTTGCCTTGACTTGGGGTGAATGCAATTACATCTGTTCCGGCGCCGACACGCCGATCATGGCCAGGCCGTTGCGCAGCACCTGGCGGGTGGCGACCACCAGTGCCAGGCGGGCGCGCTTGAGCTGCTCATCTTCGACCAGCACTTTTTCGGCAAAATAAAAGCTGTGCAGATTGGCCGCCAGATCGCGCAGATAAAACGCCACCTGGTGCGGACTGAGTTCGAGCTGGGCGCGCGCCAGCATTTCCGGGTAGGCGGCCAGGGTAGCCAGCAGCGCCGTTTCCGACGGCGCGGTCAGCGGCGACAGGTCGGCATCGACCAGGGAAGCTTCATCGCCGCCGGTCCACATCGACAGCATCTTGCAGATGCGGGCGTGGGCGTACTGCACGTACAGCACCGGATTCTCATCGCCTTCTTTCAGGGCGACGTCGACGTCGAATACGAATTCGGTGTCGGCCTTGCGCGAGATGAGGAAGAAGCGCACGGCGTCGCGCCCGCGCGCGATGTCGCCGTTGCCCGACCATTCGATCAGGTCGCGCACCGTGACGTAGGAGCCGGCGCGCTTGGAGATCTTGACTTCTTCGCCGTCTTTCATGACGGTGACCATCTTATGCAGCACGTAGTCGGGGAATCCCTGCGGGATTCCCATGCCGACCGCTTGCAGGCCGGCGCGCACGCGGGCGATGGTGCCGTGGTGGTCGCTGCCCTGGACGTTGATGGCTTGCGTAAAACCGCGCTTGAACTTGTTGATGTGGTAGGCCACGTCCGGCAAAAAGTAGGTGTAGGTGCCGTCGGACTTGCGCATCACGCGGTCCTTGTCGTCGCCGTAGTCGGTGGTGCGCAGCCACAGGGCGCCGCCTTCTTCGAAGGTTTTACCGGAGGCCAGCAGGGCGGCCACGGTCTGGTCGACTTTACCGTCCTTGTACAGCGAGGTCTCGAGAAAATAATTGTCGAACTTGACGCCGAAGGCTTGCAGGTCGATGTCCTGCTCGTTGCGCAGGTAGGTGACGGCGAAGGCGCGGATCGACTCCATGTCGTCGACATTGCCGGTGGCGGTGACGGGCGCGCTGTCGCTGCAGGCGACGGTTTTGCCGGCCTTGAAGTCGGCGGCGATGTCGGCGATGTAGTCGCCGTTGTAGGCCGACTCGGGCCAGCCTTCGCTGCCTGGTACGAAACCTTTCAGCCGCGCCTGCACGGAGTTGGCCAGGGTCTGGATCTGCACGCCGGCGTCGTTGTAGTAAAACTCGCGGGTCACGTCGTAACCCTGCGAGATGAACAGCGAGGCCATGGCGTCGCCCAGCGCCGCCTGGCGGCCGTGGCCCACGTGCAGGGGGCCGGTCGGATTGGCGGAGACGAATTCGATATTCACTTTTTTGCCGGCGCCGCTGGTGCCGCGGCCAAAATCGGCGCCCCGTTCGATGATGGTACGGACCACGGCCTGCTTGGCGCTGGCGGCCACGCGCAGGTTGATGAAGCCGGGGCCGGCGACGTCGGCGGATTCGACCAGGCCCGCTGCGGCCGGATCGCTCAACACGGCGGCGACGATTTTATTGGCCAGTTCGCGCGGGTTCAGTTTCAGCTGCTTGGCCAGCTGCATGGCGATATTGCAGGCGACATCGCCGTGCGAAGGATCGCGCGGGCGTTCCAGCACCACGGTCGGATTCACCTCCGTGCCGGCGGTCAGGGGAACGAGGGCGGCCTGGATCAGGGCGGCGATGGCATTTTTTTGTTGGGCGAGCATGGGCAATAATCTGTCAGGTGAAACGGTGATAAGGCGGCGCGGTCGGCGCGATTCGCGGGCCGGGAGGGCTGCGTCAAGCGGCGCGCAAGGCACGCCCATTATAGCGGCTGCAACGGCTTTCATAGTGTTGCCTGATGTAAAGACAAGTCAAACAATTCGGCGATTCTCCCTGTATAAAGCTGTGCTTTGCGCGGCATGGCGGGCAGACCCGTTAAAATGGCGCCTTTCTCTCCGTGCGCTGGCAGGTTTCCATTATTGAAACACCGCGGCGCCCCACGCAAAAGATTCCCATGACAGCCAAGCGCCCCACGCTCTCGATCAAACCCGCCGACAAGGCTGCCGCTCCGGCAAAGGCAGGCGCGCCGGCCCACAGATGGGGCATTCCGAAAGCGTCGGCGCCGGCCAGGCCTGCCGCGCCGCCGCCGGCAACGCCGCGAGCTGCAATGCCGCGGCCGGAGCGTGAAGTCCAGCCGACCCTGCGCGCCAGCTACGACGTCAAGCCGGTGCTGCAGCCCGGTTATCTGCCGCGTCTCAAAGCCGACTCGCTGGCCTTGTGCCTGCTGGGCGCGGCCAATGCGGTGGCCCAGGTCCGTGGCGGCACCACCTTGCCGCAGGCCCTGACGACCGCCTTCGGCGTCACCCAGGCCACGCCGCAGGCGCGCGGCGCCATCCAGGACATCGCCTACCGCACCATGCGCCAGCTGGGCCGCGCCGAGACTTTATTGGGGCTGATGACCAGCAAGGCGCCGGAGCCGCCGATGCTGGCCGCGCTGCTGTGCTGCGCGCTGACCCTGATCGATCCCGTCGACGGAGAAGAAGCGCCGTACGAAGCGTTCACCGTGGTCGACCAGGCGGTCACTGTCGCCACCTCGCACCCCGACATGGCGCACGCGAAAAACATGGTCAACGCCGTGCTGCGGCGCTTCTTGCGCGAGCGCGAAGAACTGGTCGAGACCGCGCTATCGAATCCGGTGGCGCTGTATAACTATCCGCAGTGGTGGATCGATGCCGCCAGGGCCGCCTATCCGCGCGACTGGCAAGCCATCCTCGCCGCCGGCAACGTGCAGCCGCCTTTGACGCTTCGGGTGAACCGCCGCAAGAGCAGCGTGGAAGCGTATTTGCAGACTTTGCAGGATGCCGGCATCGGCGCCGCCCGCATCGGTGCCTCCGCCGTGCGGCTCGACAAGCCGGTCGGCGTGCAGCTGATTCCCGGTTTTGAAGAGGGCGTGTGCTCGGTGCAGGACGCCGGCGCCCAATTCGCCGCGCCGCTGCTCGACGTCGCCGACGGCATGCGGGTGCTGGATGCCTGCGCCGCGCCCGGCGGCAAGACCGGCCATTTGCTGGAGCTGGCCGACATCGACCTGACCGCCATCGATGCCGATCCCAAGCGGCTGTTGCGGGTCGAAGACAACCTGCAGCGCCTCGGTCTGACTGCGACATTGAAAGCCTTCGAGGCGCAGACCAAGGTGTGGTGGGACGGCGATCCATACGACCGCATCCTGGCCGATGTGCCCTGCACGGCGTCCGGCATCGTGCGGCGCCACCCGGATATCCGCTGGCTGCGCAGGAAGGGCGACGCGCTCCAACTTGCAACACTTTCATCCAAAATTCTCGACAACCTTTGGCAGATGCTACGGCCCAATGGTAAATTGCTGTTCGTGACTTGTTCACTCTGGCCCCAGGAATCGGAGGCGCAGGCGGCGGCGTTCGCGGCCCGCCACGGCGCCCTGCGACTTGAGGCGCCCGGCCAGCTGCTGCCGACCGGGGGCGCCGTCGATGATCACGACGGCTTGTTTTATGCCCTGTTTCAAAAAGCGGCGTGACCGGTCCTTGTTGATACGTTTTTATTAAGGCTCCGGTCCCCTTGTGACAACCCGATTCTTCCGCCATCTCGCCTGTCAGCTGCTGCTGTTGTTCGCGTGCGCCCAGGCGCTGGCGGCCGACGCGGTCGACATCGTGCATGCGCACATCGAGGCCAGCGAAGAGGGCTACAAGCTGCAGGCGACCTACAGTTTCGACCTGACCCACGACCTGGAAGACGCCCTGCAGGCCGGCATCAAGCTGTCGTTTACCACCGAGATCGAGCTGACCCGGCCGCGTTGGTACTGGACCGACGACAAGGCCATTTCCGAGCGGCGCACCATCAGCATC
>JACXTT010010096.1_pt1 | contig 12796 bp, 9 predicted proteins | sample 9270951 | NCBI WGS metagenome assembly JACXTT01 (sample SAMN15532306, study PRJNA645909) | rock metagenome | isolation source: weathered quartz diorite | place: Puerto Rico | collected 2017-06-21 | reverse complement strand
TCCGGGAGGCTCTCCAGCAGCTTCTGGTAATGCCACGGGTTCAGGTACAGCAGGTTCGGATGCAACCCGTGTTCGCGGTGATAGTTTTCGACAAGCCGGTACAGAAAGCTGAGCATCGTGTCGCACCCCTCGACCGGACGGACCGGCCGCTACGTTCCATGAAGTGATGCAATGGACGTGCCAGGGGGTCACGGCTCCGGGTCGAGGCCGCTGTCGTGCGGGATCCAGTGCCCGTCGTGAAAGATTTCCAGGGGGCGGTAGTTGCCTTTGTAGGCCATCTTCGGACTTTCCTTGATCCAGTAGCCGAGATACAGCCACGGCAGGTGACGTTCCGCGGCCTGCGTCACCTGCCACAGGACGGCGTACACGCCGAGCGAGCGCTGTTTCTCGTCCGGGTCGAAGAAGGTGTACACCGCCGACAACCCGTCGGGAAGGATGTCGGTGACCGCCACACCCAGCAATTGTTGCTGGCGCCGGATTTCGTAGAACACGGTATGGATATGCTGCGAGGCGAGGAAATTGATGTACTTCTTCGGGTCGGGATCGTCCATGCCGCCGCCCGGATGACGCGTGCTCTGATAACGCTGGTAAAGCGCGAAGTGCTCCGGACTGTAGAGCGGCGGGCGCGCGACGACCGACAAATCTTGGTTGCGTTTCCACACGCGACGCTGCGTGCGGTCGGGACGGAAACGTTCGACCGGGATACGCACCGGGATGCACGCATGACACTCGCGGCAGTGCGGCCGGTAGATCAGGTCGCCGCTGCGCCGGAAGCCAAGGCGCATGAAGCCGGCGTACTGACGGCTGTCGAGCGGCTGGCGCGGATCGAGAAACAGCGACGTCGCGGTGCGACCGGGCAGATAGCTGCACGGATGCGGCATCGAGAGGAAAATCTCCGGTGGTTTCTGGTGACTTGTCATGCCGATCTCGAACGGGAAAATCCGACAGGACTACAGGATAATCCCCGGCGCGCTTTCTGTGAACCCTTTTAAACCAGCAACAAAATTATGCAGGGTGAGGCGGAGTCTTCGTGAACACACTTAACCTGTGCTCACGCCGCCGAACGGGCGCAACAGGTTTTTGCGCCTTGGGCTGGAAGCACCGCCCACCGTCGAACACCTAGCGGAGCCGTGTTGGTGGGCGGTGCCCATCCTACGAACTCAAAATTTTCCCCCCTCCCCTCGCGGGAGGGGGTTAGGGGGAGGGGGAGAAATTAGTCGGGACACGACGCTGAATTTTCAAGCGATATTTCTCACCCCCACCCTGACCCTCCCCCATCAAGGGGGAGGGAATTTAATTTTAAAACAGGCTCTGGACCCAGAAAGATTTTCTTTGCTCTCTTTGCGTCTTTGCGGTGAGTGATGTGGTTTTTAAAGTATCACCAGATCAGGATCGAAGCGCCAAGGACCCGGGCGGCCGAGGTGTTTGAGCGCCTGTTCCAGCCGCGTCATGAAATCACGGCGGCGTATCTCCTCCGCGCCGAGACTGAAAAGATGTGCCGAGGATATCTGGCAGTCGATGAATCCATAGCCCCAGTGCTCGAGCTGTTTCACCAGGTGCACGAATGCCACCTTGGACGCGTCGGTTTTGCGGCTGAACATGGACTCGCCGAAAAAGGCATTGCCGAGCGCGACGCCGTACAGACCGCCGACGAGTTTTCCTTCGCGCCACGCTTCGACAGAATGCGCATAACCGCGGTCATGCAGCAGGTCATAGGCTTCGATCATTTCCGGCGTGATCCAGGTGCCGCCGCCCGCGCGGCCGGGACGCGGTTGCGCGCAGGCCTGCATTACTTCACGGAACGCGGTGTCCAGGGTCACGTCGAATATTTTCCGCCGCAGCGTCTTGCGCAGGCTGCGCGAGACGCGCAGCTTCTCCGGAAACAGCACCGCGCGCGGGTCCGGCGACCACCACAGGATCGGCTGGCCCGGGTTGTACCAGGGGAAAATCCCGTGACGGTAGGCCTCGAGCAGGCGTTCGGCGCGCAGGTCGCCGCCGACCGCGAGCAGACCCTCGGGCGAGGCCAGCTCCACCGGCGGAAAGCGCAGGTCCGTCGAATCGGGTCGCAGCACGAACATGGACGTTATTTTTCCGCCGCCGGCGCCTTTTTGAAAGGCGCGTGTTCGTTGAGCTCGTTCACGTAGGCGTCCATGTCGAGGCGCTCGCGCGCCAGATAGTCGGCGACGGCGTGGCTGAAGCGCGGATGCACGAGGCGGTGCGCCGAGCGCGTGACCACGGGCGTGAACCCGCGCGCCAGCTTGTGCTCGCCCTGCGCCCCGGCCTCGAAACGCCGGAGTCCCTGCGCGAGGCAATATTCGATCGCCGTGTAGTAGCAGGTCTCGAAATGCAGGCTGTGAAATTCTCCGCGGCTGCCCCAGTAGCGGCCATAGAGCGTGTCCGCGCCGCACAGGTTGAGCGCGCCCGCCACGTAGTCCGCGCCGCGGCGCGCGAACACCAGCACGACGCGGTCACGCATCGTGTTGTCCAGCCTGAGGAAAAACTCACGCGAGAGATACGGAATGGCGCCGTGGGCACGGATGGTGGAAAGATAGAATTCGTAGAAGGCGTCCCAGTGCGCGACCTGGATCGAAGCGCCGGTCAGGGTTTCCATCGTGATGCCGGCCTCTTGCACGTGACGGCGCTCGCGCTTGATCTTCTTGCGCTTCTGCGCCGTGAAGCCGGACAGGAAATCGTCGAAATCGCGATAGCCGACATTCGTCCAATGAAACTGGCAGCCATTGCGCAGCATGTGTCCTTCTGCTTCGAGCATATGCGCATCCTCCGGCGTGAGGAACAGCCAGTGCAGCGAAGAGGCCCGGGATTCCTGCATGAGCTCCTGTGCGGCATCGATGAGATGTGTTTTGATCGTCGGCGTGGAATCGTTTTCCACCGTGAGCAGCCGCGCGCCGGTGACGGGTGTGAACGGCACCGCGGCCACGAGCTTGGGATAATACTCGAGGCCGGCCTGTTCATAGGCATTGGCCCAGGCCCAGTCGAACACGTATTCACCGTAGGAATGATTTTTCAGGTACAGCGGCACGGCGCCGACGAGCGAACTTCCCGGCGTTGCGTCGTTACGCGCGATCAGGTGCCGCGGTCGCCAGCCGGTCTTGGCGCTGACGCAGCCGGTGGCTTCCAGTGCCAGCAGGAATTCATGACGCAGGAACGGATTGGCATCGCCGGCCAGCGCATTCCATTCGGAGGCGGAAATTTTCTCCAGGCTGTCGATGATGCTGACCTGCATGGGTACATTTTAAACAGGTAAGGCCGCGGCGTGCACGACGCAATGGATCAACCCGATGATTTGTGCGCTAACCGACTGCATACGGCGCAATACGCTGCGCTATTGCGCCCTACGTGGACTGCACAGGCCATGACGTGATAAAAAATGCCAACGCCATGATTTTACAATCATCAAGTTTTTATTACCGCCCAAATGATGCGTACAAATACATCATTTAGGCGGTCGAATTATAGTTGGGCCTACAAGAAAAAATGAATCGTTCGTTTCTTTCTGTGCTCGGTGTTCTGGTTCTCGCGCCCGCCTATGGTGGTCAAGACTCCTACTTGGCCACTTCCCACGTTGCCAGTTGGGAGTTTCTCCAATCTGTCGGTGGTGTCCGTCTCGGTGAGCCCGAGAAAAAGGAGAACGGTAGGTGGGTGCTGCCTGTTACCTGCGATGTCAGTGGTTTAACCAAGGTCACCCACAAACCAACAACAATGAATTCCGGGCTTGTGGTAACCCAAATGCTCTACCAAGTCTCAGGCAGTGAAATCCGCATTTCTGTGGTCCTCAACACACCGTTGAGCACGAGTCGCACCCCACGGTGTACAGAAATCACTCTCAGTGGTATCAATGCCGGAGAGTACCGAGTCCTATATGAAGAACAAAACCGGTCAACCTATGTTCTTGGCACCATCACACTCAGGTAGGCCCAACTACTCGCTCCAGCCGACGTCGGCGCTGACGCGCCGTCGCGGCTGAGCGAAGCGTTAGGCCTCTCCAATGTCATTACGCGATCACAATGAACAAATGTCAGCCCGCGTAGGGCGCAATAGCGCAGCATATTGCGTCGTATATGCCACAACTTAATCACCCCGGCGATTTGCGGGTCAGCAATCGGTTGATGTCTTCCAGATCCTGTTCCTGCAAGGTGCCGGCCGCGGCCTTGAGGCGCAGGCGGCCGAGCAGATAATCGTAGCGCGCCTGGGACAGATCGCGTCGCGTGAGGAACAGTTCGCGCTGCGCGTTGAGCACGTCCACGCCGGTGCGCACGCCGCGCTCGTAGCCGATCACGGTGGATTCGAGCGCGCGTTCGTTCGAGCCGCGCGCCTGTTCCAGCGCCTGCACGCGCGCCATGCCGTTGATGACGGCGAGATAGGATTCGCGCACCTGTTGCGCCACCTGGCGGCGCGTCTGATCCAGCCGCTGGTTCGCCTCCTCGAAGCGCGCCGCCGATTCGCGCACCTTGGAGGAAATGCCGCCGCCCTGGTACAGCGGCATCTGGAATTGCAGGCCGATCTGGTTGGTGGTGCTTTCAATGGCGAAGCCCTGCACGCTGCCCCCGGCGTCGGAATAGGCGCGCGAGGCGACCAGGTCGAGCGTCGGCTGATGGCCGCCGCGGCTCTTCTCGACTTCCTGGCGTGCGATTTCCACCGACTCCTGCTGCGACTTGATGCGCTGGCTGGTGTTGACCGCGGTTTCCACCCAGCGGTTCATGTCCGCCGGTTCCGGCGCCTGCAAGTCGAGCTTGGCCTCGAGCCGCGCCAGGGGGCTGGGCTCGGTGCCGGTCAGAACCCGCAATGCCTCTTTCCGGGTTTCGAGAAAATTGGCCGCCGCGATCTGCTGCGCCGCGACGATGTCGTAGCGCGCCTGCGCCTCGTGCACGTCCACCAACGTGGCGTTGCCGACGGCGAAGTTGCGCCGCGCCAGCGCGAGCTGCTTGCCGATCGCGTCCTTTTCCAGTACCACGTAATCGAGCGCGTCCTGCGCCGCGAGCACGTCGAAGTAGGCCTGGCTGGCGCGCAGGATCAGGTCCTGCCGCGCCAGCGCCAGTTCGAACTCGGACTGACTGGCGCCGGCGCGTCCCTGGGCGTAGCTCGCGTAATTCTGCTTGTTGTACAACGGCTGGGTCAGCTGGATGCCATAGGCGTCGGTGCTGTAATGATAGATGTTGCTTCCGCTCGGCATGGTGACCTGCTGGTCGCTTTGCGACCGCGAGGCGGAAACACCCAGCGACGGCAACAGCAGCGAACGCCCCTGCGGCGCCTTTTCGATGCCGGCCTGATAACCCGCCTGGGCCGCCAGCCACGCGGAGTCGTTGGTCTGCGCCTGACGATAGAGATCGAGCAGGTCGCCGCCCACGGCCGGGAAGCTCAGCACCAGCATCAGCATCAGCACAAAGGGAATGGACCGTTTCATCTTGCCGCCTCCTTCTTTTCGTGCCGGCGCACGCGCCAGTTCTCCACCAGCGAATACACCGCCGGCACCACCACCAGCGTGAGCAGGGTGGAGGAGATCATGCCGCCGACCACGACTAGCGCGAGCGGGCGGTTGCTTTCCACGCCCGGCCCGAGCCCGATCACCGCCGGCGTCATGGCGGCGATGACCGTGAGCGAGGTGATCAGCACCGGCCGCATGCGGTGCGGGCAGGCTTCGCTCAGCGCATCGTTCACGCTCCGGCCCTGCGCGCGGTACTGGTTGGTGAGGTCCACCAGCAGAATGGAATTTTTCGCGACCAGGCCCATGAGCAGGATCATGCCGATCATGGAGAAAATATTGAGCGTGGCTTCGGTCCAGAACGACGCGATCCACAGCGCCGCCACGCCGCCGATGATGGCGAGCGGCTGCGCCACCATGACCATGAGCGGCTGCAGCAGCGAGTTGAACTGGCTCGCCAGCACCATGTAGATCATGATCAGCGCCATGCCGAAGGCGAACAGCACGTAGCCGCCGGTGCGCGCGAATTCCTCCGCCTGCCCGGTGAAGGCGATGGAATAGCCGGCCGGCAGGATTTCGGCGCCGATCTTCTTCACCGCTTCCGTGGCCGCGCCGAGCGGCAGCGTTTCGAGGCTGCCGTAGATGAACCCGGCGTACTGGCGGTTGCGGCGAGTGATCACCGCCGGGCCGAGGCCTTCCTCGACCTTGGTCAGCGAATCGAGCCGCACCAGGTCGCCGACGCGGTTCTTGACGTAGATCCGCTTGAGGTCGTCCACGCTGGCGCGCGTGACCGGTTCCGTCTGCAGGCGGATCTTGTAGCGTTCGCTCTGGTCCTTGAAGTCGGCGATGTCGACGCCGCCGGTCATGGTATTGAGCGTGAGCGCCACGTCCTGCGCGCTCACGCCGAGCTGCGCCGCGCGCTCGCGGTCGATGATCAGCCGCACCTCGGGCAGGTCGAGCTTGAGGTCCTTGTCGAGCTTGGCCATGCCCTGAATGCGGCTCAGGCGCGACACCATCTCGTCCGACAGCTGGTCGATTTTCAGCAGGTCCGGACCCTGGATGACGAACTGCAACGGCTCGCTGCGCTGGCCGGAGATGAAGCTGATCGGCGCGATGAAAACCTGTATTCCGGGAATGGCGTTGAGATCCCGGCGCAGCTCGCGCATGACGTCGGACTGCGACAGCTTGCGCTGGTTGCGTTCCTGCAAGCGCACGAACAGCTGACCGGAGTTGACCTGGCCGATGTCGCCCAGGCCGATGGTGGTGAAGTAGTTGTATATTTCGGAACGCTGCGACAGGATTTTTTCGATCTCGCCGATCTTGGCCGAGGTGTAGTCGAGGTTGGAACCGAGCGGCGTCTTGGCGCTGATCATGAAGCGCGATTCGTCCTCCTCGGGCACGAAGGTCTTGCCCACCTGCGCGAAGAAATAGACACTCGACAGCACCACCAGCAATGCCACGCCGAGCACTTTCCAGCGATGCGCGATGGTGAGATGCAGCAGCCGGCGGTAAAGGTTTTCCAGCCGGACGTAGGCGCCCTCGAGCGCCCGGTACACCCGACCGTTGTGATCCGGCAGCGTCAGGAAGCGCGAGCACAGCATGGGCGTGAGCGTGAGCGATACCCACAGCGAGGCCAGCACGCCGATGGTGACGACCAGCGCGAAGGAACTGAGAAAACGCCCGAGAATGCCGCTGATGAACGCGACCGGCAGGAAGATCGACACCAGCGTCAGCGTCGAGGCGAGCACCGCGAACACCACCTGTCCCGAACCGAGTATCGACGCCTTCTCGATGTCCTCGTGTTCCTCCTCGCGGTGCCGGAAAATATTCTCGAGCACGACGATGGCGTCGTCGACCACCACGCCGATCAGCAGCAGCAGTCCGAGCAGCGTGACCTTGTTCAGCGTGTAGTCGGCGAAGTACATCGCCGCGAAGGTGGCGAACAGCGACACCGGGATGGCGGTGGCGATGATCAGGGTGGAGCGGCCGCTCTTGAGAAACAGGAATACCATGATCGCGGCGAACAGCGTGCCCAGCAACAGATGTTCCTGCAGCGCTTCGATGGACTGGCGGATGCTGATCGAGTCGTCGGTCGAATAGCTGAGCGTGAGCCCGGGCGGCAGCGCCGAACGGATTTCCTTCTCGACGCGTTCCTTGACCGCTTCGACCACCGCGACCGTGTTGGCGCCGCTGGTCTTGATGACGCCGAGGCCGACGGCGGGCTGGGCGTTGAAGCGCGCGAGCTTGCGCGCGTCCTCCATGCCGTCCTCGACCTTGGCCACGTCGCGCAGGTACACCGGCGCGCCCTGGCGGTAGGCGACCACGAGCCGGTTCATCGCCTTGACCGTGTTGAACTCGGCGTCGAACTTGATCAGCAGCTCGCGGTTCTGTCCCTGGATGAAGCCGCCGGGAACCGAGATGTGTTCGCGCGTGAAGGCGTTGCGCACGTCGAGCGGCGAGAGGTTGAAGGCGTGCAGGCGCTCGTTGTCGAGCCAGATGCGTATGGTGCGCTTGATCTGTCCGCCGATCTGCACTTCGCCCACGCCGTTGATGGTCTCGAGCCGCGGCTTGATGACCTCGTCGGCGTAGGTGTTGAGCTGCTGCAGCGTGCGGTCGCCCTGCAGCGCCACCCAGATCACGGCGGTGGCGCCGACCTCGACCTTGCGCACCACCGGCGGATCGGCGTCGTCCGGGAGGCGTTTCGCCACGGCGTCGACCTTGGCCTTGATCTCCTGATAGGCGACGTCGAGATTTTTCTCGAGCTCGAATTCGATGCCCACCACCGAGACGCCGAGCGCGGAACTGGACATGATGGACTTGACGCCGGGAACCTGGTTGCAGGCTTCCTCGATGACGTCGGTGATGTTCTTGTCGACGATGTCCGGATCGGCCCCCTGCATGGTCGTCGTGACCGTGACCGCCGGGAAATCCACCTTGGGAAAACGGTCGAGGCCGAGGCGCGTGAAGCCGATGATGCCGAACAGCACCAGCACCAGGCTCACCATCAGGGTGAGCACGTGGCGCTTGATGGAAAATTCAGGCAGTGTCACGGCGTGGCGCCCGTCTGGCCGGATGCCGGCGCGGCGTTGCGCACGCTGATCTTGGCGCCGTCGCTCAGCAGCGTGGCGCCGTCGACCGCGACGGTCCAGCCCGGCTCGACGCCTTCGAGAATTTCAACGATGCCGTCGCGCTGGATGCCGGTCTTCACCGTGTGTGCGTGCGCGACGTCGTCCGAGATCGAATAGACCACGGAGCCGGCGGGCCGCAGCACGATCGCCTGTTCCGGCACCACCGGCATGTGGCGATGGATTTCGAGCGTCACTTCGCCGCGCACGCTGCCGGCCGGGCGCCAGCCGGCGGGATTCTTCACCTCGGCGATCACCTCGACGGTCTGGGTCATGGTGCTGAGCGCCGGGCGGATTTCGCGTATGACGCCGGTTGTCTTCCTGCCGTCCTCGAAGTTGGTCAGCGTGACCGGCTGGCCGATCCTGAGGCGTCTCACGATATCGAGCGGAAAGGGGAGACGTATATAAAAGGTGCGCGCCAGATCGCGGGTCGGGTCGTAGGTGTCCGCCTTGCCGACCCAGGTTTCGGAGCCGACCGCGTTTTCGGTCAGCGGCAGGTCGCGCGCAACGACTTGCGTCGTGGTGACGTTGACGGTCTTTTCCGGCGGCTTCGGTTCTTCCTGTTTCCCGCAGCCGGCGGTGGCGGCGATGAACGACAGCAAAACGACCCACAGAACTGGACGGCTCATGGAGTTATTCCTTGTGATGAGCGGAGGAGGGCGCGCCGGGCTTGCCGGCGCGCCGGGAATTTTTCGCGGCACTGTCGGACAGTATGCCGCGCAGCAGGATGTCAACGAGCAGGCCGCTGTAACGTTGAGGATCATGGGCGAACTTCACGTCCGGAAAATGCCGCAGGACTTCCTGGGATTCGAAGAAGAACACGACGGCGCCGATGAGCAGGGTGGCGATCATGGCCGGGTCCATGTCGGCGCGCAGTTCGCCGCGGGCCTGACCGGTGCGCAGGATTTCCACCAGCTGCGCGAAGTTGTCTCCGAAAACCTTTTCCGCGAGGTCGCGACCCTGGCGCTCGCCGTCCTTGAGCAGCTCGCGCAGGATCAGGCGCGTGACCTCGCCGTGCTCGAACATGCTGGCGAGCTGTTTGCGGATGAAGTTGGTCAGGCGTTCCGGCAGCGGTCCGGTTTCGACGAACAGCTCCTGCAGGTATTGCGTGGAATCGCGGCAGGCGACGCGGAGGACCGCCAGGTAAAGCGCCTTCTTGGAGCTGAAATGATGAAAAATGTTCGCCTTGCTGACGTGGGCGCGCTCGGCGATAGTGTTCATCGAGACGGCGTCGAAGCCGTGTTTGGCGAACAGCGCCTCGGCCGCCGCGAGGATGCGCGCCGTGGCGTCGCCGGCCGGGCGTGGTGGCGTGGATTCGATCGTGCCGGAAACCATTCTTCCCTCTATTGCCTAATGCTCTGGACCGTCTTACGATACAACTGACCGACCGGTCAGTCAGCAGATGATAGCGCCGGATCACGGGCGTCGCAATCAGCGAGTAGCGGGCCGGAAGAAGCCAGCGGCCAGCATGGAGATTTTGCGGGATGACACAGCGGTTGATGCAGGCTGTTCCGACGGACTTCGCCAGCGGCGGGCGCAGGGCGCCAGGGCCTTCGTTTGCCCGGGGTCCAATGCGTTCTGTTTTCCTGTCGCTGCTTGTTCTGATGCTGTTCGCCCGTGCGGAGGCGGCGACGGTTCTCAGTTGGGAAGCCTGCGTCGAAGAGGCGGCCGCCAACAATCCCGACCTGCGTGCCGCGCGCGCCAATCTGGACGCGGCAGGCTTTACCGCCAGGGGCGCCTACAGCGGGTATCTCCCGCAACTGTCTGCCGGCGCCGCCTACACCGACACCTCGGGTTCGGCGGCAGCGGCGACGTCGGACACGACCTACAGCACCTCGGTCTCGCTCAGCCAGAATTTATTCGCCGGATTTCAGGATCGCGCCAAGGTGGAGCAAAGCGCGGCCAACCGCGACGCCGCTGCGGCCAGCCTGGCCGTGGCCAAGGCAAAGCTGAGCCAGGACCTCAAGTCCGCGTTCGTCGGACTGAAGTACGCACAGGATAACGTTACCCTGACGGAGGAGATCATGCAGCGTCAGCAGGAAAACCTGCGCCTCGTCGGGTTGCGGTTCGAAAGCGGAAACGAAAACAAAGGCTCCTATCTTCTGACCAAGGCTTCGCTCGCGCAGGCGCGTTACGACAATCTGCAGGCGCAGCAGGACCTGGTTTCGGCGCAGGCCCAGCTCGACCGCGTGCTGGGCCGCGGCGAGACGGAAGGACTGGAAGTCCGCGGCGACATTCCGCTCACCGAGCCCGGCAAAGCGCCGGACTTCCGGCAACTGGCGCGCGAGGTGCCCGATTACCAGCAGGTGGCGGCGCAACAGAAATCCGCCGCCGCCGGCGTCACGCTGGCGCGTTCCGGCCTGTATCCCAGCCTCAATCTCTCGGGCAGCACGGCGCGCGTCGGAGACAATTGGGTTCCCGGCGACACGCGGCGCAGCGTGGGACTCAATCTGACTATTCCGCTCTACAGCGGCGGCAAGGATTACTACGCGACGAAAAGTGCGGTGTCGAGCCTGGAGGCGGCGGCCTCGAACACCGATTCCACGGAACATCAGTTGCTGGTGAAGCTCAAACAAGCCTATGCGAGTTACGTGGAGTCGGCGGAGAAGCTCAAGGTGGATCAGGCGTTTCTCGATGCGGCGTTGACGCGCGCCGAGATAGCGCGCAGCCAGTACAACAACGGCCTTATTTCCTTCAGCGACTGGAACCTGATCGAAAACGATCTGATCCAGAGACAGAAAACATACGTACAAAGCCGGCGCGACCGGGCCGTCGCCGAGGCTGCCTGGGAACAGGCTCTGGGCAAGGGGGTGATTCCGTGAAAATGATGGATGCGATACGCAACCACCGCATGGTGGTCGTGGCCGTTGCGCTGGTTCTGGTCATCGGGGGAGGCGCGGCGATGTACTGGATTTCCGGCCGCAACGCGCAGCCGGTCTATCGTGAGGCGACCGTCAGCCGCGGCGATCTCGACGTCACGATCCTGAGCACCGGCACGGTGGCGCCCAAGAACCGGCTCGACATCAAGGCGCCGATCCCGGGGCGGGCCGAACAGGTATTGGTGGATGAAGGTTACAAAGTCACCAAGGGCCAGATCCTGGCCTGGATGAGTTCCACCGAACGCGCCGCGCTCATCGACGCGGCGCGCGCCAAAGGTCCGGATGAACTGAAACATTGGGAAGAGCTGTATCGGCCCACGCCGATTCTCGCGCCGGTGAACGGTACCATCATCACTCGCAACGTCGAAGCAGGGCAGACCTTCACCGGCGCTGACGCCATATTCACGATGTCGGATTATCTGATCGTGGTGGCCCAGGTCGATGAGACCGATCTCGCCCAGATTCGTCTCGGCCAGCCGGCCAGTATCGTCCTGGATGCGTATCCGGACCAGGCGTTCACCGGCAAGGTGAGCGAAATCGCCTACGACGCCAAGACCGTGAACAACGTGACCACCTATTCGGTCAACGTCCTGGCTGATAAAACTCCGGCCTTCATGCGCAGCGGCATGACGGCGAACGTCAGTTTCGTCACGGCTTCGCGCCGGGGCGTTTTGCTGCTGCCCGCGGACGCGATCAAGGTTCGCGGGAACCATTCTTATGTGCTGCTGGCGCCGGCTCAGCCGAATGGCCAGCCGGTGGAAAAGGAGGTCAAGACCGGCCTGAGCGACGGCAAACACATCGAGGCGCTGGAGGGAGTTTCGGAGAGGGATCGTTTGCTGGTCGTGCGTATCAGCACCGGCGGCGCCAGCGCATCGAGCCCGTTGAACCCGTTCGGCAGGAGGCGTTAAGAGTGAGGGGATGTTTGATTGTTGCTGTCGAATCGCCTCCGGCGATATTAAAAGGCTACTTGTGGGTGGCTGACCCACGAGAATTCAATAATGTAGCGTGCGCTGCGCGCACGATTCAAAAACATAATGGCGGGTGGCTCCGCCCCCGCACCCTGGGCCCATTTTCTTTGTGCGGCCAAAGAAAATGGGCGAAAAGAAAGGCCGCCCGGATGGCACGACAACTCGCTGCGCTTCGCGCCTTTGCCGTGCGGTTGCGCGACGCGACGTCCCTGTCGCGGCGCGCAACCCGCGGGCTTCCTGCCCGCGGCCCTTCGGGCTTTCGGGCAAAGGCTTACGATGCTCGCGCGTGCCATACGGGGCTTGAACACATTTCATGGTCCGGGCGGGAGGTGGTTTGCTTCAATCCCCGTAGCCGCCGCCGAGCATCGCAGCCGGCCATCGGGG
>JACXTT010010095.1_pt1 | contig 12797 bp, 13 predicted proteins | sample 9270951 | NCBI WGS metagenome assembly JACXTT01 (sample SAMN15532306, study PRJNA645909) | rock metagenome | isolation source: weathered quartz diorite | place: Puerto Rico | collected 2017-06-21 | reverse complement strand
CTGCCGAGCGAGAAGCCAGGCCGCGTTTCGAGGTTCTTCGAAGCCAAACTGGGTCCGGACGAGGCGTTCGAGATCGATTGCCCGGATATCTTCCGCAGGACCGATACGCAGGGATTCGCCAAGGGCTTCGCTGTGCTGGAGAGTCCGTCCGAGCTGGACGTGGTGGCGGTGTACACAGCAGCCGGCGCATCCGGACGCGTGGAGACGATGCACGTCGAGCGGTTCCCGCCGCGCCGTCTCGGAGGCGGAAGCGGGGAAGATCAGCCGGACCTGATCCCCGTTCCCGACGCGCAGGGCAATTTCTGCCGGCGACGAGACGGAAAGCTCATCGTCACGATCAAGAACCAGGGTGCCGGTAACGCAGGACCTTCGACGACGACTGTCGATTTCGGCGCTTCGGGAACGCAATCATTGCCAACTCCGGCTCTGACCGCGGGAGCATCGGTCGATCTTCTGTTCGATTTTCCTACCAGTTGTTTCCATCCCGATTGCAGCTTCAAGATCACGGCTGATTCCGGCGGCGGCGTCGTCGAGTCAAATGAGGCGAACAACACCGCCAACGGCTTCTGTCTCGGATAGCTCACTCCTGTCGCAGCCCGGCGGGCCTTCCACCGGGCTGTCTTCGCCCACCCTCCAGCGCCAGCGCCGCGTTCATCAGGCCGATGTGCGTAAGCGCCTGCGGGAAATTGCCCAGCAGCTCTCCCGATTGGACATCGATCTCCTCGGAGAAGAGGCCGAGGTCATTGCCGCGCGGCGCGACGCTCTCGAATACCTTGCGCGCCTCACCGCCCTTCCCCGCCAGCGCCAGCGCCTCGGCCAGCCAGAAGCTGCAGGCGAGGAAGCCCCCTTCACCCGGAGGGAGCCCGTCCTCGGTGGTGCGCGTGTCGTAGCGGTAAAGCAGGCCGTTGTGGCCGAGGTGGGAGCGGATGGCGTCGATGGTGCCGAGCATCCGCGGGTCGGCGGGATCGATGAAGCCGACGCGCGCCATGTACAGCAGCGCGGCGTCGAGATCGTCGTCGTCCAGGATGCTGACGAACGTGTTCCGCTTCGCGTCGAAGCCGCGCGTCATCACCATGTCGTGAATCGCATTCTTCGTCTGGTGAAGCCCTTCGACGCCGAGACTCTCCGCGCAGTCCAACGCCAGCCAGGCCATCACCTTGCCGTGCACGTGCTGGTGGAGCCCGGCGCGCTTCTCCCAGATGCCGGCGTCGGGGTCGCGCCAGCGTTTCATGACCACGGCGGCGATGCGGCGGATCATGCGCTGTACGTCGCGATCGATGCGCTCGCCGCGTTTCACCGCCTCGTCGATGGCGCTGAGCACCTCGCCGTAGACGTCGAGCTGGAACTGCCCACGTGCGTCGTTGCCGGCGCGCACCGGCCGCGACCCGCGGTAGCCCGCGAGGTGGCGCAGCTCGCGCTCGGGCACCTTCGACTCGCCGAAGACGTCGTAGAGGATCTGCAGGTTCGGATGCGTAAGGCGCGTGGAGTAAAGCAGCCAGTCGAGAAATGCGGCGCCCTCGCGCTCGAAGCCACAGTCGTAGAGCGCGGCGACGGTGAAGGAGGCATCGCGCAGCCAGCAGTAGCGATAGTCCCAGTTGCGGACGCCGCCGATGCACTCGGGGAGGGAGGTGGTCGGCGCGGCGACGATGCCGCCGGACGGAGCGTAGGTCAGCAGCTTCAGCACCAGCGCGCTGCGCATCACGAGATTGCGGTAGGGGCCGCGGTATTCGAGCTGCGAAGACCATTGGGTCCAGAAGGCAATCGATCGCTCGATCTCCGCCGTCGCTTCGTCGCCGAGGAGCGGGAAGACCGCGGGAGCGTGATCGTCGTAGCCGAGGGCGAAGGTGCGCCGCTCGCCGGCGCGTAGCGTAAAGCGCGCGGTGGCGGTGCCGCCCTCGAGCGCGAACGACGCGTCGGAGCGGAGGTTGAGGACGTGCGCGCTCCACTGGCAGACGACGCTGTCGCGGCGTTGCTGCAGACGCGGCTCCACGCGCGCGTAGTCCGGTCGCGGCGCGTAGACCACCTCGATCGGCACGTCGCCGTCGACGCACTGGACGCGGCGCAGGATTTGCCGGAACGGTGTGAGGCGATAGCGTTTCTCCTCCTCGGTCATCACGGGCATCAGATCGATGAGCTTCACCGCGCCGCCGTCGCAGGTGAAGGTGGTCTCCAACACGTTGGTGTGGTCGATGTAGCGGCGCGTGACGCGGCCGGGGACTGCCGGTGCGATGGCGAAGAAGCCGCCGCGCTGCCAGTCGAGGATGCGGCCGAAGATCGACGGCGCGTCGAAGCGCGGCCAGGCCAGCCAGTCGATCGAGCCGCCGCGCGAGATCAGCGCCGCCGAGCGCGTGTCGCCGATGATGGCGTAGTCGGCAATGGGTGGTTGTGTTTCCGTCGCCATTTGCGTGCGAGCGCAATCGCGCCCATGAAGAGTGCGATGCCTCCGGCAATCGCCACCACCTTGCGCGGTTCGGGCCCGCGCTGCTTCTCCACGTAATGCCGTTCCGGCAAGTCGCCCTTCGGGCCGGCCGGCCCATCGCGCATGGCCATCTGCAAGACCTGCGCGAGGTGCAGTGCCTGGCGGTTGGTCGACTGCGCGATCTGCTCGCGGCAACTGAAGCCGTCGGCGATGATCAGCGTGTCCCGCGCCGCCGCGCGCACCTTCGGCAGCAGCACCCGCTCGCCGACGCGCATGGAGACCTCGTACTTCTCCCCCTTCTCGAAGCCGAAGGCGCCCGCCATTCCACAGCAGCCGGAGTCGGGGTGCTCGACGTCGAGGCCCATCTCCTTGAGAACCGTCTCCTCGTCATGGAAGCGAAGGACGGCGCTGTGATGACAATGCGCCTGCACCAGCGCCTTGCGATGCAGCGGCGGCAGCGGCAGGCGCTCGTGAACGATGAGCTCCGACAGCGTCATGGTCGCTTCGCGCAGGCGCCGCGCGTCCTCGTGGCCGGGGAAGAGGTTCGGCAGCTCGTCGCGGAAAACCGAGGCGCAGCTCGGCTCGAGCACCACGACGGCCACGCCTTCGTTCAGCTCGGGACGCAGCGCGTCCATCGTCTCGCGCAGCAGTTCCTTCGCCATCCCGAGAAAGCCCCAGTCGTACAGCGGCCGCCCGCAGCAGAGCGGCTTGCGCGGGAGGGTGACGTGATAGCCGGCCGACTCGAGCACCTCGGCGGCGGCGAGGGCGGTGTCGGGGTGGAAGTGGTTGTTGAAGGTGTCGGGCCATAACAACACGCGGCGGTGCGGGCCCTCACCCGGCGCTTCGCGCCACCCGCTCGCGCTCTCGCGGGCGAAGGCGCACGCAGACCCTTCTCCCGCGTGAGCGGGAGAAGGTGGCCGAAGGCCGGATGAGGGCCGGCGCCGAAAGCGTTCCACGAACGTCTCCTTCGCGAACCTCGGCATCGACCTCTCCGGCGCGATGCCGCCGAACTTCTTGGCCAGCGGCATCAGCAGGTTCGCCAGATCGGGCGCCAGCGCGGCGAGGCGCGCCCAGATGTGGATCCATCCCATGGTGTACGCGCCGATGGGGCGGAGGCGGCGCTCGTAGTAGTGCGAAAGGAACTCCGCCTTGTACGTGGCCATGTCGACGTTGACGGGGCACTCGCCCTTGCAACCCTTGCAGGCCAGGCAGAGATCGAGTGCCTCCTTCACCGGCTCGCTGCGCCACTCCGCCTCGATCTCTTCGCCTTGGAACATCTCGAAGAGCAGCCGCGCGCGGCCGCGCGTGGAGTGCTCCTCCTCGCGCGTGGCCATGTAGCTGGGGCACATCGTGCCGCCGTCCATCCGCCGGCACTTGCCGACGCCGACGCAGCGCAGCACGGCGCGGTCGATGCGCCCCTCATCCTGCGGAAATCGGAAGTGCGTCTCGGGCGACCAGGGGTGGTAGTCGCTGCCGAGGCGGAGGTTCTCGCTGGGGTGATACGGCGTGACCACCTTGCCGGGATTCAACTTCCATTCGGGGTCCCACAGCGACTTGAACTCGCGGAAGGCGCCGATCAGCTCTTCGCCGAACATCTTCGGCAGCAGCTCCGCGCGCGACTGCCCGTCGCCGTGCTCGCCGGAGAGCGAGCCGTTGTACTTGATGCAGAGGTCCGCCGCCTCGTCGAGGTAGGCGCGGAACTTGGCGATGCCGGGGGCGGTCTCCAGGTCGAAGTTGTTGCGCGTGTGCACGCAGGCCTGGCCGAAGTGGCCGTACAGATCGCCGACATAGCCGTACTTCTCCATCAGCTTGCGCAGCTCGCGTAGGTATTTGCCGAGGTGCTTGGGGTCGACGGCCGAGTCCTCCCACCCTTCCCACGTCCGCGGCTTGCCGGGCACGAAGGCGGTCGCGCCGAGGCCCGACTCCCGGATGGCCCAGATCATCTTCTCCTGCTTCTTGTCGTCATAGAGCTTGTGTGAGGGCGCGTTCGTTGACCTCGACAGCGCGTCGATCATCCGCCTCGCGTTCGCATCCGACTCATCCTTCGATTCGCCGCCGAACTCCACGAGCAGCCAGCCGCTTCCTTCCGGCAGCAGCTCGACGTTGCGGGTGTTGAGGCCCTTGGCCTTCATGTCCTCGATCAGGCGGTCGTCGACGCCTTCCAGGCCGATGGGCTTGAACGTCAGCAGGCGCGGGACGTCATCCGCGGCGAGATAGATGTCCCGGTAGCCGAGTACGACCAGGGTCCGCGCCGGCGGCGAGTAGACCAGGCGGCATTTCGCTAGGAGCACCACTACACAGGTGCACTCGCTGCCGACCAGCGCGCGCGCCACGTGGAAGCCGTTCTCCGGGAGCAGCTCGTCGAGGTTGTAGCCGGAGACGCGGCGCGGGATCTTCGGATATTTCTCGCGGATGAGATTCCCGTAGCGGTCGCGGATTCGTTTGAGGCCCGCGTAGATCTCGCCTCGCCGGCCGCCGCGGGCGATGATGTCGGTCAGTTGCTCCTCGGAGGTGGCGCCGACGCGCAGCCGCACGCCGTCGTAGGTCAGGACGTCCAGCTCGTCGATGTTGTCGACGGTCTTGCCGGCCATCAGGGCATGCACGCCGCAGGAGTTGTTGCCGATCATGCCACCGATGGTGCAGTGGGTGTGGGTGGCCGGGTCGGGGCCGAAGGTGAGAGTGCTCTGCTCCGCAGCGTGCCTTAAATCGTCGAGAATTATTCCAGGTTGGACACGAGCATATTTATCGAGTTCATTTAGCTCGATGATTTCGTGCATGTATTTCGAGAAGTCCAGCACCACCGCCACGTTGCAGCACTGCCCGGCCAGAGAGGTCCCGCCGCCGCGCGCCAGGATGGGCGCCCCATGTTTGCGCGCCAGCGCCATGGCAGCCACCACGTCATCAGCGTCGCGAGGCACGACCACACCGATTGGCACCTGGCGGTAGTTCGAGGCGTCGGTGGCGTACAGCGCGCGCGAGCCGTCGTCGAAGCGCACTTCCCCCTTGATCGAGCGCCGCAGCTCCTCCGCCAGCAGCGCGGCGTCGACGTTGACGCTCTGCACCCGATCCTGATAGTCGAAGTGCTCTTGCACCGGCCGCTGGCGCGCGAAGGCCATGGGAGGGAAGCGCTTCTCTTCGGCCATCGGCGCGAGCATACAGCGGGCACAACCCGGCGTTGAGCACTCGGCAGCGCGGCGGAAGTCGGCGTCCGCTGGCGGGCGTGCACAACGACCGCCAAAAGTCAGACGGCGGATGCTGTCTCTCGCTCGTACCAGCGCGGCATCAGCACGCCGGCGATCGCGTCGTAAAGCGCGTGCGCCGCCATGAACTGCACGAAGATGGTCTGCACGAAGAGCCGCGTGCGCGAGAACGGCAGCGGCCGGTCGCCCAGCCGCCGCCGCGACTTCAGCGCCGCGTACGGCACGAAGCCGCACACCATCACCAGAAAGAGGATCCCCGCCGGATCGATCACCACGTGTGCCCGCACTGCCGGCAGCGCCACGCGGCGGCGGCCAGGAAGAAGACGATGCCGGCCAGAAAAACGTAAAACGCCGCGAGTGTATTGTCGATCGCCGCGCCGATACCGAAGGTGAGCGCGACGAAGAGCCCGAACCGGGGGAGCTTCTGCCGCCGCACAACGTCAGGCGAGCCGCACTGCTCGCAGCGCTCGGGCAGCTCCGCGCTCCTGACGTGCTCCGCATGAGCGATTCCCAGCATGGCGTTCACGATCTGCTCAGCCGCTTGCGCACTGTGCTCATCGACGGCGAGCTTGTTCCCCTCTTCGATGACGGCGGGGATGCCCGCCGCTTCCAGCGCGCCCTTGGCGAGCTGCGCTTCGGCAGCGTCGCGATACGTGCCGACGATCACCGGAGAGGCGGGCATGACGCCGACGATTATCATCCGGCCGTGACCCGCCGCTTCGATCGTTTCGTCAACGACCTGGCGCGTGTCGAGCTGTCCGCGCGCGCCGCGAATCAGTACCGCGAGAGCGCCGTCAGCCGCCGTAACTTGCGGCTGTACCTCGAGGAGATGGAGGCGATCGGACCGCGCATGCTGCTGGTGGGCGAAGCGGTCAGTTACCGCGGCGGCAGACTCACCGGCATCCCGTTCGTCAGCGAGTCGGTGATGCTCTGCGGCGTCGATCTCGCCGGCGGTGGCCGAATCCTCGGCGCCGATCGTGGTTACAGGAAAGCGGAAGCGTCGACGCGTGTCTCGACCGAGGCCAGCGCCACCATGGTCTGGGCCACCATCCGGCGCATCGAGCCGCTGCCGCTGTTGTGGAACGCCTTTCCGTTCCACCCCTTCATGGCTGGCAAGCCGTTATCGAATCGCATTCCATCGAGCAGCGAGCTGGCCATCGGCGAGCGCTTCGTCACCCGGCTGATGCGCCTCTTTCCCATCGAGCGCGTCGCCGCCATCGGCAATCACGCCGACCGCACGCTCACGCGCCTCGGCATCGCGCACGTGAAGGTGCGGCATCCATCGCAGGGCGGCAAGCGGCTCTTCGTGGAGGGGATGGCGCGACTGTAGTTACCCACCGATGTGCGACATCTCAACCTTGCGCAGCGTGGCTTCTTTCTCGAAGCGGATCTCCGAGTAGCGATCCTCGCGGGCGCGCCAGTGGCCGGCGATGGTGGCGGCGATCTCGTCGTCGCCAGCGCCGCCGCGAACGAGTGCGCGAAGGTCGTGGCCGTCTCCGGCGAAGAGGCAGAGATAGAGCTTGCCGTCCGCCGAGAGCCGCGCGCGCGTGCAGCTTCCGCAGAACGGCTGCGTGACCGAGGTGACCACCCCGAATTCGGCGGAGCCGTCGGCCAGGCGCCAGCGCTCGGCCACCTCGCCGAAATAGTTTGGCTGCAGCGGCTCGATCGGCCACTCGCGGGAGATGGTCTCGATGATCTCGCGGCCGGGAACGACGTCTTCGATCCGCCAGCCGTTGGTGTTGCCGACGTCCATGTATTCGATGAAGCGGACGATGTGGCCGCTGCCGCGGAAGCGCCGCAACAGGTCGACGATCCCGCCGTCGTTCACGCCACGCTGCACGACGGCGTCGATCTTCAGCGGCGCCAGCCCGGCTTCCTCCGCCGCGTCGATGGCCTCGAGGACGGTGGCGACGGGGAAGTTCACGTCGTTCATCCTCCGGAAGATGGCGTCGTCGAGCGAGTCGAGGCTGACCGTGACGCGCGTCAGGCCGGCGTCGCGCAGCGTGCGCGCCTTCTCGCGCGTGAGGAGCGAGCCGTTCGTGGTCAGTGCGAGATCCTGCACACCGCGGATGCGGGCGAGCATCTCCACCAGGCGCTCGAGGTCGCGGCGCAGGAGCGGCTCGCCGCCGGTGAGGCGGATCTTCTCCGCGCCTTCGCGGACGAAGAGGCGTGCCACACGCGCGATCTCCTCGAACGTGAGCAGCGCTTGGCGCGGGAGGTAGCCGTTCCACTGCGGTCCGAAAATCTCCTTCGGCATGCAATACGTGCAGCGGAAGTTGCAGCGATCGGTCACTGAGATCCGCAGATCGCGCAGCGGCCGGCCGAGGGAGTCAATCGCCATTTGCGTTTCGCAACCGTGATGGCGGGAACAAAAATTCGAGCATCTTCCGGGCGCGCTTCCCCCAGGCGCGCTCGCTGTGATCGCCGCGCCGGTCCTCGTAATAGCGGAGGTTCCGGTCCGTCCACCCCCCCGCCCGCAGCGTGTCGCGCATCAGCCGCGCGTCGCGCAGCGCCTCCCCTCCCTCCCGCCCTCCCATGTCCAGCCAAATCCACGGCCTGTGGAGGGGTCTGACCCCCAAAATGGCGCGATTGGCCCACCACAGGGAGGGGGACATGGCCGCGACGCCGAAAAACTTGTCAGGGTGGGTCAATCCGAGGTAGAGCGCGACGAGGCCGCCGAGAGACGAGCCGCCGATCGCAGCCGGGTGGGTGGTTCCGTACTTCGCTTCGATCAGCGGCATCAGCTCTTCCATCAGCATGCGGCCGTAGGCGTCGGCGCCGCCGCCCGCGGCGTGCTTCGGATCGCGTACCGGCGTGTACTCCTCGATGCGGCGCGTGCCGGCGTGGTCGATGCCGGCGATGATCATCGGCGCGGCCGTACGCGCGCCGATGGCGGCATCGGCCGCCTCGTTCAGGCGCCAGGAACGATGCGCAAACGCGCGCGCGTCGTCGAAGAGATTCTGACCGTCCTGCATGTAGAGCACAGGGTACGCGCGATCGCTATCGCCGTAGCCGGGCGGCAGATAGACGGTGATCTGCCTGTCCTTGAAGGGAAAGCGCTCGAGCGTGCCGTGGCGCACGCGCCCGAACGCCTCGCGCAGTGTGACGCGCATGCCGCGCATCAGCGGCGCATCTCGTGATAGCCGCTGCGGAAGTAGAGGAGCGGAACACCCTCGCGGGTCTGGGCGTCGACGACCTCGCCGACGAAGATGGTGTGGTCGCCGCCGGGAAGCGATTGGCGCAACGAGCACTCCAGTGTGGTCAGCGCATTGCCGATCAGCGGAAGGCCGAGCGTGCCGCGGGCCACGGCCACGCCGTCGAACTTGTCGTCGCGCCGCGAGGCGAATTTCGCGGAGATGTCCGACTGCTCCTGCGCGAGGATGCTGACGCCGAATTTCCGCGACGCGGCGATGGCGTCGTGCGTCTTCACGTTCTTCTCCACGCAGACCAGCACGAGCGGCGGATGCAGCGAGAGCGAGGCGAACGACGCCACGGTCATCCCGTACAGCTTCCCCTCGTGCTCGGTGGTCACGACCGTAACGCCGCTGGCGAAGTGCGAGAGAGCCAGCTTGAATTGGGCGTCGTCCATGGGCGCCGGAGTTTAACCGGCTGGGCGGGCGGGCACTACATTTTCCGCAGCCGGATGTCCCCTCCCGACGTGCGCAGCACCACGCGCGGGCCGCCGCCGTTGAGCTTTCCGTTGAGCGTCGACTCGCTCTGCTTGCCGAGCAGTGTGACGGGGACGTCGGTCTCGATCTCGCCGCCGCTTGTGTGCGCGTCGATGTCCACGGCCACGCTCGGGGCGATGGACAGCGTAATGCCGCCGCCGGAGGTCTTGAGCTGCGAGTCGCCGCCGGGCCGCTGCGCCAGGCGCGCCTCGATGGAGCCGCCGGAGGTGGAGGCGTCGATGACGCCGTGCGCCTCGCCGATGCTGACCGAGCCGCCGGAGGTGTGCGCGACGATGTTGCCGGCGGCGCGCTTGATCTCGATGTCGCCGCCGGAGGTTTTCGCCGTGACGTTCGCCGCGGCGTCGCCGACCGCGACGTCGCCCCCCGAGGTGCCGAACGTGACGTTCGCGCGCGCGGCGGCGATGTTCACGTCGCCGCCGGAGGTGTGCGCGTCGACCATGCCACCGATGTGGCCGAGGTCGAGGTCGCCGCCGGCGGTCTTGGCGCGCACTTCGCCGTTCAGATCGCCGACGTGGATGTCGCCGCCGGCGGTGTTGAGCTGCACGTTGTACCGCGACGGGACGCTGACCACGAATTTGACGTCGAGATCATTGCCGAAGAGGTTGAACCACTTCAACGGATGGTCGTAGCGGCCGGTGACGCGGACGCTGTTCCCTTCCTGCGCGAAGCTCAGATCGAGCTCGCGGAACAGCTCGTTCGCGCGCGACTGGCTGCCGGTGCGCGCCTTGCGCACGACGTCGATGGTCACGCCCCCGGCGCCGGGATTGACGCTGATGTCCCCGAGGTCGGAATCGATAGTCAGCGTGCCCCCCTCGGCCACGCTGAAGCTCTTGTGGATCGTGTTGTCGATGGACGCTTGGGCGGTGGAAACGGCGATCAGCCCGAGCGCGGCCGCAACGAGAACGATGCGGATGCGGTGCATGAGATCCTCCTCTTTGGGCCTAATTACGCGCGCGGGAGGAAAAGGTTAGCGGGACAGCGGTTGCGGGATTACTCGGTGCTTGGTTGCTCAGCAACCCAGCAACCGAGCAGCAGCCTGACTAAAACAGCACGAGCTGCGGCGGCAGGGTAGGTGGCGCCGCCGCGTGCGCCTTCCGCTTCATCCCCAGCAGCAGAAAGAGATTGCGGCGGATCCACTCCTTCGCCTCGCGGTGATAGCGGAACTGCCGCTCGGCGCGATGGAAGCGACTGTTGTGGGTCCCGCCGAGGATGTGGTGGAGGTACTCGTGGTGGATGATCGACTGGATGAAGAAGGCCGGGATGGACGCCGAGTTGAGCAGCGGATGGATGCGGATCTCGTTGGTGTGGTGGTTGTACGAACCGAGGCGGATCGAGCGGCGACGCTTGCGGGTGATCTGCTGCCCCCACTTCACGGGGAGCGGCGCGTACTTGAAAAAGTAGGTGCGGTGGATCTCGGCGGCCAGCGACGGGAGGTGATGATGTCCGTGATCGGGAAGAGGGAGTGGAAGCGGCCGTGTCTCCATCCACGACCATTGTACCGGTCACTCCTGCCCGCTGGCGCGCTCCATGACGTTGGTGATGTTGGAGACGGCGGCGGCGGTGATCATCGAAGTCCCCGCGGCGATGATCTCGTTGCCCTTGCGCATGCCCAGCCAGACGCCGACGCCGAGGCCGACAAGGACCGCGGCGATTGGGAACTCCGCGATGTGCCCGCGCCAACTCTCCGGCAAGATGTTCTCGACCTCCTGGAGGAAGGCCTCGGGACCGTTCTCCGCCAGCGCGCTGCCGAGCTTCGACGCCTTCTCGCGGATGGGAAAGTCGTAATCCATTCCGGCGGCGGCGCGCTCGTGATCGTCAGAGGTGGTGGTGGCCATGGCTACTCCTCGCTGTCGTCGCGGCGCAGCAGAAGACCGATGAGGAAGCCGACGCCGACGGAGATCAGCAGCGCTTTGCCCGGATTGGAACGGACGTAGCTGCGCACCTGGTCGGTGACGGCGCCGAGGTCGACGTCCTCGAACTTCTCGCGCGCCCGGTTGTACTGGTTCTTCACGGCGTCGGATGCCGCCGCGTATTTGTCGCTCACGAATTCTTTGGCGCGGCCGAAGCGGCCTCCTTCCCCTTCAGCGCCGGTGCCGCCGGCGGTGTCTGTGGTATCTGTCATGGCCAGTGCCTCCTTCAGGCCGGGGAGCCTACCACCGGTTGGGACGTTGGGATGTTGGGATGTTGGGAGGCGGGACGTCCTAACATCCCAACGTCCTAACATCCCAACCTGATATGCGCATCCGCCTCGACCACGTAAGCCATTCATATGCCGCCACCGACGAATCCGCGCCGGTACAAGTTCTCGACGACGTCTCGCTCGACATCGGCAGCGGCGACTTCGCCGTGATCATGGGCGCGTCGGGCAGCGGCAAGTCGACACTGCTCAATCTGGTCGGCGCCGTCGACAAGCCGACCGCGGGGCGGATCTTTCTGGACCAGACGGAGACGTCGCTGCTCGACGAGAAGCGCCTGACGATGCTGCGGCGCACGTCCATCGGCTACGTCTTCCAATTCTTCAATCTCATTCCGACGCTCAACGTGAGCGAGAACGTCGGGTTTCCGCTGTCGCTCATCGGCGTGCCGCGCGACGTTACCGCCGCGCGCGTCGGCGAGACACTGGAGGAGATCGGCCTGGCGCATCGCGCGGCGCACTATCCGAACGAGCTCTCCGGCGGCGAGATGCAGCGCGCCGCCATCGGCCGCGCCATCGTGCACCGCCCGCCGTTGATCCTGGCCGACGAGCCGACCGGCAACCTCGACTCGCGCAACGGCGAGATGATCCTCGACCTGCTGCGCCGCGTCCACGGCGCGCGACGCCCGACGGTGATCATGGCCACGCACTCCGACCGCGCGGCGTGGCGAGGCGATTACGTGGTCAGGATTGCTGATGGCAGGATCGTGACGTGAAGGGCGACCCTCATCCGCCCCTTCGCTTCGCTCAGGGGCACCTTCTCCCGCTGACGCAGGAGAAGGACGCATATGGGCCCTCTCCCGCGTCAGCGGGAGAGGGTGGCCGGAGGCCGGGTGAGGGTTCGTGATTCTGCGCGCTTTGATCCTCCGCCCCATCCTGCGCGAGAGACTGCGCACCGCGCTCACCGTCCTCGGCATCGCGGTGGGGGTGGCGGTGGTGGTGGCCATGGCGCTCTCGAATCAGAGCGCGCTGCGGGCGTTTCGGGAATCGGTGGACGCCGTGGCTGGGCGGGCGCACTATCAAATCGTCTCCGACGCGGGGCTGGACGAGAACCTGCTGCTGGCGCTGCAGCCGCTGTGGGCGCGCGGCGTGCGCTTCGCGCCGGTCATCGACGTCGACGGCATCGCCGAGGCGTGGCAGACGCCGGTGCGCCTGCTCGGCGTCGATCTGCTGTCCGACCTCCACTTCCGCGATTACCGCTATGCCGCGATCAGTGTAGAGACGCCAAGTGTGGGGGCCCCCGCTTCGGGCGCCCGAAAGCCCGCGGCCGAACCGGCCGGCCCCACACCGGTTCC
>JACXTT010010094.1_pt1 | contig 12798 bp, 11 predicted proteins | sample 9270951 | NCBI WGS metagenome assembly JACXTT01 (sample SAMN15532306, study PRJNA645909) | rock metagenome | isolation source: weathered quartz diorite | place: Puerto Rico | collected 2017-06-21 | reverse complement strand
GGGTAGGCAATGCGGGACGACTGGGGGACGGGGTGAAAGTTAGGGCGGAGGGGGTTAGGCAAAATGGGGGAAACCAGCGGAACTGGCGTGGCCTTCCCGCGCGATCCGTCCACCGGCGTACCGAAGTTCTTCGGCTAGTGCCTGCTCAATGCGCAGGGTGAGGACGTGGTCGCGGGCATCCGTACGCCGCTGCCGATCGAGGCTCTGGCCAAGCCGCTCCCGAAGGCCTATCAGGACCTCATGGCCACCTACAAGAAACTGGAACGCCATTACCGCGACATGCTCGACCTGGAATTCACAATCCAGGAGGGCAAGCTCTATATGCTCCAGACCCGGGTCGGCAAGCGCACGGGGATCGCGGCCGTCCGGATTGCGGTGGATCTGGTCAAGGAAGGCGTGATCGACAAGCGCGAGGCGGTGATGCGCGTCGGCCCCGAGCAGCTCGCCCAGTACCTCTATCCGATTTTCGATCCCAAACGGGAATCGCAACACCACGCGGTGGGCAAGGGCCTGCCAGCCGGGCCCGGCGCTGCGGCCGGCAAGATCGCGCTGACGCCGGAACGCGCGGTGGAGATGAAGGAACGGGGGGAGAGAGCGCTGCTTGTGCGCCGCGAGACCAGCCCGGACGACATCCACGGCATGAGCGCCTCGGTGGGGTTCCTGACGGCCAAGGGTGGGATGACGTCCCATGCGGCCGTCGTCGCGCGTCAGATGGGGAAGGTCTGCGTCGCGGGCTGCGAGGCGTTGGATGTCAAAGACAACGGGACGATCCGTTTCGGGACGTTCACGCTCAAGGAAGGAGACGCGCTCTCCATCAACGGCTTCACGGGCGCCGTCTACGCGGGCGAGATCCCGGTCGTCGAGTCCGAGATCATCCAGGTCATTCAGGGAAATATCAAGCCGGAGCAGTCGGAGAAATACCGGTACTTTTCCACCCTGCTCGCGTGGGCCGACGGGTTCCGGACGCTCGGCGTGCGGGCCAACGCCGACATTCCCGACCAGGCGATCATTGCGCGGGGATTCGGGGCAGCGGGGATCGGCCTCTGCCGGACCGAGCACATGTTCTTCGCCGAGGCCCGCGTTCCGATCATGCAGCGGATGATCCTCGCCAAGACCCGCGAGGACCGCGAGCGCGAACTGGCCAAACTCCTGCCACTGCAGAAGAGCGACTTCATCGGTCTGTACCGGGCCATGAAAGGCCATCCCGTCACCATCCGATTGCTGGATCCTCCCCTGCACGAGTTCCTGCCCAAGCGCGAGGAGCTGATGGTGGAGATCGCGCGCATGGAGCTCAATCAGGCTGACCCGGTCCGCATTGAGGAGAAGAAGCTGCTGCTGGCCCGCATCGAGGAACTGCACGAGTTCAACCCGATGCTGGGGCTCCGGGGCTGCCGGCTGGGCATCACGATGCCGGAGATCACCCGTATGCAGGTGCAGGCCATCATGGAGGCTGCCTGCGAGGTCACTCGCGAGGGCATCAGGGTGGTGCCGGAGATCATGATTCCGCTGGTCGGCTTGGCCGCCGAGATGAAGGCGCAGAAAGATTTGGTCAGGGAAGTCGCCGCCGACACCATGCGCCGCTGCCAGACGAAGTTTCCGTATCTGGTCGGCACCATGATCGAACTCCCGCGCGCGGCCATCACCGCCGAGAAGATCGCCCTCGAAGCGGACTTCTTTTCGTTCGGCACGAACGATCTGACGCAGACGACCTTCGGCTTCTCCCGCGACGACGCCGCGAAGTTCACCGACTTTTACATGAACCGCCGGGACCGCTGCCCTCGGTGCCTCAGCCGCGAAGTGGACCAGAAGACCATGAAGTGCCGGGCTTGCGGGCTTCAGCTCAGCGGGACGCCGGAGAATATCCTTGACGCCGACCCCTTCGCCACACTCGATCAGGAAGGCGTGGGCGGACTGATGCGTCTGGCGATCGAGCGCGGCCGGAAGGGGCGGCCGGACATCAAGCTGGGCATCTGCGGCGAGCACGGCGGCGATCCCGCGTCCGTGGCTTTCTGCTACGACCTCGGTCTCGATTACGTGAGCTGCTCTCCCTATCGCGTGCCGATTGCGAGGCTAGCCGCAGCGCAAGCCGCCATCAAAACGGCTGGGAACGGTGGCGCCGTCAAGCGCCGGCCGGCCCGACGCTCACGGCCGACGTCCCGAAGACAGACACGCTGCTAACTTACCCTTGTCTCCCAGCAGCCGAGAGCTTGATCTGTACTTTATGACGCGGGCCCTTGCTCTGGCCGCGCGCGGCCTTGGCACGACCAGCCCGAACCCGCCGGTAGGGGCGGTGGTCGTGCGCCGCGGCCGCATCGTCGGCGAGGGCTATCACCGGCGTGCAGGCGAGCCGCATGCGGAAGCACTGGCCTTGCGCCGTGCCGGTCCGCGCGCGCGCGCGAGCACGCTCTACGTTACATTGGAACCCTGCTGCCATCTGGATAAACGCACGCCTCCCTGCGCGCCGCGCATCATCGCGAGCGGGGTCACGCGCGTGGTCGTCGCCACGCGCGATCCGAATCCCAAGGTGCGGGGCCGCGGCCTGGCCGCGTTGCGGCGGGCCAAACTGCGCGTGGACACCGGCGTCGGGAATGCGGAGGCCGAGAAACTCATCGAGCCGTACCGGACGCTGGTCACAGCCCGCCGTCCGTTCGTCACGTTGAAGGTGGCGTCCACGCTGGACGGGAAGATCGCCACGGCGAAGGGCGAATCGCGCTGGATCACAGGCACTGAGGCGCGGAGGCTGGTGCACCAGTTGCGCGCCCGTTCGGATGCGATCTTAACGGGCAGCGGAACCGTCCTGGCGGACAATCCGAGTCTCACGGCGCGCACGGGATCGGCGCACGGACACACGCCGCTTCGTATTGTGCTCGATCCCGTGCTGCGCGTCCCGCTCCGTGCAAAAGTACTGAGAGACCGCAAGGCGCCGACGCTGATTGTGACGACTGCTCGATCAACCTCAGCGAACCGCGCGGCACTGCAGAAGATCGGCGTCGAGGTACTGGTACTGCCGGCGCGCCACGGGAAGATCCAGTGGAGCGCGCTGCTGTCCGAATTGGGACGGCGGGGCATTGCCTCGCTCATGATTGAAGGCGGCGCAGAGGTAAACGCGTCGGCGCTGCGGAAGGGCATTGTGGATCGCGTGCTGGTGTTCCTGGCTCCTTGCATGATGGGAGGACGGGACGCCCTGGGCGCGATCGGAGGGCTGTCGCCGGCACACTTGGGCGGCGTACTGAAGTTGAAGAGGATGGCGGTGATGCGGATTGGTCCCGACATCCTGGTCGAAGGAAGGCTGCACGGGAAGGGGCGCGTCTTGGCGCGCCTGGGGCGGGCGGGTGTGAAGTGAAGTCGCGCCAGTTCGCGCTCCTGTGCGGCGTCGGGCTCTTCGCGTTCATCAGCTACAACCTCGTCCGGATGCCCGTGCTTTCCCTGTATGCCCAATCGCTGGGGGCGGGGCCGGAAGCTATCGGCTTCATCGTGTCGGCCTCCACGCTGACGGGCGTGTTCCTCAAGTGGCCGGCCGGGGCGCTCTCGGACATCTATGATCGGCGCTGGCTCTTGTTGGCCGGACTGTTGGCCTTCGCCATTCCGCCGTTCTGCTATCAGTTCGTGTCCGACGTGAGGTGGCTGGTGGCGCTTCGTTTCACACACGGGATGGCGACGGCGGTGTTTGCTCCAATCGCGCTGGCGGTTGTGGCCGATCTGCGACGAGAGGCGCGGGGGGCGGCGTATGGGTCCTACACCGCGGCGACCCAGGCAGGGGCGATGCTCGGACCGGTGCTGGGGGGCTGGCTCATCGTAGCGGCCGGATTTCCGACCGCGTTCGTCACGGCAGGAATTCTGGGCGCAAGCGCCTTCCTGCTCTTTCTCCTCATGCGGCTCCCGCCCCAAATCCCCCATGTTGCGTCCGGCGTCGGGCCGGCGGCAGTGCTGAAGGATATGGCCCGCGGCGCACGGACCGTCGTTGGAAACATGCGTGTGGTGGTCACAAGCGTCACCGACGGTGCGCGTCAGGTCGCCAACGGCGCCTTGATGGCGTTCCTGCCGATCTACGTGATCGGGATTGGAATGGACGCAGCCCAGGCGGGAATCCTGTTCGGCATCCAGAGCGTAACCTCGTTCGTGTCACGTCCCACCATGGGCTGGGCGTCCGACCGGATCGGGAGAAAGCCGCTCATCCTTCTGGGGTTGGTGGTGTGCGCGGCATCGCTGGCGGCCGTCCCGTTCACCCGTGCGTTTGGGGGACTGCTGATACTCTCTGCGCTTTTCGGCTTCGGCGAAGCGATCGTGAACGCCTCGGCTGCCGCGCTCGTGGCGGATCTGTCCGAGCTCAAGACGCTCGGCTCGGCGATGGGCATGCAGGGCACGATCATGGACGTAGGCCATGCGTCCGGGCCGATTCTGGCAGGCCTGCTGGTCGGCGCGCTGGGCTTTCAGATAGCGTTCCCGGTCATCGCCGGGCTCGTCCTCTTGGCGGCGGGGGCATTCCGTTTCGGAGTGGGGTCGGAGCGGCCTGCTTGACGGAGTGAAAAGACCGTACTAGGCTTTGAGAGGCAGTCCACGAGGGGCGCGATGTTTACCGGTATCATCGAGGAAATGGGGGCCGTGAAGGCGGTGGGCAAGACGCTGCAGGGCAGCGGCGTCACGATCCTGGCCAAAGCCGTCCTGGAGGGTCTCAAGATCGGGGATAGCGTGACGGTGAACGGTGTGTGCCTGACCGTGGTCGGCCGCAACGACACGGAAATCAAGGCGGATATCTCGCCGGAGACGATGAAGGTCACGACGCTCGGATCGCTCAAGGCCGGCGATCCGGTGAATCTCGAGCGGGCCATGCGGCTGGGAGATCGCCTGGGCGGCCACCTCGTCACCGGCCACGTGGACGGCGTCGGCACCATCCGCGCCCGCGCGCAGGATGCCGACGCGTATCAGATCATGATCGAAGCCCCGCGGGATGTCTTGCGCTACTGCGTGCCGAAAGGGTCCGTCACGGTGGACGGGATCAGCCTGACTATCAACGCAGTGAACGATCGCGGGTTCCGCGTCACCGTCATTCCGCACACGGCCAAGGTCACGACGCTCGGGATCAAGCAGATAGGCGACACGGTCAACGTGGAGACGGACCTCATCGGCCGGTACGTCGAGCGTCTGCTTGCGGGGGGAGGCCCGTCCGAGATCAAGATCGACAAGGACTATCTGCAGAAGCGCGGGCTGATCTAGCGGCTGATTTTTTGCCGTGTTACGATGGTGCTTTCGTGGGGGGAGGGAACTGCTATGAGACATCTCTTCCGTGTGTTCTTTGTAGTCTTGGCGGTGGGGATGCTGGCGGCGGCCGCGCAAGCCAAAAGTTTCTTCAAGCCGGGCGATCCTGCGCCGAATTTCTCGTTGGAGACGCTGGAGGGCCAGACGATCAGTCTCGCTCAATACAAAGGGAAGGTCGTGGTGCTGGGTCTCTTCCATATCTGCGAGCCCTGCCTGATCCAGGGCACCGAACTGCAGAAGGTCCATGAGGCGTTGAAAGGCAAGAACGTCCAGGTGCTGGGCGTGAACTCGGCCGGCAATTCGAAGGAGAAAGTGGTGGACTTCCTCAAGGAGTTCCCGTTGAAGGTCACGTATCCCTACATGGTGGACCCCAAGAAGGAGACCGACAAGCTCTACGGCGGCGGCCGTTTCATCCCCAACGTCTACGTCATCGACCAGGAAGGGAAAGTCCGCTGGCAGCGGGTCGGCACGATGGAAATCGGCGGCGCGGAGGTCATCAAGGCCGAGGTGGAGAAGCTGCTCGCGCCCGGCGGCAAGACCGGAGGCGCGCTCTGATGGGCGAGTTCGACGAAGGCAAGGACAGATTCCTGCAGGTGGTCAAGGGCATCGATCCGTCGGTGGAGGTCGTCATGCCGGTCACGCCGAGCCGGGGCATGTTCCTGATCTCGCTCACGAAGGCGGGTCAGCGCAAGTTCCTCACGGTCAGCGAAGACGACATCCTCGACCTGACGGAGGATGCCGGCATTCTGAAAAAAGTCACCGACGAAGTCCAAAGCTCCATCGCCACGTTCTGAGCGGCTCCGCATGAAGACGATCGCGCCCGATATCCAGCAGTGGTCCAGCTTTTCCCAGGAAAAGCAAATGGACTTCAACGGTCTGCACCTGACCGTCAACGACCATTGCATCCTGGTGGACCCGCCGCCGCTGGAGGCCGCCGACCGTACGGCAGTCTTGAAAGGGCGGGCGGTGGATTACATCCTGCTGACCAATCGCGATCACGTCAGGGAGACCGAGGTCTGCCGGCGCGACTTCAAGGCGCGGGTCTATGCCCCGGAAGCCGACGCGCCCCAAATGGAGATTCCCATCGACAAGACATATAAAGATGGAGAGCTTTTACCGGGCGGCCTTTGGGTTATTCACCTGGCGAACATGAAATCGCCGGGTGAGTCGGCGCTGTTCCTCGACAGAGGCAAGGGATACCTGATCCTCGGGGATTCGCTGATCGGCCGGCCGCCCGGCCAGCTCAACCTGCTCCCGGCCGACAAGTTCGCCGATGTCGCCAAAGCCAGGGAGTCCCTCAAACGGCTCCTCAAGTACAATTTCGACGCGGTCCTCGTTGGGGATGGGGTCTCGATTCTCGCGGGAGCCAAGGACGCGGTGCGGCGGGCGATCGAAGCGTAGCGCGCGCGGTGCCCCATGCCTTCGTCTTCGTCAGACCGGCTCAATCAAATCGGCAACGAGTATTTCGGCCGCGGTCTCTACACCGACGCCTTCACCTATTACCAGCGGGCGCTGGTGTGCGACCGGGAGACCGGCGACCCGCGCTCGTTGGTGGCGACGCTGGGCAATCTGGGAAACGTCTGTGCGGTCAGCGGCCGGAGGGAGCAGGCGCAGCTCTACTACCAGGAAGTGCTGGAGCTGCAGAAGCTCGTCGGAGACGAACGGGGCATCGGCACCACGCTGGCGAATCTCGGCAACCTGCGGACGGACGCGGGCGAATGGGAACAAGCCCGGGCCTATTACCTCGAAGCGCTGGATATGCTTTCGCGGGCTGGGGATGACGCCGGCTTGTCGGTGCTCCATTCCAACCTCGGGTTGGTGGCGCGGGAGACGGGCAATCTCGACGAGGCCCTTGCCCGGTATGAGCGTTCGCTGGCGCTCATGCGCCGGCTCGACAACCAGGCCGGCGTCGCCGACGCCTACCGCATGATCGGCAAAACTCACGCGCTCCGGAAGATGCACGATGAGGCGGCGTCGTGCGCGCTGACCAGCCTGGAGATCAGCCGGCGCCTGCGGGATGAGTTGCGCATGGCCGGCGCCTGGTACCTTCTCGCCGGCATTCGGGAGGAGCAGGGGAACGGAGTCGAAGCGGCCGAGTTGCTGGAGCGCGTCGTCGCCGTCGACCGCAAGTATCAATTGCCCAAGCTCGAAGAGAACCGGCGCCGGTTGGCGGCGCTGCGGGAGCGGAACGCCGCCGCGTCGTGAGCAGCGTCGTCACCATCGGCTTTTTGGACCAGACGCGCGTCTGTCTCCAGACCGAATTCACGCCTCCGCTTGCCGATGACGAACGCCGGGAACGGCTGATCCATGCCGCGTTATTGACCGGGCGGGCGTTCGCCGCGCTGTCGTATGAGCGGCAGGGAGCTTTGGCGAGTGCTCTGCGTGAGTGGGTTGCGACGCGATTCAAGACGTGCCCGCTGCAGATCGTTGACGGCGATCCAATGGCTTGCCCGCGACGTTTCGCCGCAACCTTCCTGGCTCCCGTCCGCGAATACGCCCTGGCGGCAACCGGCTGCAGCCGGGAAGGGGGCGAGATCGACTATTTCCTTCCCATGGCGGCCGCTGCGTACCTCAAGCAGGCGACGGTCACGGACCGGGATCCGGAGGAATTGCTTCAGCCGGCGCTGGCGCTTTGCGCCGCAGTGGCGATTCATCCCATCACGGTCGCCAACCATTTTCAAATGGCCGCCGCCAGCCTCCCCAAATTCGAGCCGGTCATGGATCGCACAGAGTCCGCCAACCCTGTCGGCGGCACCCAGCCGGCCGGGCGGGAATCAAGGCGTCGGCTGCTCGACCGGCGCCGCTCATTGATCGTGTCCGCCTGCCTGGCCGCTCTGGTGATTACAGCAGGGGTGCAGTATCTCTCGACACGCGAGCCGAAGGCGGGCGACGCCGTTTCGAGCCCTCAGCCGGTACGTGTCCCGCCGACGCCGCTTTCTCCACAGGCACGCGCCTATCTGCGGCAGGTCCGAGACCTTGCTGAAAGCAGCTTGGCTCAAGTCGAAACCATGGCGGCGGCGACAGATAGAGGGATGGGAACCGGCGAGCGGAGCAAAACGTTTGAGTCCGGCATCGGCCGACTGTCGATGTGGCGGCGGCAATTCTTTGCTCTGGCACCGCCGCCGGCTTTGCAAGCGCAGCACCGCGAGATCGGTCGGCTGCTGACGGACCTGGGCCGCATCGCGCAAATGCTCCGGTCCTCGCAGGCGGAGCCGGCTTCCGAGGCGACAAGAGAGCGTCTCTCGGCGGCTCACGACCACCTCATGCAGGTCTTGAACGGCGCCGACGCCCGCTGACCCATATTTCCCCCTCTATTTCAAGCTTTTCGTGGCGTAATTTTTCTTGCCTTTTCAAAACGATTTGGCTAGGATTCGCCCGACTTTTTATCCTTTCGGATAGGTCTGCGTAACCTGACCGGGCATTAACGAGGCGGCACTCCTTTTTCTTATGGCGGAACTGCTGTTCTACAATCGTCCCGCTCGGCTGAACCGTATCACCCACGCCAAGCTCCGGTACACGCCTCTCGCCGATTTCGAGTTCGCCAGAAAAGTCACATCTGTCCCGTTGATGGCCGCCGAGTTCCCTCTCGCTTGCCGGCAGTATCCCATCATCTTCACCTCAAGCCCGGACGGCACGGTGCTGGCCCACGCCGTCCTTTCGCTGGCCGAAGGAGCGAATGCCTTCATCAATGAAAAAGGGCAGTGGACGGCGACCTATATCCCGGCCTTCATCAGACGCTATCCCTTTGTGCTGGCGGAGATCCCCGGCAAGCCCGACGACTTTGATGTGGCCTTTGACGAGGGGAGTGGCTGCTTCCATCCCAAGAAGGGCGAGCACTTGTTCGACGATCACGGCGTTCCGACGCCGTTGCTGCAGACGCAGATTGATTTCCTCAAGAATTTTCATGCCGAGCATCAGCGCACCCGACAGGCGCTGCAGACCTTGCAAACCGACGGACTCCTGACTCCGTTCAATGTGGACATCGTGCGGGGCGGAGACAAGGCGAAGTTTGCGGCCCGCAACATGCTGGTCGTGGCTGAAGCCAAGCTCGGCACGCTGACGTCGGAGAAGGTGAGCGCCTATATCAAGAACGGCATGCTGGCCATGATCTACGCGGACTTGATTTCCCTGCAGAGTTTCCTGGCCGTTGCGAATCGGACCGGCGATCCGGCAGCCGATGTGTCACCGTGGTGGGCGAAGTAGGAGGGAGCGTGAAACCCAAGAAGAGCCGATGGTTCCTGACGAATTGCATCCTTGCCATGGCGGGTGTTCTGCTGGCGCCGACTGTTCAAGCTCAGGCACCGCCTCCACCGCAGCAACGCCCGGACGTCCTGTTGGAGCAGCAGCGGAAACAACAAGAGCAACAGAAGCAGCAAGAGCAACTCACCCAGCCCAAGACGCCCCCGCAGATTGATAAACCGGCCCGGACGCGTCCGCCGAAAGGCGCTGAAGCGAAGGTCAAAGTCGCGCAGTTCAAGTTCAGCGGCAACACGGTCATCAAAACGGAGGACCTGCAAGGGGTCGTGGCTTCGGCGGTCGGGAAGACGCTGACCCTTCGCGAATTGACCGAAGTGGCCGGCCTCGTCTCCGAGCACTACGCGGCCAACGGGTACATTCTGGCTCAGGCCTATCTGCCGCCGCAGGAAATCCGGGGAGGCCTCGTGGAGATCGCCATCCTCGAAGGCAAGGTGGGAAAGATCGGGGTGACGGGGAACACCCGCTACCAGTCGTCCACGATCCTCCACGCCATGGAGCCGGTCCAACAGCGGGGCATCATTCATGAAGGCACGCTGGAAACGGCATTGAACGAAATGAACGATTACCCCGGGCTGAAAGTGCGCGCCGCCCTCAAGCCCGGCGAGACGCGCGGCCTGACCGACTTGGAATTGACCGCCAAGGAGCGGCTCCCGTACACCTCCACGACGGACGTCAATAACTACGGCTCGCGGCTGACCGGCGCCTGGGTGTATAGCGAAGAGCTCGGCGTCGGGAATCTGGCCGGCGTCGGGGATAACCTGACCCTCAAGGGGTTGAAGTCGGACTCCCGGCTGTTCTTCACCGACGTGACCTACCTGATCCCGGTGACGAACTTTGGGACCAAGTTCCAGGTCTCCTGGATCCATACCGAGAACGTCATCGGCAAAGAATTCGCATCGTTCCGTCCCACCGGCCGTGCCGACATCGTCTCAGTCGATGCGCTCCAGACCATCATCCGGACCGGGGGCTTGAGCCTGACCGGGGTGGCGGGGTTTGATTTCAAAACGATCCGAAATCTCCTCACGAGTACGGGGCCTTCTGCCGTGCTCTTCAGCAAAGACGAGATACGGATCTTCCGGTTGGGTTTGAGGGGCGATTACCGCGATCCCTTCCTGGGCCGGACGTACTTTGGGTTAACCTGGCATTACCTTATGGATGGCCTGGGAGGTTCCACGCAGGACGCGCCGCAAACGAGCTTCCAAATTACGGACGCGGCCGGTCACTCGCGTGGCGCCGGTCCGGGGAGTACGAGCAAGTGGACGGGCGACGTGGCGCGCTTCCAGTCGCTGGGCCTGCCGTTTATCCAGGGGCTGCCGGTCCTTCCCGCGGTGCTCAACGACAGTTACCTGATCTTGCGCGCCACGGGCCAGTTCGCCAGCGACCGCCTGCTGTCTCCGGAGCGTTTCGCGATCGGCGGGTATTACACGGTGCGTGGCTACCCGGTTGCCGAGCGGATCGGTGACAACGGCTATGCGGCGACGGCCGAAATGGTCGTGCCTATTCCATCGTCCGCCACGATCCCGTTCGGCAGCCGGACCTGGAAGGAGACGGTTCAATTCGCGGCCTTTGTGGATCATGGCGGCACCTTCCCTTCACCTGTCTCGGCTGCAGGTCAGGGTGGATACGGCTATCTCACCGGCGCGGGCATGGGGATCCGGATCAACCTGCCGTTCGGCGTGCCTGAGCCGGTGGACAGCGGCACGCTCTCGATCAAGATCGACTGGGCCTCGGCAGTCGGGCGGCCACGGCCGTCCAGTCGAGACCAAGGACTCACTCTTCATCCGATCACCGGGTCCGGCGACCCGGGAGTCCTGTACGTGAGCGCCGCCCTGCGGTTCTAGCGGGAGGAAAAATTTGTCAGGTATTGTCGTGAGGTATCACAAGTTTTTTTCCCCGCAAGGCCTATAATGAATCCCTATCTCATTATGGTAGTCGCGCCTTGCCCAAGAACCACTCCCAGGCTCTGCTTTTTTCTGTGTTGAAAGTTTAAGGAGGTTCTCCCATGAGCGGTCGGAAAGCCAAGGCACTTCGTCGGGAGGGAAAGAGTCGGAGGCGCACTCCCGCAGTGAGGCTCTCCATATCTTCCACTGAGAAGTGGACGACCAGGCTGGCGGCCGCCGGCTTGATGACCAGCGCGCTGGCGCCCGTCACTGCCTGGGCCCTTCCGCAAGGCGGCACCGTTTCCGCCGGCTCTGCGACCATCAGCACCCCGACCTCCACCTCCTTGAGGGTGGATCAGTACACCGACCGGGCGGTCCTGGACTGGCGGTCGTTCAACATCTGGTCTAATGAAGCGGTCCGGTTCCAGCAGCCGAGCGCGGCCTCCATCGCGCTCAACCGCGTCGCCAGTCAGGAACCGAGCGCCATTTACGGCTCTCTCACCGCCAACGGGCAGATTTTCCTCGTCAATCCAAGCGGCATCCTCTTCGGTTCCAGTTCGCGAGTCGATGTTGCAGGTCTCACCGCCAGCACGCTGAACATCACGAACCAGGACTTTCTCACCGGCAATTACCGCTTCTCACAGGTTCCCGGCGCGCCGAACGCCGCGGTCGTCAATCAGGGCGTCATTACGGCGGGTCCGGGTGGTTACGTCGCACTGTTAGGCGCGGCGGTGCGTAATGAAGGTGTCATCCAGGCCAACCTCGGTTCCATCGCCATGGCCGCCGGTAAGGCCGCCACATTAGATATGCGCGGCGACGGGCTGATCGAGTTTGTCGTGACGGATGCGGTTTCCGGTGCCGTCACAGGCCCCAACGGCCAGAGCCTCGCCGCCTATGTCTCCAACAGCGGTACGCTCCAGGCCGACGGCGGCATGGTCACTCTGACCGCGAACGCGGCGACCGACATCATCAAGTCCGTGGTGAACAACGAAGGCGTGATCCGGGCGCAGAGCATGGTGGAACGCAACGGCGTGGTGGTGCTCTCCGGTGGCCCGGAAGGGATCGTCAGCGTGTCCGGCACGATTGACGCCTCAGGAACCGGCGCAGGCCAGACCGGCGGCACGGTGAACGTGCTCGGTCAATATGTCGGCCTGTTCGGTGGGCACATCAATGCCTCCGGCGACGCCGGCGGCGGGACGGTACTCGTCGGTGGCGACCTGCACGGCCAAGGCACTGTCCAGCATGCCTTCCGTACGTATGTCAGCGCCGATTCGACGATCAACGCAGATGCGATCACGAACGGCAACGGCGGCAAGGTCGTGGTCTGGTCAGACAACGTCACCAGATATTACGGCCATATCAGCGCGCGTGGCGGAGCGCAGGGGGGCGATGGTGGGTTCGTCGA
>JACXTT010010093.1_pt1 | contig 12799 bp, 8 predicted proteins | sample 9270951 | NCBI WGS metagenome assembly JACXTT01 (sample SAMN15532306, study PRJNA645909) | rock metagenome | isolation source: weathered quartz diorite | place: Puerto Rico | collected 2017-06-21 | reverse complement strand
GGTGGACGACAGCAAGTTGGCCCGAACCTACCTTGTCAATCTGCTCAACGAGCGGGGTTTCGAGGTGGAGGAGCAGGAGCCAACGTCGCTCGTCGACATCCTCGGTGCCCTCCGGGTTTTTCGTCCCGAAGTGCTCATCACCGATTACGAGATGCCGAACTGCAAAGGGGAATCCCTCGTGCGGGCCATTCGGGAAGACCCCGTGCTCAAGCGAACCAAAGTGATGATCCTCTCTTCTCACCGGGAGGAGGTCATGGTGAAACGCTTGGCTGAACTCGGTGTGGACAGTTTCCTCATTAAGGGCCCGGGATACAGGGATGTGATCGATCGGCTGAAGGAGCTGATGTAAGTCGGGTCGCGAGAAAGCGGCCCAGCCACCAAATCCAAAAGTGGCCCATCCCTGTCTGTCGCACGCATGAACACTTAAGGTTTCCTTCCGGAGACCATCCTCATGCAATGCCTGTCCTGCCAATCCGCCTTGGAATACGCCCCGGGCGAGATGTATGCCCGATGCCTTTCCTGCTTCGATCTGTTCATGAACATGAGTGGAACGCTCACGCCCTATCCCGTGGACGACAGCACCCGCTCCATGATGGAAATGGCCTTGGGCTTCAAGCCTTCCAAGGAAGAGAAATTCGAAGCCCCCTCGCAGTGCCCTCAGTGCCAAGGCCATCTGGAGCAATTGAACCTTGAGGGATCCATCACGACGCGCTGTGACCGATGCGGTTTGCTCTCGCGCCTGGAAGGGAAGTTCCTGATGCCGGTGATCGTGCAGGCACCCAACGGAGGATGGGATCCCGAATTCCAAGCCATCTTTGAAGAGAATCTCGGGTTCAGCAGGAAGGTGTTCCGGAACCCTCCGGGCGTCGTCGGCTGACGCCTCTTTAAAGGATTTTAACTCGCGATGGATGACTAATGGGGTGGAGTCCGGGGCAGGGTCTGCGCCCCGGAATGCACCCCGTTTTTGTGGGACCTTGTCGTGGACTATTTTACGATTCCTGCGGGCGCGGATCCGCTCGCTCACCGCGCAGCATCGCTAGCCTCCTATGGTCGCTACGCCTTCGATCTGATGATTTCGGAGTGGCGCTGTCCCAACTGCCATCAGGCTGTCCCTGGGCCTGAGCCAATGGTGAATCCGGCGATCCACTACCGCAGCAGTGCGGAGCTGGAAGTCTGGTTGATCGAGGCCCTCGCACAGGCCAGCGCGGAGGCAGAGCTGCCCAGGTGTGAGACCTGCAGAAAGGATGCGCAGGTGACGCGCATGGACTATCACGTCTTCCATTCCGGCTTTAGTGAGGATGTGGTGTTTCGTTGGAAATGCACCGGGAAGACAGAGCGGTGGCGATGGTCCGAGGCTATGGGCTATCGGCCCACCTCTGTGTTTTCGAAATACGAAGAAAAGGTGTTTCTGCGTGATGCCTTGCTTCGCGCCGCCTCGGCCCATCGAGAGGCGGATGAGATCGATGCTGCGGATGAAGTGCTGCTGGAAGCCACGCGGTGCATGCCGGGGGACCCTGAATTGCTGCGCTTCATGCCCTGGCTCAACGGGCGCCTGAGGTATAGCGTGTCGGGCGAGATCGCCAATGCCCACGTTCAAAGCCGGCCCGATGATGCCCGCGGCCATTTCTGGATGGGCCAGGTGATTCTGGAATTGGTGACGAGCCAGACTTGGCCTGATAAGGCATTGGTGCAGGCTACCAACTGCTTCCAACGAGCTCTCCAACTGGATCCGCAGGAGTATGACGCGCAATTGGGGCTCGTGAATGTGGCGCGCGTGTACGGAGACGATGGGCAGGCGCGCGATCTGCTCGAAGCTCTGCTGAAGCAGCGACCTGAGCACCCTGAAGCACTCTACACGCTGGGCCTCATGGAGCTGGACCGCAACCCCGCCCGGGCGCTGGACTGTTTCTCCGCGGGTGAAGCGATCCAGCCAAAGGACGCAGACTATCCGCGAGGCTGCGCCCGGGCGCTGATCGCATTGCAGCGCTGGGAAGAGGCGCGTGAAGCAACCCTGCGCGCCAAGCGGCTGTCGCCGGAGGATCCGCGATTGGATGATCTACTCAGAGAGGCTGTCACCGGCTTTGGCCGAGCCTAAGAGGCCCGCGTTGGATGAAGCAAAGAGCAGTATAAGAGCCGCCTAAGGCGGCCCTTGTACTGCATGGTGTTAGAGCTTAAATGCAGAAGCAGACGCTCTCATTGAAGAGGGCGGCGCAATGGGTATTGCAGCTGTTCCGTTGGATCGTTTCTCGGCGGAGGGCGAGTTTCTTGTTCGTGTTCATCCTGAAGACGACGTGCCGCGGCGCATGGACCGCTTTGAAGGGCGGTTCCTAGGACGCTTTCCCAGGGAAGGTCTACACTTGGCTCACCCATGCGCTTGGAGTCCTTCGCACTTCCCCTGGATCCGCCGGAGACTGGCCCGGTGTACCTCCGCATTGCCCGGGCGCTGGCTCGCCGCATTCAGGATGGGAGTTTGGCGCCTGGTGCGGCGCTTCCGAGTACGCGCCTTCTTTCGGAGACGCTGGGGGTCAATCGCAACACCGTGAGCGTGGCCTTTCAGGAATTGGAGGCCGAAGGTTGGGTGGAGGGTCGCAGCGGCAGCGGCACCTACGTGGTTCGGAACCCTCCGCTTGCTCTGCCTCTGCATTGGGGTTCAACGGAGGCACCTGCGCCCGAGGCCGATACCGCCATCGAGCTGAGTTCCCATCTTCAGCCTCTGAGCCAGCCTCTTGAGGGACTTTACGATCTTCGGGAGGGTCGGCCTGATCCACGTTTGCTTCCGGCGGATGAATTGGCTGCGGCCTACCAGCGGGCTCTTTCCTCCCACGATGGTGAATTGCTGCAATACGGCGAGCCCCTGGGCCACAAGCGTCTGCGGGAGGCGATGGCCGCGTGGCTGATAGAGCGTCGGGGCATCCGCGCGTCGCCAGATCAGATCTTGATCACGCGGGGCGGGCGTATGGGGTTGGATCTGATCACCCGCGCCATGGTGCGATCTGGCGAGGTGGTGGCGATGGGTGATCCTGGGCTGACCACCCATCGAGAGGTGTTTGCTGCAGCGGGGACCCGCGTGGTCGCCCTTCCTTTGGACGCGGAGGGCCTGCGCATTGATGCATTGAAGACCTTGCTGGAACGCGAGCCCATCCGGCTTGTTTACGTCGCGCCTCATCATCACTACCCCACCGGCGCGGTGCTTTCCGCAGACCGGCGCCAACAGCTGATGTCGCTCGCCGCCGCCCACCGCTTCGCCATCGTCGAGGATGACTTCGATTTTGAATGGCATTTCGACGCGCGTCCGACGCTGCCCATGGCCAGTCAGGATCCCGCGGGATTGGTGCTGACCTTGGGATCCTTCTCGCGCCTGCTTGCGCCGGGATTGCGGGTGGGCTATCTCGCGGGTCGGAAATCCATCATCCAGCGCCTCGCGAAATTACGGGCCCGGGTGGATGCCCAGGGTGACCGCGTATTGGAAGGCGCGCTGGCGAGCCTCATGGGAGATGGCACCTTCCACCGCGTGCTGCGAAAGGCCCGAAAGGCCTATCAGGAGCGCCGCCAGGTGATGCTGGAGGAGTTGCAGCGCTGGCCGGGTTTCAGCGTCACTCCTTCCCAAGGAGGATTGGGGCTGTGGATCCAAGCGCCGCAGGGATTTGATGGCCGCGCTTGGGTGATCGCCAGCCGCGCGAAGGGCGTACTCATCGAATCGAGCGAGGCGATGTACGTGGGATCGCCTTCAGGTTGCGCCTTCCGCCTCGGCTTTGCGGCGCTCACGCCCGAGGAACTGCGCGAGGCGCTGGTCCTCATCCGGCCGGTCTGAGGGCCCGAAGGCGCCGCTCGAGCTCTGGCAATCCGGGATGGGAGGGGGAGAGACGGCGAACCTGTGCGACGGCCTCGCGAGCTTCGCTCAAAGCACTCTGCGGAGGACGACTGTGTCGGTAGGATTCCGCTTTACGCAGCAGCAGTCGGGCCAGGTTGAATTGCCGGGCACCGCTTTGCGGGGTGAGAGTCACCAAAGCCTGCAGTTGCTTAATGCGGGGCAGGAGCTCTGGCAGGGGATCCACGCCACGATGGAGTTGGGCTTCAGCGCGAAGATCCACCAAATCGGTCCAAATGGAATCCGTGGCGTGTTCGGGAAAGCGGTCCATATCTTTGAGGCCCGCGATGAGCTCCGGCATGGGGTCGGCACCTTCTCCCGATAAGGCACGGGCTTCATTCAAGTGGAGCTCGGCCAAAAGGGAGAGCGGAGTATCGTCTTCGGGCGTGAGCTGCAGTGAGCGCGTGAAGATCTCCAGGGCGCGCTGGCGGTCCAGGTGATTGTCCTGACCTTGTCTGCGGAGGTACGCGGCGCGCTCTGCAAGCACGCGGCCATAGGTGATGAGGAAGGTGTGGCGCGGCCGATCTCCCTCTATCCAGGGGCGCACCGCAGCCTCCGCCTCTTGCCACTGAGGAATCGGATCGTGGTGGTAGGCCTCCGCTGCCGCCGCGAGGCGCCGAAGCGTGTCTGCCTGCCATCGGATGTAGCGGGATTCCTGGGGATCGATGTGGGAAGCGAGGGTGAAGCCAGCCAATGCGCGGTGCAGCTCATCGCTGGGGTTGCGATGCTGAGATTCGGCGAGGTACGCGCGGGCAAGACCCAATTGACCTGTCTTTGAATGGAGGGCTGGGTCGTTCCGGCCCACTTGAAGGGCCTTGGATAGGGTGGCTTCGAAGAGATCAAGCTGAGCGGCGACTTCGTGGTGATGTCCGGCCTCGATGAGGTAGGCGCTCCGCATCTCCCAGATCTCCAGGAGCAGAAGCCAGCCTTCGTATCGCCAGGGTTCCAATGGAGACGCTTCCAGTGCTTGATGGCCGATGCGGATGGCCTCCTGCGGATCGCCTAGAAGCTCGGCTCTCAGCACCCGCGTGGGACCGGCCGATTGAGAGGCGCCCATGAGAGAAAGGGCCTCAGCCTTCAGCGCGGGATTTGATCCCCGGCCAGCCCATCCTTCGCCGGCCCCCAGCTCGGCGCGAAGGGCTCGAATCCCTTTGAGCTGTCCGAGCAGCTCCGCGGGCTCGCCCTCACGGGCGCCCGCATCGAAGGCCCGTTGAAGGCATTCCTCCGCAGCCTCCAGATCGTTCATCCGCAGCCGCATCTTCCCGAGGGCGAGGTAACCAGGTGCGAGGCCATCGTGGCCCATGTCCTTGATGGCGCGTTGAAGGGCCTCCATGCGCGATCGGATCTGAGGATAGAGTCCGTGCGGAGAATCCTGAGGCGAGAGATTCGCAAGGCTCATCAAGTCTTCGCAGGCCTTTGATTCTTGCCCGAAGGCTTGGGCGACCCGCGCTTGGCGCTGGGCGGTGAGACGAGCCCGCCAGGCCCAGGCACCGAAGACTGTGGCGGATAACGCCAGGATGGCAGTAGCTGCAGTCAGAGATCGGTGGCGCCGAGTCCAGAGTCGAAGCCTTTGCCAGAGAGCGGGCGGGTTAGCCTCCAAGGGCTCGTGATGGCGATAGCGGCGCAGATCTTCACCCATGGCCCGCGGTGACGCATAGCGATCCTCCGGCCAGGGGCTCATGGCCTTCCGTGCGATGCGCAGCAGATCCATGGGCGCGGACCTTTCCCGCTGCGACGTCGTGTCCAAAGGGGACCGCTGAGTGAGCAGCACGAGGAAAGTGGCACCGAGGCTGTACACATCGCTACGCGCATCCAGCCGCGCGAGATCCTTCACCGTGAGCTCAGGGCAGGCAAAGGGGGGCGTGCCCGTGCCGCGGAGCTCGCGGAGGGATCCTTCAGTGCTGAGTACGAGGCCGAAGTCGCTGACCCGCGCTTGCCAGGCGCCATGCGCGGGACGTTCCATCAGGATGTTCGCCGGCTTGATGTCCAAGTGGAGCAGGCCCTGAAGGTGGGCGGCGTGAACGCCCTCGCACACCTGCTCCATGATCTGGATTTTCTCGGCCAAAGAAAGATGACGCATGACCGAGGAGAGAGAGCCTTCCTCCATCCAGGGCATGGCGAAGTAGGCCGAGCCTCCCAGCTGTCCCACCTCCAGCACCGGGCAGACGTGCGGGTGAGAGACCTGAGCCTGGGCTCGGGCCTCGGCGAGCAGATCCTCCGGAAAGGTATTGCGATCCATGCGGAGAAATTTGAGCGCCACCGAGCGGTGGAGACGGTGATCCCAGGCCTTGAAGACGCGGCCCGCGCCGCCCACAGCCACCAACTCTAATTTGGTGTAGGGCACTTCGAAGGGGAAGAAAGCGGAAGTTTCACCTTCTTCCGAAGCAGGTTGCTCGAGGGTATCCGTCTCTTCCCGACCGCCGAGATATCGAGCTGCCTCAGCTTCCACCCAAGTGCGCGAAAGGGCGCCCGTGCGCATGAGGATCTGAACCCGGGGTCCCCAGATCGCCGTTGGAAGATCATCGGGAAGAGGGCCCTCCCATTGCGCTGGGTGCACCCATCCCGCCTGCGCGGCGAGCTGCAATAGATGGTCTTCGAGATTGGAGGCAGGCATATCAGAGCTGGATTATGCCTGGTCTGCGAGGTGGGGTTGCCCCGGGGCGATCGAGCCTCGAGGGATGTGCCCCGAACGCCAGAGGGCTGGCGTTCGGGGCCTCCCGGGTAAGAACTAGAGGCACCAGCAGGCGCTATGGTTGCAGGCGGTCGCGCAATGAGTGTTGCAGGAATAATCCGTCCAATACCCGCCGGCCACTTGCTTGAGCTGTTCCTCGGTCAGATCGCGCAGTGTTTCCCGATGCAGGGTGAGCTTCTTGATGGGGTTCATGATGCGACTCCGTGAAGTGAAAGTGAGACATGTATCCGCTCCTCCCTGTGGAGGTTTGTCGGAAGCCCCTTGCAGGGCGGTTGGACCCTCCTAAGGGAAGGGTCGCGTCCACGCAATGCGCCCCGGGAACGCATTGATGGAATCTGGATTGGCTTTGGAGATCCTGATCGGTGTGATGGGATTCAGGCGTCGATTCAAGGACTGTGCGCGAGGCTTGAGTGGCGGAGAAGAACGATAGGTTTTGGTTGCGCGGTTGAATGAGCATAAACGCGCAAGCCCTCGATTTCGCACTGGACTGCGACTCAAATGTGTTACTGGACTGATGACTGTCGGCCAATCACCAGAAAGGGAGTCCTCAGGCTGCGCAAGGTCCACCTATCCCGCCTATGCGGTAAGCCTCGCAAGGCGGTCTTCAAGATCGGAGGAGGGTGTGTCCGGGTCGGATTTGGACTGGTTCGGCACGCTTCTCGTCAGACCTGGTTCACATGCAGGGCGAACGAACTCATCTTAAGGCTACGGGGTGTGCTGTCAGCAGTGCTGGTAAGGAGGCCGAAGCCCCCCCACCATGCACCTCCGGACTGCATGGCCTGAGACTGGAGCGAAGCATCGAGTCACAAGGGCCGTTCTGAAAAGGAGCATAAAAAGGGTTTTGAATAGGCACTGCAAAAGTGCCTTTAGCTTCTTCTCAATCCGGTAATTGGATAGGGACCACTTTTGATCTTTCCGTGGGGACCAGGAACGATCGTAGGCCTTTGAAAAGCATCGGCCTCGCCGATGCGAGGCCGATGCTTGGGTCACCCATTGGGAGTCCGCTTTACCGGGTCTTCCTTTTCTTGAAGACGATCTTCACGAGTGGATGAGGATTTGGCGTGGCCATTCCGAGTTGGTAGAAGGTGAACACTCTGAGGTCTCCTTTGAATTCCTCGGTGATCCGGTAATCGATGAAGTGACCTTTGCCGTCGCTCTGTTTGGAGGACCAGATCATGGTCTTGTCTTTCTCATTCCAGAACCCGTAGTCCGTGCGCACGGTGAGATCGTTGGTGTCCACCCATGTGTCCACGTAGGTTTTGGCGACGGGGTCATAGCCCCATACGCCATGGCCCTCATAGGCTGGGAATTTATCGGAGGCGGGAATTTTGAAGTCATTCACCATCCAATGACCGTTGGTGAGGAGGGTGTTGGTCTGTACGCCGGTGGCGTGGCCACTTTCCTTATCGGATTCATAAAAGGTGACCTCCGCATCCCAAGTCCCCTCTTCCATGCGAAGGGGCGTGTAGATCACGGGGTCCACAGGAGGCTCAGAAGGCGTTTGACAGAAGAGCGGGAGGCCGAAAGCGAGCAAGCAAGTTGCGAGAGGGCGGGACAGCGAGAAGGGCATTGGTCGAACTCCCATAGAGGACATAGGTCCATATGAATGCGGACCGCACCTATCTAATCACTGCGATAGGCCATTTCCCGGCTGATGGGGCCTGGATACGCAAAAGGGGGGTTAAACGGCGCCTAGCGAGCGTGCGAAGTGCCGCGCCACGACGCAAGAGCCACTGCGGCAAGCGCGGCCACGGAGGCTGTTACGAGGAATGCCGTGGCGCTCCCCCACCGCGTCCACATCCAGCCCATGAGCAGGCTGGCGAGGAGGGTTCCCAGCCCCACAGAGAGCTGAAACGCACCGTAGCCCGCACCGCGGTGCTCCGGATGAAGCAGATCTCCCAGCAGGGCCTTTTCCACACCTTCCGTCAAACCGTAGAAGGCGCCATAGGCTAGGAAGGCGGCGATGAATACGCCCTTGTGCGAAGTCCAGCCCATGGCGGCATAGCAGAGGGCGTAGACGATCCACCCAGCCAGCAGCACGGGCACTCGGCCTAGGCGGTCCGAGCGTTTGCCCGCGGGCAACGCGAGGGCGGCCGCCAAGAGATTGAAGGGGACGAGCAGCAGCAGAAGGTCGCGTAGAGTGAGGCCGAGCTCCTTTCCGCGAAGAAGCAGAAAGGCATCGCTGGAGGCCGCCAGCGTGAAGAGGAGGACGATGGCTAGATAGCCGCGGATCTCCTTCGGAATGGAAATATCCAGACGCCGAGGGGCGCCTTGGCGGGGAATACGCGGGATCCAAAAAAAGGCGAGCAGCGCAGAGATGGCGGCCGGCGCTAAGGCCCAGCGCACGACGCGCTGGAATGTCTCGCGATCGATAGCGACTACGCCAATGCCCATGGCCAGTACCATCAGCAAGCCAGCCACCGCGCCCAAGGTATCCAGCACACGCGTGATTCCGAAATCCCTTCCGAGTTGCCCTGCAGCGGCCGCATCCGCGACCATCGCATCCCTCGGGGCGCCGCGGATGCCCTTGCCTGTGCGATCCAGCACGCGCGCAATGCCGAGCAGGGAGGGCGTTCCTGCAATCAGCAGCAGCGCTTTGGCGAGAAAGGAGAAAAGGTAGCCCGCGCTGACGAGCGGTTTACGGCTTTCAAGTTGATCGGACAGCCATCCAGAAACGGCCTTCAGGCCGACCGCCACTCCTTCGGCCAACCCCTCCACCAATCCCACAAGAGCAGGTCCACCGATCGTCGCCAAATACAGCGGAAGCAATCGGGTGATGGCCTCCCCGCTCACATCGGTGAAGAAGGACACCCATCCTAAGCGGGTGCTCAGGGAGATGGGGCGTCGATCGGGGGCTGTGGCCATAGGGATGGTTTATTTAGCCACAAGCGATCAGATCAAAGGCGTCGTAGAACTCGCTCGATGGCCGTGGCTTTTTTCCCTTCAGTAGTGATCAGCACAGCATGGAGCTGGAGATCGCCTTCGGCCACCTGAAAGGGGGCGCGCTTGACGCTGAGGAAGCGGCTGAGGCTCGCTTCCTTCTTCATGCCGATGACGCTGTCGTAGGGACCCGTCATGCCGATATCCGTGACATAGGCCGTGCCGCCGGGAAGCACCTTCGCGTCTAGGGTGGGCACGTGGGTATGACTGCCCACCACCGCAGCCACCTTGCCCTCCAGAAACCAGCCCATGGCCTGGGCTTCGCTGGTGGCTTCCGCGTGCATGTCTACGAGGATGAGATCCGCCCGCTCCTTCTGAAGCAGCAATTCCACCGCGCGGAAGGGATCATCGCAGGGCGGCATATGTACTCGGCCCATGAGGTTCACCACCATGACCTCGATGCCGCTGGCGTGGTGGAGCTTCACAAAGCCAACGCCCGGAGTGCCGGGAGGATGGTTCAGAGGCCTCAATAGGCGCGGCTCCTGATTGAAGTAGGTCTCGATGCCCTTCTGATCGAAGGCGTGGTTGCCCGTGGAGATGACATCCACACCCAGCTCTTCAAACCACGTTCGAGCGATCTTCTCGGTGATGCCATGCCCATGGGCCGCGTTCTCGCCGTTCACCACGACGAAGTCCAGTTGGTGCGTCCGCCGCAATTCCGGAAGGTGCGCCTCCAAGAGGCGGCGCCCCGGCTCACCGACGATATCTCCTAAAACCAGAATCTTCATGGATTCAGAGTAACGAAAAGGGGCCCCGAAGGGCCCCTCTCGTTGAAAAGGTACTGCCTAGAAACGGACGCGGACGCCCAGCTGAACTTCGCGGGTGTTGAAGTCGCGGCCGCCCACAGCCTGATAGGCAGTGTTCGGAGCGCCAGTGCTGGTGGTAACCACTTCCTGGTTATCGGAGATGAACTGGTTGGCCCAGTTGAAGGCGTTGAACACATCCAGGCTCGTCTCGATGGAGTACTTACCGTAGATCTGGAAGACGCGGGAGATGCGCAGATCCATGGTCTTGGTGTGGGGCTGACGCTCGGCATTGCGATGACCGTTGTAGAGGTCATTGAAGATGCCGTCGCCGTTCTCATCCCGACCCGAGAGGGCGGAGTAGGGCAGGCCCGAGGAATAGTTGAAGCGGGCGGAACCCTTCACTCCGAAGACGATGGGGAAGTAGCCCACGACGTTCAGCACCATGGTGCGGTCAGCCCAGGCGTGCCCGTAGTCGGAGCGAGGATCCGCAGGGTTGGTGGTGGCGGCGAGGGCCAGTTCGGAGTTCACACCGCTGGAGGAGGTGAAGGTGCCGCGCTCATTGGAGTTCTGGTCCATGGCCTTAGAGAAGGTCACGTTGCCCTGAACGCCGAGGTCTTGGGACCAGGACTTCTTGACCTCGACATTCAAACCCTTATAGCGGCCGATGGCATCACCCTTAACGAGGTAGACATCGCCGAAGCCGCCCGCAGGATTGCCGGGGGCCAAGGCCGCGCCGCGGAAATCAAGGGTGTGGCCGTGGACAACAGCGGTATTGGGTCGGCCCACACGCAGGAAGTGATTGTTGTTGGTGGCGTAGCCATCGTTGTAAGCCAGACCGTTGCCAACCTGGTTCAGGTTGATGTTCTCCAGGTACTGAAGATGGGAGAACTCGGTGTAGGTGACCTTGCTGCTCACGCTGAAGCCATTGCCGAAGTCGTGCTCGACGCCCAGGCTAGTCTTCTTGGCACGGCTCATCTTGGTCTCGGGATCCCAGACTTGAACCGCGCTGGCGCCGCCGGCGGCAAAGGCGGGGTTGGTCGCCAGAGCTTGCAAGGTCGCGTCGCTCGCCTTATTGAAGGTCTGCCCGCTGATCAGAGCGGATTGACCGAGAACCCCGCCGGTATTGAAGATGGCGACGTTGGCGGCATTCGCCGTGTTGATCGCGTAGGAATAGTTGGTGATGGTATTGCCGTTGCCGGTCATGGTGTTCGCCACGAGCAGCATGGGGGTGGGGGTGCTGAACCAGCCGTGGCCGCCACGGAGCACCGTCTTGCCGTTGCCGAAGAGATCGAGGGCGAAGGCGAAGCGGGGGTCCACGGTGGAAGAACCCACAGCGGAGTCGAGGCCGCCGAGGTTGGCATTGGGGCGGGGATTGTTGGAGAGGGTCTGCTGATTGAATCGCAGGCCGGCCGTGAGGGTGAGACGCTTGTCGAAGAAGCCCTGGTACTGGGCCTGCATGTATTCAGAGTCCAGCTTGGTGTCGATGTGGACTCGTCCACCGTTGTAGCTGACGGCTCCCGTGTAGGTGAGGGTGCCGGGCGTGGCAGGGCCAGGGGCAGTACCAGCGATGGTGCCGTTCGCCCAGGCAGCGGCCATGGCGTAGGAGCCGAACGTGATCGCGCCGTTGCCGTTGTTGAAGAACTGGTTGTCGATGCCGATGGTCTGGAAATCGAAGCCCGCCTTGAAGGTCCAGTCGCCGCGGGTCCAAGTGGTGTTGTTGATGAGCTCCGTCATGATCTCGTTCATCTGGCGGGGCGTGGAAGTCTTGGTGCCGGCGAAGAAGGAACCGGGAAGGGTGATGGCCGGGCTCACGCCGTTGCCGGCGAAGGGGCGGCGCTCATTAGACACCTGGAGACGGGTCTCGGTGACGAGCTCGGGGGTCCAGATCGCGGAGTGCTCCAACACCCAGGACACGGCGTTGGTCGTGTTGAGCAGCTCGTTGCTTTCGGGCGTGGTGACCGAGTTTCCGCCGCCGATGGTGTCCTTGAACTTGTTGTAGTTCAGGCGCAGGGTCAGGCGATGGGCGTCGTTCAGGTTGTAGTCCAGGCGACCGAAGTAGGACGTGTTCTTGGTTTCCTGGGAGTAGGGGAACTGGCCGGAGCCTTCCTGGCCGAGGGTGTGACCGCTCTGGCTGGTGAAGACGTTGAACAGCTTGGAGGCCGTGAAATTGGCGAAATCAGTGGCGGTATTGCCCGCGCCGGTGGTCGCGCCAAAGCCGGGAGTCGCCAAGCGGCTGATGCCGTAGGTCTCATAACCGACGAAGTAGAAGAGCTTGTCCTTGATGATGGGACCGCCCGCCGTGAAGCTGAAGTTGTAGGAGTCGCCCACGCGGGTGCGGGAGAGCTCGCTGTTGTTGCCGGCGAAGGTCTCGTAGGGAGTGGGCTTGGCCTTGGCCATCCACTTATCGTTGCGAACGAGGTAGAGGGCGCTGCCGCCGAACTCGTTGGTACCGGACTTGGTGATGGCGTTGATGACGGCGCCGGCAGCGTTGCCGTACTGGGCGTCATAGCCGTTGGTGATGACCTGGAGTTCGCGGATGGTGTCGGCACCGAA
>JACXTT010010092.1_pt1 | contig 12799 bp, 10 predicted proteins | sample 9270951 | NCBI WGS metagenome assembly JACXTT01 (sample SAMN15532306, study PRJNA645909) | rock metagenome | isolation source: weathered quartz diorite | place: Puerto Rico | collected 2017-06-21 | reverse complement strand
GGCCTTCTCGGCAGGAACGCCCAAGCATCATACACGGAAAAAGTGGCGGTCCCCCTTCCAACCCCCGGCGTGACGTTGTGAGCGTTACTAACATGAAGATTACTTTCGGAGAAGGCCTCGGCTTCGCGATCCCGATCGAGACGGTCAAAAACTTCCTGAACCACCGCGATGCGTTCGCTTACGACAACGACAATCCGAGCAATCCGTATCGGTATCTCGAGCCACCCAGCCGCACGCTTAAAAGAAGCGATGCCCGCTGATTCGCATTTCCGCGCAAACCCGAGGAATCGACAAGACTTGTCTTGCGTGATGACCCTCGAATAGGTCAACCTCTGCTCTGTTGCAGAACAAACCGAACGCTGGCTGTCGGGAACGACCTACGAAAACTCGTCGTGACCCGGACACAGCGGCAAGCCTCAAAATCATGAATCGGAATTACCTGTTCGCTTTGTTGTTGAGTGTCACCAGCTCGATCCACGCCGCCGTTCCACCGCCCGAGAAACTGTTGCCCGCAGACACGCTTGGCGTTTTCACAGTGCCAGACTGCGCGAAGGCGCGGACCGCCTACGAGGCCAATGCCAGCAGCCAGCTCTGGCGCGATCCGGCAATGAAGCCGTTTGCGGAGAAGCTCATGAGCAAGGTCAAAGAGGAATTCGTTGCGCCGCTCGAGAGGCAGCTGGGCGTCAAACTGGCCGACTACAGCGGTCTGGTTCAGGGCCAGTTCACGTTCGCCGTCATCCAAAACGGCTGGCAAGGCAATCCAACCCCCTTGCCCGTTTGGTTGCTGCTGGTGGATGCCAAGGAAAAAAGCGGACAACTGAAAACCAACCTGTCGGACTTGAAGAAGAAATGGCTGGATGCCGGCAAGACATTGAAAACAGAAAAAATCCGCGATCTTGAATTCACCACGCTGATGGTTTCCGGCGACGACCTCACCCGAACCCTCGAGAAATCGTTCTCCAATTCGAAGACCGACAAAGACGACCAGGCCAAGGAAAAGTCCGAGGACAAAAAATCCGGCTCGAAGCTTGCGATCACGGTCGGACAGTCCGATTCACTGCTGATTGTGGCCAGCGACCCCAAGGTCATTGAGAAAATCCTGGTCCTCCAATCGGGGGGGACCACCCCCGCGCTGGCCGAACAAACCGCGTTCGGCGCGGATTATCAGGCCCGCCTCCGCGGCGCCCTGGCTTATGGTTGGGTGCATTTCAAGCCGATCGGCGATGCGCTCAACCGCGCCATATCAGAGGCCAGCAGCAAGGCAGGCGAAGGTGAATCCCCGCTCAACTGGTCGAAAATCCTGGCGGCCTCCGGACTGACGGGCCTGAGAACTGTTTCGGCCAACCTGAATGAAACGCCGGAGGGCTCCATTGGGGAGTTCCATCTGGGAGCACCGGCCGCGAGTCGCGCCGGCCTTTTCAAAGTCTTCGTGGCCGAAACAAAAGACGCTGCCCCGCCGCCGTTTGTCTCGGCAGACGCCGTCAAGTTTCAGCGCTGGCGTCTCGACATTCCCAAAGCATGGGCTGCGCTTGAAACCATGCTCATGCAAATCTCCCCGCAAATGGCTGGCGGCATCAAGTTCATCATGGACTCCGCCGGGAAGGACAAAGATCCAAACTTCGATTTGAAACGCGAATTGATTGGCAACTTGGGTGATGACATCATTTCGTACCAACGCAAGCCGCGTGGCAATACGTTTGCCGACCTGAACTCCCCCCCTTCCCTTTACTTGTTAGGCTCACCCAACGCGGAAAAGGTCGTCGCAGCGCTCAAGAGCCTCGCTTCCTTGCTGACGGGGGCAGGCAACGCTCCGAAAGAGCGGGAATTCCTGGGACGCAAAATTTACGCAATTTCCCTTCCATCCTTGCCAACCTCCGACGGTTCCGCTGCCGCGCCGCGCAACTTGAGTTATGCCGCTGGCTCCGGCTATGTCGCGATGTCCACCGATGAGGCAATGCTCGAAAGCTTTCTCCGCAGCAGCGAAGGCAGCGGCAAAGCTCTGCGTGATACCGCTGGACTGGCGGATGCCGCCCAGAAGATTGGAGGCATGAATACCGGTTTGTTTGGTTACGAAAACGCGAGCGAGTCAGTGCGCGTGATGCTGGAAGTGCTCAAGAACGACTCCAGCACACTGGAAAAAATGCTGGGGATGATGGCGCTGGCACCCAGGCTGAGCGGCAAAGACGGGAAAGGCTTGAAGGATTGGTTCGATTTCTCCTTGTTGCCACCGTTTGACCAGATCTCCAAGTATTTTTACTTCACCGTTTATGCGGGCAGCGCCAACGCCGATGGACTGAGTTACAAATTGTTTTCGCCGACACCTCCGCAGTTGAAAAAGTAACGCGTCGTCCCGCTGTTCGAACCCGATGGGATTTGTGTTACTCCTGCGGGTAGACCAATATGCGGTCGTGGACTAACACGACCAGATCATTTTTTCCATCTCCGGTCACATCCGCAATCAGGGCTTCCCGCGGCTCGGGGAATTCGCTGCGGCGGCCTCGGAACGTGCGTTCCTCGAACACCGGCCAGCGACTGGCGGGTACAAGTTGGTGCGGCGGCTCAAACGTGACGATATCGAGCTGGTTTTTGGCGGTTTCCAAAAAAACCAGGTCCTTGCGGCCGTCGTTGTTCAAATCGCCTGAAACCACGTCATTCAAGTATCCGTCTTTGATCGGCGTTTCGTATCCATCCAATTCGGACAACTCCCAAACGTCGCCCTCAAATGCCATCCAGGCGACGGAGTTCAGGCTCATGAAGGCAAGGCTGTTCGGACGCTTGGCTCCCAGCGCGACCGCCTGGAGGCTGGAAAAATCGCTCACTGGCAGCGGCAGGTTGCGAACAACTTGCCACACTCCTGCGGCGTCCCGTTCGCATAAGGTCAGCGCCTTGCGCTCGGCATCGAGCAGAAATAGCGAGTCAATGCGGTTGGTTCCATTCGGCAGCGCTGCCGCCGCCACGATGCGCGAATTGCTCGCCGCGCCGTTGATCTGTTCTTTGACGCGAAAGGAGTGAGTTGGCTTGTTGTCCAGGCTGTTCGTCTCCACCTGCCAGACCACTGCGCGCAGAAAGTTCTTCTGCGCAAGCAACAGCTCCGGCTTCCCGTCCCCGTCCACGTCCGCCATGCTCAGCCAAGGCTGTTCCGCAGTGCCCCCGGGTGGCGCGACGTCTTGTTCGTCGAACGGTTTGTCCGGCACCTGCAACAGGACTTTGATTTTCTCGTAAGGAACCAGGACGATCAAATCATTCAAGCCATCCTGGTTGATGTCGTGAAAGGCCAGAGTCGTCGGGTTTGATTTGAAGTTCTCGCTCAGTTTTTGCGACGTGATCTTCCCGTCTGCCGTGCGAATTTGCAGCTCGCGTTTGCTCTCCTGCTCCACGATCACCGCCAGCACGGGTGGTTCACCCGGTCGAAGCGGACCGGCAGCCAATGCCAGTGGACGTCCATCCAACGCCAGGATTCTTGGAAAGGCAATCCGGCCGTTGCTGTCCAACTGGGTCACGCCGACCTGTCGTTCGTCCGCGCTGAGGAGAAAGATTTCAGGTTTGCCGTCGCCGTCCCAATCCGCAACGTCAATATCACTGATGCCGGTCAACGTCGGGAAGGTTTTCGGCGGCGCCAACGTGCCGTCGGGCTTTTGGAAGAAAACCCTGAGCTGGCCGCTTTCCGGCTCGGCGACGAGCAGATCGGGAAGCTGATCGGCATTGATGTCCGCCCAGGCAACGCCACGCCGCGCTTTGGTCGTCTTACCGAGTGGCAAGACTTGGAATTGCCCTTCCTGGAGCGCGCCGGACAGCGGCTCTGCGCGCTTGCGCCTGAAAGTGGAAATCTCAGCGCGTCCGGATTTCTGGGCGATGGTGACGACCTCAGTTTTGTGATCCCCGTCGAGGTCGTCCGCCCAGAACGAACGGATAGGAGGGAGCGTAAAATGAATTTCAGGACCGAATTGACTTTGCTCGTTTTGCAATCGGAAGCGAAACGGGTTCGGACTGTCCCAGTTCACGAGCAACAAATCTTCGCGGCCATCGCCATCAATGTCCAAGACTTGGATGGCCCGGACCGTTCCTGAGTAAGGGATCTTCTCCGGCTCAGCCAGCGCATGGTTCGTGGTCTGGGCAAGGAAGTAGATGGTGTTTTCGGCCAGCAGCAACAGGTCCGTTCGGCCGTCGCCGTTCAAATCACCCGAGGCAAGCCCGTTCGGGTCGAGGAGGCCGTCATCCAGCGGCCAGCGTTTGGGGGCGCTCCAGCCGTTGGTCCCTTGATTAAATTGCACGACCAGTTCCTTGGGTTCCCCATAGTAGGCGATATCCGGCCGGCCATCGCCGTTTAAATCCGCCACCACGAGACTGGAAATGCGCTTCTCCGAAGCGATGGAGTCAATGCGAAATCGCGCGTCCGGTGGCAATTCATTCAGCTCGCGTTTGATCGGCGGTTTCGTTTCGGCCTGATGGGTCTTGCCGGTCTGGTTGTAAAGCAAATTGATTTTCGAACGGGAATTGTTGACGACGATCAAGTCCTGCAAACCGTCACCGTCCAAATCAGCGGCTCGCAAATGGCCGATCTGGCTGTCGATAGGAAAAATCTCCGGGCCAGTGAAGCCGAACCGGTTTGTGCTGCTCTCTCCCCATCCGGTGATTATCATGCTTCCGAGAAGCAACAGCGCGCCCAATACCCGCTCTGCTCGATGGTCCAAACGCTTTTCCATGTGTGTTCGCTCGGTCGTGAACTCGCGCGAAGCATGTCAGCCCTCGTGCGGCATAGCCAGCCTATTCCCCCAGCAGATGCACCACCAAACGACGCGTGTGCGGCTGAGTTCGATGTTCCCAAAGATAGATTCCCTGCCATGTGCCCAAAGCAAGATTCCCGTCGATGATTGGGATGCTCAGGTTCACCGCAGTCAGCGCCGTGCGGATATGAGCCGGCATGTCATCGGTGCCTTCGGCCGTGTGTCGAAACAACGGATCGCCATCGCGCACCAACCGGGCGAAAAAGCGCTCCAGGTCGCGTCGCACCTCCGGGTCGGCGTTTTCCTGAATCAACAGTGAAGCCGAAGTATGTTGCAGGTGCAGGGTCACCAACCCTGTCTGCATGCCGGCCTGGCGAACCAAGCCTTCGAGCTGGGCTGTGAATTCATATAACGCTCGATTGCCCGTTTCGAACACCAACTCATGTTGACTTTGTCGCAACATTGAAATTTAGCGTAAACGAGCCAACCCTGTCGTGTGCTTTGGTATTTCAAGTTCGGGTCAACAGAACGACAATTTCGCTTATCGCTTGTTCGATTCAACGCCTTGACGCAGTGCACCCGCCATATTTGTTCTCAATAGCTGTTCCAGCTTCGGATCCGTCGCATGGCCGCAGGCGAGGCCTTTTTGATAATGCAAGCGCGCCAGTTCCAGCGCCGGTGGCTGTTCGCTGGCGTAGACTTTCGCCAGGTTGTGATGCGCTTCGGCGCTTTCTGGAGCGAGCTGTGTCGCGCGCCGCAAAGCCGACTCCGCCGGTTTAGGCAGACCTTTTTCCGCCAGGGCCACGCCGAGATACAGAAACGTCTCCGCATTTTGTGGATCAAGTTGGGCGGATTGGCTGAGCAAATCAAGGGCTTCGTCGTATTTGTGCTGGCGAACCTTGGCGGCTCCAAGCAGCGACAAACGTAAGCCATCGTTTGGGTCGCGCACGAGCGCCCGTTTCAAGCTCGATTCCCCTTTCGCCAGCGGATTTTGCTCGATTTGAGCGCCCGGCAGATTGGTATCGATAGGAAGGGTCTTTTCGTCAAAAGGCACCTGGTTTCCCGAAACGAACGGAGTATCTTTTTCCTCCTGGGCCTTCCGAAGTGCGGTCTGCAAAACCAAAACCAAATCGGCGTTCGTCTGCGCCGCTCTTCGTGCGTCTGCCAACTGCTCCTCCTGCGTCCGAGTCTTTGTCTCCAACTTTTCCGTGCCGTCTGCCAGCATCTGCAACCGGCGTTGCAGTGCGTCTCGCTCGAGTGTCAGGGACGAAACGACCTCCATCTGCTGCGCCAACTTTTGATTTGCCGCCGCGAGTCCCTGTTTCGTTTGCGCGAACACGGAAGGGTCGATTGGTTTGTCGGGTTTCGCCTCCGCCTTTTTAAGGTTGACCGTCAAGACCTCGACATCCTTCTGTAGGGTCTTGACTTTTTCCTCGGACCGCGCGAGTTCGCGCGGGTCAAGCGCGGCCGGCTGTGCGGAGAGCGCTTCCTTGAGTTTTGCCTGCAACAGCTCCTTGTCAGCAGTCAATTGGCGGATCTGCTCCAGAAGCTGTTTTATCCGGGCTGCAGACTCACTGGAAGCCATCGCTGCCTTCTCGGCTGGCTCTCGCCCTGTTGGTGTTTCCGGGGTTTTCGGGAGCCCGAGCCTTTCGATAAGATAATTCATGCGGAATTGAACGACCTTCTCGTTCCAGCCTGGATAGGTGGTCCGCACTCGGTCCAACTCGCTGTGCGCTTCTGAATATTTTTGCCTGGCCAACTCGTTTCGGCCACTCTCCGCAAGCGTATCGGCCAGCTGAATGAGATTGTAGATTCGAACGTAATCCTCCTCCGGCGCATCTGCCCGCAAGAACGCTGACCCGCAAAGCATGGCTAACCAACACACCCGGAGGAAGCTGTTCATGTCGCCATACTAATGGACGAATCAAAAGATTGGCAACGAGTTTGCCAGGCGTTGACAGGCCGTCGAAACGTGTGTTAGCTTCCGCGCCAATTAATTGCGGTATGAGCGTGTTCCTAAACCAACAGGTGCTGGTCCTGAATCGGTTATGGCAGGCGGTCAACGTTTGCACCGCTCGGCGCGCTTTGACCCTGTTGTTCGAAGGTCACGCCCAGGTCGTGCTGGGCGCGAGCGACGGCTCGTTCGAAACTTATAATTTCAGCCAATGGCAGGACTTTTCAGAGCGGGAGGTGCATCCGGAAAGTATTTGCACCGTCTCATTCCGCATTCGCATCCCGCGCGTAATCTTGCTGGTCGTGTTCGACCGACTGCCGAAGAAGGAAGTCAAATTCACACGGCACAACATCTTCGAACGGGACAAGAACACTTGCCAATACTGCGGCCATGCGTTTGAACGCAAAGACCTCAATTTGGATCATGTGATTCCGCGCGACCGTGGCGGCCCGACCACTTGGGAGAACATCGTCTGTTCATGCATCGGATGTAACACCCAAAAAGCCAACCGCACGCCGCAGGAAGCGGGGATGAAGTTGATCCGCAGGCCAAAACGCCCGAAGTGGCGACCGTTTGTTCAAATCAACCTGGGCCTTCACTACCATGATAGCTGGAAGCATTTCCTGGATTTAGCTTACTGGAACGTGGAGTTGGGCGAAGAGCGGCAGTAGGCAAAGAACTTCCAAAGTCCAAGTTCAAAGCTCCAGAGAATGACCCCGGTCCAAAGCGCCAAGCCCCCGGTTCTTCCACGGTTTGGTTCGGTGATGCTTTGAAGTTTTGGAGCTTGCCTTGAGTTTTGAACTTTGAGCTTCGGATGCAATCGTCACTTTGACGATGCCTTGGCAGTTTCAATCAGCTCCCAGAATTTCGGGTTTTCCTGAAGGACCTCGTCTTCTCCAGTCGGCCGACTTGAACGGAAAAGGAAGTCTTTAAGAGAATTCCGGTTCAAGATCCGATGCACGACAAGTCCTAACTCATGTCGCTGAAAATACACGCGATAATCACCGAGCCGAAATCGATGCAAGATCGTTCCGTTTCGTTCCAATTTCCCAAATCTTTCCAGATCGGTCTTCATCACTTCCTGCGGCAGCCCACGGAATTCGCCCAGAATGTGCAATTGCAATTCCTTGGGCATCTTCGACAACTCGACGGCGCTCGTCGGATTAAAGATAATTTGGAAGGGCCGCATCGAATTTCCTAATGTGTCAGCTTGTTGAACCTTTGAACTTCGCCCAGGGGCTGATGTCATCCTCCTGTGAATCGGTTACGCCATTGACGATCTTTTGTTCAGTAGTGGTAGCGCGTACGGGAATCGAACCCGTCTTTCGGCCTTGAGAGGGCCGCGTCCTGAACCGATAGACGAACGCGCCAGTTGATTACCGGAAGTGGATGCTATTGAAATGTCCTTTTCTGTCAATTTCAGACCTCATAGAGCACAACCAAAAGCGTCTCCACGGGCCTTGCGCGTGCGGTCGTCAGAGGGGACGCACCGCACTTTGTGAGGTCTTCCCTCAGGCCAAGCCATCTGTCTTGGAGAATAAAAAAGCCGCCCTTTCGGGCGGCTTTCGTCTCTGAAAGTACCTACCTGATTTACTTACGGCGACGGAAGAGCAGTGCCGCCGCACCGAGCAGCCCAAGTGCAATTGTCGACGGCTCGGGAACCGGGTTTAGCGTGAAGCCCTGTATTTGGCCTGCACCTGTTCCGAACGTTGGCCCAGGCAGACTTGGCGGCGTGCCGAAACCACCAAGAGTATAGTTCTGGCCTATGGCCGATTGCCCGGTATATCCGGTCGACGCGAGTAGCGCCGCTGGATAGGTCAACGCACCGGTCGAGATTGACCAAGCCGCGAACATATACGAGATTTGCGCATTCGGTGTGCTTGGAGTGATCGTGTAGGGATTGCCACCGTTAAAGGTACCCAGGAAAAGCGCCACCGTGGATGCCGAGTTGGTAGTCAAACCAACCATCGTCATCTGCGAAATACTCGTCGCACCATTGGGTCCAGTGAACAGTCCAACTCTCACGCTCGCCGGTCCAAGCGGGCTTCCGGCAGCACCAATGGTCGTAACGTTTCCACTCGCGTCTCGAACTTGTAGCGGGAACCCGCTTGCGCCACCCGGATTGTGAAAGTCGATCGTCCCTTGAGCCCAGGTCGTTCCCAAGCCGACGGCTGTCATTGCGAACAGGGTTGCTAGCTTTTTCATGTTGTTTGTCTGATTGTGTTGTTTTAAGGATTCTTTTCGCTCGACTCCAACGGCCAAATCCAAAACCACCCGTTCAGTGTCCGGGTTTTATTGAACCGTGAAGTTGCGGTTCCAAGTCGCGGTGCCGGTGTGCAGAACAGCGAAGCCCTGGCCGACCGCAGGAGCAAATACAACCGGGTTGCCGCCTCCGTCGAACCAAGCTGGGCCACCAGACGTTGGGCCCACACCGATGAGAGCGTTGTTCCATCTTTGCCCCGCAGTGTTCCACGTATAGAGCGAGTCATTGTCCGCTACAGGGAAGCCGTTGGTGGCGATATTCTGTGACACAGGCGCTGGATCACCATAGAAACCCAAGCCGTTGACCACCGAAACCGCGTTCGCACCCGTGGGGACTTCTCCCACCAGCGTCAGGGTAACGGCGGCGTTACCGGCAACCTGGATAAAGAACGCTTGGCCAGGAGAGATGTTTACCGTGGACGGGTTGCCAGTCGCGCCGTCATACCAAACTCCACCGCCGCCAATGAGCGCATTGTCGTAACGCTGGCCCGCCGCGTTCCAGGTAAACAGAAGGCTGTTGTCCGGCATCGTCGGGGTCGTGCTTGCGAGCAGTGTGTTAACGTTTTGGTTCGTTCCCTTCAGTTGCACGGTAATCAAATTCAGACCTGGGCCGAGAGCCAAATTGATGTACCCAACAATGTTGACTGAATATACCTGTGCTACAGACGAGGCAATTCCTGCCGCGCTGAGCACAGCCGCTAGAAGTAATGTTTTTGTTCTCATTATGTTTACTATGTTTTATTCCGTGTGTGGGGGCAATTTCTCAGAGAGGCTAGTTTGTGTCAACGTTTTTTTGAACAAAATTTTTGACTTTTCTGTCGCGCCGTTTCGCATTTTCGCCAGGCTCTCGAAGAGCAGTCCGAGTTCCGTACTTTTACCCTCAGTTTTGCGAAATTTCATTCGTCGAACGACCCCCGGATTGACCGGATTTGTTGCCCGACTGCAACGAAACGACGACCGATCGTGTGCCGCCTCATGACGGAATTGTCAGTCTTGCGAAAACCTGGAGCGGTCATAAGGCGAAACGACTCAGAAGCGGAACAGGAGGATACTGAGAGAACAGAGTTTCTGTTGAAGTTCCGCCGCGATCCGAGCAAGCGATTGGCTTCACCTTTCGTGAGCCCTCTCAATCATAATCACAATGGAAGAGCGCCTCGGCCCTCTCTCACTCCCAAGACGCGTTTAGATCCGACTCTTCCCACTTTCACCCTCGTCCTGCGCAACGACGATCTTCAGCGAATCTGCCGCCGGGCGAGCCGCCAGTTGAATAGCTTTCTCGGTTTGCTCGAGCGGAAACCGGTGAGTGACAAGTTCACGCACGTCGAGTCTCCGGCTGAAGACCAGCTCTGCGACTTCCTGTTGCAGGGTGAAATCGGATGAATAGCTGCCGATCAAGTCCTTTTCCTCGACACACACGGTCGACAAGTCCATTTGCGTCCAAACGCCTCGGCGGGTGTGGGCGAACAACAACACCTGCCCGGCGCCACGCGCCAATTCCTGTGCCTGATGCACCGCTGCGTCGGAAGGGACTGTAACAATCACGGCGTCGAGTCCTTGTCCTCTGGTTAACCGCATCGCGTTCGCGCAAAAACCCCTCTCATCGGCGCGCAGCACGGCCGCTGCGCCGAACCTCTTCGCCAGCGTCAATCGCTCCGGAAGAAGATCACTCGCCGCCACCCGCATCCCCCGAAGAGCGAGCAAGCGCGTGAACAGGAGCCCAATCGGACCTTGCCCGATCACCAAAACCCAATCGGTTGACAAGAGACTCAGCCGATTGATCGCCTTCAACACGGTGTTGACCGGCTCGAGCATCGCGCCCTCGATAAACGTGTTCCCGGCAGGGATCTTCACGACGCCAGGCAGCACCGGCGCCATCACTCGAACATATTCAGCGTAACCGCCACCGGACGGCTCAAAGCCCGCAGTGATGCCGGTGCGTTTGTACTGCAAGCACTGAGCAAAAGCTCGATGACGGCATGCGTGGCAATCCAGGCAAGGAACGTGATGGTGCAATGCCACGCGTTCGCCGACGCGAAATCCCCTCAGCCGCGCGCCAACCTGGCTGATGGTCCCGGCGGTTTCGTGTCCAAGAATTCGCGGAGGCGGGACGGTGCCGAATTGGATCTTCTTGATATCGGTCGGGCACACCCCGCAAACGGCAACCTTGACCAATATCTCATCCGACTGAATGCGAGGCACCGGCACAGTTTCGACGCGCAGATTATTTGCGCCTCGGTAGACCACAGCACGCATGGTTTTCGAAATCGGGCGCACAATGAGGTTCTAATCCACAAACTCAAAGAATGAAAATCCAAAAGCCCGTCGCGGATGCAGATTAGACAGCTCAAGCCAGAGCTTCACCACCTCATTATCGTTCTCACTTTCAGAAAACCCTGAAGAAAAACCTTAAGAAAAATAGTTGACATCGATCCGAGAAAAGCTAGAAATACACCCTGTTCCAGAACCCTACTGACCAGAAGTAGCTCATTTTATCATTTATCCGCTCGCTTGGTCTTATGAAACGAATCCTATTCTTCGCAATTCTGGCCGCGTTCTCAGTCAGCGTCGCCGATGCTGCACAATCGTTTATCCCTGGCAAGTTGAAGGAGGAGTACTGGCAAGGCAATGGATCGGGGCCATTCAAGGCGGCAGTTGAGGCTGGCACCGCCGGCACGCCGACGTTTATCTCCTTGTTGACCAGCTTCGAAATACCGGTGAACGTTGCGAACAACTATTCCGCCCGGGTGAGTGGCGTCTTTATCCCGCCCGCGACGGGTGATTATGTGTTCATCCTTAGCGCGGATGACACGGCTGATCTTTACTTGAGCACCGACGCCACGCCGGCCAACAAGCGAGTGATTGCTCAGCAACCAGGCTGGAACAGCAGCCGGCAGTGGGTGAGCGACGCAGGCAACGGTGTCGATTTGCAACAGAAGACTTCCAACACCTGGACCAATGGCGTTGGCGCCACCCCTTATGGCACCGGGATTCATCTCGTGGCGGGGACTCAATACTACATTGAAGGCGTGATGAACGAGTTCGGAGGCGGTGACAATTTCGCGGTGACCTTTTACAACCTGGTAACCGAAGGTCCTCCGGCGGATGGCGACGCTCCGAAACTGACGGGCAGCGTGATTGGCGTTAATGTGAATAACGCCACGACCCTGACTTTTACCACCCAACCCCAAAGCACTACGGTCTACGCCGGGACACTAGCCCAGTTTTCTGTTGTCGTTCAGACGGACAGCGAGCTTCTCCCCGCCTACCAGTGGCGCAAGGGCGGGGTGAACATCACCAACGCGACCGCGTCCGCATATTCTCTCATCGCCTCCTCTGCGGACAATGGGAAGCAGTTTGACTGCGTCGTGACCGTTCCTGGCATCACCAACACCAGTTCAGCCGCTACTCTGACCGTGCAGGCCGGGGCGATCACGGTTAATGGCAAGCTCAAGAATGAGTTCTTCTCCGGGAAAGACCGCGTGACGGTCGAAAATGGCGGCGGCGGCAAGCCGACTTTCGTGAATGAGTTTCCCAGTTTTGAAGCGCCGGTTAATTACGCCGATAACTTCACTCGACGAGTCAGCGGCTTCTTTATTCCGGCCGCCAGCGGCAATTATGTGTTCTTTGTGTGTTCGGATGACGATTCGGACTTGTTCCTGAGCACCGATGACAATCCGGCGAACAAGCGCTTGATTGCCCAGGAACAGAATTGGAGCGGCAATATGTCGTGGGTGACCAGCGGCGGGAGCAGTTCGCTGGCCCAGAAGCGGTCTGATCAGTGGTCTCCGGATGGCGGCGCGACGACGCCCTACTCCGCCGGGATTCCGTTGGTGGCTGGGTCGAAGTATTACATCGAAGG
>JACXTT010010091.1_pt1 | contig 12799 bp, 7 predicted proteins | sample 9270951 | NCBI WGS metagenome assembly JACXTT01 (sample SAMN15532306, study PRJNA645909) | rock metagenome | isolation source: weathered quartz diorite | place: Puerto Rico | collected 2017-06-21 | reverse complement strand
ATCCCGCCGGCGCGACCGGCCTCGACGCCTGCCTCGCCGAGCTGTCGCGCCCGCTCGAAGCCCGCGACAGCTCGTCCGTCATCCACGCCACCAAGAACTGCCTGGAGCAGATCCACCTGCTCCAGCGCATCCTGACGCCCTAGAGCGTGCAGAAGGGGCCAGTGATGCGCATGAGCGCGTCGAAGCCCTCGTCGGTCACCAAGAGGTTGTTCGCGTCCTCGAAGAACAGGCCGAATGCATGGCTGAAGCCTTGCGCGAAGGTCGTCACCGGCGAGCCCGCCTGGTTGAGCATGAGCAGGAGCCGGCTGTTGTTCCCGTTGGTGGAGTTGTCGGCGATGATGAGCTTCGGGTGGCCGTTGGCGACCGGGCAGGGGGTCGTCACGATGGTGCGAAGCTCGGCGTTGGCGGTGGCGCCGTTGTTCGCGACCTGGATGGTCGCGCCGGCGTTGTTGCCCGACAAGATGTTCGCGGCGTTCACGCGGAAGACGAAGCCGGCGCGGTCGTCGGCGAAGATGTCGTCGCTGTTGGCGCGCACCAGCCCGGCGATGCCCCAGTGGGTGTTGAGGTTGCCGTTGAACTGGTTGAACACCGAGATGTTGCAGTTGGCCGGGTCGATGAGCTCGACGCGCGTCGTCGCGCGGTGGCCGGTGAGCAGCCGGTAGGTGCCGTTGGCCGTGGTGTACATCACCAGGCCGCGGTACCAGTCGGCCTGGCACACCTTCTGCGCGCCCGTCGCCGGGTTCACCGTGATCATGTTGTTCACGCTGGCGCTGACGAACAGCTGCTGGTTCACCGAGTCGAACGCGATGTCGAAGCCGGCGATCTCCTGCGAGTTGTCGAGCATGCCGCCCTTGGCGACGGTGGTGACGGCGCCGTTCAGGAACTTGCGGATGCGCGGCGCGGTGTTCGCGCCGTTCTGCCCGAGCGTGCCGAAGTTCGCGGTGTAGATCGCGCCGGTGGCCACGTCCTTGGTGACGCCGCGCACGCCGTCGTAGCCCTTCGCCTGGCCGGCGACGAGGCTCGTGATGGTGAAGCCGCCGCCCGGGAAGCTCACGTTGACCGCCGGATCGGCATTCACCGTGAAGGTCGTGTTGCTCGACAGCCCGGTCGAGTCGGTGACCGTGAGGGTGACGACGTATTTGCCCGCCTCGATCGGCGTGAACGACGGGTTGGAGATCCCGGCGTCGTTCAGCTTGATGTTGCTGGCGTCGGGCTGCTCGGTGATGGCCCACTTGGCGCTGAGCGTCTGGCCCGCGTTGCACATGGCGCCGTTGTCGGGGTCGTTCGCCGGCGCGAGCGCGGCTTGCAGCTGGATCACCGTATTGAGCGCCACGGGCGCGCCGACGAGGTTGGCCTGCGGCCCGGCGGCGTTCGGCACGAGCTCGCTCACGAGCGCGTTCGGCGGGCTGTTGCCGCAGGTGGTGGCGAACACCTGCTGTTCGCCGATGGGGCTCTTGTGGCCCTTCGGATCGGTGACGACCAGCTGGACCGTGTACCCGCCGACGACGTCGGGCGTGAACGACGGATTCTGCGCGCTCGCCGAGCTCAGCTTGGCTTTGCTGCCTGCCGGCACCGCCGTGAGCCACCACTGGTAGAAGCAGGCCGCGTTCAGGTTGCACGGCGGCTTGTTGTCGGCGTCGTCGACGACCGCGCCGAGCGTCACCACGGTGTTGGAGAGCGGCTGCGCCGGGCTCGCGCTGATCGGCCCGACCTTCGGGGTGTTCTGGCCGCACGCCTGGACGCTGATCTTCGCCGTCTGCTGGGCGCTCGCGTGCCCCTGCTTGTCCGTCACCACCAGGCCGATGAGGTAGTCGCCGCCGACGTCGGGGGTGAACGTCGGGTTCTCCGCGGTGACGAGGTTGAAGGTCGCCTTGCTGGCGGCCGGCAGCGACAGGAACGACCAGACGTAGCTGAAGCTCTCGCTGACGTTGCAGTCGCCCATGGTGTCGTCGTCGGTCACCGGGGCGGTGAGCACGACGGGATCGCCCATGTTGGGCGTCGCCGGGTTGGCCACGATCGTCCCGACCTTCGGCGCCTGCGTGCCACACTTGCCGACGGTGAAGGTCTGCGCCTTGGGCGCGCTCGCGTGGCCGAGGTCGTCGGTCGCCACCACGGTGACTTCGTATTCGCCGATCTTGTCCGGGACGATCGACGGGTTCGCGGTGTCGTCGCCGATGAGGTTCGCGCTGCTGCCCGAGGGCGACTTGGTGAGCGTCCAGGCGAAGGTCTCGCTGCGGGTGAGCTTGCAGTCGGTCACGTCGGCGTGGTTCACCTTGGCGCTGATGCCGACGCTCTGGCCGGGGTTCGGCTTGGCCGGATCGAAGGTGATCGAGTCGACCACCGGCGCGTTCGAGCCGCACTTGCTGGCGGTGATGCTGACGAACGCCGGATCGCTGGCGGCGATCTCGTTCGCGACGATGAGCGAGAGGCGGTAGCTGCCGGGCTGATCGACGACGAACGACGGCTGGGCCGTGTCTTCGCCGCTGAGCTCGGCCTCGCTGCCGGGTGGCAAGCTGGCGAAGCTCCAGGCGTAGCGCAGCGGGCGGCTCTGCGGGTCGCTGCTCTGGCTGCCGTCGAGCTGCACCGCGGTGCCGACCGCCACGTTGGTCTGATCGGGTCCGGCCACCGCGGTCGGCCGCTTGGTCTCGGCCGAGCACGCCAGCCACAGGATGAGCGGAAGAAGCCAGAATAGGAAGATCTTGCGCGCGTTCATCGTTCGTCTCCTTGGCGCGTCCGCCCGGGCCTCTCCGTCCCGAAAGCCCGGGCGGCGCGCAAAGCCGTCAGCTCGTCACAGGTTGCAGAAGTTGCCGGTGAGCCTCATGACCGCGTTGAAGTTCTCGTCGGTGATGAGCAGGTTGTTCTGATCCTCGAAGAACAGGCCCCAGATGCCGTTGAAGCCGTTCGCCACGGTCGTGCGGCCCGAGCCGCCGGCGTTGTTCACGATGGTGAGGCGGCCGGCGCCGCGCTCGGCGACGAACAGCTTCGGGTGGTTGTTGATGCCCGCGCACGCCGGAGGGCTCACCACCACGTCGCGCGCGCCCTGCAGGTTGTTGGTGAGCATGGTGTTGAGCGGCGCCTGGTTGTTGGCCAAGAGGACGTTGGCCGTCTCGTTGCGCCACAGCTCGCCGGTCTCGCGGTCGACCTCGAACACGTCGTCGACCAGCACCGCGGCGACCATGCGCGTCACGCCGGTGACGCCCTGGATCTGGCCGATCACGTTGCCTGCGCCGCCGGCGAAATCGGTGGTCTTGTCGACGGTGCAGTTGGTCGGGTTGATGAGCTCGAGGTGGCGCTGGGGGCTGCAGGTCACGCCGGCGCACCCGACGTTGGTGCGGAACGCCGCGAGCAGCCGCACCGTGTTGTTCGCCGTCGTGTACATCTGCAGGTTGTTGTACGGCTGGTTGTTGATGCAGTTCGCCTGCACGCCGGCCGCGCTGATCGTGATGATCTGGTTGTTGCTGGCGTTGACGAAGAACTGGTTGCCGGCCGCGTCGTAGGTGATGTCGTTCGGGTTGTTGAGCAGGCCGCCGGCGGCGAAGTTCGTCACCTGGCTGTTGGCCAGCTTGCGGACGCGGCTGTTGTTGTTGTTCGCCCAGTAGATCCCGCCCGCGCCGTCCTTGGTGATGCCGCGCGGACCGCGCACGCCCTGGGCCGCGCCGGCGACCAGGCTGGTGATGGTGAAGCCGTTCATCGGGTTCACGTTGACGGCCGGATCGGCGGTCAGGGTGAAGGTCGCCGTGCCGCTCTGCAGGCCGGTGGAGTCGGTCACCACCAGGCCGATCACGTACTTGCCCGCCTCGTTCGGCGAGAACGACGGGTTCAGGATGGTGGCGTCGTTGAACGACGTCTGGTTGTTGTTGGTGGTCGACGGCTGCTCGATGAAGAACCAGCTGTAGCTGAGCGTCTGGCCCGAGTTGCAGGCGCCGCCGATGTCGGAGTCGCTCGAGCTCGCGGCGGTGAGCTGCACCGTGCTGCCGAGCGCGACCGGGTTGCCGACGATCTGCGGCCCAGCGGCGGAAGCGTTCGGCGTCAGCTCGGCGAGCGACGCCACCGGCTTGGCGCTGCCGCACGCCGCCGCTTTGAAGGTGACCTGCTTCATCGGGCTCAGGTGGCCCTTGGTGTCGCTGACGACCAGGTTGACGAAGTAGTCGCCCGGCTGGTCGGGGGTGATCGACGGGCTCGCCTCGGTGGTCGAGGTGAGCGTCGCGGTGCTCTGCGGCGGCACGCCGACGAGCGACCACTGGTAGCTGAACGTCTCGACGACGGTGCAAGTGCCCTTGGTGTCGGCGTCGTCGACCTGGGCCGTGAGCGTCACGATTTGGTTGGTGTTCGGCGCCGCGCTAGGCAGCACGTTCAGCTGGCTGATGACCGGCGCGTTGAGCCCGCACGGCTGCACGTCGATCTTCGCCGTCGTCACCGCGCTCTTGTGGCCGGCGCTGTCGGTGACGCTCAGGCCGATGAGGTACGAGCCGGCGACGTCCGGCGTGAAGCTCGGGTTCTGCGCGCTCACCAGGTTGAGGCTCGCGAGCGATCCCGACGGCAGCGAGAGGATCTGCCAGGCGTAGGCGAAGCTCTCGGTCTTGCCGCAGCCCATGTCGGTGTCGGGGTCGGTGACGACCGCGCCGAGCTGGACGACGTCGCCCATGTTCGGCGCGTTCGGGGTCGGCGTGATCGACATGACCGACGGCGTCTGGCTGCCGCACTTGCCGGCGTGGAAGGTGACCGCCTTCGGCAAGCTGACGTGGCCGAGGTCGTCGGTCACGGTCAGGGTGATCTCGTAGTCGCCCTCCTTGTCGGGCACGAACGACGGCCCTTCGGTGGTCGGGCCGAGGATCGGCGCGGCGCTGCCGTTCGGCGACTTGGTGATCTTCCAGGAGAAGCTCTCCTTGCGCTTCTGGTTGCACGTGCCGGTCTCGTCGGCGTGCGACACCTTGGCGCTGAGCGACACGGTGTCGCCCATGTTCACCATGGCGTTCGGCTTCGCGTCGACCGAGTCGATCACCGGCAGGTTGGCGCCGCACTTGCCGACGTTGACGGTGACGGTCGAGGGCTCGCTCGCCGAGGTCCCGTTCGCCACGATCAGCTCGACGCGGTAGGTGCCGCTCATGTCGGGCGTGAACGACGGCTTGGGGCCGTCGGCGCCGACGAGCCTCGCCTTGGTCCCCGCGGGCAGGGCGCTGAAGCGCCAGGCGAAGGTGAGGGTCTTCTGCTGCGGATCGGTGCTGTTGGAACCATCGAGCTGCACCGCCGTGCCGACGGCGACGTCGTTCAGGTCGAGCCCGGCGTCCGCGTGCGGACGCTGGATCTCGGACTGGCAGGCCACCCACAAGACGAGAGAGAACAGCCAAAAACGGAAGGATCGCCAGGTCATCGTCGCCTCCCTCAGTAAGAGCCCTTACGGCTGGTTGAAGCGTTGCTCGCAGTGGATTTCTTGCCCTCGATCGAGCCGAAGCCCAACTCGAAGGAGAGGAGCGCGCCGTTCGACAGGCGCTTGGTGCTCGCGCGATCGAGGTCCTCGCCGATGTAGGCGAGCCGCAGGCGCACGTGATCGGAGGCGTTGACGGCCACGCCGCCGCTCCATTGCCAGATCGACTTCACCTTGCCGAGGACGGCGTTGCTGCTGTTGGCGAAGTCGGCGCCGCCGTAGATCGCCCCGGAGAAGTCGAGCGACACGCGCGGGTCGGGGTCGTAGCCGAAGCGCAGGCCGCCGCCGCCGCCGAAGAACTTGCTCGTCCACACGGTCGAGTTGATCTCCTGGTAGGCGACGCCCACGTATGGTTCGAGCCGCAGCGGCACGTCGACCGTGCGGAGCACGTCGTAGCGCACGCCGAGGTCGCCGCGGTGGTTGCGCTCGTCGGCGTCGGACAGGGCGGTGCCCCCGTCGGTCGCCGGCACGAGCGAGGCCCAGCCGCCGAACCGGCCGGTGTAGCGGCCCTCGACCTCGAGCGCGAGGATCGGCCGGTAGATGATGTTCGCGGTCAGGCCGCCGTGGGTGTGGCTGCCCTCGTGCGGATCGCTGACGTTGAGGAACAAGCCGCCGGCGCCGACCGAGACGAGCTCGGGCACGCGCTTCTTGGTCTTGCCCTCGGCCCCGGCGCTCGCCGAGTCCGCGGTGGCGGAGTCCGCCTTGGTGTCCGCGGGCGGCGTCACCACCGGCTTGGGCGGCGGCGCGAAGTCGAAGTCCGACACCGCGGGCTTCGGCGGAGGAGGAGGCGGCGGGGGCGGGGGAGGCGGCGGGGGCGCCGGTTTGTCGACCGGTTTCACCGGCGGCTTGTCCGTGGGCTTCACCGGCGGTTTGTCACCGGGCTTGTCCGCGGGCTTGACGGGCGGTTTGTCCGCCGGCTTGACGGGCGGCTTGTCGGCCGGTTTCGCTGGCGGCGAGGGAGCCGGCGGCGCCTTGGGTTTGGTCTGCGCGAGCGCCGGGGCGCTGGCGAGGAGCAGGAGCGACGCGATGGTGAAGGCAGCTCGTTTCATGGTCGGCTCCGCTCAGTTGGTGCTGATGGTGAAGGTCACCTTGCTCGACAGGTTCGTCGAGTCGGTCACCGTGAGCTGAACGACGTACTTGCCGTTCACGTCGCTCTGGAACGACGGATCGTAGATGTTGGGATCGTTCAGCTTCGCCTTGCTGCCGGCGGGCAGCTCGGTGAACTGCCACTTGTAGCTGAGCGTCTGGCCCGCGTTGCAGTTGGTGTTGTCCGGATCGTTCGACGCGGTCGCCGCCGGCTTGGTGCACGCCGTGTCGGCGCACAGCTGCACCACCTCGCCGGTGGTCGCCGCCTTGCCGTTCACGTTGGTCTGGCCGTTCGGCGGGCCGAGCGCGCCGGTCTCGGGGAAGAGCTCCTGGAGCTGCGCGACGGGCGGCGTGCTGCCGCAGTTGGTGCTCTTGATCGCGACCGTCGCCGGCTGGCTCTTGTGGCCCTTGAAGTCGGCGACCACGAGCGTGACGTCGTACTCGCCGACGAGATCGGGCACGAAGGTCGGGCTGGCGACCGTCGTCGACGACAGCTGCGTCTTGCTGCCGTTCGGCGTGGAGGTGAGCACCCACTGGTAGGTGAAGATCGCCGGCTCGTTGCAGGTGCCGCCGACGTCGGCGTCGGTGAAGTTCGCCGTGAGCGTCACCAGCTTGTTGGTGTTGGGCGAGGCCGGGTTCGAGGCGATCGGGGTCGTCTTGTCGAACACCGGCGGCGCGCTGCCGCAGGTGGTGGCGCTGACGGTCGTGGTCTTCTTGTCGCTCTTGTGGCCGGCCGGGTCGGTGACGACGAGGCCGATGATGTAGTCGCCCGGCACGTCGGGCGTGAACGTCGGGTCGTCGGCCGTGGGCGCGTTGAACGTCGCGGTCGAGCCCGCGGGCAGCTGCACGAACGACCAGGAATAGCTGTAGCTCGGCGGCTCGCCGCAGGTCATGTCGGCGTCGGCGTCGGTGATCGTCGCGGTGAGCTGGGTGGCCTGGCCGATGTTCGGCGCGGCGCTGGGGCTCGCCTTGATGTCCATCACGGCGGGCGCGTGGGTCAGGCACTCGCCGACCTTCACCGTCACCGCCTTGGAGGTGCTGCGCCCGAGGTCGTCGGTCACGGTCAGCGTCACCTCGTAGTCGCCGATCTTGTCGGGCACGAACGACGGCGTGAGGGTCGTCGCGGCGAGGAGCGGCGCGGTGCTGCCGGCCGGGGCCTTGGTGATCTTCCACTGGAAGGAGAGCTTGCGGTCGAGCTTGCAGGTCGTCTGATCGTCGTCGTGGACGGTCGCGGTGAAGCCGACGAGCGTGCCGGGCGTGACCTTGTCGGCGGGCGTCGCGGCGGCCGTGTCGACGACCGGAAGGTTCGTGCCGCACTTGCCGGCGGTGACGCTGACGAACGCCGGATCGCTCGTGGCGACGCCGTTCGAGACGACCAGCGACAGCCGGTAGGCGCCGGTCTTGTCGGGGGTGAAATACGGCTTGGCGGTATTTGCGCCGCCGAGCTGGACGGTGCTGCCGGCGGGGCGGGCGGCGAACGTCCAGGTGAAGGTGAGCAGGCGCTGCTGCGGGTCGGCGCTCTGCGAGCCGTCGAGGGTCGCCACCACGCCGACCGCGACGTCGGTCTGGTCCGTTCCAGCGTTCGCGGTGGGCTTTCCGATCTCGGTCGCGCACGCGACCCAACCGATCAGCGACAAGAGCCAGAGAAACAAGAATTTACGCATTTTCCTCAGTTCCTTCCGTCGCCGGAGCGCGCGGCATGCCGGCTTGGGTGGTCGTTTCGATAGTCCCCGCGGCGCAGGATTTCGGCTCGCCGATTCGACCCATCGGCCACGCGCCCCCTCCCCACCGCAAAAAGCACATTATGCAGAGTCTCGTCCTCTGCTTCTCCGGAGTCAACGAGCACGTGAGGCCTCGCTCGGCGGCGACTTTACTCGCCTTTACGAGCGCCCCTCATCATGGTAGGAGGCCGCCCGTCCGTTCAGTATCGAGAAACACTCCATGGCAGCAAACGGCACCATCACCCAGGTCATTGGCCCGGTCGTCGACGTCGAATTTCCGCCCGGCGAACTGCCGCAGATCTACGACGCGCTCACCGTCTCGAACCCCGCCATTAGCGACAAGAACGACAACCTCGTCTTGGAGGTGGCACAGCACCTCGGCGAGTCGAGCGTGCGCGCCATCGCCATGGACTCGACCGACGGCTTGGTCCGCGGCATGCCGGCCAAGAGCACCGGCAAGCCGATCATGATGCCCATCGGCAACGAGGTGCTCGGCCGCATCCTCAACGTCGTGGGCCAGCCGGTGGACGAGGCCGGTCCGGTCGACGCCAAGAAGTTCGCGCCGATCCACAAAGAGCCGCCGAGGTTCGTCGACCAGTCGACCAAGGTCGAGATCTTCGAGACCGGCATCAAGGTCATCGATCTGCTCGCCCCCTACCGCAAAGGCGGCAAGATCGGCCTGTTCGGCGGCGCGGGCGTCGGCAAGACCGTGCTCATCATGGAGCTCATCAACAACGTCGCCAAGGCGCACGGCGGCGTGTCGTGCTTCGCCGGCGTCGGCGAGCGCACCCGAGAGGGCAACGACCTCTACCTCGAGATGGCCGAGAGCCGGCTCGAGTCGGGCGAGTCCGTGCTGTCGAAGACCGCGCTCGTCTACGGCCAGATGAACGAGCCGCCCGGGGCGCGCGCGCGCGTGGCGCTCTCCGCGCTCACCTGCGCCGAGTACTTCCGCGACGAGGAGGGGCAGGACGTGCTCCTGTTCGTCGACAACATCTTCCGCTTCACCCAGGCGGGCTCCGAGGTGTCGGCGCTCCTCGGCCGCATCCCGAGCGCGGTCGGCTACCAGCCGACGCTCGCCACCGAGATGGGCGAGCTGCAGGAGCGGATCACCTCGACCACCAAGGGGTCGATCACCAGCGTGCAGGCGATCTACGTGCCCGCCGACGACCTCACCGACCCGGCGCCGGCGACGGCGTTCGCCCACCTCGACGCGACCACCGTGCTGTCGCGCCAGATCGCCGAGCTCGGCATCTACCCGGCGGTCGATCCGCTCGACTCGACCTCGACCATGCTCGACCCGGGCATCGTCGGCGAGCGCCACTACCGCGTGGCGCGCGCGGTCCAGCGCACGCTGCAGAAGTACAAGGACCTGCAGGACATCATCGCCATCCTCGGCATGGACGAGCTCAGCGAGGACGACAAGCAGGTCGTGTCGCGCGCGCGCAAGATCCAGCGCTTCCTGTCGCAGCCGTTCTTCGTCGCCGCGCAGTTCACCGGCAAGGAAGGCCGCTACGTCCCGCTCAAGGAGACCATCGACGGCTTCGAGGAGATCCTCGACGGCAAGCTCGACAACGTCGCCGAGCAGGACTTCTACCTCAAGGGCAACATCGCCGAGGTCAGGGAAGCGGCCGAGCGGAGCTGACGTCCAACCATGGCGCAGCAGAGCGACAAGTTGAGGCTGGAGATCGTGACGCCGAAGGGCGTCGTGCTCTCCGAGGACGTCGACGAGGTGGTGGCGCCGAGCGTCGCGGGCGAGTTCGGGGTGCTGCCGGGGCATCTGCCGATGCTCGCGGCGCTGCACATCGGGCTCGTGCGCTACCGCAAGCCGGGCGGGGCGCACATGACCGACGTGGCGGTGGGCAGCGGCTTCGTCGAGGTGAAGGGCGAGCGCACGCTGCTGCTCACCGACCGGTTCATGAAGAAGGACGACGTCGAGGTGCTGGAGGTGCGCAAGCGCCTCTCCGAGGTCGACCGCAAGATCGAGGCGTGGGCCGGCGAGCTCGACGACCCGGCGCGGCTCGAGCTCATCGAGGAAGAGCAGTGGCTCGCGGCCCAGCTCGAGCTCTACGGCGATCCGCCGGTGCAGCGCGTCCTCGAGCACCGCCGCGCCAACGACTACGCGCAGCTCTTGCTCATGCCCCCGGCGCCCGAGCCCATCGGCGAGAACCACGACGGCGAGCCCATGGGCATCGTCGAGGTCGACGGCCGCGAGCAAGGGAGCTGACTCGTCACCGTAGGGCGGGGGCTCGGCCCCCGCCGCGAGCACGCGATGATCTCCCCCGAAACCATCGCGCAGGTCAAAGAGCGAGTCGACATCGTCGCGCTGATCGGCGAGACGGTGGCGCTCAAGCGGGCGGGGCGCGCCTTCAAGGGGCTGTGCCCGTTCCACAAGGAGAAGACGCCGAGCTTCAACGTCAACCCCGAGCGCGGCTACTTCCATTGCTTCGGCTGCGGCGAGAAGGGCAGCGCGATCGACTTCGTCATCAAGCTCGAGGGCCACACCTTCCCCGAGGCGGTGCGGGCCCTGGCCGAGCGGCTCGGCATCGAGGTGGCGGAGGTCGGCGGCGGCGAGGACCGCGCCCGCGTCGAGCGGCAGAAGCGCGACAAGGAGGACCTCTACGGCGTGATGCGGGTCGCCGCCAGCTACTACGTCGAGGCGCTGGCGAAGCACCCGCTGGCGGGCTCGGCGCGGCGCGAGCTCGACAAGCGCGGGCTGCCCTACGACTCGACCGACCCGTTGGTGAAGCAGTCGTTCGACGGCTTCTACCTCGGCTACGCGCCGTACGGCTGGGACGCGCTCGCGCTGTACTTCGAGCGGCAGGGAGTGTCGCTCGACCTCGCCGAGAAGCTCGGGCTGGTGCGACGGCGCGCGACCGGGCGCGGCGCCTACGATCTGTTCCGCCACCGGCTGATGTTCGCGGTGGTCGATCGCGTCGGGCGGGTGGTGGCCTTCAGCGGGCGCGCGCTCGACGAGCCGGCCGCCGCGGATCTGCGCGCCGCGGGCATCGAGGCGATGGGCCAGCGCGAAGACGACCGCGCCCCACCGAAGTACGTGAACAGCCCCGAATCGCCGATCTACGTGAAGGGCGACACGGTGTTCGGCCTGCACCAGGCGCGTCACGCCATCCGCGACGCCGGCCAGGCGGTGCTGGTGGAGGGCAACTTCGACGTGCTCTCGCTCCACGCCCGCGGCCTCGCGAACGTGGTGGCGCCGCTCGGCACGGCCTTCACCCCGGCCCAGGCCAAGCTCATCCGCAAATACGCGCCGGCGGCGGTGGTGCTGTTCGACGGCGACGCCGCCGGGCGCAAGGCGGCCCTGGCGGTGCGCGGCCCGGCGCGCGAGGCCGGCCTCGGAATTCGAGTCGCGAACTTGCCCGACGGACGCGATCCGGACGACTACTCGCGGGAGCAGGGGATCGACGCCGTGCGCCGGCTGGTCGATGCCGGGCAAGGCATGCTCGAATACCTCCTCGACCGCGCTTTCGAAGGGATCAAGAGCGGCGGCGCCGAAGAAATCGGCGCTTGCCTTAAGGCCGCCCGCCGCTATCTGTCCGAGGAAAGTGATGCCGACGTGCGCGCGATGGCCAAGGCGTATGCCGATCGACTGGCGGGTAAAGTGCTCGTGAACGGGCAGCCCGTCGCCGACATGCGCGCGCTCGAACGAGCGGTCGCCGGAGCGTTTGCCGGCCGTGGCGAAGGGCTGGACGCGAAAGCAGGGGCCGTGCCAAATACCCCCGCGTCGCGCTCGCGGACCCAGGAAAAAGCCATTGAAGCGGCGGTGTTGGGGGCGATCCTCGACTTCCCCGAGCTGTTCGGCGAACCGGAGGTGGAGGAGGTGCTCGCCCAGGCGGAGGGCGACCTCGCCCTGGGGGTAGACGCCGTCCGGCGAGTATGGGATGCGAAAGGGTCGCTCGCGGGTGACGAAGTACTTGATTTGATACCGCGCCCGATCCATGCATTCGCATCTGGCCGGCTGGCGGCGCCGAAGTTCGCCGAAGTGAAGGAAGCACGCGCGGAGTTGCTGGAGAACGCCAAGAAGCTTCGAGAGAGATCCTTGCGAGCCGACCGCGCGGCCGCGATGGAGCAGATGGGACGAGCCGAGAGGCTCGGCGACAGCGCAACGGAAGACGAGTTACTGCAGGAGTTAGCGCGTCGCTCGAAGGAAAAATTGGGATGGAGTTGACCGGGTAAGTCGACTAATGCGTCCGCGAGGCAGGCCAGCGCGGAGCGACGGCGCAGCGAGTTCGAGTTCGGGTGTGGCGAGTGGCGAGACGATGGTGGCGCGCGGATTTCGGAGCGCGCCGGCTCTTCGAGGAGTGAACAGGATGGCGAACAAAGCCAAGGCTCAGAAGAAGGCGAACAGCGCGGCGGCGTCGCGCGCACCGAGCGCGGCCACCAGCCGCAGCGGGAAGAAGGAGAGCAGCCATCCGCCCGCGAAGGCCTCGGCGCGATCGACCACCGTGCCGAAGAGCGGCCCGGCGAAGAACGCCAAACCGGCCGCCTCGAAGAAAGGCGCCCCGGCCGAGGCCGCCAAGGCCAAGGCGACCACCCCGCCCAAGGCCAAGCC
>JACXTT010010090.1_pt1 | contig 12799 bp, 15 predicted proteins | sample 9270951 | NCBI WGS metagenome assembly JACXTT01 (sample SAMN15532306, study PRJNA645909) | rock metagenome | isolation source: weathered quartz diorite | place: Puerto Rico | collected 2017-06-21 | reverse complement strand
CTGCCTTGGCAGCAGCCGCGATCCGGCCCTGAAGCTCATTGCGAAGAGCAGTAAGCAGCTCTGGGTTTGGCGGAGCCAATTCGAGTCGCCGGTCAGCATACGACAAGACAAGCTTCTCGGCTGGAAGCCCCGCAGGATTTCGCACCGCATCGTCTATCCAGATCAAAGCATAAGAGCGCAGTTGCTCCTGATGCTTCTCATCTGGAGTCCCCGACTTGAATTCCCAAATTGAGCATTTACCGTCTCGAACCTGTAACATATCGACTATTCCGACCCAGTTGAGGCGTGCCGAATGCAGCCTGAGTTCGGAATAGGAACCGTCCCCGAGAGCCGCCTTTGCGTCATGCCGGTCTCCGGGCTGAAGCGACGACTGTCGAGGTGTAAGATCAACATGTAGCAAGTGACCCTGGACTTGCTGCCGCATGATGGGAATCTCTCGGGCGAGTTCCGCACCAACTTGCTCTTGCACACGCTCCATTCGAGGGTTGCTACGATACCGCCCGACAACTTGCTCCATCACTTCATTCAAGACCTTAGTGAAGCCCCCAAGTCCGCGCAGAACCTCGACGGCTGCGCCATCGTGGATGCTTTGACAGCCGCCCTCCGATAACGCTGCGGTGATCTTCTTCACAGCCTCATTTATTATTTGCCCTTCGAGGCCTCTAATGCTCAGCAACGGAGGATAGCCGGCGCCATCCCAGATTGTGGGATATTCGGCTGCGCGTAACGCCCAGCGCCTTGGACATGATTCGATCTCTCGAAGCACACTGAAACTCCAGGTACTCGGCAAACCTGGCCACGCGCCGGGCGCGGAAACGGCAGGTATATCACTTCCGTCCATTGCTTCTTCCCCTAGTCATCCATGACGCCCAGACTCTTCAGAATCTTTGCTGACGCACGTGGCAGATTTCGGCGAACGAGCAACTCGTCAATCAGCAACACCGGCACCGAAGAATACTCCCGCACGTCTTCGAGACCTGGTTGTGACGGAACATCCCGAGAGAGGGGGTGAGCGAGATCGATAATCAATTGCCTCTCTCCGCTGCCCGCAAGTATGGGCACGGTCACTTCTCCGAGAACAGGAATCGAAAAGGCCACATCGCGTTGCACGGTGACGGCTTTGTCGTTGGACCGCGACAAGTCATAGAAGAGCGTATCCAAGGATTGCTTAACCCGCGCGGGTGGAAGGATGATTGGTTCTGCATTCAGCACGTGACGCAGTAAGGCGGCACCAAGGTGACGATCAAGCAGATCGTGTTCGAACTTGTTCTTGTAACTCCTGAGACAGCGATAGCACGAACGCTCGCAGGACTCAGGACAGTTTTCAAGGACGGCGAATGCACGCTCGAAAAGTGATCGCCCCAACTTCCCAGCCTGTTTAGTAAAACCTGCGCCGCCTGGCAAAGTGTCGTAAAGGTAGATCTCCGCCTCCACGCCACGTTGTCCGCTTTGGGTGAGCGCTGGCCGAGACTCCGCTTGAAGTTCCTTCGATTCGAGTTCCAACAGTTCACAGGCCGCCTTCGCGACGGCCTCGCTGACGGTCCGCAATGCCAACTCGGTCGCGAGAATCCCCGGGTAGAGCGCGTGTGGCGGCGTGACCGTCACCGACACGAGAAGAACATCCGTGATGAAATCGGTGCCGAGCACGATCCCCGTGCTCGTGGCATTGCCTTGACACGTCGCATCATTTCCGCTCGGGTACGGTTTGGAATGCGGTGCGAACACGGCATGATTCGGGACCGCGCTCGGCTCGATGATTCCGCACTTCGTGCAATAGTGGTAGCCCTCCTCACGCGGCCCTCGATTCGTTACGAGAAGGTGGTTCTTGAGGTGGTAGTGTCTGAGTTGGGGGGTAACAGTCACCCATTTTGAAGCATCTGACGGGCTGGGGGCCATGAGCTTTGCGCGCGTCGCGTAGCTTCGTTCGGCCGGTTCATCACTCGAGGTGCGCTCAGCGACAAAGACCGGATGGGCAAAGCCTGGCGGCCGAAGCCAATACCGCGCCTCTCCCAGGGTGGCCTGTCGTCCGCAGGCCGGACAATCAAGTCGCTCTCCTTTACTACCGTCACTTAACAATTGAGTGCGCGCATAGTGGCATACGCTGCATTCATAGTAGAGTCGCCGATTCTGCCACGCTTCAAACAGATCGCTCCGCATCGGCGAATAGATGGCACCAGATACAAACAGCTTCCCCGACACCCATACTTCCTTGCCCGGTGCGTACTGGCTGAGCGCAAGCGCCAAGCCCTGCGACGGAGTAAACCGGAATACGGTCTTATATGGCGTGGACTTATCAATGTCAAACACGAAGAACGTGGCCACGTCTGTCGGGAAGGCGTAGCGCGGCAAGACACCTTTGTACAACAACCGATCAAGGAGATATGCCGAACTCGGTGTCCGGTCGTATCTCTCCGTGTCACCGTCGTTTGGAACCTCAATACTCACATCATCGAGGTCGTCAGCCGGAGCCGCCGGTTGCGGCGTTGCGGAGAGCGGTGGTTTCTTAGTTGGTTTAGGCATTGGCCAGTGCCTCGTCAAGAACTCTCAGGGTCTCATCCACGAGGTCGGATAAGAGCCTACTCGCATCAGTGCTGTTGAGTTCCTGGGGTATCCATGCTCGGACCTCGGAGACCAAGGTCGTGGCGTCCCCCCGGAGCCATGACTCGAAGTCCTTGCGGTTCAGCGGCGATGTGTCTCCCATAAACTCCGTAACTGTTCCTAACACCGAAAACAGTGTAGCTTGGTCGGCCCGCGGAATCCCGGGCAGACGCTCCTGGTGATAGCGCTGCAAGAGGTAGGCCGTGACATGGCGGCGAACAATCTCGTAGTTGTCCATCGCCAGTGTCGGATCGGCCACGTCTCCTCGGATCATTTCATCTGGAAACGAGAAGTAGTGTTCATCGTGGCTATCAGCGCTTCCAAAGGCGGTCACCGTCGCAACAGCGTTCCCTCTACGGCCAGCACGACCGGCTCGTTGCTGGTAGTTTGCACGCGCCGGTGGCATGTTGCGCAATGCTACGCCTGACAGGGAGCCGATATCGATGCCCACCTCCATCGTCGTCGTGCACGATAGAACGTCAATCGCCGGTCGGTCACGTCCGTTGTCGTCAGGCCCAAGGTCAACGTCTTGAAAAAGCAATTCATGTTCCTCGGTCTTGGAGAATACTTCAGTGGCTTGGGCTGAACTTAGCTGCGCCGTGTGCTCCGCCGCCAGAATCGAGACCGGGGCCTTCGAAGAGTCGAGGAGTGTATCGACAGTCGGCTGACGATAGTAACTTTTCCGCGCCCGAAAGACCGGATCAACATCCGGATCTAACGGGGCCGCGGATGGTTGCCCGCAATTGACGCACTTTGTGGAGCCGGGAAAGACTCGCTGAGTAGTGCGGCAGGACTGACAGTATGCCCACGCCCCGGCGACTGCTAAGGAAATCTGTCCACCGCGCAGGCGGTACTTGCCGCCGATCTGTTCAGTGAAAGTGGCCAAAAGCGTGGGGAGCCACTGCCCATCGAATATCTTGATTTCCTGCTTTGAGAGAAAGTTCTTCAGAGCCATACTTTGTGGGGTAGTTCGAAATAGCCTGCTGCCTTGAGCAGTGAAGATCCTTGTGAAACACTGTTAGCTGGCAATGCTCGAACGTGGCTTCGGTATTCAACCTTTTCCACAAGTTCCCGCGGCAGCCATTCAACCGACTCAGGGGCGATGCCTAGAAGTAGTATTCTTCCACTCGGAACTAGGACGAAACTCGGCGGCGTCACATAGAGAAGACTCCGATGTGACGCCGGAGACGATGGCCCATTGTCGATCTCGGTCAAGTCACCATACGCAAGGAGTTCCTCCAAGACCCCTTCTATTTCATCTCCGAGAGCGCCGCCGGCGTCCGCGAGCCCCTGAAGTGATTCGATTACGCCCTGGACTAGAGCGTGGCTGGAGCAGGGACACTGAAAGCTCGCTGCGCGCCGAAGGAGCGCCGCAAGAATCTCGGGAGAGGTTATTACGTACTGCGCCGGGTTGAAGCCTAGCGTGTCGAGCACCGTCCGCGTTACGTCCGCCACAGACAGTTGCTTCATGCCCATTCCCACTGTTCGTGGAGCGCTCCGGCTGAGAGCGGTCTTGGCCCAACGGTAACCTCGCCAGCGAGCACGATGAATCGTGCTGCCCTGAAGATGGTGTTGTGTTTGAGCAAAAACTCAAGTCCCTTTGAAAGCCTATCAGCAGCCCAAGGCTCCAGGCTGTCAGCAGCGCTGGCGAGCCGCAACGCAAACTCCGCCATCCAGGGCCGGCCATTGAGCGAATCCGGAGCTGGAATGGCGGTAGCGCACGGGATCAATGGAAAGATCTTTCGAGCGAAGTACTCCGCACGACTCATCGTAGGTAGCGCTCGCAGTTCCGATGCGAGCTTGCTGATGATTGCTCGTACCGCACCTTCGGGAATTGAGCCAACGAGCTTCTGCAATATCGCGTCTGCTGCGTCGTTCGTAGGCATATCTGACAACGGAATGCTTGTGAGGAGCTTCGCCTCGCCATACAATAGGTCACAGATCGCCAACTCAATTTGCAAGAGAACTCGTCGCCGAAAGCTGAAGGAAACAGGATGGTGTACGATCCTTGCTGTCGACCATAGTTCACAAAGGCGAATGAGCGACTCGACGCTTTTGACGGTGCGCGGGCTGTGAGCCAATTGCGGAGTCATGCCAAGCCCAGCGAGGCCTTTGATTACTGGCGCCGGCGGGGTGATCATGCCAGTTCGGGTGTCGCCACAACTCGCAACGAACAGGCCGCTCGGCGGCGAAATTGCTGTCTCGTTATAAAATGCTTTCGCGGACGATGTTGTTGGTTGATCAGGATGCTCGTATGGATAGAAGTCGACTATCGCCGCGTCGATATCGAGTCCCTCGTTCACGAGTCGCAATTGCAACCCATGGCCTTCCCGTTGGACCAACCATCGGAGAGGTTTGCGCTCATGCTCGAACAGAAGGGTGGTCGTTCCGAGGTCGCCCGCATCAAACTGGAGCTTGCAGTACTTCGCCGCATCGAATTCGTTGTCTAGCGCACGGTCACCATCACAATGTTCACGGAATAACTTCTTCCATGCGGAAGCCGCCGCAGGCATCGTCATCGTCGGCATGACCTTACGAGCCAGTGGAGTCGGTGCAGAGCCAGAGCACAGTTCAATCATCGGAGTGACGGTCCGCCCCTCGGGGCCATGTACTTCGATTGTCACGGCACCACGCCAGAGGTCATCGAGTGATGCACGCTCTGGATCGACAGAGACCCTGAACAGGGATTTATAGGCGTCGAGTCGGGCCTTAGGTGCACGAATCAAGAACTCCAAGACCCCCAATTGCTCCGCGGGATTTGGACCAGAGTTCTGAACGACGATCTTCAGGCAGTGTGATCCTAGCGAGAGTTGCGGCAGTTCGACGAACAGCGGATGACATGACGGTGGATGGAGCATATGCAGGGTGGGCGTCCATCGAGCACGAGATCAACGGTGCGGACTGGTCTGTCCGACGCAATGCCCACAATCGGGCGATCGGTTACCAACCACTCCGCCCACCCCTCTCCGTCCCAGTTCGGCGGGCATAGCCCTACCGGCCAGACCCGAATCGTCTGCCATCTGTGTTCCTCCGCAAACTCCTGGAGGCGCTTGACTGATCGCCCGCTTTCAGCATGGATATAGTGGCCGAGTGAGTTGGGGTCCGATAGAAGCCGCGCAGTGAAGTCAAAGCGAAGTTCGTACAACAGCTTCGCTAAGTGGTATTGGAGGTAGCCAGGAAGAATCGCGTGTTGGATTGGCCACGCGATGATGGAGAACCACGACGCCCAACGTCCGCTCGGACTCATGCCCTTGTACGTCTTGTGAAACCCCACGAATCGATCCCGAAGCCATTCTCGGGGCTTTGCGCGACAGGTCGTCCAGCCAGGAGTTGTCTGTTCGAACGTTTGCCAGTATTCTTCACCGTCGTACTTGTATCCGACCTCGGTGGCGTAGACAACCCATGGCAACCAGAAGGCGTCAGATGGCGATCGGACCTTCAAGGACTCCCGGACCTCGGTTTCGAGCGTCTGGATCTCGTTGTCCTTTAGACAATGTTCAAGAGCAAAAACCGCACGGCCTTCAGCAGCCCGCTGTCCCGCAAGGGCCGCAAAAATGCTTGTGGAGGCGATTATGCCAATTCTCAAGAGACATGTCCGAAGCACCATCATAATCGCCTGCGCCTCATGCCGTTGCATCGTATGTTGCATTGACTGGCCAAGGAGCGGGAGTCGCCAGGCCGGCCGGATTGCCGTCGAAGCGGACACGTTTAGTCCTCCTGGCATCGCGCTGTTCGTAAAACATCTAGTTTTTTGGGCAAAATCACCGGAAGGAATCTGCAATTCTGACCGCTGAAGGGATTAGACTGCGCGGCGTGTCAGACGCCCGCGAGCAAGGAGACGCCGGTGATCCGGACTGCCTTGCGCGTGATGAGGCGACACTCCCTATTCGGCTCAGAGGACAGTCTGATCCGCACGGTCGCGAGGCGGGAATGGCTGTTTCGGGATTGATCCCGGTGGCAGAAACTCTCGAGTCCTGGAGCGTAGAACTTCACGTGCGATTACATCCGCCACTGTGGAGCCTGGCGAATTCGAAACGCTGCAAGGCTATAATCGTTTCGAGCGATCCTCGAACCGTTTGCTTAACAGAACCAACATCGGGCGCCCGGTCATGAGACATGGATCCCAGTAGCCAACCCACATTGGCACAGTTAATCGTCCTCCGCAATGAAGAGTCGCGGGTAAGGCCGAACTTGGAAAAGGCCCTCGATGCGTACGCCGAGCAGCTTCCGCTGGCTGATCCTTACGGCGTTAATCCGAGGAAGCCTCATATTTCGGAGGTACTCAAGATCTTTCGGGCTTTCATCAGTGAGATGTGCGAGATTCGTCGGCAGACTTCTGACGTGAACGCGACCGCGGATTATGTTTATAAGGCCGTGATGGACTTTTGCCGAATGACAAGGAGCGGGGTCGCAATTCACCAACTGCCGGATGATCCAGCGTTTATAGATGGGATTCAAGTTGCGATTCAAGCTTCAATGTTCGGCTCTGGGGCGGCGATACGACGCGAGCCTGAGGCCAAACTAACAGACTGCCCTCCCAAACAAGTAATTCAGCCGCTGGTTGCGGAGGCACCCGTGACGAACAGCCGAGTGTCACCGGAACCACCAGAGCATTCCGAGCAGAAGATTCACCCGGCGCAAGAGCCTGAACGCAAGATCGATCCTTCCCTAGTGAAGAATCGACACGTGGACCTTCTGGAGAAGATCGTCGCAGGGAAAAACATCAGAATCGAAACATGGGCGCGCGATAAGAAGCTTAGTCGGACCGTATTATTTGATTGGAAATCAGCACGCGAGGCAGGTAAGTCTCTGAAAGGCAAGGTCAGTGATCCGAAAAGCGCCGAGATTGAAAGGGCGATCGAAGACGACGCCAACGCACTCGGACTCGTGACTCCGGACCCGCTCGGACTAGCTCGGACTAGCTCGGACTCGTCCGAGTAACGCTGCCATGAGATTCTGGCAGCGTAATGCAGCGCAACAAAGGCCCTCTCTTCCAGTTTCAGCGCCGCTTCGTTTCAGAGGTCGAGCTTGAACAGGTGACCGGAATATCTCGGCGAACATGGCAGAAGCATCGTCTGTTCAACCGCGACCCTCGTTACTACAAAATTCACGGCTCGATCCGCTACGACCTTGAGGAGGTTGTGGCTTGGATTAAGGCCCTGGCGGTCGGTGGATCTGAGCACGCCTTGCCCACGTCCCCGGGGGTTCGATGACTGCGCCGCCGGCCGCGAGGCCGAGGTGTCAAACGGCGCCGCCGAATAAACGCGCGAATCCCGTTGGGATACCTGTGCGTTCACACGATGGCGCGCTCGTTGCCCATATTCACCAGGAGCTTGCCGACAGACTCATTGAGTCCGCCGCTGCAGAGGCATTCCGCAGTGGGTCGCGGCGATATTTGCGCTTGCGGCAAGGACTAAGCATTCCACGCACTGAGTGCAGCTGGGACATCATCGAGTTCCTCCGCAGGTGGTATGGCGACAAGAAAGCTGCCGGTTACGTCGCGCACAAGGACCGCGAGGCTGAGTACCTCCGATATGAACCCTCAAGCAGGCCACGAGAAGGCGCGCGGCGCCAAAAGGCGGAATAGTGATGGCCGACACCGGCATGCATTCGAACCCTTCCGCAGAGGCGCCTGCCGCCATCGAACGGCACTACACGCCGTCTGAGATCGCGGAACTTTGGCATTTCAACGCTGAGACTGTGAGGCGACTTTTTCAATGCGAGCCCGGTGTCTTGGTGCTCGAGGCACGAATTAAAAAGGGTAAACGTGCCTATAAGACAATCCGGATTCCTCACAGCGTTCTGGAGCGCGTTCACGAGCGCCTACAGAGGTAACATTGCACACCCTATGCTCCAACAATATAGACGCCACGTGAAGTCCTGCCGATTCTGGACAGGCAAGAGTACGAATGGCAACCGTCGGGATCACAATTGCCGGTGCCCTGTTTGGCTGGACGGTCACTTGGCCGGCAAGCGTGTCAATAAGTCCCTCGGTCTTCGGGACTGGACGCGCGCCAGCGAAATCATCCGGGATTGGGAGATCGCGGGGAGTATCCAGCCAGAACCTCGCGCCGGGACGGCAGTTGGTGAGGCATGTGAAGCGTTCATGGCCGACGCCGAGGCGCAACGCCTATCGGATGCAAGCCTCAAGAAGTATCGCGTGCTGCTGACTAATGTGCGCAGTCCTGAGAATCGCGAGAGGTATTCGCCGTCCCTCACAGAGTTCTGCGCTGAGACTGGCATCCAATTTACCTCCCAGATTAGTCTGCCCATGCTTACCCGTTTTCGTAGCCTATGGAAGGACGGCGCCATCTCTGGCGCAAAAAAACTTGAGCGTCTGCGGTCGTTCGGCCGCTTCATGGTTGATCAGGGTTGGTGGCCAGAGAATCTACCGCTGAAGTTGAAGCGGCCCACGGTTACCGATCGACCCACCATGCCCTACATGCGAGATGAGATCGCGGCTTTGCTTGCTGCCTGCGGTCAGTTTACGGACTGGCACGGCCGCCCGAGCCAGGAGAATGCGCAGCGGTTGGAGGCGTTCATTCTGTTCTTGCGCTACTCAGCCCTACGCGTCGGCGATGCCGCGAGTTGCCCAGTAGATCGGCTGGCCGGCAACCGCCTGTTCCTCTACACACAGAAGACGGGCGTGCCGGTATACATTCCGCTCCCACCGTTTGTCGTAGACGCACTCAACGCCTGCCCTCGTAAGAGCGAACGATATTGGTTCTGGACAGGAGTGGGATCGAAGGATACGCTCGCTGGCAACTGGCGGCGCACGTTCCGGCGCCTGTGCGAAATCGCTGGTGTGCACGGTGGCCACCCGCACCGGTTCCGGGACACACTGGCGGTTGAGTTACTTCTGGAAGGCGTCCCCATGGAGCGTGTGTCGGTCCTGCTCGGACACTCGTCGGTGAGGATCACTGAGCGACACTACGCCCCCTGGGTTCACGCGCGTCAGGCGCAGCTCGAGGCCGACCTGGAGCGGGTCTGGCGGAAAGATCCCCTCGCCCATGCGGAAATGCTCCGCTACGACACGGCGATCAAAGACACGTCGGCCGTGCAAATGGCAGCGACATATCCGCGACACGAAAAGGGCGGGGCCCCCAACTGACGGAATACACACAGTTTAGTTTGGTGAGCCGGGCGGGACTCGAACCCGCGACCCTTTGCTTAAAAGTCGTTTCAGATCATTGCGATGTTCTGAGACACAGGTGGATAACTTGCTCCGTTACCGCGCCTTACCAGAATTTCTTAAAGTATACAGGAAGACCGTTTGTGACGATTTTCCACATGGACTCCCCACAAAAGTCCCCACACTTCGCAAGTAGCTTCGCGATGAACTACTCTGCTGCCCCTAGCGCCTTGCCAGCAGCACACTCCGTATGCCCGCACTCGCAGCCGCCAGGCAGGTGATTGATGGGCACGCTTTCGCAGTAGGGGCTGCAATATTCGCTACTCTTTGGTACCGGGCACTCGCAACCCGGATGCGCACATTTTTCGATTTTCTTTTCGGCCATGACAGCCTCCTTCTCGTGTTCACCACCAAGCTGGCCCGAATGCCACCTTAAAGCAAAAAACCCGCTGGATTTGGGGTCCAGCGGGTCCTGGTCCAGCGGGTCCTTTGGTTGCAGTGGCTTCACCATGAAGTGTGCCATCACCTGCGGCACTCCACAAGGGATGGCAGCATTCAAACGGTGCGGTAAATCACCATGAGCGCTATTCCAGCTGCGTTGAAGGTGCTCTCCCATGCGGAGGCGGCAGGGGCTGAACCAGGAAATGCCACACGCTCACAAACCCCTCCCCGAGGCGGTTCCACAAGCTCAACTTTGATACCGTCCCAGGTCGAGGACCGGCTCCTCTATCGGCGCTACGCTACAGCCAAAAGTTCCTTCAGCCTCTTAATTCTTCTTCAGCACGAAGCCAGTCCACTTCAGGGCTTCCCAGTGGGCATCCTCGCTGTATCCAGAGTTCGTAAGCGAGAGCAGAAATCTCCGCTTGGTTGACAGGTTCTGAGATGACGTTTTGAGTCGCATCTTGGAGCGACTCGGGATCGGCCACAACGGCCAACTTTGAATTTGCCACAACGGCCTCCTTTTCTGTCGATGGGGCACTCTCGACCTTCAACGGGGAAGTGGCAATAAGAAAGCAGCACAGCTTTTCGGGAACACAGAACTGAAAATCGGTCCTGTCTTGGGTAGAGTCTGAACCTGTTATCCCGTGATGTCAATAGGGGTGCGAGTTGACTCTTCCGGCCATTCCCACCCGCCACCGAGAGTGCCATACTCGGGTAGCGCCATTCGAGATTGCGGTGCTGATACTAAGCCCCAGATTGGACCCGGCTGTGCTGGTGGGCGTCGTCCTCCTCCTGGTCGCCGCTTGGATATTCCTGCGACGGCGTTGACGGAGAATACCGTGGCATGGGCATTCAGCGATTGGCCCAAGACCCGATTCCATTCCTATTACTGCTTGGTCTAATCCTGCTGACGGTATGGGCGTGGCGGCGGTTCAAGAGGCGGTGATGGAGGATCACGACGTGCTGCTTGGTCGAACTTTTCTTGGGCGGAACGGTCAACAGACTGCATCAGGCAATTTTCGCTCGTTGCCGTGCAGCTTTTAGACAGTCCAGTGCTTCATTGATCACCGCAACCGCAATATCATCAATCTTCAATCCGGCGACATCACCAGCCAAGTAGGATTTCTTCAGGGTTTCAAGTTCAGCGTTCGTCACCTTCACGGTGCAGCCGTAGAGGGAATCGAGAACCTTGAGTGCGAGCTTGAGCCGTTCAGTCGCCAACCCGTCCATTGTTGGCTTCAAGTATGCACGTGCGTTTACGTACGTCAACTAGGGATTTCCCTAGATCCTGACCACGTGCTCGTACTAGACTAGTCTGAGCCAATCAGGGCCGCGCCAGGTGGTTGTTGGGCGAGGTGAATCACGACGCGGTATCGGCTGTGGGGTCCAATTCCAGCGATTTATCAAACGCCTGCGGCTTTGGAATTTGATTCTGGTTGGCTGATGTCGGCGAGAGGATTCAACACCAAGCAGATGAAACTGTTCAACTAAGGGCCGGAAGATAAACGCAATTCCCGGCCCTGTACTGGCTCGTCAAACCGAGGCTGTCGCGGCTCCTTCGTCCCGAATGGCCGATTTCACCTTTTCCAACAGTTCTTCAGAAATCTCAGACATCCCGTGGGCTATTCGGGCGTGTTCACCGCATTGACTGAGCACGTCCTCTACGGATTCCCCGTGCGCCTCGAAATCACAATCGACTCCTACATCACGGCAGCGGATGACTTTCATCTGTACAAATCCTCCCGGCGGAGTATACCACCAAAATACTCTGACCATTTCCAAAACCTTCACCTTTTGGAACACTCGCAAGTGACCGGCGAAGTGATTTGTTTCCACCGTTCGGAGGCATGGGATTTCCGGGGGTTTTTGGCACGATGCTGAGACAAAAAAACGGCCCGGCAGGTTCATACCGGGCCAATGGCTAAGTTCGCTATGTTTCGGTTCGGAGTCGAGTATATCACGCTGACGGCGATTGCAGCACCCTCGCTACCGTCCCAACTCCAACGCTCATTTGACGGGCGATTTTGGCCAGGGACAGCCCATTCTGACGCAGCTTCACCACTTCAGCACGGTCGAACATGCGCCGTGGCCTGCCGATGGGTTTGCCGCTCCTGGTGCCCTTCGCCCTAGCATTCTTCATCCCCGCTGAAACCCGTTCCCGAATCAGTTCCCTTTCAAACTGCGCTACCGCAGCCAGGATGTGCATGAGCAGCTTGCTGGCGGGATTGGATTCATCGGTGTCCAGACCTTGGGACGTGGCAATAAAGCGAATGCCGAGACTGGAAAGCTCCTGAATGCCGGAGACGCAGTGGACTAGTGATCTGCCGAACCGATCGAGTTTCCACACCAGCACGGCATCGAACCGCCTCTGACGGGCATCGGACATCAGCTTGTCCAAACCCGGCCTGCTGGCTTTCGCTCCGCTGATTTGGTCCTGATACACACCCGCCAGTTCCCACCCTCGCCGCTGAACGTACTCCGTCAGTTCCCGAGTTTGAATGGCGTTGTGTTGATCGGCAGTGCTGACCCGAGCGTAGATTGCTGCTTTCATTCGGCACCCTGCAACGCCACGAATGCAGCTCCAAGCATGACTACCATGACCACGATTACCTGGCCTGGCGGAAGATC
>JACXTT010010089.1_pt1 | contig 12800 bp, 10 predicted proteins | sample 9270951 | NCBI WGS metagenome assembly JACXTT01 (sample SAMN15532306, study PRJNA645909) | rock metagenome | isolation source: weathered quartz diorite | place: Puerto Rico | collected 2017-06-21 | reverse complement strand
AAGGCGGCCCGTGACAAAGACGGGTTCGATCCGGGCGCCGTGACCACTGGGTTACAGGGCGACATGATTCAGCCTTTAGTCATTCGGGCGAATCAGGGCGATTGCGTCAAGATGACGCTCCGCAATCAGATGGAGAGCGAGGATGGCAGCTTGTTCATCCAGGCCTCCAGCATGGTCGTGAGTGCGACCGGTAAGCCGGCGACCACGACAAATCCGGAGTCCATCGTGGCCCCGGGCAAGGCGCAGGAATTTGAATGGTATATCCACCCGCACATGCAGGAAGGTGTTCGGCAGTTCCATTCGTACAGTCATGACCGCGAATTGACGGTCTTGGGTCTCTTCGGCGCGTTCGTTGTGGAACCAAAAGGATCAAAGTACGTGGATGCGCTCGGAAGTGGAGGCGTGGCGCCGGAGACCAAGAGCGGCTGGCAGGTGAATATCGACAACGGGTCCGGACCGGACTTCCGCGAGTTCGTGATTTTCTATCACGAGATCGGCGACGAAGCCTTTCGCCCCTTGAACAAGAAGGGCGACTTCTTGCCTCAGCGCGATCCGCTGACCGATGCGTATCGTCCGGGTGGCCGTGCATTGAACTATCGCAGCGAGCCGTTCGGCATCGATCAGATGCACTTGCAGCACGAGTATTTCGGGTTTGAAGACGAATCGATGGCCTATAGCGCCTATACGTTCGGCGATCCGCCGACGACGATTCCTCGCGGGTATCTCGGCGATCCCGTCAAGTGGCGGATTGTGCATGGTGGATCTGAGGTTTTCCACTCGCACCATCCCCATAGCGGATCGATTCGCTGGCAGCGCAGCCCGGGCACGGAGCCGAATAATCTCTGGGCCATGGGTCAAGACGGACCGGTCAAGTATCCGGTCGTGCGGACCAAGTCTGATCGTGTTGACGTGGAAGTCATCGGCCCATCCGAGGCCCTCGACCTCGAGCCGGAATGTGGCGGCGGCGGCTGTCAGCACCTGGCCGGCGAATTCCTCTTCCATTGCCATGTGGCACATCACTATGTGGCAGGGATGTGGGGGTACGGCCGGTTTTACAACACGCTGCAAGTTGGCGCGGCTCACACCGACACGATGCCGGATCTGCGTGAATTGCCGGATCGGCAGGGTCGGATGAAGCTCGGTGTGTCGTCCGACAAACTGATCGGTTCGACCGTCGACTGGTTCGGCAAGACATTCAAGATTGTCGACAAGAGCCAGAAGACCAACTGGAAGTCCGATCCCATCATTGTGAACATCAAGGATTGGGTTGAGATGTTTGTCCCGGCCCAGGGTAAACCAGGGCATACGGACAATGAAAAAGGCCAGGTCATGGCCTATGACTCGACCGTGTGGGACTGGAAGTGGGATGGCAACATCGCACGAGGCGAGCGTGAAAGCACCGCTCAGAACCCCAAGTATCCGTGGGCGGCGAAGTGGGATGACAGCACCAGACCGGCCATTCTCTTTGACTCGACCACGGGCAAGATGTCGTGGCCGCTGTTCAAGCCGCACTTCGGCAAGCGTGTGCCATTCTCCGCGAATCATAGCGGCGCACCCTGGTTGGAACCGATTCACCAGGACGCCAGTGGTGAACGAACCTCTGAACCGGCGAAGCCAGGCGAGCAGGGCCGTTGGAGTCTCTGCCCTGAAAACGCCAATCAGAAGTTCTACAACATTCACTTTGTCCGCATGCCGATTACCCTGGCCAAAAAACAGGGCAAAGAGCCGGCCATGGTCGACAAAGACGGTCTGATCTACGTGCTCCATGAAGAGGAGCGCCTGACCAGAGCCAACGACGATCTCAAGCTCCCCGCGGTCATTCGCGCCAACGTGTATGACTGCGTGGACTTGGTGCTGACGAGCGAGTGGGACGACGATGACTACACGAATTTCCAGTCGTCAAAGATCAACATCCATCCCCACTTCTTCCAGTTCGATACGGGAAACTCGGACGGCGTAATTTCCGGGATGGAATATGAAATGTCCGTTCGGCCGTTCACGATGTGGGGCAAGCCGAACAGGCACGGGTTGCCGGCTCCGATGGTCGCGAAGATCGTCGGCGGAGCCAAAGCAGGAGCCAGTTCCGTCAAGATTCAGATGGCTCCTGGTGCGTCGGCATTCCATCCCAACACCGAGTTGATGGTGGGCATGGATTGCTTGGAGAAGGGTCACGATGCCACGGCGTCTCTGCCGCGGGACAAGAGCTGTTCCGAAGTCGCTCGCATCAAGGAGATCACGGGCGATCAGGTTACGTTCTTCAAGCCGTTGAGGCAGAACCACCCGGCAGGCGACATCGTGTCGCCGGAATTCGTCCGTTATCGTTGGTGGGTGGACGTCGATTTGGGAACCGTGTTTTGGCATGACCATGCGTTCGGCGCGACGACCTGGCCCCATGGCGGGTTCGGCGTGACGATCGTCGAGCCGTTCGGGTCCACTTATCACAGCCCGAAAGACGGCAAGCTGGTGTGGAGCGGTCCGATCGCGGACATCCACAACAACGAGCCGATCGGCGCCGGTGTCAGCGGCAGCTTCCGTGAGTTGATGGTCTCCATCCACGACACGGTTCCGCACACCGTGAACATCATCGAAGCCGGCAATCCTCCAGGGCAGCCGGTCGAAGTGGCGCTGGAAGCGGGCAAGACGGTGTCGTTTCAAATGCCTGAAAAGATCATGAACGCACCGAACAAGTACATCAACGGCGGGACGCATACGACCGGCAGCGGCTTCAACTTCCGCGCGGCACCGTTTGCACAACGCCTGTCCAACAATCCGGATACGTCCAAGCTGTTCAGCAGTGCGATCCATGGAGATCCAGGTACGCCGTTGCTCCGTGCGTACACGGGGGACACCATGGTGTTCCGTCTGTTGCACCAGCTCATGAACGAATCCCACGTCTGGACCATTTCAGGCCACACCTTCCTCACGGAACGGTATGCGGCGGATGCTAATCGGAAGAACTCGATTCACGTCGGGATCGCCGAGCGGTATGACCTCGTGACCAAAGCCGGGGGATTCCAGGGCATGCCGGGTGACTACATCCACTTCAACGGTCGAAGCTCGCACTTCGCCGAAGGTGGATGGGGGATCGTGCGCGTGCTCGACAAAGAAACGGCGGATCTCAAGCCGTTGCCGAGGGGAACCAATCCCCTTGGGATTCCCGCGACGCCGAGTTCTGTCTGTCCGGCCGATGCGCCGGTGAAGAGCTTCAACGTCGTGTCGTTGGATCGTCCGATGAAACTCCACCCGAAGACGCCGGATGTGATCGAGGTGGACTTCGAGCGCAAGATCGAAATGACGATGCCGGAAGGCAAAATCTACGCGCTTGAAGAAGAGGCGACGACGGTGGCCAGCGGGGCAACGCCAAATCCGCTGACGCTGCGCGTCAACCTTGGTGACTGCGTCAAGGTGAATCTGAAGAACAAGATGAAGGCCAGCCGGGCGTCGTTCTTTGCGCCCGGACTGTCCTTCGATCCGAAAGACAGCCAAGGCCTGAACGTCGGTAACAACGGCGGCGATCAGACCATCGGCCCAGGCGAAAGCCGCACCTACACCTACTACGCGCATCCTTCCAACAAGGAAACGACGTCGCTGGTGTGGGATGGCGGGAACATCGTCGTGAATCCGCGCAACGGGCTGTACGGCGCCGTCATCGTCGGCCCGAAGGGATCGCAATATCGCGATCCTGTCACCGGGGCCGATCTGTCGCAGAAGAATTCTTGGCGTGCTGACGTCATCGTGGACGCCAGCCTGCCGGAAAACGCGGGCAAGCGGAACTATCGCGATGTGGCCCTCTTCTTCCAGGATGAGGACAACATCATCGGTACCGCGTTCATGCCCTACGTGCAGAACGTAGCCGGTTTGACGTCGGTGAACTACCGCGCCGAACCGTACAAGTACCGTGAAGAGCAAGGCTGCTCATTGGGCAAGATCTTCCAGCCTTGCGTCGTAGATAAGCCCGAAGATCCGGCTACACCTCTGATCGAGGCGCATGCCGGTGACTCGGTCCGCATCCACGTGATTGGGGCCAATAGCGAGCAAAACGGCATGTTTGGCGTCGAAGGTCATGAGTGGCCGATCGAGCCTTACATGCCTGGTGCCGACATGATCAGCGTGGTGGAGTATGCCGGATCCGAGACGCTCGACGTCTTCATCCGCGGCGGTGCGGGCGGACCGTATCGTCAGGTGGGAGATTTCGTGTGGTCGAATCAACGGCTGCCCTACTCGCAATCAGGGCAATGGGGCTACCTCCGTGTCTTGCCAGCCGGCGATTCACGGATCCAACCGCTGGGCACTGCCGGTATGGGTGCAAAGCGGGCGGACGTGCAGCCCGGGCCACAGGCCATTCCAACTGCTATGAAGTAAGCGAGTTGGAGATGGTGTAACACCTGATGGGGGAGCTGCCTGTAACACGGAGCTCCCCCCATCGTGTTTTGAAATGCTGAGTCGAAAGTGCTGGGCGCTGAGTTGGTAACCGATCCGAACACTCAGGACTCAGCATTAAGGGGAAGGAGGCCGGAATGATGAGGATAATGAGACGACTGATGGCGGGGCTCATGGTGCTGGCTCTCGGCAGCCCAGCCTTCGCCTATGAAGAGATTACGGTTTCGGAGGGCGGGACCCTCAAGGGTACCGTGAAGCTGGAGGGGACGGTCCCAAAACCGAAAGGGTATAACCTCACGACTCTGCCCGATCCCATCTACTGCGGACGTATTTCTGACGGGCAAGGCTGGCGCATCCTGCAACCGTTCCAGGTCGGGCCGGCGGGCGAGTTTCGCGAGCTGGTGGTCTATCTGGAGGGGATCGACAAGGGCAAACCGTTCGACGAACGGGGCGTGCCGCAAATCGAAGCGAAAGACTGCCTCTTCGTCCCGTTCACCACAGTCGTACGGGACGATCAAACGGTGACGGTGGTGAACATGGACCCAGTCATGCACGACATTCAGGCCTATGAAACCTCGCACTTGGGCCCGCGCGTGCTGTTCAACGTGCCGCTGCCGATGAATCCACAGCACCCGCGAAACTTTAAGGATCGTAGCGAAGCCGCGATGTACCACAAACACATGGCCGGCGCGCCGATGAAGCAATTGGTCAATCTCAGCAAGGGCCGCCGGATCTTTGTCATGCAATGTGGCTTCCACGCGTACATGGAGAGCTGGGGTGTGGCCGTCGCCAATCCGTACTTTGCCAAGACAGACGAGCAGGGCCGGTTCACCATGACTAATGTGCCGCCGGGCACCTACAAGCTGGTCGTCTGGCATCCCTATATCCGTAGCGAGATAGAGCAAACCGTCACCATCGGCCCAAAGGGGACTGTGGAGGCCAATATCGTGATCCCGGCCCCGATCGGGCGGCTCTATGCCAACGAGGTGCTGGATCATGCGTACATCCGCTACAACGTGCCCGAGGAAACGCAGAAAGAAATCGAACCGATGATCGAAAAGCAGCACCACTGAGCACGGAGGGGCGAGGGGCTATGGGCAAGAGGTTCAGGAAGAAGGACGGAATGAAGAGCCGCCGGAGAGCTGCCGTTCTCGCCTATTGCCTCGTGCCGCTTGTCTTGACATTCATCACCTGGAGCCTGGCTCACGCCAACCACGAATCGTCGAAACAGCCGCCGTTGTGGACACCGCTCGATGAAGCGGAGCGTTTGGCGACGATTGAGGTTCCTGGAGGGATGGTATTCGTGCCTGCCGGGGAGTTCCTCATGGGGAGCGATCCGCGGAAGGATCGAGCCGCGGGCCCGCAAGAGCTTCCGCAGCATCGGGTCTACCTCGATGCTTTTGCGATCGATCGATACGAAGTGTCGAATGTGGAGTATCTGCGATTCGTGTTGGCGACCGGAACGGACTGGCCGAAATTTTGGCGCGCGAGCCCGTTTCCCGAAAAGGCCGCGCTCCATCCTGTCATCAATGTGAGCTGGCAGGACGCCGATGCCTATTGTCGCTGGACCGGGAAACGGTTGCCGACCGAAGCCGAATGGGAAAAGGCGGCGCGTGGAGAAGACGGGCGGATCTTTCCTTGGGGCGATGAGCCGGCCGGGTGGATCAAGAGCAACATCGCGCATTCCGGATCGAAGCGCGGGTTCAAGTATCCTCCGCTGGCCAACATCGATCGGTATGACAAAGGCGTGAGTCCCTACGGGGTGTATCAGATGGCCGGGAATGTGAGCGAGTGGGTCTCAGACTGGTTCGACCCGGAATACTACCAGCGTGGCGATCGCGACAACCCGAAAGGTCCCGAGACGGGGGATCTGAAGGTATTTCGTGGCGGGTCGTGGAATGAAGATCCGGAAGTCGCGCGCTCAGCGGGACGTAACGGGGGTGAGATCGATCGGCGCAGTTATTTGACGGGGTTTCGATGTGCAACGTCTGAACAGCTGTCCTTGGTCAATCGTGAAACGTCACTCGAGGAACAGAGCGACCGACAAGTGGCCCATCATCGCGATCGACGAATGACCATTGACCATTGATGTGTCAAGAGGAAGGAGGCTGAATCGTGGAGAGAGGGATGAGTGCATCTTCAAGGAAGATTGAATGGGTGATCGACGCGATCTTGATTGGCGCGGTGTTGCTGTCGCTGGCGAATGTGGTCTGGGGCCTCGATACCCAGGACATCACGGTGGAGTGGACGGCTGAAGGGAAACGGATTGCAGAGCAACGGGTCGAGACCATAAAGGCGAGGGACGAGATGGTGCTCGTGCCGGCGGGCGAATTCGTCATGGGAAGCGATAAGAAAAAAGACCGGCTGGCCTATCGAAGCGAGATCCCCCAACGGCGGGTGTATCTGGATACCTTCGAGATCGGCAAATACGAGGTCACGGCCTTGGAATATCTCAAATTCGTACTGGCGACGAATCGCCCGCCGCAACTGGATTGGCGTTACGACGGCGGGAATTTCCAGGAGGTGATGGCGCACCATCCCATCATGCACGTGAGCTGGTATGACGCCGATGCCTACTGCAAGTGGGCCGGTAAGCGGCTGCCGACTGAAGCGGAATGGGAAAAGGCGGCGCGCGGGGTGGATGGCCGCCTGTTTCCCTGGGGCAGCGAATATGCCGGACCCACGCGGGCGAACTTTGGCAGGACTGGACTCTCCGGTCCTGTGCGGGATCGTCCGGAGCGGTTGCTGCTCTATCCTCCGATTATTTCCGTCGATAAGTATGAGAACGCCGTGAGCCCGTATGGACTCTATCAGACGATCGGGAACGTGGCTGAGTGGGTATCCGACTGGTACGACCAGGATTATTACAAGGCGGCGCCGGAACGGAACCCAAAAGGACCGGAGACCGGGACGCAGAAAGCGTTTCGTGGCGGCGGCTGGATGGACAGCACGACAACGATGCGGGTTGCGATGCGGAACGGGACCGATCCTACCACCAAGATTAACTGGATGGGATTCCGCTGCGCGCGCGATGTGGAGGGATCATCAGGGACGCAGGTCTCGATGGTGAAGGAGTAGCAGACGAGTCATGCGATGAAGGAGTTTTTAACCATGCTGATGTCTCGGGCCGGCGAGCGTGAGTCAGCTGATCACTCGAAGGATGGGCCGTGCTCCTCGACGAGTACCCAAGGAGGGGGACATCATGCGGGTTCGGACGAGGCGGCAGAACATTGGAGTGTGGCTTGCCGTAATTGCGATCGCCGTGACGCTCGCTGTCTGTGGTGCTTGGCCGGCTTCGGCTGAGGATACGACGGCGACAGGGAACCGTGTCTTTTTTCGCGGGGGCTATGCCGGCTTGAATAGCGGTCGGGGAGGGGAGCTGTTCACCGATGGGCATAACGTGGCGGGACAGAATAATGGCACCGGGGGATACTACATCGGCGCCGGAACGGATCTCATGCTCACGAGAGATATGTGGGGCATGATGAAAAGCATCGGGATAGTGGGGGAGATCGGCGTCGAATACAAACGGTTCAATTCACAGACCGTTGCCAACTCTGATACCACCGGGGTGCCTCGCGTCGCAGTACCACTTGCGCTTGGAGTGCTCTTCACGGCGGTCATCCTCGTTCGTTCCTAGCTCTTCGCACTGTGGCCTTCTGCGACAGCGGCTGTCTTCGGGTTGTGGCAAGACTCCCCTCTGTGTCATCGCGCGCCCGCCGTTCTGACCCTCATACGGTTCATGTTCCTGCCGAAGTCCTGCAGCCCCGCCTTTCCCAGGAGAGGCCCCCTCCTTGCAATCATTGGCAGCGCAGGACAGGAAAAAGGAGGGTCGTGATGCATCCGATTCATCCCATGGTCGTGCATTTCCCGATTGGCCTATTGCCGACCAGTGTGCTGTTTGATCTCTTGGCCGTGAGATGACGCCCAGAAGAGTTTCGTGCGGCGAGTCTCTATGCCCTCGTCCTGGGACTGGCGGGGGCACTTGTCCCGGTGCTGACTGGCGCCATGGCGGAAGAAGCGGTCGAGCACAGTAGTGTGCCCAAGCGGGTTCTTGAGATCCATGAGACGCTCGGGTTTGCTACGTTCTGGATGTGTGTAGGGTTATTGGGATGGCGTGCGGCGGAGTGGCTGGGTTGGTTTCAGGAACGGCGCCGAATCTCGTTGGTCCTTGGTCTCGCGGTGGTCGTGGTCCTGTTCATCGCCAGCTACTATGGCGGGAGCCTCGTATACGAATATGGGGCAGGAGTTACGCCGCGTCCCTAGCGGCGGCATAGGCGTGAAAGTCCGGTCGCATGTCACGGCGATCGGGATGGGTCATGAGCATGTCTGTGAATAAAAAAGTTTCTTTTTCCATCTGGTACGTCATCCTCGCTCTCTGGGCGATCATTCTGATCCAAGATTTCATCCGCGCCCTGCAGAAGATCGAAGAACTGCCCTACAGCGAATTCAAGACATTGGTGGTGTCCGACAAGGTTGCGGAGGTGTCCATTGCCGGTCAGACGGTCACCGGCAAGCTCAAGCCGGAAGGCGAAAAGAAGGAGCAGAAGCTCTTTACCGCGATCCGTGTGGAGGATGCGGATCTCACCAGAGAGTTGACGGCCCATGGCGTGAAGATTACCGGCGTGATTGAAAGCACCTTCTTGCGCGATCTCCTCTCCTGGGTCGTGCCTGCGCTGATCTTCGGCGGGATCTGGTTCTTTGTCATTCGGCGCGTAGTGCAGGGCCAAAGCGGGTTCATGACGGTCGGTCAGTCCAAAGCGAAAATCTATGCCGACAAAGATACGAAGGTCACCTTCGCGGATGTGGCCGGTGTGGATGAGGCGAAGGAAGAACTCCGCGAGGTGATCGAGTTTCTGAAGACACCGGAGAAATTTACCAAGCTGGGCGGAAAGATTCCGAAGGGGATCTTGTTGGTCGGTCCTCCCGGAACCGGCAAGACGCTTCTGGCCCGCGCCGTCGCGGGCGAAGCCGCGGTCACGTTCTTCAGCATCAGCGGGTCGGAGTTCGTCGAGATGTTTGTGGGAGTCGGGGCGGCTCGCGTACGGGATCTCTTCGAGCAAGCCAAACTGAAGGCGCCATGCATCATCTTCATCGACGAGCTCGATGCACTCGGGAAGGCGCGGGGGATGGGACCCATGGCGCATGAGGAACGCGAGCAGACGCTCAATCAACTGCTGGTCGAGATGGACGGTTTCGATCCCCGCATTGGCGTGATTCTGATGGCGGCGACCAATCGACCGGAGATTCTGGATCCCGCGTTATTGCGAGCGGGCCGTTTCGACCGCCACGTGCTGGTCGATCGGCCGGATAAGATCGGCCGAATTGCGATTCTACAAGTGCATGCCAAGCAGGTGGCGCTGGCAGCAGAGGCAGATCTTGAAACGGTGGCCGCCATGACCCCTGGTTTTTCCGGCGCGGATCTCGCCAATGTGATCAATGAAGCGGCGCTCCTTGCGGTCAGGCGCGGGAGGGAGCAGGTCGGCTTGGCCGAATTGCAGGAGGCCGTTGAACGAGTCATCGCCGGATTGGAAAAGAAAAATCGCGTCCTGAACAAAATGGAAAAGGAGCGAGTGGCCTACCATGAAGTGGGTCACGCGCTGATGGCACTGTCCATCCCGGGTGCAGACTCCGTGCAGAAGATCTCCATCATCCCGCGCGGCCTATGCCAAGCAAGCCATCGCGGATAAGTTGCTGGAGCACAAGCAATACATCACGAAACATGGAGACGATTTGCCGGACGTGAAACAATGGAAGTAGGGCCGGATACGGTAACACCGTGGCGCAGTCGCGACCCTTGGCCGACAGAGGGTTGATGCAGGAGGAGACGCCGTGAGTGAAGCACGATCATCGGAAGGGAATAGGGAGCAGTCCTACCACTATCTCCTGACACTATGGACGTCAGGTGTGCGGGATTACCACGCGATGCTGTCTGATTACTTGACGGCCAACTCGATCTTTGTGGCGGTCATCGGGCTGATCGTATCCAGGGAGTCGCCGACTATGTCCTTCACCGTGGTCATTCTCCTCTTGTGCGTCTTTGGAATTCTCCTCTGTCTCCAAATGGCGATAGTCCTCGGTCGTTTGTCAGGGCAGAACGCGCTATGGGAGTGGCGGTTGAGGGGAATCGAACAGGCTCCGGAGTGGCCGGGGCAGAAACTCATCACAGGCCTGTATCGACTCCATGAAACGCGGCAACCGATCGAAGATCTGCGGAACGAGCCTACGGTCTTCAAGCCAAACTGGGCGTTTCGCCAGCACCGGCAGTGGTGGGCCCATCGCGCCGTTAGTTTTCCGTGGTTCTTCGGCTGCGTGTATGGCCTGTTCCTGATCTGGTCGCTGACTCAGCTGAGCCGACAACTCACGATCGGTTCGTCTTAAGGTCGACGAGGAGAGACTCGTGTGATGTGTAGCATCTTGCGCCAATCGTGCAATCGACCCTGGGGTGTTTCTCGCCATCCCTCTCCCATTCCTTTCTGAGAGCCCCCAATCCAGATCATCTAACCTGCTGCTACGGCTGAGATTTCTTCATCACCAGCCGTCGGATGTCATGGCACATCGCTCGCAATGTTCGTGTTCTATGGGAGGGGAGGAACCGAATATGCGGGTTCTGGTGGTCATGATCAGTCTCTTGGTGACCGTGACGGCGCTCGGATTCGGGGGTGAGGCGAGATTGAAGGACCTGTCATCCTCAGCAAAGGAACGCGATCCGGTGAGTGGGCGGGAGATCTATGTGAATATCTGTATTCGATGTCATGGAATCGATGGGAAAGGTGCCATGGAAATTCAGCTGGTTCCGCCTCTGGCCGATCTGACCTCGTCCGCGGTGCAACAGCGCCTTGACGGGACACTCTATACACGGATCCATGAGGGGAAAGCGAACACTGCGATGGGGGCCTGGAAATATGCGCTCTCCGACGATGACATCTGGGATGTGCTGGCCTATGTGCGGACGCTCGCGGTTGGCAGTGCTCCGCAGCCATAAGGGCGAATCCAATTGCGTGGCGTTGCCTCACATAAGGTGAGGCAACGCGCGAAACGAACTCCGCAAATACACGAGAGAGGTGTCACCATGAGCTGCAATGTCGGAGGAATCGAACGGCCCGTTCGCATCGTGATGGGAATTCTGTTGCTCGGAGTCGGCGCATTCGCCGAACTGGCGGTTGCAGCCACTGCCGTGGTGTTTGTCCTTGGCACGATCGCGTTGGTCACTGGCGCGATCGGGTATTGTCCGGTCTGGACTCTGTTGGAGGTCAACACCTGTCCGCCTGCCTCCCAGTCCAAGGCCAACGGGTAAGGATGCTACTGCGGCGAGGACATTGGCTTGCGATGAGTCTTGTCACGTGTACAGTGGGATTCACCGCGTGCCGATCTGTGCCGACGACTGGCCCCGCTCCAGAAGAGAAGGCGCTGGTTGGCATGACCAAGAGCGATCTCCTTCAGTGCGTCGACTAGCCGCAGAAGCAGTCCGTACAAGCTGGCGATGAAGTGTTCGCGTACCACCGGTGCGCAGGAGTGTTGGAACGGTCCTTCCCGGGATCGAAAGAGAGTAGCGCCGTCGTCCCGCACGGATGTGAAGCCATCGTGATCCTGCGTGAGGGAAGAGTGGCGGCGGTGGAGTACCGTCCTTTCCCCGAAGAAAGCGGCGCGTACGATCACTACGAGGCGATCGTCCACGGTTGTGTCCCATAACGAAAGCGCACACCCGACTCGTCGTATGGAAAGGGTCGGATGTTGTCTCTCGTTTATTTAGTTGTTCTGGTCGAACCAAACAAACCAGATCAACAAGACGAACGAGACAAACTCGATATCTGGGAAAACGGTTGACCAATGACGATTGACGGACGACTGTTGAAAAATGATGCATGGTGCAAAGGAGGGTGTCATGACACTCCATGTGGCCTATCATGGCGGAATGCGCTACGACATCACGAGCGGCAGGCATCGGGTGGTGACGGATCAGCCCGTCGAAGACGGCGGACATGACGCGGGAATGAGCCCGGTTGAACTCTTTGTCGGCTCGCTGGCGAGCTGTGTCGGGTACTTTATCGGACAATTCTGTGAGCGGCACGGTATTTCACGCGATGGCTTGACGGTCGATGCCGAATGGGAGATGGCCGAAAGTCCGCACCGAGCTGGCAAGGTCAACCTGGCGATCCATCTTCCGCATCGGTTGACGCCGGAGCAGAAGGAGCGATTGCTGAAAGTGGCTCAGGGCTGTACCGTCCATCAATCCGTCGTCGTCGCGCCGAACGTGGCCATTCAGCTGAATCCTCACACGGCAGGGGTACACCCATGAACGATTCCGGACCGTTGTCTCGACGGGCGCTGTTGCAGCGAGCCTTGCAGGTACTTGGCGGGCTGGTCCTGTGGCGGCAGTTCCAATCGGCAAAGGCGGAAGAGGGAGGAAGGCACGAGAG
>JACXTT010010088.1_pt1 | contig 12801 bp, 25 predicted proteins | sample 9270951 | NCBI WGS metagenome assembly JACXTT01 (sample SAMN15532306, study PRJNA645909) | rock metagenome | isolation source: weathered quartz diorite | place: Puerto Rico | collected 2017-06-21 | reverse complement strand
AGAATAAATTTCGCAGCAGCCCGCCCGATGCCGAAGACATACGTCAGTCCGATATCTGCCCGCTTCTCTCTCGGCAAATCCACTCCAGAAATACGAGCCATAATTCCTCCTACCGCCTTCCTGTAACGCTCTCACCGGCCAAAGTTGGGTGAACCTCAACTGCGCCATCGAACGAGTGCCGTTTCATCGTGCCGTTCTGCGAGCACAGCGGTTACCCACCCCCGGCCGCGCCTCTATCCTTGACGCTGCTTGTGCCGTGGATTCTCACAGAGAATGCGCACAATCCCGCGGCGTCGAACCACCTTACACTTGGCACAAATCGGCTTCACCGAAGACTTGACCTTCATAACCGCTCCAGGCTCCTACTTGAATCGATAGGTGATCCGCCCTCGCGTCAAATCGTAGGGCGACATCTCAACGGTAACTTTATCGCCAGGCAGAATGCGGATGAAGTGCATGCGCATCTTTCCGGAAATATGTGCGAGAATTTTATGTCCATTATCGAGCTGCACCCGAAACATCGCATTCGGTAAGGTTTCGGCGACCGTGCCTTGTATTTCGATCATGTCTTCTTTCGGCACGAACCGCTGTCCTTTCTTCTCGGTTACGCCACGACGCTCACAGCTGACTCAGAATGCGCGCAGGCCCACTGGGCTGAATCGCGATCGTATGTTCGAAATGCGCCGAGAAACTTCCGTCCACCGTCACCGCCGTCCACCGATCGTCCAAGACCTTCACGGCACTCTGTCCCATGTTCACCATCGGCTCGATCGCCAAGACCATGCCATGCTGGAGACGAGGCCCCTGCCCTGGTCTCCCATAGTTCGGCACCTGCGGCTCCTCGTGCAGCTGCCGGCCGATGCCGTGGCCTACAAATTCCGTGACCACCGAAAATCCCGCGGCTTCCACATGCCGCTGGATCACATGCGAGATATCGGACAGTCGACGTCCGACGATCGCTTGTTCGATCCCGAGGTGGAGCGCCTCTTCCGTCACCCGTATCAACTGGGCAACTCGCTCATCCGTATGCCCCACCGGAACCGTGACCGCCGAATCTCCGTAAAATCCGCCGACGATCGCGCCCAAGTCCAATCCGATGATATCCCCGTCCTTCAATGCACGCTTGGACGGAATCCCATGCACCACTTGATCGTTCACCGATGCGCAGAGTGTCTTGGGATAATTCCGATACCCCTTAAATGCCGGCTTTGCCCCGCGCGCCCTGATCTCCGCCTCGGCCAGACGATCCAACTCGTCGGTGGTGATACCGGGCTTGACGGCCTGCTTCAGAACTTCCAGTGTCTCCGCCACGACCCTCGACGCCTGCGCCATCACCGCAATCTCTTCCGGCGTCTTGAGAATGATCATGTCGCTCTATAGGGCGTCAGCACCTGCGCGACCTTCTGAAACACGGAGTCGACGGTTCCCGATCCATTCAACTGGGACAACAGTTGTCGCTGTTCATAGTAGCGAACCAGCGGGGCGGTCTGGTCCTCGTAGACTTTCAAGCGCGTCTCGATCGCCTCGCGCCGATCGTCGCTGCGCTGCACCAACGACTCACCGCATCGATCACAGATGCCGCTCTGCTTCGGCGGCGCGAAATCGACATGAAACGTAGCCTGGCACTTCGGGCAACTTCGCCGGCCGCTCAATCGCTTGATCACGTCGTCGCGCGAAACCTGGAAATTCACAACCCGGTCGAGCGCAAGATGCTTCGACGTAAGGACGGCGCCCAACTCTTCCGCTTGAGGCACGGTCCGTGGAAACCCGTCCAGCACAAACCCCTTCGCACAACTCGGATCGCTCAGCTTATCCCGCACCAGACCGATAACCACGGCATCGGGGACCAACTTCCCCTGATCCATGTAGCTCTTGGCTTCCAGCCCCAACGGAGTCTTGTTCCTCACACCCTCGCGGAGCAGATCGCCGGTCGAAATCTTCGCCACCTGAAACTGCGCCGCGATACGGTCGGCCTGGGTGCCCTTGCCGACTCCCGGTGCGCCGAGAAACACGACGCGCATGAGTCGCCTCACCCGCTCCGTCCGCGGAGCGGGCCCATTCCCTTGCCCAAGAACCCTTCGTAATTCCGCATCAACATGTGAGACTCGATCTGCTGTGCCGTATCAAGGCCGACCCCGATCACGATCAAGAGCGAGGTGCCGCCGAAATAAAACGGAACGTTCAACTTATAAATCAGGAACTCCGGAATCACGCACACGATCGCGAGATAGATCGCTCCGGCGAATGTGATCCTTGTGAGCACCTTATAGATGTAATCGGAGGTTCTCGCCCCTGGCCGAATCCCGGGGATGAACCCTCCGTACTTCTTCATGTTGTCGGCCATGTCGACGGGGTTCAACACCACCGCCGTGTAAAAGAAACAGAAAAACAGAATGAGACCCACATACATCAATGTATAGAGCAACGAGCCCGGCGCGAGCTGCGCGCCGATCGCCTTCACCCACGGCGTTTCAAAGAACCCCGCAATGGTTGCGGGAAACGCAATGATCGATGACGCGAAAATCGGCGGAATCACCCCTGCTGTATTGATCTTCAGCGGGATATGCGTGCTCTGCCCGCCATAGACCCGCCGGCCGATCACACGTTTCGCATACTGCACCGGCACCTTGCGTCGACCGCTTTCCAGGAACACGATCGCCGCAACGACCGCCACCATAAGGACGGCGAGGCCGATCAGCAAGAAGGCGTTGAGCTGACCGATCTCGTACAGGTTATACGTCTGCGCGACGGCCGCGGGCAGACGCGCAACGATCCCGGCAAAAATAATCAGCGAAATCCCGTTTCCAATCCCACGCTCGGTAATCTGCTCGCCGAGCCACATCAAAAATCCTGTGCCAGCTGTCAGTGTGATCACCGTCATCAGACGGAATCCCCAGCCGGCATTCAGCACGAATGCGCCTTGATTCATCTGCTCCAGACCGACCGCAATACCGAAGCCCTGAATCAGCGCGATGCCGATCGTGCCGAACCGCGTATACTGGATAATCTTTTTTCGGCCCCGCTCCCCCTCCTTGGCCAGCTTAGCCAGGTGCGGTACGACGACTGTCAGCAACTGAAGAATGATCGATGCGCTGATGTAGGGCATAATGCCCAGCGCAAAGATCGTCAGTCGCGACAACGAGCCGCCTGAAAAAATATCGAGAAACCCGAGCAGTGCCCCTCCCTGTTTCTGCAGGAACTCCGACAGGGCCTCGCCGTTAATCCCGGGCGTCGGAATATGGGCGCCGACTCGATACACGACTAACATCCCCATGGTGAAGAGGATGCGCGTGCGGAGTTCGGGAATCTTGAAAATATTCTGAAAACTGGTCAGGAGTCTCTCAAACACCGGGGATGACCTCGACTCTCCCTCCAGCCGCTTGGATCTTCTCCTCCGCAGACTTGCTGAACTTGTGCGCCTGCACGACCAACGCCTTCTTGATCTCGCCGTTGCCGAGAATCTTGATCGGTAAGGTCTTCCGCTTCACGAGCCCAGCATCCACGAGAGCTTGGGGCGTAATGGGAGAGGCCGTCATGTCCACCAAGCTCTTGACGTTCACAATGGCGTACTCTTTGCGGAACGGATTGTGGAACCCGAACTTCGGCGTGCGCCGGATGAGCGGCATTTGCCCGCCTTCGAACCCAGGCTGTTTGCCGCCGCCCGAACGAGCGTTAAAACCCTTGTGCCCCTTGGTTGCAGTCTTCCCGTGACCGGAACCGGGCCCGCGGCCGATACGCTTACGCTTTTTCTTGGAGCCTTTGGCAGGAGCGAGTTCGTGTAAGTTCATGATGGCTGCACTTCCAACAAGTAGCCGACTTTGTGGATCATCCCTCTGACCTGTGCTGTGTCGGGCCGGACGACGCTCTGGCGGATCTTGCGCAAACCCAATCCATGCAAGACGAGACGATGCTTTTCAGGCGTACCGATTGGGCTTCGCTTCAACGTAATGCGGATGCCCTTCGCACTGGACTTCGCCGCTTTTGCCGTAGCCATCAGATGGTCACCCGGTCCTGTCCGGCGCTGCGCCGTAACTGCATGACCTCATCCGGATTTCTCAATTGACAGAGCCCGTCGAGAGTGGCGCGCACCGTATTGAAGGGATTGCCGCGACCGAGCGTCTTCGCAATAATATTGTGTGCACCGACAAGCTCGACCACGGCTCGCACGGCTCCGCCGGCGATAATTCCAGTTCCATCGGCTGCCGGCTTTAAGAGCACATGCTCGGCACCGAACAACCCATGCACTTCGTGTGGAATCGTCCCTGCCTTCAGCGACACATGGACGAGATGTTTCTTGGCCTGCTCGACCGCCTTCGAGATCGCCACGGGAACCTCGGCCGCCTTGCCCTTGCCGATGCCGACCCAACCATGTCCGTCGCCGACGACCACGAGCGCACAGAAATTGAATCGCTTGCCGCCCTTGACCACTTTGGCCACACGGTTGATAAATACGACCTTGTCTTTCAGGCTCAATTCATCTGGATTGACTCGCACGCCTTCCGTCTCCTCTTTGGTTCCACTCGCGCCCGTCTCGTCGCGGGTTCGAGGTACAGCCTAGAACTTGAGGCCCCCTTCACGCGACGCCTCAGCCAAAGCCTTGATCCGGCCATGGTATAAACGGCCGCCACGGTCGAACACGACGGCATGGACTTTGGCGGACTTTGCCCGCTCAGCCAACAACTTTCCGACCGCCTTGGCCCCGTCGATGCTGCCGGTCGACTTCACCGTCTTTCGCAAGGTCTTGTCCAGCGACGACGCTGCAACCAACGTAGCACCCTTCACATCGTCGATAATTTGAGCATAGATGTGGGAGCGGCTCCGGAACACGTTGAGCCTGGGCCGCTCGGAAGTCCCGAACACGCGCTGGCGCACGCGCTGTTTCCGACGGGCTAAATGCTGTGCTTTTTGTGCGCTATTCATAGCTCGTTTTACTTCCCTGTCTTGCCTTCCTTCTTCCGCAAGACTTCACCGGCATACCGGACACCCTTTTGTTTATAGACATCGGGCGGCTTAATCGCCCGCAGATTTGCGGCCACCTGACCCACCATTCGCTTATCGGCACCCTTCACGTTGATCAACGTCTGCTTGTCCACCTTTATGTCGATGCCCGTGGGCACTTGATAGACGACGGGATTGATATACCCGACGTTGAAACTCATCGTCCGTCCTTGAATGGCAGCCTTATATCCCACACCGGTGATTTCCAAGTTCCGCTCGTACCCCTTGGTCACACCATGGATCATGTTGTTGAGCTCGGCACGAACAAGCCCGTGCAAGGCCCGCACGTTCCGGTCGTCATTCGGCCGATTCACAACGACCTGCCCATCCTTCACCAAGACGCCGATTCCCGCGGTCAATGACCAATCGAGCTTCCCCAACGGACCCTTCACGGAGACGACCGGACCGGCCACCTTCACATCGACACCGGCCGGAATCTGAATAGGTTTGTTTCCAATTCGTGACATCGCTGCCTCGTTCTTCCCGCTCGCGCTACCACACAGAGCAGAGCACTTCGCCCCCAAGGCCGGCGCGGCGGGACTCTTGGTCCGTCATCACCCCTTTGGAGGTCGATAAAATCGCCAGTCCGATTCCGTTTCTCACTCGGGGAATATCTTTCGTCCCGACATACACCCGTCGTCCGGGCTTACTCACCCGCTGTACGCCGGTGATCATGGGCTGCCCTTCGGCAATATACCGCAGCTGCACCTTCAGCATCGGATGTCCATCTTCCACAGCAGTTTCTACGCCCAGAATGAATCCTTCTTTCTGGAGCACCCGCAACACTTCGCGCTTGAGCCTCGAAGCCGGCACGCTCACGACATCGTGATGCCGACGAAACCCGTTTTGCAATCGGACTAAGAGGTCGCTAATAGGATCTGTGACCATACCAACCCTTTCACCCCAACGGACAGTGTACGAATCGAACCGCTACCAACTTGACTTTCTCACTCCAGGCACTTCGCCCTTGAGGCTCAGCAACCGGAAACAAATTCGGCACATTTTGAACCGGCGCAGGTAGCCGCGCACACGACCGCAGAGGGCGCACCGATGGTAATCCCTCGTGGGAAACTTTGACTTGACGGCCGACTTATTTCTGAGCGCGAGTCTCGACACCGGTCACTCCTTCGTTTCACGTTACGTACGGAACGGCATTCCTAAATGTTTCAGCAGGGATTTGCCCTCGTCGTTGGTCCGGGCCGTCGTGACAATCGTGATGTCCATGCCATGGATCGACGCCACTTCGTCATACTGGATCTCCGGGAAGATCAATTGTTCTTTGAGCCCGAGCGTATAATTCCCTCTTCCATCGAACGCCTTGGGCGAGACACCTCTGAAATCGCGAATACGCGGCAACGCCAAGGTCACCAGCCGATCGAAGAATTCATACATCCGACGACTGCGCAACGTCACTTTGGTTCCGATCGGCAAACCCTGCCGCAGCTTGAATCCGGCGATCGCCTTCTTCGCCCGCGTGACGATCGGCTTCTGCCCGGTGATCAATCCCAACTCTTCGGATGCGCTCTCCAACAGCTTGACGTTCTGAATGGCTTCGCCCATGCCGACGTTCAGCACGATCCGATCGAGCTTCGGAACCTGCATCACGTTCTTGTACCTGAACTCTTTCATCAAGGCCGGCACGACCTTCTCCCGATACGCGTCGCGCAACCGCGGCTTGAACTTGGACTCGTCACTGCCCTGGTCCGTCGCCTTCGGCGCCTTGGTCCCTTCTTTTTTGGGAGCCCGCCGCTCACCCGGCTTACCGCCTTTGCCCGCTTCAACTTTCGCCATCGAGCGTCCTCACTCCTTACTCAACCGGTTCGTTCGATTTCTTACTGAACCGAACCCGCCGACCGTCCGCGAGAGCTCGCACACCCAAGCGAGTCGGCTTCTGCGTCACCGGACAGAGATACATCACGTTGGAAATGGCAAGCGGCGCTTCCCGTTCAAGAATGCCCCCTTGCTTTACTTTTTGATTCGGCTTCGTGTGGCGCTTGATCATGTTGAGCTTTTCCACCACGACTTTGCCCGCGCCCACATCCACCGACAGCACCTTGCCGGACTTGCCCCGTTCACGCCCGGCAATCACGACTACCGTATCGCCTTTTCGAATCCGACTCTTCTGTAAGGCCTGCACGTTCATCCCGACGTCTCCACCCGGAATTAGAGCACTTCCGGAGCCAAGGAAATAATCTTCATAAACTTTTTCCACCGCAACTCACGGGCAACCGGACCGAAGATGCGCGTGCCGATTGGTTCGCCTTCTTTATTGATCAACACACAGGCATTCCGATCGAATTTGATATACGAGCCATCTTCCCGGCGGACTTCCTTTGTCGTCCGCACCACGACAGCACGGCTCACGTCGCCCTTCTTGACCGTCGCCTGCGGGATCGCTTCCTTGACCGCCACGACCACGATGTCGCCCAACGACGCGTAGCGACGCTTCGACCCGCCGAGCACGTGAAAACACATGGCCTGTTTGGCACCGGAATTATCAGCCACGTCCATGTACGTATAGTTTTGAATCATGCTGTCCGCACTTCCTCTACCGTTCGCATCGAATCATCCGATGCTATTCCGCCCGTCCCTTTTCCACGACTTCGACGACACGCCAATGTTTGTCTTTGCTGATCGGCCTGGTTTCGACCATCCGTACCCGGTCCCCGATGTTGCAGGCATTCTGCTCGTCATGCGCTTTCAGCTTCGTGACGCGACGCAGCACTTTGCGATAGATCGGATGCACGACGGACCGTTCCACTTCAACGACCACGGTCTTGTTCATCTTGTTGCTGACGACGCGCCCGACCCACTCGCGCCGCTTGATTGCCGCTTCCGCCATCTCAGGACCCTTTCGCCTTACCGGCATGTTTCTCGGCCAATTCCAGTTCGCGCTGAATCGTCTTGAGACGCGCGATCTCGCGCTTCGCTTTACGGATCTGCATAGGATTCTCTAGCCGGCCGGTTCCCAACTGAAACCGAAGATTGAAGAGCTCCTGCGTGAGCTGCTGCGTTTTCTCCGTCAGCTCCGGCCCCGTCAGTTGTCGCAATTCCTTCAATTCCATGACTGCACGCTCTCCTCCAGGCTCGGCATCGCTAGAACTGGCCGCGCGTCACACACTTCGTGGCAATCGGCAACTTATGGGAGGCCAAGCGAAACGCCTCGCTGGCAACCTCCGGCGTGACCCCGTCCATCTCATACAGAATCCGGCCGGGCTTGACCACGGCGACCCAATATTCCGGATTGCCTTTCCCCTTACCCATTCGAGTTTCCGCCGGCTTCTTGGTGATCGGCTTATCGGGGAAAATTCTCGTCCAGACCTGGCCACCACGCTTGACAAACCGAGTGATCGCAATGCGAGCCGCCTCGATCTGACGACTGGTGATCCACCCCGGCTCAAGAGCCTTTAACCCAAACTCTCCGAGTGTGACCTGGCCGCCACGATAGGCTTTGCCGGTCATACGCCCCTTCATCATTTTGCGAAACTTGACTTTCTTTGGTGCTAACACGGTGTCCTCTTCGAATTATCCGAGCCGGCGTTCAAATGCCGATTCCTGCTTGAGCGGCTGCATCGGGAGAATCTCCCCTTTATAAATCCAGGTCTTCACCCCGATCTGTCCCATCGTCGTATGGGCTTCGGCAAATCCATAATCCACCTCGGCGCGCAACGTATGCAGCGGAACCCGCCCTTCGCGGTACCATTCAGTCCTGGCGATTTCCGCGCCGCCGAGTCGGCCCGCAATCATGATTTTGATCCCCTGTGCGCCAAGCCGCAACGCGGATTGCACGCTCCGCTTCATCGCACGACGGAAGGCCACGCGCTTTTCCAGCTGCGTCGCCACGTTCTCGCTGACGAGCTGGGCGTCCAATTCGGGCTTCTTGATTTCCTTGACCGTCACGTAAACCTGCCCGCCGTATTCCTTCTCGAGCGTGGCCTTCAGCTTGTCGACCTCGGCGCCTTTGCGGCCGATGATGATGCCCGGCCTGGCGGTGTGAATGATGACGCGCGTCTGATCGCCCGACCGTTCGATTTCTACCTTCGCGACGCCGGCATGGTACAAGCGCTGCTTGACCACCTTGCGGATCTTCACATCTTGGTGGAGCAGTTTCGCATAGTCCTTCCCGGCGTACCACCGAGAGCTCCAGGTGTAGTTGTATCCCAGGCGATATCCGACCGGATGTGTCTTTTGACCCATAACTTCCTATGCCTCACTCCAACAAGGAACGAATCCGTTCCGTTAACCAACTCCGCCTACTTCTTGCCCTGTACGCCCGGCGCCGCCACAATCACCGTGATATGGCTGGTGCGCTTTTGAATGGCATTCGCGCGCCCCATCGATCGCGCCCGGAACCGTTTATAGATCGGCCCGCCGTTGACGAAGGCTTTCGACACGACCATCGATTCGCTGTCCCCCAGCTCTTTTTGTTCCGCATTGGCCACGGCGGATCGCAGGATCTTCTCCACGACCCGCGCCGCATGGCGCGGCGTATGCCGCAGCAGCGCCAAGGCGGTTGGGACCTGTTGCCCGCGGATCAAATCGACGACAGGACGCGCCTTTCGCGGCGCCACCCGCACAAATCGTAAAACTGCTCGTGCTTCAGCCATAACCTTCCAATCACATTCAGCGAGACCGCGGTGCCGCGCCTACTTGAGGGCGACCGCTTTCTCTGTTCTAGCCTGACCGTGTCCCTTAAAGAACCGAGTCGGAGCGAATTCTCCGAGTTTGTGACCGACCATATTTTCCGTCACGAACACGGGAATAAACTTTTTCCCGTTGTGCACGGCGAACGTGTGCCCGATCATGTCCGGCACCACCGTCGACCGCCGCGACCAGGTCTTGATGATCTTTCGATCCTTGGTCTGATTCATCTGTTCGACCTTCTTGAGCAGATGGCCATCGACAAATGCGCCCTTACTAATCGATCTAGGCATTGCGCACTCCTGACTTACGGCGAGCGATGATGTACTTGTCCGTCTTCTTATTCTGCCTGGTCTTGTACCCTTTCGTCGGGAGCCCCCAAGGCGACACCGGATGAGGATTACCTTGACCGGACTTGCCCTCGCCGCCGCCGTGGGGATGGTCGACCGGATTCATCACGACGCCACGCACGTGCGGCCGACGGCCCATCCAGCGAGAACGTCCCGCCTTGCCGACATTGATGTTCTCGTGGTCCAGATTGCCGACCTGCCCGACTGTGGCCATGCAGGAGGCCAGGATGCGACGCATCTCTCCGGACTTGAGCCGCACCTGCACATACTCCCCATCACGCCCCATAACCTGGGCAAACCCGCCGGCGCTCCGAATCAGCTGACCGCCCTTGCCAGGTTTCAGCTCAAGATTATGGATCGTGGTGCCCAACGGCATATTGGAGAGCGGCAACGCATTCCCGGGACGTACTTCAGAATCGACACCGGATTGCACGACATCGCCCACCCGCAATCCCACCGGAGCTAGGATGTACCGCTTCTCGCCATCGGCATAGTGTAGCAACGCGATCCGCGCCGACCGGTTCGGATCGTACTCCAACGCCGAAACCGTGGCGGGAATCCCGAGCTTGTTCCGCTTGAAATCGATCGCCCGATAGAGACGGCGATGCCCGGCGCCGCGGAAGCGGACCGTCGTGCGCCCTTGATTGTTCCGTGAACCGGTACGCAACTCGAACGACGTGAGCGACTTTTCCGGCCTTTTCTTGGTCAAGTCTTCGGTCGTCACCGCGGTCATCCCGCGGCGTCCCGATGTCGTCGGCTTATAGGCTTTCAGTCCCATGTTCTTCCTTATGCGCTCTCGTAGAGTTCCAACTTCTCGCCCTGTTTGAGTTTCACGAATGCCTTCTTCCAATCAGAACGCTTACCGGAGAATCGCCCCAGGCGCTTGATCTTCCCGGGCACGTTGAGAACGTTGACTTTCTCAACCTTCACCTTCAAGAGCGCTTCCACGGCCTGCTTGATCTGCACACGGTTGGCATCCGGATGCACGAGAAATCCGACAGTGTTGTGCTGCTCGCGCAGAGCGGTGACTTTTTCGGTCAAGAGCGGTTGAATCAAAATGCTGTGGAGGCCTGTCTTCATGACCACACCTCCTTCACCCGCGACAGCTCACGCTCGGGAATCACGATCAGCTGGGCCCTGACGACGTCGTACACATTCAACCGTTCCGGCCCGACAACCCGCACGTTCGAGAGATTCCGCGCCGCCTGCGCTAACCCCGTATGACCTTCCCCCGCCACAACCAAGGCATGGGCACCGGCGCCGAACTGCGCAAGCGCCTTTGCCAGCAACTTGGTCTTCGGCTGTTCCAGGGAGAGGTTCGACACGACCACGACATGTCCCTCCGCCACTTTCGCGGAGAGCGCGCTCTGCAAGGCCGCACGATACTTCTTCTTGGGCATGCTATAGGAGTAATCGCGCGGCTTCGGTCCGAATACCGAGCCACCGTGACGCCATACGGGAGATCGCACGGAACCGGCGCGTGCACGACCAGTGTGCTTCTGCTTCCAAGGCTTTTTCCCGGAGCCGGCGACTTCACCACGGCGCAGCGTCGACGCCGTACCCTGCCGTTCGCAGGCGCGCTGCATTACGACCACTTCGTGCACGAGGGCGGTGTGTGGCTTACAGCCGAACACTGCCTTCGGCAGCTCGACGGAACCGACCTTTTGCCGCTTCAAATCGACGACATCAACCGTGGGCATGCCCTACCCCTTCTTCGACTTTCTGACGACGACGAGTCCGTTCGCCGCTCCCGGCACCGCGCCGCAGACGAACAGTAAATTTTCTTCCGGCTTCGATTCGACGACTTTCAGGCGTTGGACCGTCACCCGCTCCGCTCCCATATGTCCCGGCAAGGTCTTGCCCTTCCACACACGAGAGGGAAATGAACTGGCGCCGATCGAACCGGGATGGCGGTGAAACATTGACCCGTGGGATTCCGGACCGCCCGAATAATGGTGCCGCTTCACGACGCCCTGAAATCCTTTTCCCTTGGACATGCCGATCACATCGACCCAATCGCCCTTCTTGAACATATCGACCGTGATCGACTGTCCGACTGTCACCTCTCCGAGCTTCTTAAATTCGCGCAACACGCGGCTCGCAGGAGCCTCATGCTTTTTCAGATGGCCCTGTTCGGCCTTGGACAGCTTGCGCGCCTTCACTTCACCAAAGGAGAGCTGCACCGCTTCATAGCCGTCGCGCTCTTTCGTCTTGACCGTGACGACGCGGCACGGGCCGGCTTCGATCACCGTGACGGGAGTCAATCGACTCTCGTCGAACACCTGCGTCATGCCCAGCTTTTTCCCCAACAATCCGTTCGTCATGGTGAACCGTTCCTCGTCGCCCTTCTCGCCTTACAGCTTGATTTCGACATCGACACCGGCGGCAAGATTCAGCTTCATCAGCGAATCCATCGTCTCCGGAGTGGCCTGCATAATGTCCATCAACCGCTTGTGGGTTCGGATCTCAAACTGCTCGCGCGATTTCTTGTCCGCATGCGTCGCCCGCTGCACTGTAAACTTCTCAATGCGCGTAGGCAGCGGAATCGGCCCGACGACTTTCGCGCCGCTCCGCCTGACCGTCTCGACGATCTCCGCTACCGACTGATCCAGCACGCGGTAATCGAAACCCCGCAACCTGATCCGAATGCGCTGCTCAACTTTAACCATTCAATCCTCTACAATTCTGTTCGCTTACGCCAGAATTTCGGTGACGACGCCGGAGCCGACGGTCTTGCCGCCCTCGCGCACCGCGAAGCGCAGCCCCTGATCCATCGCGATCGGGCTGATCAATTCGCCCGTCACACTCACGT
>JACXTT010010087.1_pt1 | contig 12802 bp, 8 predicted proteins | sample 9270951 | NCBI WGS metagenome assembly JACXTT01 (sample SAMN15532306, study PRJNA645909) | rock metagenome | isolation source: weathered quartz diorite | place: Puerto Rico | collected 2017-06-21 | reverse complement strand
CACACTTCGGGAACTTCCCACACGTCCCGACGTACTGGGGGGAGCCAGGGTACCGCAATGAAAACCGGGGGTTTCCCCGGAACGTTCGGGCCGAGGTACCAGGAGTGGCACGAGTAGAGGAGCGTGGTTCCCGCGACCTCGTTCACGTGCGCGCCCCACTCGGCCTCGGCCTCCTCCGTCGGCTCGACCAGGCGCCCGCCACGTTCGCGCGCGCGCTCCATGATGCGCGCGATGTAGCCGACGTGCTGTTCGATCGACGGCACCATGTTCGAGAGCACGGACGGGCTGCCCGGGCCGGTGATGATGAGCAGGTTCGGGAAGCCCGCGCTGGCGAGGCCGAGGTACGTCTTCGGGCCGGCGGCCCACTTCTCGACCAGCGCGCGGCCGCCGCGGCCGCGGATGTCGACACGCGCCAGCGCACCGGTCATGGCATCGAACCCGGTCGCGCAGATGATCGCGTCGAGCTCGTACTCGCCGCTCTGGGTGCGGATGCCGCGCTCGGTGATGTGCTCGATCGGCGAGGCGCTCACGTCGACGAGCGAGACGTTCGGGCGGTTGAACGTCTCGTAATAGCCGGTGTCGGCGCAGACGCGCTTGCAGCCGAACGTCGTCCGCGGCATCAGCGCCTCGGCGGTCTGCGGATCGCTGACGATCTCTCGGATCTTGCCGCGCAAGAACTCGCCCGCCGTGTCGTTCGCGGCCCTGTCGAACAGCAGATCGGCGAACGCGCCGTAGAACTTGAGCCCGCCGAGCTCCCAGCGGCTCTCGTATTCCTCGCGAAGCTCCTCGTCGGTCGCCTGGGTCGCGAGCTTTTCGTTCTGGTGCGTGTCCCAGCCGAGCGGCAGGAGCGCCACGCGCTCGCGCAGCGCCTTGTAGTCGGCCGTGACGCGCCGCTGTTCGTGCGGGTCGAGCGGCTCGTTCCGCGCCGGCACCGTGTAAGCGGGCGTCCGTTGGAAGACCGTCAGCTGCTTCGCTTCCTCGGCGACGACGGGGATCAGCTGGATCGCGGACGAACCGGTGCCGATCACGCCGACGCGCTTCCCCGTGAAGTCGACCTTCTCGTGCGGCCAGCGGCCGGTGTGGAAGACCTCGCCTCGGAAATCCTCGAGGCCTGGGAACGCGGGCAGGTTCGTCGAGGACAGACAACCGGTCGCCATGATGCAGAAGCGCGCCGACACGTGGTCGCCGCGATCGGTCTCGATCCGCCACAGGCTCGCCGCCTCGTCGAAGCGCGCGGCCGAGACGCGCGTCTCGAGCTGGATGTCGCGCCAGAGGTCGAAGCGGTCGGCGACGTGGTTCAGGTAGCGGAGGATCTCCGCTTGCGGCGAGTACTTCTCGGACCACTCCCATTCCTGCTGCAGCTCGTCCGAGAACTGGTAGCTGTACTCCATGCTCGGCACGTCGCAGCGTGCGCCGGGGTAGCGGTTCCAGAACCAAGTACCGCCGACGCCCGTGCCGGCCTCGTAGACCCGCGCCGTGAAGCCATCGCGGCGCAAGCGGTGCAACATCGCCAGGCCGGCGAATCCCGCGCCGACGACGACGGCATCGTAGTCCGCGTGGCTCGTGTTGGGGTGGTTCTCGACGTTCGGCATGGATCTCCTCCGTGGCTCCCGGAGAGATTCTACGCCGCGCGGGGCAGCGCAAGGGGATCCGCGGCGGCGCCGTGCCTTCAGGCCGCGGAGATCCCGCCGTTGACGCTGATCGCCTGCCCGGTGATGCGCCGCCCGGCCGGGCTCGCAAGGAAAACGATCAACCCGACGAGATCTTCGGGCTCGGCGATGCCGAGGTGGGCGCGTGCGATCGCCTTCCGGAATAGGTTTCCGGCAAACCCGTCCGCCAGGACGAGATCCGCGCCGAGCGTGTTCGCGATCAGAGAAGGCGTCAGCACGTTGATGCGGACGCCCTCACGCTTCGCCTCGATCGCGACGGTGCGGGTGAATTGCACCATCGCGGCCATCGCCGCTCCGATCAGGGTCTCGCCTGGGGTCGCGACCTTCGCGGCATCGGAGGCGATCAGCACGATCGACCCGCCACCCTGGCGGCGCATCGCCGGCAGGACCGCGTGCGCGAAGTGGAGCGGAGGCATCAGCAGATCTCCGATCCGCGTGCGCATCGCCTCGATCGGGATCTCGTGCAGCAGCCGCGGAAGATCGGCGAGGCCGCTGGAACCGACCAGCACGTCGATTGCACCGAGACGCGAGCGCGAGTCCTCCTCGGCACGGACTACGGCAGCCGCGTCGTTGCCGTCCACGGGGAGGAAGTCGACGGATGCGCTCGGCACCCGTTCCCGGCACGTCGCGAGCGCCGCAGCGCCGCGCTTCGCGTCGCGGCCGAGGATCACGACCCGCGAGCCCTCGGTCAGGAAACGGATCGCCGTCGCGAGCCCGACGCCCGAGGTCCCTCCGAGAATCAGCACCCCGCACTCCGCCAGCGGCTTCACCGTCACGCCCATCGTTCGACTCCTTCGCGGGCGGTCGGACTTCCGCCGGCCCGCCCTCTCTCCTGCCTCGTCCCGGGACGTTCGATCAATGATTCGGACCGCGCGGACGGTGAAGTCGTCGCGCGACCCTGCTAACGGTCCTCCATGCAGACCTCCGATCCGCGCGATCCGACCACCCTCGCCGAATGGCTGCGCCGCCGCGCGATCCGCGGCGGGAAACGACCGGCGCTCAGCGATGCCGAGGTCTCGTGGTCGTATGCGGAGCTGCAGGCGAAGGTCGAGGGCCTCTCGGCCACGCTCGCCGCGGGCGGGATCGCACGCGGAGACCGCGTCGCCTACCTCGGCTTCAACCGCGCGATCGAGATCGCACTGCTGTTCGCCGCCTCGCGCCTCGGCGCGATCTTCGTACCCGTGAACTTCCGGCTGACCGGTCCCGAGCTCGAGTACATCTTCGAGGATGCCGGCACGCACACGCTCGTCGCCGGTCCGGAGCATACGGCGATCGTCGACTCGATCCGCGGCCGCCTGTCTTGCGCGCGCTACCTGACGCTCGACACGCCCGGCGACGGTTGGGAACGGCTCGATCAAGAGGCGCGTTCCACGCCCGAGCCGGCGGCGGTTCGCCCCGAAGACGTCGCCCTCCTCATGTACACCTCGGGCACCACGGGTCGTCCCAAGGGCGCGATGCTCACGCACGCGAACGTCTGGACCAGCAACCTCGACTGGATCCTCTCCGTCGGTCTCGATGCCAGCGCCGTCGCCTACGACTGCGCTCCGCTGTTCCACGTCGGTGGACTCTGCGTGCCCGTCACGCCGACGCTCCTCGCCGGCGGCCACGTCGTGATCGACCGCCAGTTCGACCCCGCGGGCTTTCTCGCCGCCGTCGAGCGCCACCGCGTGTCGTTCACGTTCGTCGTGCCCGCGATGATGCTCGCGGCGACCCAGCACCCGGACTTCGCGACGCGCGACCTCTCGAGCCTTCGCTTCGTCGTCGCCGGCGGCGCGCCGGTGCCGGAGCCGCTGCTTCGCCTCTACGCCGAGCGTGGCATCCCGGTCGGCCAGTGCTACGGCATGACGGAGTCGACCTCGGGCGTGACGTTCCTCGAGACCGAGAACGCGATCCGCCGCCTCGGCTCGTGCGGCCGTCCGGGCATGCTGAACGAGGTCGCGCTGTTCGACGCCGCGGGTCATTCGGTCGTCGAGCCCCGCGCCCGTGGCGAGATCTGCATGCGCGGACCGAACGTCACGAAGGGGTACTGGAACCGTCCCGAGGACACCGCCGCGAGCTTCCATCCCGGCGGTTGGTGGCGGAGCGGCGACATCGGCTACTTCGACGAAGACCGCTTCCTCTACATCTGCGACCGAGTGAAGGACATGATCATCAGCGGCGGCGAGAACGTCTACCCCGCCGAGGTCGAGAGCGTGCTGTACGCCCACCCGGCAATCGCCGAGGTCGCGGTCGTCGGTGCGCCGGACGAGCGCTGGGGGGAGCGCGTGACCGCGGTCGTGGCGTTGATGGCAGGTGCCGAGCTCACGCTGGAAGCGTTGCAGGGTTTCGCCCGCGAACGGCTCGCCGGCTACAAGATCCCGCGCGCGCTGCACCTCGTTCCCGCGCTGCCCCGAAACTCGAACGGCAAGGTGCTGAAGACCGAGCTCCGCGCGGCCGTGGCGCGAGCGTAGCCGTCGCCGCTCGCGCGAACCCGGGCCTGGATCGCAATTTCGCGCAACGGCGCAAGCGAGCGGAAGACGCTCTCGCAGGGGTCGTGTCACGTGGTCGGCCGCGACCATGAACGCCCTGCCCGATCCGCTCGATCTGTCCGACCCGCGCTCCTTCGCACGCGGGTTCCCGCACGCGTTCTTCGCACGCCTCCGCCGCGAAGCCCCGGTGTGGTGGCACGAGCCGACCGCGGTCACTCCCGGAGGGCGAGGGTTCTGGGTCGTCAGCCGCTACGCCGACGTCGTGACCGTCTTTCGCGATTCGAAGACGTTCTCGTCCGCGCTCGGCGGCACGCAGATCTTCGACGGCAAAGGCAGAGGCTACCAGCTGAACCAGTCGGACGGCACGACGCACCGCCGTTTGCGTGCGCTCGTGAACGTCGGCTTCACGCCGAAGATGATCGCGCGCCTCGAGGACGATCTCCGCGCGCGGACGCGCCGGATCCTCGACGCCGTGCCGGCGGGTGAGACGTTCGATTTCGTTCCGATCGTCGCGCGCGAGCTGCCGCTGCAGACGATTTGCAGCGTGCTCGGGATCCCGCAGGAAGACCGCGCCGAGCTGTCCGAGATCGTCGACCTCGCGATCACCGCCGGCACGGGCGAGGCGATGGCGCTCGAGCACGTGAAGCGCCTCAGCCGTCGCGGCGACGCGCTGATCGCGAAGAAGCGCCGAGAGCCCGCGGACGACATCCTGTCGGCCATCGTGCACGCGAAGCTCGAGGACGGTTCGCCGCAGCTCGACGATCGCGAGCTCCGGGGCTTCTTCGACCTGCTGTTCCCAGCCGGCGCCGAGACCACGCGAAGCGCGATCGGCGGTACGCTTCTCGCGCTCGTCGAGAACCCCGGCGAGCTGGCTCGCCTCCATGCCGACCCGAGCCTCATGAAGACCTTCGTCGAGGAGGCCGTCCGCTGGACCACGCCGTCGGTGTACAAGCGGCGCACGGCGGCGCGCGACGTGGAGCTCGGCGGGGTGACCATCCGCGAGAACGACAAGGTCACCGTCTGGGAGCCGTCCGCGAACCGCGACGAGGACGCGTTCGTCGATCCGTTCCGTTTCGACGTGGGCCGCGACCCGAACGAGCACGTCGGCTTCGGGCTCGGCGTGCACTTCTGCCTCGGCGCAAACCTCGCGCGCCTCGAGCTTCGCGTGATGTTCGAAGAGCTGCTCGCGCGCTTCGATCGCTTCGAGCGCGCCGGCGATCTGCGCTGGAGCCACAACAATCGATTGGTCGGACTGATGCAGTTCCCCGTGCGCGCGTTCCCGCGCCACGATGGATGGGAGAGACGACGATGAGCTCGGAATCGTTCGATCGCGGCGTCGCGATCTTCAAGCAGCTCGGCGCGCCGAGCACGCCCGGGGCGAAGCTGCCCGAGGCGTTCCGCGACATGACGATGTCGCATCTCTTCGGCGACGCGTGGGCGCGGCCCGGCTTGGAGCTTCGCGATCGCGCGCTGCTGACGCTCGCCACGACCGCGGCGCTCGGGCGCGAGCCGCTGGTTCGCGTGGCGATCCGCACGTCGCTGAACGTCGGCCTCTCGCGCGAGCAGATCGAGGAAGCCTTCATCCACCTCGCGCACTACGCGGGCTGGCCGGTCGGCGTGATGGGCTGTCAGGCGCTTGCCGAGATCGTCGAGGCGCGTGAGAAGGACTCCGTGGGGAAGGCGCGATGACGACGGAAGCCCCGACGCGCATCGGTTTCATCGGGCTCGGCCACATGGGCGGCCCGATGGCCGCGAACCTCGCGAAGCCCGGCCGCACGCTGGTCGTGCACGACGTGCGCCGCGAGAGCGCGGACGACGTCCTCCGGGCCGGAGCGACGTGGGCAGACTCCGCCACCGTCGTCGCGAGGGCGAGCGACGTGATCTTCCTGTCGCTCCCCGGCCCCCGCGAAGTCGAACAGGTCGTCGCCGGGCCCGACGGCATCTTCGCGGGCGCCGCCGCGGGCACCACGATCGTCGACCTCTCGACGAACGCCCCGAGCGTCGTCCGCCGCCTCGCGGGCGAGGCCGCGAGGCGCTCGCTCGGCTTCCTCGACGCGCCGGTCTCGGGCGGCGTTCGCGGCGCGCGCAAGGGCACGCTCGCGGTGATGGTCGGCGGCGATGTCGCGACGTTCGAGCGACTACGGCCGCTCCTCCAGTCGATCGGCGAGAAGATCTTCCACCTCGGCCCGGTCGGCGCCGGCAACGTCGCGAAGCTGGTCAACAACACGCTCTGCTTCCTGAACATGCTCGGCACGTCCGAGGCGCTCGTGCTCGGTGCCAAGGCGGGGATCGACCTCGCTACCCTGCAAGAGGTCGTCCGCGCCGGCAGCGGCGCATCGCTCATGTGGGATTACGGCTCGCGCGCGATCCTCGACGATCGCCTGCCGCCGGCGTTCACCACGGCGCTCGCCGCGAAGGACATCGAGCTCGCGACCGCGCTCGCGGAAGAGCTCGGCGTGCCGTTCGCGCTCGGCCAGCGCGTGGAGGAGCTGCTCGTGGCGTATCGCGACGGAGGATTCGCCGCCGAGGACGTGCTGGCGACGGTCAAGAGCCTCGAGCAGCAAGCCGGGGTCATCGTGCGCGGGCAGCGCAAAGGTCAAGCGTGAGTGCCGCAGCAAACGACTGACCTCCCGCGGTGAGCCCTCATGCTTCGGAACGACCAAGGTCGAGTGCCTTCCGCTTGCCGTGGCGTCGGTTCAGAGCGTGCATCGACGCATTGTACGATCCGAGACCATAGCCGACGCGACCATCCGCGAGCATCCACCGCATCAGACTGACGTAGAGCAGCGTGCTGGTATACGGCTCCCAAGGCGCGCCGATCATGGCCGTCCCGAGCATGCGAAGGACTCTTCCGCGCCGGTCGGTAACCTTCGCTTCGATCCCCGTGAGGACGTGCCCGAAGTGAAAGCAGTCCATCTCGATCGCCGTGACGCCGGAGACGACGCCGTTCTCCATGACGTAGCCGTGGGCCAACGTGTGCTCGGCGTGGCCGTGACGATCGGGATCCCACAGGTCGATCAGGTGAATCGCCAAGTCCGGCCCGAAATGCGCATGATTCCAACCCATGGTCACCATGCCGTGCTCGCCGCGCGGCCCCCAGCTGTGATCCATCGTTTCGACGCAGTCGATCGGATATTCGCGGCCACGAAGCTTGAGCCTGCCGGTGACGTGCCCCGTGAGATCGAAGTGACCCGTGTAGGCCTCGCCGAAGCCGGAGCCCGCCGCTCGAGCCGATTCCGTCGCCTGAGCCTTTGGGCTGTGCTCGGGGTCGTGGATGTCGAAGGGCTCCATCAGCCCCTGGAAATCGAAATGGATCTCGGTGCCGTCGTGGCCGACGTAGTCGACTTTGTAATCCCGAGGGCAAAAGGCGCGAACGTGCAAACCGTTCGGCGTCCGATAGTCCGACAGGCGATCCGGCGCGGGGAGATGCTGCTGTGAATCGATGTAGAGGCACTCCGCACGGTCGTCCGTCATAGTGCCCCAGATGCAGACGTCGACGAGCTGAACGCCGAGGCCCTTGCGCGTAACCGTGTAGACCGAAGCCATCAAGCGCTCTTCGGGGATCGTCACGCAAAAGTAATTCGTCTCTGCCCACCGATAATCGACATCGGCGGGAACGTGGAACTCTATGTCGTGGGGCCTGATCATGGTCTCTTCCTCATGCGGCTGCCGGTTCGTCGCTGCGATCGTCGCGCAGCAACGTGACGAGCCCGGAATTGCCGTCCACCGAGACGAGGGCGCCGTCAGGGATCAGTTGCGTCGCGCGCTCGACTTGAACCGCGGGAAAGCCATACTCCCGAGCCAAGAGCACGCCGTGAGCCAAGAGACCGCCGGTCTCGAGAACGATGCCCTTGATGACCATGAAGACCGGCGTCCAGCCGGGGTCCGTGCTGTTCGCCACCAGGATGTCTCCCGCCTTGACGCGCGAGATCTCCTTCGGCGAGTGCACGACACGAGCACGGCCGACCACGGCGCCCGGGCTCGTCGCCCTGCCGCGATAGGTTCCCGGCGTATCCTCCGTCCTCTCTTCGTCGAATTCGATCAATGCTCCACGACGAATGAACATCGGGAGGGCCGCCTGCTTCTGATCGACGGCGTCGAAGTTCTTCATCCGGCTCGCGATCTTCGCCTTGCTGAGACGCAGGTTCGCGCGACCGCCGAGCAGATCGAAGAGCTCGTCCATGGTGAGGAAGTAGTGGTCGCGCCAGGTTTCGAGGAGACCGCGCTCGAGGCCGCGACGAGCGACCTCCTTGAAGCCGCGCTTGATCGAGAACGTCGAGCGATCGATCGTGTAGCGTTGCAAATCCCGCGCGGCGATGACGCCGTGGATGTGCTCGACGATCTTCTCGAAGACGATCGCCTTCACGGAGCCCATCGGCTTCGTCCGGATGTTCCCAAGCGCCTCCGCGACCGCCGCTTCCCGGCGCCGATTGCTCTCGAGGTCACGTTCGTCCGGGCTGATGGTGTCGCCTACGCTGAGCATCGACTGGAGGAAGTGATAGTCGACGGTGGGATCCTCCGCGCGGCGAGTGAAATAGATGTCGCGGTCCGCGTGCCCGCGATGCCCGTGGCGCTTCACGAACGCACGGTAGTCCTGGAGGAAGGCATCTCCCTCGTGAGAGCCTTCGATGGCGGAAAAGAATGGAGCTCCCGGGTGGGCCTCGAACGCTTCCTGGAGCGCGGCAGAGCGGCGGATCCGGCGCGCGAGGTTCCACAACTCCTTGTTCTCGACCTGAGTGATCGTCTGAGCGGGCGTTCCACTGAGAATGTCGGCCAGCAGGTTCTGGTTCGGCCCGTCATACCAGCGCGCGACGAGGTGCCCGAGCAGGCCCATCTCGTCGCGGAACAGAATGAGGACCCCCGTCCAGATCGCGAAATAGAAGTGGACTTCGTTCCTGATCTGGCCGCGGACGTAAGCCTCGAGATCGGCGTCGTCGAAGCGGCGTAACTCGCCGTCGCTCACGCCGTCGAAGTACTCGTCCCGTTCCGGATTGTTGCTCCAATCCTTCGCCATGTGTTCCGGGAAAAAGATGCCTTCCTTCGGAGTCAGCGTCTGGACCCGCGTCCACATCCGCAGGTACCGCAGGTAGTCGAATGGGAGATTCTCTGCGGCCGCCTGCCACGACTTCGGTACGCGTGACAGCGCCTGCGAGGCGGCACGAAACGGAGGCGGACACGTGAGCACCCCGAGGTCGCGGTCCATCTCCGCGCTGTAGAACGGCTTGCCCTTGTAGTAGACGAACATCCGCATGACGGAGCTGTCGAGCTCCGGATATCCGAACGTCTGGATCGCGTGATCTTGGCCAATGCACCAGCCGTGCGCGCGCCAGGAGAACATCAACGGGGTTACGGCGCCGGTCCAACCCTCGTCGGCCCAGCCCCGACTCCAGATCTCGTCGCCGCGCAGGCGTGGCCCGGGGACCGAGAGCGTGACCTCCGCGTCCCATGAGAACTCGACGGCCGTGATCGGCCGCGATTGGAGGACGTAGAACACGCCGCCCGCGAGCGCCCATTCGACGTCCTGCGGGAAGCCCTCGTAACTCGCTTGGATCCGACGCCCGAGCGCGGCGAGGTCACGAACGCTCTCGTCCGGCAAGCAGAATACGGTTCGGCGCGCCGCCGGGACGTCTCGCGTGACGGTCCCGCGACTCGTCGTCGCGTCCCGGGTGATCTCGATGTTCTTCGCGCCAAGCTTCCGATCGAGGATCCGCAGATCGCCGTGTTGGACCGTGAACTCGTCCGGCGTGACGATCCCTTGCACGATCGCCTCGCCGAGCCCCCAGCTCGCGTTGATGACGAGCTCGTCGGTCGCGGCGGTCATGGGATTTCCGGTAAACATCACGCCGGAAACTTCGGATTCGACCATCCGTTGAACGACGACCGCGATCGGACTCGCGAAGTGATCGTAGCCTCTCGTGTGTCGATAGGAGACGGCACGCGACGACCAGAGCGAAGCCCAGCATCGCTTCACGGCATCGCGCAGGTCCGTGTCGCCGCAGACGTCGAGATAGGTATCGTGGAGACCGGCGAACGACGCTCCCGCGAGATCCTCCGCCGTCCCCGAAGAACGCACGGCGACGTACGCACGGTCACCCAGCGCGGCATACCCGCGGTCGATCTCGCGCGCGAGCGGATCCGGAATCGGCGCCGACCCGATTGCGTCCCGGACAGACTGCATGCGCGTCTCGAGATCGCTCGCATCGGCAGGGTTCGCGTCGCGCAGGAGCTCCTCGATCCGGGGCGTCAGCCGCGCGGACTCGAGGAACGTTCGATACGCGGCGGTCGTGATCAGAAAGCCGGTCGGAACGTCGAAACCGGCGCGCGTCAGCAGGCCGAGATTCGCCCCTTTTCCTCCGACCAGAGACGGGTCTACGGCGAGCTCGTGCTCGAAGCGAACGATCAGTGGCGTCGTCATGTCTTCCTCCGTGCCTCGGTCGGAGGAGCAATCGCCGCGCCAAACGAAAACGCCGGCTACGGGCCGTCGGTGGATCGCCCGACCGTTCACTGGTGCGCACGTGTGCGCACAGCGGACGCACACCGGCGATGAGCCGGACGTCAGATCAGTGGCAACGAACGGCGCTGCGCGCGGCGACGCGCATAGGAGATCCCGTACTCCTTCAGGCGCCGGATCACGGTCGTCCGATGAACACCCAGCTGACGAGCCATCTCGCGGACGTTGCCCTCATGAAGAGCGCAGAGCTCCCGCAGTTGGCGTTCTTCTTTTTGTCGGTAGGAGAGCGGCGCGCCCGCGCCGCCCGAAGCGGGGCCAGGTTCGAGCAGAGCCATGACGTCGTCGGGCAATACCGCGATCGAGATCTCCCGCACGTCTCGGTCGACCTCGGAAAGGATCTGGCGGACTAAGGTCTTCAACTCCCGCACGTTCCCCGACAGCCGGAGCCGCTGAATCCGCTCGATGAGCGGACGGTCGAAGCAGACATCGGTCCCGTTCTTGGCGTTGAACTCGGAGAGCACGTGATCGATCAGCACGGGGATGTCATCGGGGCGCTCGCGAAGGGGCGGGACGTGGATCCGATTCTCGGTCAGTCGATAGTGGAGATCCTCGCGCAGGCGCTTCTCGCGGAGAAGCACCTGCGGCTCCTGATTCGTCGCCGCCAAGAAGCGAACGTCGACGGTCGTCCACTGTTCACCGCCGAGGCGACGTACGGTCTTGTCTTCGAGCACGGTCAGGAGCTTCGCCTGCATGGCGACCGGCATCTCGCCGATCTCGTCGAGGAACACGGTCCCGCCGTGTCCGAGCTCGATCAGTCCGCGTCGTCCCTTGCGCGCCGCTCCGGTGAACGCACCCTCGGCGTGGCCGAACAGCTCGGCTTCGACGAGCGACTCCGGCAGGCTCGCGCAGTTCACGTGAACGAAGGGTCCGCGGGCGCGCCGGCTCATCACGTGCGCGTATTGCGCCAGGATGTTCTTGCCGACGCCGGTCTCGCCGGTGAAGAGGATGTTGCCGTCGAGCCGAGCGAGCTTCAGGGTGCGCTCCAAGATCTTGCGCATGCTCTCGCTGGCGAACACGAGGTCTCGGCCGAGCACCTGCGTGTGCAGCGTGCGGAGTTGATCCTGATAGAGCGCGGTCAGACGCTGCAGCGCGGCCACCTGTTGACGCGCTTCCTTGAGCTCGGTGACGTCGCGCAGGGTGTAGATCGCGTAACGGAGCGCACCGTCGTCGGCGCGAAGCTGCGTGCCGGTGTAGATGAGCTGCCGGCCGTCGGCGAATACCAAGTAGCCGGGAGAAGTGAAGTCCTCGATCCGCTTGCTCTGCATCCACTCCTTGGTCGGCGGATCCCCTCGGAACTCCGAGGTCACGATCGTGCGGATCGTCGGCAAGGTGACGATGTCCTGCACGTCGCGTCCGATCAGCTCGGGGCGAGGAAAGCCGAGGAGCTGGCACGCTTTGGCGTTCACCCAGGAGACCCGGCCGTCACCATCGTAGATGATCACGCCGTCGTGGACGGCATCGAGGAATACGCCGAACCATTCGGGTGCAGGGAGTGCCTCCGTCATGGGCTTTCGGCTCGCGGCCGCCGGTCAAATTCGCTCGCTTCGGTAGCGAAGCGGGGTGAGCCCGGTGATCTCGCGGAACCGGTCGGTGAAGTGGGATTGGCTGCTGAACCCGGCCTCGATCGCAACGTCGACGAGCGATTTAGCTGAGTCAGAAAGTAGCTGCTTGGCGACCTCGATCCGCCGCAGGGTCATGTACCGGTGAGGCGGCATCCCCGTCGACGCTTTGAATGCGCGCGCGAGATGGAACCGCGAAAGGCCGACCTCGTCGGCGAGCTCGCCGAGCGTGATGCCGGTCTCGAGGCTCGCCTCGATGCGCTCCTGGACAATGCGCAGATGCTCGCCCGACAAGCCGCCGACGCGGCGCTCGGGGCTCACGCTTCCGCCGCCGAGCCGCAGCAACCGCAGCAGCATCGTGTCGGCCAGCAGGTCCGTGTAGAGGCTCCCGGTCTCGTGCGGGCTCTGCAGCTCGCGCGCGAGCTCGCGGCAGGCCGCGGTCAGGAACGGATCGCGAACGGCGAAACGGAACGCGAGCTCGCTCATCGCCTCGGACGCGCCGGCGCGGGCGAGCAAGCTGCCGATTCCGCCCGCCGCCGTGTGGAACAGAAGGAACCCGAGGCTCGCCTCCATCATCCATGCGTTCGAAAGACC